>JAABVA010004563.1_pt1 | contig 12779 bp, 14 predicted proteins | sample 5560331 | NCBI WGS metagenome assembly JAABVA01 (sample SAMN12812661, study PRJNA571458) | rock metagenome | isolation source: Antarctica rocks | place: Antarctica: Victoria Land, Mt New Zealand sud | collected 2016-01-07
CCCTCCGATAAAACTCCCGCCATCCCGAACGCCAGCGAGTACGTCACGACCGCCCACAACACCGTGATCACCGCCATCATCGCGAACGTCTGCATCATCGTCCCAAGGACATTCTTCTTGCGCACCAGCCCGCCGTAAAACAGCGCCAGCCCCGGTCCGCTCATCATCAGCACCAGCGCCGCGCTCGTCAGCATCCACGCGTTATCGCCCGCCGTCTGCGCCGCCGCAATCGCCGTTGCATTGTCCCCCGCCTGCTTCTCAAGCGCCGCCACCCGGTCGGTCTGTCCCGTCGCGGGCATCTGCCCAAACCCTAACCCGCCGAAACTCACCATAAGAAAGAAAGCAAGAACCGCCTTCACCACAGGAAACCGCATATCGCAACCGCCCCGTCGAAAGATAGATATACCGATGCTTCGGCAGGTCCGCCACGTGGCAGAAGACTGCTGTAAGGGGACACGCCGGCTCTATCTGCCCGCCTGCCCATTCCTGTTGTCTTTCCTGATGCCCTTACTCTACACAAGCCGCATCGCAAACCAAAGCAGTAAATTCACCGTTCCCTCACACGCAACCGGTCCACGAAAGGCCAGCCTCATGCCCCACAAAGACGCTTCCACGCCCTCGCTTCACAATTGGAACACCATCCCGCCCGAACAACTCAATCCCCTGCTCACCCGTCAGTTCGTCTCCGGCCGGCAGTCCATGCTCGCCCGCATCGTGCTCCTGAAAGGCTGCGTCGTCCCCGAGCACTCCCACCCCAACGAGCAGCTCGCCTTCATCCTCGAGGGCGCCCTCCGCTTCCACATCGCCGGCGAAACTCACGACGTTCGCGCCGGCGGTGTCCTCGTCATTCCCGCCAACGTCCCCCACTCCGCCGAAGCCCTCGAAGACACCATCGACTTCGATGTCTTCGCCCCGCCACGCCAGGACTGGATCAGCGGCCAGGACGCCTACCTCCGCGCCCCCGAAAACTTCACCCGCTGAGACATCTCCAGAACACAAAGAAGGGCGGCGGCCTCGACCAGCGCCGCCGTCCTCTCAAATCCTGTACGCCTACAGCTTGCCCTCTGCTCGCAGCTTCTGAATCTGCCTCCTCACACCCTCCACACCCGCATTGCTGTAGATCGCATACAGCCGCTCCGCGCTGAAGTTGCTGAAGACCACATTGCGATACTCATTGTTATAGACAGCCGTCTTAGTCGGGTCATACCCGAAGCTCGGCGCCAACTGCGCCAGCACTAACTGATCCGCCGCCACCGCGGGCCCCGAGAACGTAAAATCCGCGTCCGACAGGTTGTGGAGCTCATACTCCGCCAAAATGTTCGTCTGCCCTGCCGCAATAAGATCCACCTCGCCCGTCTTACGCAGCGCCGGCAGCCGGTAGTTCCCCTTGCCGTCCTGGATCAGGTACCCGCGCGCCACCGGATCCAGCCTCGCCACAATCGCCGCCGCTCGGATCCAGTTCACCACCTTGTACTCGTTGCCGCTCGTCGGCGCCGAGTGAGCACTCGCCTGCGTGATCATAAACGCCGGCGTAAACCCGCGCAGCATCGCCTCAGCAATCGACAGAATATGGTGCCCGCCCGTCCGCGAGTCACCAGCCGCTCCCGCATTATCCAGCCCCGCCCCGCTGCCGCCAATGTTCAGCTCCGGAAACTCCGTCCCATCCGCGTTCCACTGAAACACGATGCTCTTCGCCCAGTCATGCCATATCGGTGCGCCCACGAGGATGTCGTGGTTCAGCTTCAGCACGCTCGGCGTCCCCTCCTCCGGGTTCGGCCGATAGATGCCCGCGATGTTAACCACCGCCAGCCCAGCCCGGTTCGACTGCCCATACACGTTCCCGTACTCCTCGGCCAGGTTGATGTCCGCCGTAGCGTTGTTCGACTCATGCACCGGCAATCCTCCCGGATACGAGTGATGTCCGCCAAAGCTGCTCCCCGGCGCCGACCAGAATCGCTGCGGCAGCTGCGGGCAGGCACTCGGGTCGCTCAGCACCGGCGGAAACACGCCGGCAAGCAAGCCGCCCGGAAACGTTGCATCATCGGCCCGGTTCAGCAGCCCCTGCGACAGCAGCTCCGCGACAATCGCCTGCTTGTCCGCCAGCTTCAGGTTTGCCCGGTGCAAAATGCACGTCCGCGGGTTCGCGATCGCGTCAAACGTCTGCACCCGCAGGTTGTCGGCGGAGAATCCATAGGTCTGCCCCACCAGAAACTCGTACGCGCTCTGCACCAGCGGTGACGCCTGCGCCGTCTTGATCGCCTGCGCATTCCCGGCGCCCGGCTGTATCTGTGTCGTCTGTGCATCGACCGGGAACGCGCAAACCGCCGCAACGGCCACCGTCGACATCACACACTTCGCTGCAAAATGAATCTGCGTCAACATGAGGGAACTTCCTTCGCTCTAAGCGGAGATCTCTCGCTGGGCGCCGGCATCGCACCGGCCCCGCGACAAAGCGAACCCTAGCAGCCAAAGCTTCTGCACCCGTTGAACAGCAGATGAAATTTTGATCGGCTCAGCGTGCAACCAACCAACCGCACCCTACCTCTTCGGTGCCGTATCCGGCTGCGGCGCCGCATACCCCCGCTCCCTCATCCACTTGATCAGCAGATCCGACCACACGCTCAGCGCCGGCATCTCCGCCGCCAGTCCCACACCGTGCGGCCCCTTCTGAAACAGGTGCATCTCCGCCGGCACACCAGCCTTTACCAAAGCCGAGTAGAACGCCACGCTATTCATCACCGGAACCACGTCGTCGTTCGTCGTCGCAAACAGAAACGTTGGCGGCGTCGACTTCGTCACCTGCGTCTCCGCCGAGAGCGACCGCACCAGCGCCGGAGCCGGCCCCTTCCCCAGCAGGTAACTCCTCGATCCCATGTGCGCCGACGGCGTCATCAGCGTAATCACCGGATACGCCAGCACCAGGAAGTCCGGCCGGCTGCCCTGCCGGTCGATCGCATCCGGTGCGTCCGCCTTGCCCGCATCGAAGTGTGTCCCCGCCGTCGCCGTCAGATGCCCGCCCGCCGAAAACCCCATCATCCCCACATGGTCCGCCGCCACCCCGTACCCCGCGGCATTCGCCCGCACCATCCGGATCGCCCTCTGCGCATCCCCCAGCTCGATCGGATGGTGATAGTCCGGCCCCAGCCGATACTTCAGCACAAATGCCGCCACCCCCCGAGCATTCAACCACCTCGCGAACGCATAGCCCTCCTTGTCGATCGCCAGCATCGCGTACCCTCCGCCCGGCGCGATCACCACACCCGTCTTCGTCGGGTTCGAAGGCGGCAGAAACACTGTCAGCGACGGCTTATCCTTCTCCGCATTTCCCTTCGCTCCCGGCGCTCCATTCGGCCACAGCAGGAACATCTTCCCACCACTCGCTCCTGAGCCCTGAGCCCAACTCACCGCAGCCAGCAGAGTCAACCCGACCACCATCCAATATCTCGCACGCATGCTGTCTCCTTCGAAATCCTACGGAAAAGCTGATCGGAAAGACCTCAATCCCTTCGCTGCCCGGCTCGGAGACAAACGCCGCGCCGAGATTCATGCTATCCGCACACACCGCGCCATGTCTCTGCGAAGAGCAGGTTAATTCCTCATCGAGCACACTCGAGATCCGCTCGCGCAGCCTACACCAGCCTAGACGCCTCCACCCCCCATCTGTAACAATTCACACTGGAAGCGAGCACCGCAGCCGACATCGCGACTGCCGCAAAACAAGCACTCCCCAAAGCACTCCCCGGAGCCAAAATGAGCACAGTCAAGGTTGGAAACAAGCAGGTTGGCGATGGTCAGCCCTGTTACGTCATCGCAGAGATCGGTATCAACCACAACGGTGACATCGATCTGGCCAAGCGCCTCATCTCGGTTGCCGTAGCCGCCGGCTGCGATGCCGTCAAGTTCCAGAAGCGCACCGTCGAGATCGTCTACACCGAGAAGGAGCTCGCCACACCCCGCGAGAACCCCTTCGGCACCACCAACGGCGACCTCAAGCGCGGCCTCGAATTCGGCAAGGAAGACTACGAAGAGATCGCCTCCTTCTGCAAATCGCTCAAGACCCCCTGGCTCGTCTCGCCCTGGGACGAAAAAGCCGTTGACTTCATGGAAGATTTCGACACCCCCATCTACAAGATTGCCTCCGCCTCGCTCACCGACGACAACCTCCTTCGGCATGTCCGCAAAACCGGCAAGCCCATCGTCGCCTCCACCGGCATGAGCACCTATGACGAGATCGATCACGCCGTCGAAGTCCTCGGCAACGACAACCTCATCCTCATGCACACCACCTCCACCTACCCAGCCAAATACGAGCAGCTCAACCTCCGCGCCATCCCCACCATGGCCCAGCGCTACGGCATCCCCATCGGCTACTCCGGCCACGAGACTGGCATTCCCACCTCCGTCGCCGCCGCCGTCCTCGGCGCCTGCATGGTCGAGCGGCACATCACCATGGATCGCGCCATGTGGGGCTCCGATCAGTCCGCCTCCCTCGAACCCAACGGCATCTCACGCCTCGTCCGCGACATCCGCCTCTGCGAGCAGTCCATGGGCGACGGCATCAAGCGCGTCTACGACGAAGAGGTTCCCGTCATGAAGAAGCTCCGCCGCGTCGGAGCCGCCGTCTAGCCACACACCAAATGCCCCATCCAGAAACCGGGTTCCGCAACAGAACTGCGAACCAGAACTGGCCTTCCCGCAGGCTGGGTGCCCACCCTTTCGCAGTCTCACCGCGAAAGAGTGGGGTACTCTCCGAGACCAGCCTCGAGCACACGCTCACCTGCTTTATTTGCGTTGTCATCCTTCGTGCAGCGGAGGACCTGCTTCCGTTTACGATCTTGTCACCCTTCGCGTAGCGGAGGACCTGCTTTGTTTCAGTTTTCATCTTCGAGGCAGGCGCGGAGGACCTGATTTTCCTACCGCAAACCGCCCATGCGAATCGAACCCCCTCATGCCAATCGACCCCCAAAAGCTCACCGCCCTCCAGGCCATCGCCTTCGACGTAGACGGCGTCCTCACCGACGGAACCCTCACCTGGTCCGCCTCCGGAGAAGAGTCCAAGACCTTCTCCTTCACCGACATCATGGGCATCTCCCTCGCCCGCCGCCTCGGCCTCCAGCTCGCCCTCATCTCCGGCGAAAATTCCCCCCTCGTCGAGCGCTACGCCGAAAAGCTTCGCATCCGCCACGTCACCAAAGGCTGCCGCGACAAGGCCACCGCCCTCCGCGAGTTCTCCTACACCACTGGTGTCGAGCTTGAACACATCGGCTTCTTCGGCGACGACGTCAACGACCTCTTCGCCATGGAGATCGCCGGCCTCAGCGCCTGCCCCGCCAACGCCGCCACCGACGTCCTCACCTACGTCTCCGCCCGACAGGAGCAAGGCCACGGCTTCGTCTCCACCCAGCCCGGCGGCCGCGGAGCCGTCCGGGACTTCGTCGACACCCTCCTCCAAGCCCGCAACCTCGCCGCCAAAGAAGTCTTCCTCCTCCGACCGCCAGAGTAGCGAGATGCACTCCCGCTCTCCGAAACTCAACCGCGGCTCGGCTTACAGATCGAAACGTTCCCGCATGCCCCGGAGGAAGGTCGTGTCGTCTTCAGCCTTGCGTTTGGCCATCAGCGGTTCGGCATCATCTCCGGCTGTGTAGCGAAGCTGATCAGTCCCATCCGTCGCCGCCTGGTAGATCACCTCCGCAACGACGGTCGGCTCCGCACCGTTCTCCATCATCGGTCCAGCCACTTTCATCAGCTTGCCGACGACGTCCTGATACTCCGTCAGGGTCTCGTCATTGTTGAAATCAAACGATTTCATAAAATCCGTCTTAATCGCGCCCGGCTCCACAATCTTCACGCGCACACCGACGGTGCCCATCTCAAAGCTCAACGCCTCGGAGAGGCCCTCCACCGCGAACTTCGTGCCGTGATACAACGTGCCGAGCGGGTACGCGACCTTACCGCCGACGGAGGAGATATTGACAATGACGCCGCTTCGGTTCGCACGAAAATGCGGCAGCAACGCCTTCGTCATCGCGAGCAGACCCAGCACATTGGTGCTGAACTGCCGCTCGACCTTCTCCATGGACGTTGCCTCGAGCGGCCCATACGAACCGAACCCTGCATTGTTGACCAGCACATCAATCCTGCCGAACCGATCGATACCCGCCTTCACCGCAGCCTGAATCGATGCTGCATCGGTGACATCGAGCCGCGTCACCAGCACATTCTCGAGCGCGGGCAGCTCCTTCTCATCGTCCGGCCTGCGCATCGTCGCGACAACATTCCAGTTGCGCTCCTGAAACAGCTTGCACGTCGCCTTGCCGATGCCTGTCGATGAACCCGTAACTAGGACTGTCATTTGTTCACTCATGTCTTGCGCTCCTCGTTATCGCAGTCGCGGTCTCGTAGTAGATGCAGCGAGGTTCAATCTCCACTCATAATTCCCGCTCGCGTGACAAATTCAAACCAATCCGCATTGTGCCGTTTACGATGGTCAAGACTATGAAACTCTCCGACTACGTCGTCCAATTCGTCGCCGATCTCGGCATCAAGGATCTCTTCCTCGTCACCGGCGGCGGCGCCATGCACCTGAACGCTTCCCTCGGCGCCGAAACCCGCATCCGTCCCATCTGCAACTCGCACGAGCAAGCCTCCGCCATCTGCGCCGAAGGCTACGCCAAGGCCACCAACGGCCTCGGTGTCTGCATGGTCACCACCGGCCCCGGCGGTACCAACGCCGTCACCGGTGTCGCCGGCGCCTGGCTCGACTCCACCCCCACCCTCTACATCTCCGGACAGGTCAAACGCCCCGACCGCATGTTCGACGCCGCCACCGGCAAACCCCTCGGCATGCGCCAGCTCGGTGTCCAGGAGGTTGACATCTGCTCCATCGTTCGCCCCATCACGAAATACGCCGAGACCATCCTCGTCCCCGAAGACATCCGCTACCACCTCGAAAAGGCCGTCTACCTCGCCCTCAACGGCCGCCCCGGCCCTGTCTGGATCGACATTCCCCTCGACGTACAGGCTACCCCGCTTGAAGATCCCACTAAGCTCCGCTCCTTCGACCCATCCGAAGTAGCTGGCCTTTCCAACATCACCGGCACCTCCAACATCCCCTCCGAGGTCAGCCGCGTCATCGAAGCCTTCAACAACTCTGAGCGCCCCCTCCTCTTCGCCGGCAACGGCATCCGCCTCGCCCGCGCCGAAGGGGAATTCGAAGAGCTTCGCCAGCTCCTCGGCGTCCCTACCGTAGCCACCTGGTGCGCCGCCGACCTCGTCCCCTCCGACGACCCCACCTACGTCGGCCGCCCCGGTTCAGTAGCCGCCCGCGGCGCCAACTTCGCCCTTCAGAACTCCGACTTCCTCCTGGCCATCGGCGTCCGCCTCGACTTCGCCATTACCGGCTACGCCCCCCACAACCTCGCCCGCGAAGCCCACAAGGTCGCCGTCGATATTGACCCCGCAGAGTTACAAAAGCTCCATCCCTACCTCCAGCAACCCATCTGCGCCGACGCCAAGGCCTTCCTTACCGAGCTCCTCAAGCACAAGGACAAACTCAAGCCGAAGAACTTCAAGCCCTGGCTCGACCGCTGCGCCGACTGGAAAACCCGCTACCCCGTCGTCACCGATGATCACCGCAAACCCGAAGGTCTCGTCTCCATCTTCAACCTCGCTGAAATCCTCGGCACCGAAGCCAAACCCGAAGACCGCTTAGTTGTCGGCAACTCCGGCTCCGGCATCGAGATCTACCTGCTAGCCTGCCCCACCCTCCACTCGCAGCGCCTCTTCCACACCGCCGGCCTCGGCTCCATGGGCTACGCCATCCCAATGGCCATCGCCGTCTCCATCGCCAACCCTGGCCGCGAAGTCATCGCCGTCGACGGCGACGGCGGCTTCATGTTCAACATCCAGGAGCTCGAAACCATTCACCGCCTCCAGCTCCCCATCAAGTTCTTCGTCCTCAATAACGACGGCTACTCCTCCATCCGCGCCTCGCAAGCCGCCTACTTCGGCAAGGCCTCTATCGGAGCTGACAAGAACACCGGCCTCACCATCCCTAACCTCTCCAAGGTCGGCGCTTCCTACGGTCTCGGCACCCACGTCATCGCCGACCAGACCGACCTCCGCGCCGAGGTTCGCAAGGTCCTCGACATGCCCGGCCCCGTCCTCTGCGACGTCAACGTCCTCCCCGACGAGGTCCGCGCCCCACGCCTCCAGTCCTACCAAAAACCCGACGGCTCCTTCGTCTCCAAACCCCTCGAAGACCTCTTCCCCTTCCTCCCCCGCGAAGAGTTCCTCGCCAACATGATCGTCAAACCCCTCCCCGAGTAAGCGGGGCGCGACAAAGCCGGGTGCCCCATCCTTTCGCAGTCCCATCGCGAAAGGTTTGGGCTCGTGCTGCCACCGAATTGAACGGAGCCCCATGACCCAGTACGGCATCATGCAAGGCCGCCTCTCCCCGCCCGAGGACGGCCGCTTCCAATCCTTCCCCCGCAACTCCTGGCGCGAAGAGCTCCCCCGAGCCCGCGAAGCCGGCCTCAGCTACATCGAGTGGATCTACGACGACTTCGGCGCCTCCGCTAACCCGCTCACCACCGATGCCGGCATCGAAGAGCTCATCGCCCTCAAGGAGCACTACGGCATCAGCACCCCCGCCGTCTGCGGCGACTGGTTCATGGACTTCCCCTTCCTCCGCTGCACCGAAGACGAGCGCGCCCGCCGCCAGCGCTTCCTCGGAGCCCTCCTCCGCGCCTCTGCCCGCATCAGCGCCCACCACCTCGTCCTCCCCTTCGTGGACCAGTCCAGCATCCGCACCGAAGAAGAAAAACTCATCGTCCTCGAAGTCCTCACCGAAGGCCTCAAAACCGCCGAAGCCACCGGCGTTGAACTCCACCTCGAAGCCGACTTCAACCCGGAGGACTTCGCCGCCTTCCTCGACCGCATCCCTCACCCCATGCTCAAGGTCAACTGGGACTCCGGCAACTCCTCCGGTCTGGGTTATGTGGCAACAGCCGAGTTCGACGCCTATGGCCCTCGCATCGGCTCCATCCACATCAAAGACCGCTTCCGCAAACCCGATGGCGGCGTCGAAACCCGCCCCCTCGGCACCGGCTCCGCCGACTTCGACGACGTCTTCCGCGCCATCCGCTCCATCGGCTACACCGGCGGCCTCACCCTCCAAGTCGCTCGCGGCACCCCCGGCGACGAAGTCAACTTCATCCGCACCCAACTCGCCTTCCTGCAGGCCTGCGTCTAGCTCTACAATTCCGGGAGGAGGTGGTCATGGCAGCGACTGCGCTCGTTCAAGCCGATATTGACGTCGTCCTCAAGGCACACATGGAGAAGGTTCTCGCCGCAGAAGGGGGCGTGCCGTAGCCGACGCGATCCGCATGATCCTCATCCGCACGGTGCGCGAGAAGTCCGCTCCCAGTGCTCTGTTCACACCAAACGCTAAAACGCTGGAAGTGACCAAAGAAGCAAATACTGCAAATCCCCCTCCTTCTCGGACCTTGAGTCTATCAAGGCGTATCTGCATGACGCATAACCCGACCACACACGAGGGGCGAGACTACAAACGTGAGTTGAAAGGTTTACTGCGGCTCACTCTCGATAAAGCTCTCGATCCAGTCATCCTCCTTCTCGCTCACGACGTGCCACTGCCACCTTCCCTGCGCGATCATTCACTGAGCGGGGAATACTAAGGCTCTCTCGACTGCCACGTAAAAACCTGACCTCGTACTCATCGACCGCAAACCCGGTGCCGAAACGCTGAAACTCCTGCGCCTCGGCAGCCACAGCGAACTGGATCTCTGACCAATGCCCCTCACCGCCCAAGATCTCTCCACCCAAACCCTCTTCTCCCTCCAGGGAAAAACCGCCGTCCTCACCGGAGCCTCCGGCTTTCTCGGCCGCACGTTCGCCCTCGCCCTCCTCGCCAACGGAGCCCGCGTCGTCGCTCTCGGCCGCTCCGATCGACTTCAATCCGAAGCCGCAGCCTGGGCCAACGACTTCGGCCAGGACAAGATCGCCGTCCACCAGATCGACATGTACGACGTCGCCGCCCTCAACGACCTCTGCACCCGCATCGCCACCGAAGAAACTACCATCGACATCCTCGTTAACAATGCCCACGAACTCGGCGCCGCCACCGGCTTCAACGTCCCCGAGGGATCGCTCGAAAACTCCACCTTCGACCAGTGGCAGCGCAACCTCCAGGGCGGCGTCTACTGGGCCGTCCAGACCACCCAGCACCTCGGCCTCCGCATGAAAGAGCAGGGCCGCGGCTCGATTATCAACATCGCCACCATGTACGCCACCGTCGCCCCCCGCCCCCAGCTCTACGAGGGCACCACCTCCCTCAACCCCCCCGGCTACTCCGCTTCCAAAGCCGCCCTCGCCGCCTTCACCCGCTACACCGCCTCCTTCTGGGGAACCTCCGGCGTCCGCGCCAACTGCATCTCCCCCGGTCCCTTCTCGAACACCGAAGACGCCGAAGGTCAAAACTCCGTAGCGGAAGACTCCCCCTTCGTCACCCGCCTCAAGGGCTACACCGTCCTCAACCGCATCGGCCGCCCCCGCGAGCTCGTCGGCGCCCTCCTCTTCCTCGCCTCCGACGCCAGCACCTACGTCACCGGCCAAAACCTCAACATCGACGGCGGCTGGACCGCCGTCTAACTCGACCTAGGAGAATGTCTAGTGAGTTTGGTCCAAGTTAGAAATTCACGCGATACTGTGACGTACTGCGCTTCGATTGTCCCAGTCACCAAGCAGCTCTCACTTCGGCACAATCTAGAAAAAAGCAGCGCTGCGTCCGCAATGTTCCCGGCCATGAGAGTCCAGTCGAATTACGAAGTAGTGGTCTTTCCGAGGAGCCGGGCGATGCTCGGACCGTTGTTTCCCACCTGCGTTCTTGAGATCAATGACAGGCTCCTGAAATTTACACAACAAGAGCTAGAAGCCTTCGTGAAGTTCGTTCTTGAGAAGTCGGATCTTAAGGATTTTCAGGAAACCTGATTTAGAAGACGAGCTTTCGAGACTCAAACTCTTGCTATCGGTTCCTTTGCCGACCCGTTCCCTTCCATTCTTTCGAAAAATCAGAGTTATCTTCTTCATACGCGATCCTCGCTAAACTCAACCCAAATGAACCTCAACCTCACCAATCAGGTAGCTTTCATCGCCGGCTCCTCCCGCGGCATCGGCCGAGCCATCGCCGCCACCCTCCTCGCCGAAGGCGCCTCCATCGTCCTCACCGGCCGCTCCGAAACCTCCCTCGAAGCGACCCTCGCCGACCTCTCCACCGCCGAAAACCGCACCCGCATTCTCCCTGTCACCGCCGATCTCGCCGACCCCACGCAAATCTCCTCCGCGCTCGACCGAACCCTCAGCCACTTCGGCCGCCTCAACCACCTCATCGCCAACCTCGGCACCGGCTCCGGAAAACCTGGCTGGGATCAACCCGCCGAAGAGTGGCAGCGCCTCTTCGACCTCAACTTCTTCGCCAGCACCCGCCTCGCCCAGGCCGCCATCCCCCACCTCCGCACCCCCACTGAAGACCGTGCCACCGCGAACTCGATCCTCTTCCTCTCCTCCATCGTCGCCGTCGAAGCTACCCCCGCCCCGCTCCCCTACTCCGCCGCCAAAGCCGCCCTCACCAACTACGCCAAAAACCTCGCCCGCCTCCTCGCCCCCGAAGGCGTCCGCGTCAACACCATCGCCCCCGGCAACATCCTCTTCCCCGGCGGCTCCTGGGAACGCCACCTCTCAACCCGCAAACAAGCCGTCGAGCACATGCTCCAAACCGAAGTCCCCCAGAACCGCTTCGGCACCCCCGAAGAGATCGCCTCCCTCGCCGCCTACCTCTGCAGCCCCGCCGCCGCCTTCTCCACCGGCAGCACCTACATCATGGACGGCGGCCAGACCCGCACCATCTAACCAACAGGAACGTGGCGCAAAGCCACTCTCCGGTCAGCTATCCTTAGAATAAGAGACATAAAGGACAGGAGCCCGCAGTGATCGACGGCATGTCGTCTTCAGCTCCATTGTATTGAAATGCATGTGAGGTCCGGATGTAAGCCGCTTGCCATGAATAATTTGGGTGATGCTAGGCGGGTTGGGGGGCCAACCCGAACTCAGCTTTACCGGCAAATCCGCCTGCCCTGAGATACTAGAAAATCATGCCGCCCACCCTCCCTAACCGCGCCCAAACTCTCTTCGACCTCACCGGCCGCGTCGCCATCATCACCGGGGGCGCAGGCCTCCTCGGCTACCACCACGGAGCCATCCTCGCCGCCGCAGGCGCCCACATCGTTCTCCTCGACCTCGCCCACGCCAACCCCAGCCTTCGCGCCGACCAACTCCAACTCGCCCACGGCCCAGAGTGTCTAGGCCTCGCCGTTGACATCACAAGCGAGCAATCCCTCGAAGCCGCCCGCGACCACATCCTCGCCCGCTTCGGCCGCATCGACATCCTCATCAACAACGCCGCCAACAACCCCAAAGTCGAGGACGCCAAACCCGGCCAACCCTGGTCCCGCCTCGAGCACTTCCCCCTCGCCACTTGGAACGCCGATATCGCCGTCGGCCTCACCGGAGCCTTCCTCTGCTCGCGCATCTTCGGTGCCGAGATGGTCAAACGCAACTCCGGCGTCATCCTCAACGTTGCCAGCGACCTCGCCGTCATCGCTCCCGACCAGCGCCTCTACCGTCAGGAGGGCCTGCCCGCAACTCCTGAAGACCAGCAGCCCGTCAAGCCCGTCACCTACTCCGTCGTCAAAACCGCCCTC
>JAABVA010004564.1_pt1 | contig 12777 bp, 16 predicted proteins | sample 5560331 | NCBI WGS metagenome assembly JAABVA01 (sample SAMN12812661, study PRJNA571458) | rock metagenome | isolation source: Antarctica rocks | place: Antarctica: Victoria Land, Mt New Zealand sud | collected 2016-01-07
GGGTGAACGCGGTCTGTACCTCACGCGGCGGGGCAGGCCGGGTGGGTGGCCAGTCAGGGGTGCGCTGTGGTGGGTACGGCATCTGTCCGCTGGGCACGGGACCGTGTCCGCCCGGGTAGTTCGGGTAGTCGGTCATCAGATTCCTCCCCGTGGTGGCCGACGCTGCGCGCCATCCGGGCCAAACCTTAACCAACCAGCACGCCACAACCGCCGTAACGACCCACTCCACCCGCGGTGACTCGCGCGGGCAATGTTCGGTGTCGGCTCGGCGCCCCCGGCTGGGCACGCCATCTCAGCGGGACCTGCACAACCTTGGTTTTGCGACGACACGCGGTATGTGGACTAGTGCGGGGTGTAGATCCTCGGTTGCACTGGTTCAGGGGTGCTAGGCGTGCACGGTTTGGCCTCGGCTGCGCTCAGGTGGTCGATGGGGGCGGGCTCTCCTTGGGGCAGTTTTAGGCAGCCCACCAGTGTCCCGGTGGTGTCGGTGAGCCCGATCGAGGCGCCTGTGCACTGTTCGTATTGGACGTGTGCCGTCGCCGCGGGGGGCAGTGGGTGCAGGTTGAACCCACTTGAGCAGGTCGCGGGGTCGCATTCGAAGAAGTGCAGGTCGTTGCTGGTGTTGTTGATCAACGGTAGTTGTCCGATGTCGCCTGGTGGCGGGTCGAACGCGCAGGGGCCCGCGTGGGCGGCGAGGGTGACGCCGCCGCTCAATCCGGCGGCAGCGACCACGACCCAGATTGCCGTCATCGTGAACATTCTCCGGCGGGCCCAGGGTGTCCGTTGCCAGAATCGATGTGAGTTCGGTGCCGCAGGCCAGTTGGTCGGAGGTGTCCAGCCCGGCGGCGGGGTCCAGCTCTCCGGTGGGGTGGGCCAGCCTGGTGGTGGTGTCCATGCCCCAGCTTCGGGGCTTCCCGGCATGCACTCAGTATGAGCGGTCACCTGAACCGTCGTCGGGTGCTCGACGAGGGTTCGCGGTCAGGCAGATGAGGGGGTGGCGCGGTCGTTCGGATGGTCGTCGTCGGGTGTGGGGCGGGGGGTGTTGGCGGTGAGGGCTGCGGCGGCGGCGCGCCGGCGGCGGCGGCGGGTGACGGTGCTGAAGGCGGCGACTGGCCCGTAGATGATCAGGTAGGCGATGGTGAGCTCTGATCCGAGTGCTGCTGCGTAGCCGAGGAAGGCGATGGCGGCGATCGCGAACACCAGCCATGCCCATCGCGCCGCCAGCGGGTAGGAGGTGAGGGGTCGGCCGCGGAACGTGGGCGGGGTGAGGGTGTGTTCGGCGCAGCCGCGGGCCGCCGGTTGCAGGTTAGGCCGGGCGGCGCGGCCCTCGCGGACGGCGGCTTCCACTTCGAGGGCGTCCTGCCAGGTGAGGTGGAATCTGCGGATGAGTTTCTCGCGGGTATCGGGTGCGGGTGGTGGACGTCGTCGCGGCGGTGGCAGGACCCGGTCCGCGGCGAAGGCCAGCAGCGGCAGCCCGATGAGGAGCAGCCCGATGACAACCAGCAGCACTTGGGTCACACGCCGCACGATAGACACACCCAAGCGGTGACCGCCGGAGCCCGGTGACCCCGCGGATCGGGTCGGTTCTGACCGGATCGTGGCCGGGACGCCCGAGGGCGGTCAGGGTTGATCGAGCATGTTCGGGGTGAGGGCGGTGGTGGTGTCGGGTATCCCGGTCCGCCGCGCTGTGGCATCGGCCAGGGCGAGTAGTCGCCGGATCCGTCCGGCGACGGCGTCTTTGGTCATGGGCGGGTCCAGCATCCGGCCGAGTGCCTCGAGGGACACCTCACGGTGGGTGATCCGCAAAGCGGCCGCGGCCGTTAAATTGTTGGGCACCTGGTCACCGAGGATGTCCAAGGCGCGCTCTGCCCGGGCGGCGGCGGACGCCGCGGCGTGGGTGGCGCGGGTGTGGTTGGCGTCGTCGAAGCCGGGCAGCCGGGTGGTGGGGGTGTGCTCGCGGTGGTGGGTGCGGTCGCGCGCCCAGGTGGCCGCGGTGTCGGGGGCACCGATGGTGGTGAGCAGTGCGGTGATGGCGTCGGGTTCGCGGACGGTGACCAGGTCGACGTCGCGGAGGTGTTTGGTTTTGGTGGTGATGCCCAGGCGGCGGGCGGCACCGGTCAGGGCCATCGCGGTCTCCAGGCTGGGGCAGGCGACCTCGAGTGCGGGGGACCGGTGGGGTTCGGTCAACGAGCCGGCGGCGAGGAACGCCCCCCGCCAGATTGCGGCGGCGTCGCACACCCCACCGGCGACGATCGGGGCGGGCAAACCGTGGATGAGCCGACCCCGCGGGTCGGCCAGTCCGGTGCGCCGGGCCAGTGCTGCGGCGTCGGCTTGTCTGGTCATCCGCAGCCGGTGGCGGGGGGCGGCGGGGTCCCCGGACGTAGGAAGGACTTGTAGTTGGGTGGGGTAGCCGTACGGGGCCCGAATCGCCATCCCGAGGCGGCGGGCCACCAGGGTGGTGTCCAGGTCCACCTCGATGCTCCACCGCCCCGGTTCCTGGTGCACGGCCCCGGCGAAGCGGAGCAGGGCGATGATTTCCGCGCGCCGACAACAAGCGGTGGTGAGGGGGAGCCTGCCCAGCTCGTCGGTGAGGGCGGCCGTCATCGACACAGGTGCACTCTCCTCTCCTGGGCTCGGGACGGGCCGCAGTGGCGCTCACTCGGGCTGGCCGCGGGTGCTCGCTCGGCAGGGTTCCGAGTCCGATGGTGAGATCCTGGTGGCGGGGTCATCGTTCGATCGTGCGGGATGCCTGGTCGCAGCAACCGACGGTTGCCTCGGGGGACGGAGAAAAGGTGGCCCCACCGGCCGGACGCTCGTCAGCTGGACGCGCCATGCCCGGTAAGCGTTGCAGAACTCGAGTGCTCACCGGGGTTCGACGCGCCGAGGTTCGAACTGTCTTCTGCGGCTCTGGAGCGGCAAAGTGCACGCATGGGGAGTTTCCCGGTCCTGCTTGGTGATCAGGGTGTTGGCGTGCTCTGATTCGCGTGAGTCGACGAGTGTTGGACCTTCAGCGGGGGGTGCCGGTATGGCGGGTGTGGGAGCTGTTCTGCTCGATGGTGTGCGGTGGGCGTGGTGAGGGCCGGACCGGGCGCGGGTGGGAGCGTGTCGGCGGCGGAGTGGCCGCCGAAGATTATTTCGCCGCCGCGGGAGGTGACGAGCTCGGTGCAGCTGTGGCTGGTGAACATCGTGGCCAGCGTGGTCATCGGTGTGGTCAGCGTGATCGTCGACGGGTCGTACCCGCTGGTGCACCTGCAGGCCTCAGCGTCGACCCCCGGTCAGGCGCATGCGGAGCTGGTTGGTTTGGCGGTGGGCGCCGGGGCGTTGGTGGCGGTGTTCTACGCCCTTGAGGTGCTGTTTGTGTGGAAGATGCGGTCCGGCCGCCGGTGGGCCCGGGTGGTGCTTACTGTGCTCGCCGTGTTCAGTGTCCTGTCGAACGTTCTGTCGCTGCTGCAGGGCGGGTTCACCGTGGTCAGCGCTTTGGTATCGCTGCTGCTCGTCCCGGCGGCGGCGGTGCTGATGTACCGGCCTGCGGCGAAGTCCTACTTCGCGGAGCGCTAGCCCTGAGTGTCGGAGGCATCGGTGAAACTGCCCGTTGGTCGGGGCGTGATGGGTGGGGTGTCGTGAGTCTGTGGTTGATCCGGCTGCGGTTGCGGCTGGTGGCGGGGTTCGGCTGGTTGGGTCGCAGCATGGCCCAGTGGCCTCGATGGGCGTGGTTCCTCCCGGGGGTCGTCCAGGCGCTGGTGGTGTTTCTCGTCGTCTTGCTCGCGCACCCCGGTGACTGGGGTGGGGCGCTGACCTCGGGAGTCAGTGCTCTGGTGATCTTCACGCTGCTGTGGGGATTGCTGGGTCCGCGGGCCTTCGGCACCCAGCGTCGCCGTGGGGTCGGCGAGCACGCCGACCTCCCGCCTTCCTGAACATCCCCGCAGTCGGGGCGTTCTGCACCGCGACCGTCAGTCCGACGGGGTGGTGGTGAGCGCGTCGGACAGGTGGGTGATGGCGGTGGACAGGTCGCGGTGCTCGGCGGGACTCAGGTGCCCGGCCTGGGCTTTGGCGGTCAGGCCGTTGATGACCTGCACCCCGGTGCGCGGCCAGCCCAGCACCCGCTCGGCGCACTTGGCCGGTGTCATCGTCCGCACCGTGGTGGGCCGCTCCGGGAGTCCCATCCGGGGGCGGGCTTCGGTGTAGAGCTCGTGGATGTGGGGCCAGAGCAGTTTGATCGTGGCGCGGTCGAGCTGGTCGCGTTTGACCCGCCGGGCCAGGGTGTTGGGCACCTTCTTCGATGCCGCAACATCGGATAGCAACAGGGCGATGGAAGAGGTGATCGAGGGTGGGCGGTGCACGGTCTCCGGTATCCGCCGCTCGATGATCCGGTCCCGGATTTCCAGGCCGATCGCGCCCCGGGCGGCGGCGCGGTGTTCCTCGGAGGCCAGTTTGCGGCACCGATCCGAGCGCCACCGGCGGGGCCGTCCCCGCGCCTTGGTGGCGGTCTCGGTGCCGCAGCGCGGGCAGGGTTGGTGAGGTGCCGGGCTGGTTTGGGCGGATACTGCGGGAGTGGACGAGCCGCATCTCCCGCTTCGGGTTCGGTTGGCGATGTTTATCGCGCTGACCCTTGTGGGTGGCGGGATTGCCGTGGTGACCGATGTGGGGCACATCCTGGCCTTTGCTCCCCTCGTCGCATTCGCTTTGACGAACCTCGTCGACTGGTTGTACCGCCGGCGGGCACGACGCCAACGGATCCAAGCACCGCCGGCCGCCACGCTGTGATGAGCCATGGCCCGTTCTCGAATTGCTGGGTTGACCCCCCGACGGTCAGTTGGTGCGGGCCCGTGGGGAATGGAACGAGATGGAACCGGGTACGCACGGGAGGCGTCTGTCTGGCCGCCACTGCTGCGGTGCTGACCGCATGCGGGTCGACGAACCCGCCGCCGGGGTCCCCGACAACCACAGTTCTGTCGCCGTCGATGACGGTTGCTTCCAGCAGCACGGCGGCAGCGCCGGCGCCGTCGTCTACCTCAACCGCGGCGCCGACGGGGACATCATCGATCAGCACCTCTCAGACGCCTCCTTCAACAACGACGCAGGCGTCCCCCACCGCGTGTCATACCAGCGGTCTCCGCACCGGAGCCGCCTACTACCTGCCGGATAGCCTGTTCGAAATATTTCGCGTACCACTGACCAACATCACTCACACGGCCTGCCAAACACAGGGCTGGCCAGGAGTCAGTTTCCTCGACGCGAACGGCAAAGACATCGGCGACGCCGCCCGGGTCGGATCGGCTCTGCAACCGCAAATCGTGGCCGCCGGCTCGACGGTGCAAGTCACCATCACCGTGTCGAACCCGGCAGGCGGCGACGGCTGCGATAGCTTCAACGAGAACGCTCAGAGCAGCACCCAGCTTCTGCTCACCCCACCCAATGAGAGGGACTCCCTCACGGTGGGCACACCCCAGGGGCGAACCGTCCTGGTGTGCCATCCGAGGGTCTTTCCCATCGGCAGCACCAGCACCACCCGCTAGCTGCGGTCATCTACGGACCTCCTAATCCGCCAGGTGCGTTGAGTTCGCACGAGATTGGCTTACCGTGCTGCCGCCGTAGTTGGAGGCCTTCGGCTTGCTGGGCGGCCGGCTCAGGCTTCGCCTCGGAGTGCGCGTAGGTGGGCGCGGCGTCCGGCCAGGTATGGCTCGATGTCGTGCACGCGGACCAGTTTGATCCCGTCGGTGGGCATCCGGTGGCTTTCGATCACCAAGCCGTGAGCCGCGTGGTCAGCGGCAGCCCACCAGCGGTCGGCCCCGCGCCACACCTCAAAACGCACCGGCGCGCTGTCTACGGGGATGTCCATTTCGACAGCGGGTACCGCATCCACTTCGTGTCGCCGACGCAGAAAATCGTCCTTGTCGTGAGGCCGCCTCTCAGCGGTCATCCGCAAGGACGCCGCTTCGCGGCGCGCGTCATGGACGGTGGTCCGCACATGCACCACCGGCCCGTCGCCAGCAGGGTCGCCATGGCCGAGCCCGACCGTGACGAGTTGGTCGTTCTCCCATGCCCAATCGCCGACCATCAGCAACCCGGACCAGTTCGCCAGTCCATAGCACGGCAAGATCGTCGCAGTGTCACGCACGCGCTGTTCCATCTCAGCGATGCGCGCCCAGAACTCCTCGGGCGACAGCCGCCCCGCATACCGCACCGAACCAGTATCGCCCTCCCGCTGATCACACCAGCGCCGCGTCGAGGTCGGTGCTTCCTGCTGTGGCGAGGAGCTGGTCGAGCACTCACGATCGGCGGTTCAGGGAGAGCGATCGGGTAGTCGGGAGAACCCGGCAGCCTGTAGCCGGGCGGTGTCGCTCTCGGAGCGGGAGACGCGGTCGAAGGAGACGTCAACGGCTCCCGCTTCAGCGAGGAGGGCGCTGATCACCAGCACGCCGATGCCGAGTGTCCGAGCGAACATTGCCCAACAGCTGGCCGGGAAACCGATGCGGCCGCTGTCGCGCAACCGAATGAGCCGGGTGCCGGTGAGCCACCCGCCCAGCGCCCGCCCAGAACCATAGAACAGCCCGTAGATCAATGGCGCCACGATCAGCACGCCGATCCCGGCCGCGAGGGCCTCGATTTGGGCAGACCTTCGGGTGGCGTCGTCGACCAGGGCGCCGGCGGTCCGTGCCGCATAGAGGCCACCGGCCGCCACGATGGCGGCGAGTGCGATGACCGCCGCGTCGATCAGCCAGGCACCGACGCCCGCCCACCCCGGCTCGACATACAGCTCGCCGTTCTCACACGTCCTCGTCCGCTTGGCGACGCGGTGGCCGAGGACGGATTCGATCTGTTGCTGCGCCTGGCCGAGGGCCGAGGTAGCGATGGTGGGCTTCACGTGAGAAGGCATGTCTGTCCGTTCACCGGAAAGCGAGGAGGATCAGGAGCGCCACCCCAAAATATGCGGTCGCCGCGGTTGGGCTGGTGACAGCATTCTTACCGGCACCCCGATACACCGCGGCCACGGTGCCTGCCCCTATCCCACGCATTGCACAAATCTAGCCCATTAACCACTTCGTGCAAACAGATTGTTATGTGTAATCTGGGAGGGTGGCTCGCGAGAAAAGTTTGGTGGCGGAGGGTGTCCGCGCGCTGCAGGGCCTCCTACCGGACAAATGGTCGAGCGTGCGGGTACTCGAGTCTGCGGGTGGTGAGCACCGGCACGGCGGTGGGCTCATGGACGCGCGAGTGGACATCGGTGCCCCGGGGGGTCAGGGGGCGACGCTCCTGGTGGAGGCCAAGTCCGGGTTCGCGCCGCGGGACGTGGAGCTGGTGGTGGGGCGGCTTCGGCGGGCCGTGGATCAGCGGGACCGAACCGCAGGTGTGGTGTTCGCCCCGTGGTTGAGCGCCCGCACCCGGTCCTTGCTGGATGGAGCCGGGGTGGGGTATCTGGACCTGACGGGGAATGTGCACCTGCGGCTGGCTGAGCCGGCCCTGTTCATCCGGGTTTCCGGCGCGGAGCGCGACCCGGCTCCGGCCCGCCGCGCGTCGTTGTCGTTGCGGGGGCCCGGGGCCGGTCGGGTGGTGCGGTTCCTCGTCGACGTGGCACCGCCCTACACAGCCAGCTCGGTGGCGGAGTTCGCCGGGGTGAGCGTGCCGTATGTGTCTCGACTGCTGAGCATGCTCGACCGCGAGGCGCTGGTGGAGCGCGGTGAGCGGGGCCTGGTCGTGGGTGTGGACTGGCAGAACCTGCTCCGCGTGCGGGCCGAGTCATACCAGGTGTTCGGCACGAACGAGGCGCACGGCTTCATCTCGGGGCAAGGGGCCCGTGAGGTGGTCGCCAGGTTGCTTGCCGACCCGGCGACGATCTACCGGGCGGTGACGGGGTCTTTCGCTGCTGCGCAGCGGGCGCCGATCGCGGCGACCAGCCAGCTCGCGGTGTACGTGGAGGACCCGGGCGCCACGGCGCAGGCTTTGGGGTTGCTGCCCACCGATGAGGGCGCCGACGTCGTCCTGCTCACCCCCTATGACGACATCGTCGTCGACCGGGCGAAGTTCCAAGAGGGGGTGTGGGTCGCCGCGCCGAGTCAGGTGGTGTTGGACTGCCTCACCGGCAGCGGGCGGATGCCCGCCGAGGGGCAGGCGTTGCTGGAGTGGATGGCCGCCGACGAAGGCTGGCGGCGGAAGAACACCGACGGCATGGAGCGCAGGGGCCAGGTGTATCGGTGACCGAGATGCCCACCGACCCGATTTATGTCGCCGCGCGGAGCGTGCTGCTCGATGCGCTGGGCGCCCTGGGGGACTACCGGTCGGCGGTGGTCATCGTGGGTGCGCAGGCGGTGTACCTGCAGACCGGGGACGCCGGTCTGTCGGTGGCTCCCTTCACCCGCGACGGTGACGTCGCGCTGGACCCCGGCCCGCTCCTCGCCGCCGAGCGGCCCTTGCTGGGCGAGGTCATGGCCGCGGCTGGTTTCGCGTTGCGCATCAACACCCACGGCGGGGTCGATCCGGGAACCTGGATGAAGACCACCACGGTCGGTACCGCGGAGTTCTCGGTGCCCGTGGACCTCATCATCCCGCTCGGTGCCCTCCCAGCCCCGGGCAAGACGCGGGGTGCTCGACTCGGGGCGCACGGAAAGACCGCGGCGATGCAGACCCGCGGCCTCGAGGCCGCCCTGGTCGACCGGCAGGTCCTCACGGTGCAGGGTCTCGCACCGGGTGACACCCGCAGCGCCACGGTGGCCGTGGCCGGGGTGGGCGCGTTGCTGGTGGCGAAGGTGATCAAGCTGCAGGAGCGCGTCGCGGGTGTCCGCCCGGACCGGCAGAAAGACAAGGACGCCGGGGACATCTACCGACTGATCCGGACGACACCGGTGGACACCATGGCCGCACGTCTGGCCGGGCTGCGCCGGGACCACCTCGCCGGAGCCATCACCACCGAAGCGGTAGCAGGGCTGGACTCGCTGTTCCGCACCCCCCGCTCACCGGGGGTTGTGATGGCCGGGCGGGCGGTCGAACAAGACGTCCCGGGCGCACGGGTCAGCGCCCAGCTGACGTCCTACATCAGGCAGCTACAGGAGCGCCTCGCCGACGCAGCGGTCGAGCAGTGACCAGTGCGGGCGTACGTCACTTCACGCCAGATGGAGGCAGGGGGATCTCGAGCAGCGTTGGCCCCGGGTTTGGGTGAGTCGTCCGGGCAGGTAGGGGTCCTCGTCGAACAGTGCGGCGATTAGCTGGCTGTTGTCGGCGGTCTAGCCTAGGAACCCCCCATTATCGGGCCCATCGCCGCCGAGGCAGAGGGTCCGAGGAGAGAGCCTTGCAGGGCCAGGTCGCTGATGTCTGCCCACGTCAGCTTGGGTCTGTTCTTGGCCACGACCCATTGAGGAATGGGTTCATGGCGCACGGCGAGAACTCGGGCAAACTCCGCACTCCTGCCGAGAGCGACTGCGTGCGGGAACCATCGGGCATCGACCTCACGAGGATGGTCATCCAGCGCATCCCGGAAGGCGAGTCCCCGTTCAGCGAGCTTCTCTCCGCCCTCGGTGTGGCGGGGGCGGCCCCTCCGCGTGGCCAGGAGCAAGGCCACGACCGCCACCACCACCAGGAGGAACCCGTAGCCACCCCGGGCGAGGAACGCACTCAGAACAACGGCACCCACCAGCGCGGTGAGCGCTGCGGCACCGCACCACAACAAGGCCGTACGACGGCGTCGGGCGGGGTCGTAGGCAAACCAGCCCCCGTTCGCCGCCTCTGCCACCAGTGTTGCGACAACCTTGTCGGAAGAGCGGTTTGTCAGACTAGGAAACCGCTCGGGTCCACTTCGAACCCCCAGCTCCTGCACCAGTACCTGCTCATAGCCACGCAGCTCGTCGCGGCCACGCGTGGCCTCCAGCTCCCACCAGATGGGGTCCAGACGGGTAATTTTCAGGTGTCCCCGCGAGGCCAGGTCGAGCATCGTCGCCGTGACCTGCTCATATCCCGCGTGTCCGAGCACGATGGTCCCGAGAACACCGGGGGACACACCCTGTGGGGGCTCCACCGATCGCCCCTCTGCCTCAGCACTAGACATCGTCATCGCTCCTAACACCCGATACCAGAACATGTTCTCCGCCAAGCTATTCCGTCGTAGGTGGTGTCTGATCGGTCGGGCGGGGTTCGCGGTGGTGGTTCAGAGGTCTTCGTTGGTGGGGTCCATCTCGAAGTCGGACCACGGCGGGTAGCGGTGGCGCGGTGCGCGGCGGATGAATTCGCCTTGAGGGCCCAGCTCGTTGTTGAGGTAGTCGATGAGGTTCGCGCCGTAGTGGATGACGTCGGTCTGCATGACGGAGAACACGGGGGAGCCCAGCGGTGCGGGGGCGGCAGGCAGGTAGCGGTGGCTGTAGAGCGGGATCAGCTTGGGCCAGTGGGCCATGTGGTGGCGGGCCTGGGCCTCGAGCGCGTCGTCGTCGACGGCGGGTCGTGGTCCCCAGGAGGCGGGCCAGAAGTCGTCGTGGAAGACGTCGAAGACCGCCCCGTCCAGGGGCCAGGCAAGTCGGCGGCGGATCTCGGTCTCCTCGCCACGGCGCCAGTCGATCCACTTCGTGCTGAAGTACACGTCCTTCTTGCTGACCGGCACGGCGAGGCTGAGCAGCGCGCGGTGGTCGTCACCGAAGCTGATGCCGTACTTCTCCTCCACCGCGCTCATCTCGGCCTGATCGAGGCCGGGGTCCAGCTGAAGCCCGGCTTCGCGGAGCAGTGTCACCGACTGCTGAGCCAAGGTCGCCACAGCCGGCCTACCGTCCCTCGGCGGGGCCGCAGTCCCGCCAGCGGCCGGTGCAGAGCCACGCACGATCGGGTCCGCCGGCCGGGTACCGCAGCAGGAGGCTCACCACCCCAGCGTGTCAGAACCCACCGCAACCCGGCACCCCATTAGCCGGCGGGCTCTGCTGAGGCGCCGCGCGGGGCCGCGTCGCCCTGTGGCCTTCTCGCGATCACCGTCGAGCTTGCAGCAGGGTGATGCGGTGGTGCAGGCGGCGGGTTTCGGTTAGTTGGGACGCGAGGAGGCCGGCGAATACGGCGGTGGAGGCCCACCACCAGGGGGAGGAGGCCAGGGCGGCGAGCGCGGAGGCGGCGGTGGCGGCGGCCAGGATCGTGGTGGCGAGGACGCGTTGGGCGTGGATGCGGTCGCGGCGTTGGGCGGCGAGTCGTAGTGCGGCGTGGCGGACTTCCGGGTCGGTGGGTGTGGGTCCGCGGCGGGCGACGCGCAGGGCGGTGCGTTGTTGGTGCACGGGGAGGGCGTCGAGTCCGGCTTCGGTTCGGGCGAGGCGTCGTTTCTTTGCCGCGACGGGGCCCACGACAATGCCGTAGACGGCGGACGCGAGTGCACCGGAGGCGAGGGTTCCACCCCAGTCGTGGGAGAGCAGGAGTCTTTGGCTCAGGACCCAGAATGCGCCGAAGGCGAGGCCGAGAGCCACGGACTGCACCCACGTGGGGGCGGTCTCGAGGCGGGTCAGCACGCCCATCAGTGTGCCTGCTTGGTCGGTGGCGGGGGTGGTCCGTTCCGGTGTTTCCGTGGATCCCCCTGAGGTAGGCCGCAGCGTCCTCGTGGGGGCGGCGGCGTCCGCGATCCGACAGTTGGTTATGCGGGTTGTCGCAAGTGTCGGTAGAGCAGGTACGCGAGGGCGACGGCTGAGGCACCCCCGATGACCTGGCTGACGGTGTGCACGGCCGAGTCGGGATGAAAGACAAGGCTCATCACGAAGCTTCCCAGAACGATGACCGCGAGCAGCGCTCGAACGATTGCAGAGGTCGAACGCTGTGAGGTTTGATTCTTGCCGCTTTCGCCCTCTGCGGTGAGGCTCAGCCAGTCCTCCTCGGTAGGGGCTGTCATCCCTGGGCTGTTCGCCGGACCCAAGCTGACGTTCACCACCAACGTCTCGCTGTCCCCGACGGTGTAGGTCATCGTGGGGCTGGTCTTCGGATTGGGCACCTGCCACCCGGTTTTCGCGAAGAGCACCTTCACGTCGTGGGTCCCCGGCTGCACCTCACGCGAGATTGTCTGTCCCCGTTTCAGCCTCCCCACGGCTTCGCCGTCGACCGTGACGTCGTAGAGAACGCCAGCGCTGCGCAGCGATCGGCTTCGCCTGACCTCGATATGGGCTGTCATCTGAATCTCCGGAGTGAGGATGCTCACCGGGACCAGCAAGGCCCCGGTGGGGTTGGAGCAGCACGTTACGGCCATAGCTAGGTGGGGGCGTTAGACCCCTGCGCCCGTGCCCGGTACCGGTAGACCATGACGTGCTGCGCGACGGACAGCGACGACCCGATGGACATGAACACCCCAGCGATGATCATGAGTAGATCGGTATGCGCCACGAGCAACACCACCGCAACGACCGTCAGGCAGCACTGGATCGCGATCCCAACACGTAGGACCCGTGGCGAATGTGGCGGTCGTTGAGCGGCTGCAGCTACGCCGCCGCGCTTAGGCCACCAGAGCCACTCCCAGCGATCCACTCAACCCCCTCCGATACGTTCACCACGTTCTACACCAGGCCCCGACGCGGTCCAAGGTATGCCCGCAGGCGGATCCGCATCGGGGACGCCGAGGGTGCCTGCAGTTCGTTGGTTGCTTAGGCCTGTGGGTGGTGGCGTCGGTGGGTGTGAGTTGCCGTTGGGGCAGTGTGGCGGTGTGGATTTGTTGCAGCAGCCGTTCCTGCGGGTGGTGCGGTTGAGCACTCGGCCTGCCGTGTCGGGAGGGCGTGATGGTTACCCGTTCACGTTGCCGGTCGTCGAGGGGTTGTTGCGTTCGGGCGGGGTGGAGTTGACCGC
>JAABVA010004565.1_pt1 | contig 12777 bp, 10 predicted proteins | sample 5560331 | NCBI WGS metagenome assembly JAABVA01 (sample SAMN12812661, study PRJNA571458) | rock metagenome | isolation source: Antarctica rocks | place: Antarctica: Victoria Land, Mt New Zealand sud | collected 2016-01-07
CGCACGCGCTGGTCGACCGCGGCTACGCCCCCGGGGACTCCCTCGCCCTGGCCTCGGGCAACAGCGCCGAGTTCCTGGCCGTCTACTACGCCTGCGCCAAGGCCGGCGTCGTTTGCGTGCCGCTGAACCTGGGCTGGCGCCCGGACGAGGCGGCCTTCGTGCTGGGCCACGCCGGCGTCCGGGCCGTCGTGGTGGAGGCCCAGCTCGCCGAGTGGGTCGGGCAAGCGCTCGAGGGCCGGGACGGAATCGCCGACGTCGTCGTCGCCCCCGGCACCGGTGGACCGGTGCCGGAGACCCTCGCCGGCCGGGCCACCACGACGATCGATGCCTTCGCCAGCACCGACGCCGGTCCGGTCGAGGTACTTGTCGGGGACCGCGCTCCGGTGACCTACCTCTACACCTCGGGCACGACCTCGGCGCCCAAGGGCGTGGTGGGCAACCACCTGGCCGTCGTTGTCGAGTCGCTGACCATGGCGCTGGAGGCCCGCTGGACCGACGACGACCGCTTCGTCGCGATGATGCCGATGTTTCACACCGCCCAGCTGAACTGCTTCTGCACCCCCGCGGTCCTGCTCGGCGCGACGCTGGTCGTGCACCGCGGGTTCGACGCCGACCGGCTGCTGGACACCATCGAGGCCGAGCGGGTCACCCAGGTCTTCGGGCTGCCGGTGATGTACCGCGCGCTCATCGAGCGGGCCGACATCGGTAGTCGGGACCTGTCCAGCCTGCGCCGGGCCTGCTACGCCATGGCCCCGATGCCCGAGCCGCAGCTCCGCAGGGCGATCGAGATCTTCGGCTGCGACTTCTTCCTCCTGTTCGGGCAGACCGAGATGAGCCCGACGACGACGTTGTTCCGACCCGAACACCAGCTCACCCACGCCGGCGCGGTCGGCACCCCGACCGTGAGCGTCCGGGTGGCCCTGATGGGCCCAGACGGCGTGATGGTCTGCCCGGGCGAGGAGGGCGAGATCGTCTACCGCAGCCCACAGGCCCTCACCGGTTACCTGCACGACGAGGCCGCCACCGAGGCCGCGTTCGCCGGCGGCTGGTTCCACTCCGGCGACATCGGCCGCTTCGACGAGGACGGTGTGCTCTGGTTCGCCGACCGGTCCAAGGACGTGATCAAGACCGGAGGGGAGAACGTCGCCTCCATCGAGGTCGAGCGGGCGCTCTACGCCGCCGACCCCCGGATCGCCGAGGTGGTCGCCGTCGGCCTGCCGCACGAGCGCTGGACCGAGGCCATCACCGCCGTGGTCGTCGCCCAGCCCGGCGAGACCATCGACGAGGCCGAGCTGCTCACCGCCGTCCGGGCGCACTTGGATGGCTACAAGGTGCCTAAGGCCGTCGTCGTGCTGGCCGACCTGCCGCGCACCTCCACGGGCAAGGTGCAGAAGAACGTGCTGCGCCAACGGCTGGCCGACCACTACAGGGGGGTGACGGCGTGACGCTGACCGCAGAGCCCCGGGTCACCGAGGGCACCGTGCTTCCCTCGGCGCTGGACACCCGCGGGGAGCAGTACCGGACCAACCGGGCCGCCTCCCTGGCCGTGCTGGACCAGCTGGATGAGCAGCTGGAGCTGGCCCGCGCCGGTGGTGGCGAGCGGTACGCCGCCCGGCACCGAGACCGCGGCCGGCTGCTGGCCCGGGAGCGGATCGAGCTGCTGCTGGACCGGGACGCGGCCTTCCTGGAGCTGTCCTCGCTGGCCGCCTGGGGCACCGAGTTCGCCGTCGGCGCCAGCGTGGTCAGCGGGATCGGGGTGGTCTCCGGTGTCGAGTGCGTGCTGCTGGCGCACGACCCCACGGTCCGTGGCGGCGCGATGAACCCGCACTCGCTGAAGAAGACGCTGCGCGCGCTGGAGATCGCCAAGCGTAACCGGCTGCCGGTGGTGAACTTGGTCGAGTCCGGCGGGGCGGACCTGCCCAGCCAGGCCGACCTGTTCGTCCGGGCCGGCCAGATCTTCCACGATCTCACCGAGCTGTCCTCGATGGGCGTGCCGACGATCGCGCTGGTCTTCGGCAACTCCACCGCCGGGGGCGCCTACGTCCCGGGCATGTGCGATTACTCGGTGCTGGTCGACCGGCAGGCCAAGGTGTTTTTGGGCGGTCCGCCGCTGGTCAAGATGGCCACCGGTGAGGACGCCGACGACGAGGAGCTGGGCGGGGCCGCGATGCATGCCCGGGTCTCTGGGGTGGCCGATCACTTCGCCGTCGACGAGCGGGACGCCATCCGGCTGGGCCGGCGGATCCTGTCCGAGCTGAATTGGCGCAAGCAGGGCCCGGGCGCGACGCTGCCGGCCGACGAGCCGGTGTATGAACCCGACGAGCTGCTCGGCATCGCCCCGGCCGACATTCGGGTGCCCTTCGACCCCCGCGAGGTGCTCGCCCGGGTCGTCGACGGCTCCCGGTTCGGTGAGTACAAGCCCGAGTACGGCACCAGCCTGGTCACCGGGTTCGCCTCGGTGCACGGCTTCCCGGTCGGTGTGCTGGCCAACGCCCGCGGCGTGCTGTTCAGTGAGGAGGCCAAGAAGGCGGCCGAGTTCATCCAGCTGGCCAACCAGGTGGACACCCCGCTGGTCTTCCTGCAGAACACCACCGGCTACATGGTGGGGAAGTCCTACGAGCAGGGCGGGATCATTAAGGACGGTGCGAAAATGATCAACGCCGTCACTAACAGCACGGTCCCGCACATCACGATCAACACCGCGGCGTCCTTCGGGGCCGGCAACTACGGGATGAGCGGACGGGCCTACGACCCCAGGCTGATGTTCGCCTGGGCCGGCGCCAAGCTCGCCGTCATGGGCGCCACCCAGCTGGCCGGGGTCATGTCCATCGTCGGCAAAGCGTCCGCAGCGGCGTCAGGGCGGCCTTTCGACCAGGCTGCGGACGACGAGCGGCGGCGCGGCATCGAGGCCCAGATCGAGGCTGAGTCGCACTCCTTTTTCGTCACCTCCCGGCTCTACGACGACGGACTGCTCGACCCGCGGGACACCCGCACCGTGCTCGGCATCGCCCTGTCCGCCGCCCACTCGGGCCCGATCGAGGGACGCCGCGGCTACGGCGTCTTCCGGATGTGAGCGTCGTGTCGCCGAGGCCGCCCATCACCAAGTTGCTAGTCGCCAACCGCGGCGAGATCGCCCTCCGGGTGCTGCACACCGCCCGGCAGTTGGACGTCGCCACGGTCGCCGTCTTCTCCGATCCCGACGCCGACGCGCCCTTCGTGGCCGCCGCGGACGAGTCCGTGCGGCTGCCCGGGGCGACCCCGGCCGAGACCTACCTACGCGGGGACCTGGTCGTCGCCGCAGCGCTGGCCACCGGCGCGCAGGCGGTGCACCCGGGCTATGGGTTCCTGTCCGAGAACGCCGGGTTCGCCCGGGACTGCGCCGCGGCCGGGTTGGTCTTCGTCGGACCCACGCCTGAGGCGATCGACGCGATGGGCTCCAAGACCGCGGCCAAGGAGCTGATGGCCGCCGTCGGGGTGCCGGTGCTGCCCGGGATCATCGTCGGCGAGGACACCACCGACCTGCCCGGCCAGGCGGCCGCGATCGGCTACCCGGTGCTGGTCAAGGCTGTGTTCGGCGGCGGCGGCCGCGGCATGCGGATCGTCGCCGGACCGGACGAGCTGTTCGAGGCGGTCGAGGGCGCCCGCCGGGAGGCGGTGTCGGCGTTCGGCGACGGCACGGTCTTCTTGGAGCGGTACGTCGAGCGGCCGCGGCACGTTGAGGTGCAGGTCGTGGGGGACACCCACGGCACCGTCGTCCACCTGTTCGAGCGGGAGTGCTCGGTCCAGCGCCGGTACCAGAAGGTGCTGGAGGAGGCACCGTCCCCGGCGGTCGACGACGTGCTGCGCGCCCAGCTGGGCAAGGCCGCGGTCACCGCCGCCGAGGCCATCGGTTACGTCGGCGCGGGCACCGTGGAGTTCGTGCTCGCCCCCGGCGGCGACTTTTTCTTCCTCGAGGTCAACACCCGCCTTCAGGTCGAGCACCCGGTCACCGAGTTGGTCACCGGCCTGGACCTCGTGCGCGTCCAGCTGCAGGTGGCCGAGGGGCTGCCGCTGCCCTCCGAGGTGCTCGAGGCCCGGGTCACCGGCCACGCGGTCGAGGCCCGGCTCAACGCCGAGGACGTGCCGGCCGGGTACTTGCCGGTCACCGGGACCGTGCACCGGTTCGCCGTCCCCGCGTTGCCCGGCGTCCGGGTGGACAGCGGGGTGTCCGACGGCTCGGTCGTCGGCGTGCACTACGACTCGATGCTGGCCAAGGTCATTGCGCACGGCGCCACGCGGGACGAGGCCTGCCGCCGGCTGGCCCGCGCGCTGGCCGAGACCAGGGTGCACGGCATCACCACCAACCGGGACCTACTGGTCGGCGTGCTGCGCGAGGCCGAGTTCCGGGCCGGGGAGATCGACACCGGTTACCTGGGCCGGCACCCCGAGCTGGTCAGCCCGCCGGTCGACGACGCGGTGGTCGCGCTGCACGCCGCCGCCGCGGTGCTCGCCGACCAGGCCGCCCGCCGCTTGACCGCCCGCGTCCAGCAACCGGTGCCCACGGGCTGGCGCAACGTGCCCAGCGGCGACCAGCTTGCCGTGCTGACCCACGGCGACACCGAGATGAAGGTCCGCTACCGCCAGGTGCGCGATGGCTGGCGGGTCACCGTCGGTGACACCGCGCTGCGGGTGGACGCCGTCCGCGCCACGGCCGAGCAGGTCCGGCTCACCGTCGACGGGGTGTGCCGCACACTGGCCGTGCACCGGGTCGGTGACGACGTCTTCGTCGACGGGCCCGGCGGGTCGACGACGTTCACCGAGGTCCCCCGCTTCCCGGCCCCGGGCACCCAGGCCGGCGAGGGCTCGCTGCTCGCGCCGATGCCCGGCACCGTCGTGCGGGTCTCGGTGGCCGAGGGCGATGCCGTGACGGTGGGACATACCGTCCTGGTCCTGGAGGCGATGAAGATGGAGCATGTGGTGGCCGCACCCACCGACGGCGTGGTCAGCGAGCTGCACGCGGTCGCTGGGGACACCGTCGACACCGGTGCCGTCCTGGCGGTCGTGACGGCGGTGGAGCAGTGACCGTCCGCTACGAGGTGGTCCGCCGGGTCGCCTGGCTGACCATCGACCGGCCCGCGGCCCGCAACGCGCTCTCCGCCGAGGTGCGCCGCGGGCTCAGCGAGGGCTTCGAGCGCTTCGCCGGGGACGGCGACGCCGCCGTGTTGGTGCTCACCGGGACCGGGGACAAGGCGTTCTGCGCCGGCGGCGACCTGCGCGAGATGGCCGACACCGGGCTGACCGTCCCGCCGCCGGACTTCGTGCCCCAGCCCGGCCGGACCGTGCAGCTGACCAAACCGGTGGTGGCCGCGGTCAACGGCATCGCCTACGGCGGTGGGTTCCTGCTGGCCCAGCAGTGCGATCTGGTGCTGGCCGCCGAGCACGCCCGGTTCGCCGTCAGCGAGGCCAAGCTAGGCCGCGGGGCACCGTGGGCCGCGCCGCTGTCCTGGCTGATCCCGCCCCGGGTCGCCATGCAGCTGCTGGTCACCGGCGACCCGATCAGTGCCCAGCGGGCGCACGAGGTCGGCCTGGTCAACGAGGTCGTGCCGGCCGCCAGGCTGCACGACGCGGCGCAGTCGCTGGGCGAGCGGATCGCGGCTAACGCCCCGCTGTCGGTCGCGGCCGCCAAGGCCACCGTCCGGCTGATGGCCCAGCCCCGGTTCGCCGACGCGTACGCCGAGGCCGAGGCGCTCTGGGAGCCGGTCTACCTCTCTGCGGACGCCCAGGAGGGCCCGGTCGCCTACCGGGACAAGCGCACCCCGCTCTGGACCGGCCGCTGATGGCCGTCGACATGACCGCGCTCACCTCGGACCTGGCCGCCGAGTCCGCCGACCTGGACCGGGTGCTCGCCGCCCTGCCCGACGACGCCTGGTCCACCCCGACGCCCGCGGCCGGCTGGTCGGTCGCCGACCAGGTCGTGCACCTGGCGCACTTCGACGAGACCGCCACCGCGGCCGCCGTCGACCCGGACCGGTTCCGCGCCGAGGCCGACGCTCTGGTGGCGCACGGCGCCGACTTCACCGAGGTCGTCGCCCGGGACAACCGCGGCCGGACACCGGCGGACCTGTTGGGCTGGCTGCGCACCGCCCGCGCGGAGTACCTGCGGGTCTTCGCCGCGCTGGATCCCGGGACGACGCTGCCCTGGTACGGCCCGCCGATGAGCGCCGCCTCCTCGGTCACCGCCCGGCTGATGGAGACCTGGGCGCACGGTCAGGACGTCGTCGACGCCATCGGGGCGACCCGCGAGCCCACCGGCCGGCTGCGGAACGTGGCTCACCTCGGCGTCGCCACCCGCGGCTGGAGCCACCGGGTGCACGGTGAGGAACCCCCGGTCGCACCGGTCCGGGTCGAGCTCACCGCACCGGACGGTGAGCTGTGGACCTGGGGGCCGGACGACGCCGCCGACCGGGTCGCCGGCCCGGCGCCGGACTTCTGCCTGCTGGTCACCCAGCGCCGGCACCGCACCGACCTGGCGCTGGTTGCCAACGGCCCGGTCGCCGACCACTGGCTGGACGTGGCGCAGGCCTTCGCCGGCCCGCCCGGACTCGGGCGGGGGCCGGCATGACTGCGGGACCGACGAGCGACCGCCGGCCGGTACGGATCGCCAACTGCTCGGGCTTCTACGGGGACCGGCTGGCCGCCGCCCGGGAGATGGTCGAGGGCGGCCCAATCGACGTTCTCACCGGGGACTACCTGGCCGAGCTGACCATGCTCATCCTCTGGAAGGCCCGGCAGAAGGACCCCGAGGCCGGGTTCGCCCGCACCTTCCTCACCCAGCTCGAGGAGGTGTTGGGCACCTGCCTGGACCACGGCATCCGGGTGGTCAGCAACGCCGGCGGGCTAGCCCCGGCCGGGCTGGCCGCACAGGTCGGGCAGCTCGCCGAGCGGCTCGGACTGCACCCGCGGGTGGCGTACGTGCACGGCGACGACCTGTTGCCGCGGGTGCCGGAGCTGCTGGCCGACGGCGTCGACCTGGCACACCTGGACACCGGTCAGCGGCTGGGCGACACCGGCCTCGACCCGGTCTCCGCCAACGCCTACCTAGGCGGCTGGGGCGTCGCGGAGGCGCTGGCCGCCGGCGCGGACGTCGTCGTCACCGGGCGGGTCACCGACGCCTCGCTCGTCGTCGGCCCGGCCGCGTGGTGGCACGGCTGGTCGCGCACCGACTGGGACGCCCTGGCGGGCGCGGTCGCCGCCGGACACGTCATCGAGTGCGGGCCCCAGGCGTGCGGGGGCAACTATGCCTTCCTTGAGGAGGTCACCGACCGGCGCTACCCGGGCTTCCCCATCGCCGAGGTCGCCGCGGACGGGTCCAGCGTAATCACCAAGCACGCCGACACCGGCGGGCTGGTCTCGGTCGGCACGGTCACCGCGCAGCTGCTCTACGAAATCGACTCCCCGGCCTACGCCAACCCTGACGTGGTCGCCGACTTCTCCACCGTCAAGCTCACCCAGCAGGGCCCGGACCGGGTGCTGCTGTCCGGCACCCGGGGCACCCCGCCGACCGACTCGCTCAAGGTGGCGCTCAACCACCTCGGCGGGCACCGGAACACCATGACCCTGGTGCTCACCGGGCTGGACGTCGAGGAGAAGGCGGCCTGGGCCACCGAGGAGCTGTTCGGCATCCTCGGCGGCCGGGACTCCTTCGCTGAGACCGACGTGTCCCTGCTGCGCTTCGACACCGCCGACGCGCCGACCAACGCCCAGGCCACCGCGCACCTGCGGATCACCGTCAAGGACCCCGACCCGCGCAAGGTCGGCCGCCGGTTCTCCGACGCCACCATGCAGCTGGCGCTGGGCGGCTACGCCGGGTTCCACACGACCACACCGCCCTCGGCGGCCAGCGCCTACGGCGTCTACTGGCCGGCCCTAGTGTCCCGGGACCGGGTCGAGCACGTCGTCGTCCTCCCGGACGGCACCTCCCGGGTCGTCGAACACCCACCCTCGGGCCCGCTGCCCATGGTCCCGCCCGCCGACGCCGCCGGGGGTGCGACCGACGAGCCGACCGAGCGGGTCCCACTGGGCCGACTGGTCGGGGCCCGCTCGGGGGACAAGGGCGGCAACGCCAACGTCGGGCTCTGGGCCCGGGACGACGCGACCTGGGAGTGGCTGGCCGGCACGCTGACCGTCGAGCGTTTCCGCGAGCTGCTGCCCGAGGCCGTCGACCTCGCCGTCCGCCGGTACGAGCTGCCTCGGTTGCGCGCACTGAACCTGGTCGTTGTCGGCCTCCTCGGCGAGGGCGTGGCCTCGGCCACCCGGTCTGACCCGCAGGCCAAGGGGTTGGGGGAGTACCTGCGGTCCAGGACGGTCGAGGTCCCAGTCAGACTCCTCCGGTGAGCAGCGGCGGCGTGCGGACCCGGGACCCGGGTCGGCGGATGCGGATCCTGCGCGCCGCAGAGGTGCTGCTGGCCGAGCACGGCTTCCACGGCGTCTCCATGGCCGACATCGGCGGGGCCGCGGGCATTGTCGGATCCGGGGTCTACCGGCACTTCAACAGCAAGTCGGCCGTCCTCGTCGCACTGCTCGACGAGGTGATGGACCGGTTGCTGCGGACCGCGTCCGACGCCGGCGCCTCGGGCCGCGACGAGCGCGAGGTGCTGGCCGCCCTGGTGCACAGTCAAGTGCGTTTCGCCGTCGATGACCGGGCGCTGCTGCAGCTTTACCAGCGCGAGGTGCACAGCCTGCCCGACGGCGACGGGCGTCGGCTGCGGCGCCTGCAGCGGCACTACGTCCAGGAGTGGGTGCACGTGCTGGTCGAGCTGCGCCCCGAGCTGACCGACGGCGTGGCCCGCGCGTCGGTGCACGCCGCGATCGGCGCCGTCCAGTCGGTGGCCACCTACGACAGCGGTCTGCCCATCGCAGAGGTGGTGGCGCTACTGACGCGGTCCGCGTTCGCCTGCCTGGGGATTACGCCACCCGGGCCACCGACCGGGTGCGGTCAGAACGCCTGCCTGATGCCCGCGGGCCGTCAGGCCGGACACCAGCACTCGTCGTCAGAAAAGCACCCGTGACCGCAGTGGAGCCCGCGAAGACCCAGCACGCCGACATCCTGGCGACCGCGCGCGAGCAGGTGCTTCGGGGGGCGAGGCCCTTGGACCGTCCCCGTCACGAGGCGCAGGTCTTAGCCGACCACCACGGCAACGTCGTGGTGGTCGGCACCCGGGACTGCTCGCTGCAGCGCCGCCACCAGAAGCTCGTCGAGGAAGCCCCCGCGCCGTTCCTCTCCGAAGAGCAGCGGTCGACGATCTACACGTCGGCCAAGGCGATCTGTCGCGAAGCCGGCTACGCGGGGGCCGGAACCGTCGAGTACCTCGTCGGCGGCGACGGCACCCTCTCATTCCTCGAGGTAAACACCCGGCTGCAGGTGGAGCACCCGGTCACCGAGGAGACCACCACCGACCTAGTGCGGGAGATGTTCCTGATCGCCACAGGGGAGCCGCTGCGGCTCTCCCACGACCCGGAACCCCGTGGGCACTCCTTCGAGTTCCGCATCAACGCCGAGGACCCCGCGCGAAACTTCCTCCCCGCTCCAGGCAGCATCACGGCGCTCGTGATGCCCGAGGGCCCAGGCGTGCGCATCGAGTCGGGGATCGCGGTGGGCGACGAGGTAGACGGCAAATTTGACTCCCTGCTCGCCAAGATCATCGTTACTGGCGCCGACCGGTCGCAGGCCCTCGAGCACAGTCGGCGAGCACTCGGCGAGCTGGAGGTCGACGGCATCGCCACGGTGATTCCCTTCCACCGCGCCGTCGTCCGAGACCCGGCGTTCACCGCCCAAGACGGGCTCGCCGTGCACACCCGATGGATCGAAACCGAGTTCGCCGCCGACCTGAAGCCACAGAGCCGTGCCCAGACTGCGTCGGACCACGTCGGCGTCATGGTTGGCGGTCGCCGGATGACTGTCCAGCTCCCCGGCCTGGCCGGGCTCCCCGGCACAGCCGAAGCCATCTGCGACCAGGCGGCCCGGAGCACCGCGACGCAGGTGGCCGACGGTGCCGTCACGTCTCCCATGCAGGGCACCGTCGTCAAGATCCTCATCCAGGAGGGACAGCACGTGGAGCAGGGTGAAATCCTCCTCATCGTCGAGGCCATGAAGATGGAGAACCCGGTCATCGCACCGAGGGCCGGGACCGTGACCGGTCTTATGGTCAGCGTCGGCGACAGCACCACCCAGGACGCTGTGCTCTGCGAGCTGATATGAGCAGCACGCCTGGCGGGCCGGCCATGCGCTTGGTCGATGACTGGGACCACGAGCGACCGTGGGACGCTGCCGGCGTCTACGCGGTGGCACCGGGAGTGCTCCGTATCCCGCTGCCATTGCCCGACGACGGTCTGAAAGCGGTCAACGTCTACATCCTCGACGACGCGGACGGGCCGGTGCTCATCGACTCCGGACAAGCCCTGTCCAACAGTCAGCATCAGCTGGGTGCCGGCCTCGCCGAGCTCGGCCACCGGCTGAGCGACGTACAACGCTTCCTGGTCACCCATGTACACCGCGACCACTACACGCAGGCCGTCTCGATGCGTCGCGAGCTGGGCACGCACATCAGCCTGGGCAGCGGCGAACAACCGTCAGTGAGAACGGTCCGTGAACCGGGGATCGACCGGGTAGCGGCCCAGCTCGAGCTGCTCCTCACCTGCGGTGCGCGGGAGCTGGCCGACCGCAACCGCGGCTTCGACGACGGGCTCCCCGCAGACCTGTGGGAGGACCCGGACCAGTGGCTGGTGCATGGTGACGTCGTCAGCCACGGCCTGAGACGTCTCGAGGTGCTCGAGACCCCAGGGCACACGCGCGGGCACGTCGTGTTCCGCGACCAAGCCGCCGCCCTGCTGTTCGCCGGCGACCACATCCTGCCGAGGATCACGCCCTCCATCGGGTTCGAGCCCGCAGTAACTGCTCTGCCGCTGCGCGACTACCTCGACTCGCTTCGCCTTATTCTTTCCTACGACGACACGTGGCTGCTGCCAGCCCACGGACCGGTGACCCAAAGCGTCCACCACCGGGCCAACCAACTCCTTGAGCACCACGCGGAGCGTCTCACCGCATCTTTGGGGCACGTCGACGCCGACCATCGGACTGCACTGGAGGTTGCGCACCAGCTTAGGTGGACCCGTCATGCCCGAGCGCTCGACGACATGTCGCCCGTTGATCAGATGCTCGCCGTCCTCGAGACCAAGGCGCACTTGGATGTGTTGGTCCACCGCAGGAGACTTAACGTTCACGTCGAGGTCGACACTGGCGTCGCGTACTACGCGTCGACCTCTGCGCCCTGAGGCGCGAGGAGTGAGTGCGTCACCCAGGACTGCCCACTGAGCCCGCAGCTGGTCGGGGGCCCTGCAAATCATTTGGCCAGCCGCACTGCACGCACCGGAACCGGTGCCCGCAAGAGGGAGGCGGTGTTCCTGAACACCCGGCTGGCCCGTTGAGCACCGCGGCGCTGGATCATGGTGTGCGGGGGTGGTTCGCCCGCGACAGCATGGCCCCTGCCCCCGGGGTAGCCGCGCACGCCTTCCGGCACACCGTGGCCATGCATCTCATCGGACTGGGCGAGTCGGCCACCGTCGTGCAGGACCTCCTCGGGCGCGCCTCGCTGAGTTCCACCCAGGTCTACACCAAAGCCGCCGGCCGTCTCGTCCGCGCCACCGACATCGCCCTGGCCGTGCGTCAACTCGTCCGCGACTTCCACGAGACATCGCCGGTGACCGATTGAGCTGTCTCATCGACCCACGTGGGCCATTCGGCACTGTCTGGATCGGGCGGCGGGATGCTCGCAAGACCCGCGGTTGCCTGCAAGGTGATGCGTAATCGCGGCTCAGCGGTTCATTCAGGGTGGTGGCGCGGCGGGCAGCGTGCTCAAAGGTGGGGTGTCAATGATGGTGATCCCGCAGTTCAGCGTCAGTTGGCGGCGCAACGTCACTGCGGGCGTTGGGGTCTGGGGAACCGGCCAGGTCCAGGGGTTGAGGCCGGTCGGTCCGAACACGGCGAGGCCGCGGGCACTGGGGCCGGGATCGAAGCGGCTGCGGTAACGCAGGCCCCGGAAACCTGCCGCGAGCAGGGCCGTAGCCCACTGCTGGGGGCAGCGGTAGGGGGTCATGGTCGACAACTCGTTGGTGACCCCGTACCCGGTGGCGCGGCGGTGCGCCAGGTTGGCGATCGGGGTGGGCAACTGTGCCGGGTCGAGGGGGTACACGCTGCGGGCGGTGAGGTCATCGACGTGCACGGCGCCACCGGACATTTCCGGGCCCAGCACTTCCAGCAACCCGGCGAGGCGGTCGGTGCCCAGATAGCAGCTGGCTTGCCCGGTGCCGATCGGGTCGAACCGGCCGGCACCGGAGCCGTCGAACCACCACGGGTTGGCCTGCACGCTGCGTCCGGCCCGCCACAGCCGGCGGCGCGGGCGCACCAGGGAGGGGAAGCCGGTCAGACTGGTCGGGGGAGGTTGTTGGGCGGCGCGGTCCCGGGCTGGGCGGCTCACGCCGCCCAGCGGGCCGCGGTGGCCCGGGCGACCTCTAGCAGGTGCTCGTCGGCGTGTCCGTGCTCGATCAGGTGGTCCAGCGGGGTGTGCCCGTCCAGGGCAGGGTGGGGTTGACGCAGCCAAGACGCCAGCGTCCAGCGGTCGGTGACCGTCTCCGGAACCGCGCGCAGCAACGCCGCCAACCCCGGGAGCACTTCCCACCGATCGTGGTGGTGCGCGAACTGCCACAGCGGGTAGGCCCGCTCACCGTGCTCAGCCACCCGCA
>JAABVA010004566.1_pt1 | contig 12777 bp, 12 predicted proteins | sample 5560331 | NCBI WGS metagenome assembly JAABVA01 (sample SAMN12812661, study PRJNA571458) | rock metagenome | isolation source: Antarctica rocks | place: Antarctica: Victoria Land, Mt New Zealand sud | collected 2016-01-07
GCCCGCGCTGGTCGCCTGGATCCAACGCAGGCGCGGCCACGCCGGTAGTCGCTCCGTCAGGTTGCGTGGGCCAAAATCGAACAGGACCTCGGCTTCCTCGAGCAGGCGTTCCCAGCGGGCGCGGACGCGGGGTGATGAGATAGACGGCAGAGTGTGGTCGGCGGGATAACGCGGGATGGGTACGAGATCGCGTTCGTAGACCACGTCCAGGCGCGGATCGGTCGCGGCGATAGCCTGGATCAGGCTATCTTCGAGCGGGCTGGTGATGACGACCCGCACGCTATCGCCCTTTTCGCCCATGTACCGATCAACCCTTTCATAGATAGCTGTACGAGAAACTAGAAATCATGGATCACTGTTTCATTATTTGACATATTAGCGGGCAGGCATGGCGCTGTCAAGTAGGGTAATCCAAACGCGGCGGTGGGCCTGACCTTAAAAGGTCATGGCAGGAATCGGACCTTGAAAGGTCACGCTGGCACCAGTCGCGCCTGTCGGGTGGGGCTATGATGTATGTCGTGTGTGTCGCGCCCAGACAGAACTTTTAAGGTCAGGCTGCGTCTCACATCATGGGGCGCACTCAAATGTAGCGCTCCACTTGACAAACGACCCCGTTCCGTCGTATGATCCTGCAACAAGAGTCCATGTTTTAGGGGCTCCCCCGTTGCAGCGTCGCTACGGATTTGATATCTGTGGGAAAAGTAGATGATTACCTATATCGTCCGGCGGGTCTTGATCTCGATCCCCGTGCTGTGGGGCGTGTTGACGCTGGTCTTCATTTCGATCCACCTGATTCCCGGTGATCCCGCCCAGGTGATGCTTTTCGGGCGTGGGCATCCGGCGGACATCCAGGCGTTGCGCCATCACCTTGGGCTGGACCAGCCCCTCCCCGTACAGTACTGGACGTTCGTGACGCACGCCATTCGTCTGGATTTCGGCACGTCTATTATCTCTCATCAGCCCGTGATGCAGGAGATTTGGGACCGCTTCCCCTACACGGCAGAGTTGGCGGTGAGCGCCATGGCGTTAGCCACGATCTTCGGCGTCATTACCGGCATATTCTCCGCCACACACAACCGCCGGCTTTCGGGCACCATCGTCACCGGCCTCGCCGTCCTCGGTATCTCCGTCCCCGACTTCTGGCTCGGGACCATGCTGGCCGTCATCTTCGGGGTCAAGCTTGGCTGGCTCCCGGTCGCCGGGACCGGCGGGATCGCCAACGCGGTCCTGCCCTCGGTGACGCTGGCGACGGTGATCACCGCGACGCTCACCCGGCTTGTCCGCTCGTCGATGGTGGATGTCCTGGGCCGCGAGTACGTGCGCACGGCGCGGGCGAAGGGCATACGCGACCGCGCCGTGATGTATAAGCATGTCATGCGCAACACGCTCATCCCGGTGGTGACGATCTTTGGCCTCACCCTGGGTGGGCTTCTGGGCGGCGCCGTCATCCTGGAGAACGTTTTTGCCTGGCCCGGCCTGGGTACGCTCGCCGTGACCGCGGTGACCAACCGTGATTTCCCGGTCATCCAGGGGACGACTTTTTTCTTCGCCGTCATTCTGATCGGCGCGAATCTGCTCGTCGATATCTCGTACGCCTTCCTCGATCCCCGGATTCACTATTCATAAATCCCGCTATCGCGTTCTTTAAGATAACCCTGCTAGTGGGTCATGCCGCATTTAAAGCGGGAATTGCCGCGAGTGTCTGTCGCCCTCAACAACCTGCGACATCACACTCCCGGGTTCGCTACGAAGACGCTTTCTGGCCGTCGCCAAAACCCGTTCTATTTGCGGCGTGACCCACTAGTCTTCGTGAGGCCCTGTGTATGGAAGCAGTTGACGTAAGCGAATCCGTCGCCGGACAAGTCCTGAGTGAGCGCCGCAGTACGTTCACGCGCCAAATCATGCAGCGGCTGTTGTTGGACCCAAGCGCGATCGTCGGCGCGGCGCTGTTCGGGCTCATGGTCGTCGTGGCGCTGCTGGCGCCGTTGATCGCGCGGTATCCACCGAACGCCTTCGACTTCAGCGCGCTCAACCAGGGCAGCTCCGCGGCGCATTGGCTCGGCACGGACTACCTGGGCCGCGACATGTGGTCCCGCGTTATCTACGGCAGCCGTATCTCTCTCCCAGCGGGGCTAGGCGTGGTGGCCATCGCCCTGGGGATAGGAGGACCCCTTGGCTTGATCGCGGGGTACGCGGGCCATCTCGTCGATGACGTCATCATGCGCTTCATGGATTGCCTGCTGGCCTTTCCGGGTATCCTCCTGGCTATCGGCATCGTCGCTATTTTGGGTCCCAGCCTCACCTCCTCTATCATCGCCGTGGGTGTCGCATTGATTCCGGGGTTCGCGCGCATCGCCCGCGGGTCGACCTTACGGGCGCGCGAACTGGAGTACGTGGAGGCGAGCCGGGCCGAGGGCGCGGGGAACGCGCACATCCTGATCCGCCATATCTTGCCGAATATCATAGATCCCCTCATCGTGCTTGCGACGTTGAATCTCGGCTCGGCGATCCTCGCCACGGCGGCGTTGAGCTTCCTGGGCCTCGGGACGCAGCTGCCTACCTCGGACTGGGGTACGCTCTTGAGCAACGGCTACGAGCACATGTTCCAGTCGTGGCAAGAGGTGACCTTCCCCGGCCTTGCCATCATTATTTCGGTCCTCGGGGTCAACCTCCTCGGGGACGCATTGAGCAACGCGATCGATCCGCGGCAGTGGTCACAATGACATGTACATAAGGGGGCACCTCGGCAAGAGTCAAGAGTAAGGCAAGAGTAAGCGGTAAGGTCCGTCGGAGTGGAGCACACCAATGAGTCACATGGAGTATGGAGTAATGAAGGAAAACAACATGCGCCCTATCCGAAAGCAACGAGCGCGCGTCTCCAGGGTCGCGGCCTCGGCCGTGATTTTGACCGCCCTAACGGCCACAGCGTCCGCGCCAGCGACGCTCGCCCAGCATCAACCCCGGACCCTAACCACGCCGGCCAGCGGCGGGACCATCAGCTACCGCGATGGCAACATACCGACCTGCGTCGACCCTCTAATCGCCCCGACCTCGGCGGAAGGGCTGGCCGATTTTCCAACCTTCGACAACTTGGTTCTCCTCGATGGCCGCGGCGCCGCTCGCCCCGACCTGGCGACGAGTTGGTCGTTCAGTCACGGCGGCCGCTGGATGATCTTCCAGCTGCGCCACGGTGTAACATTCTCCAATGGCGACCCTTTCGACGCCAGTGTGGTCCAGTTCAATCTACAGCGCGTGCTCGGACCCGTCGGTCAGACAGCCGGCATGTCCAGCTTCCTCGGCCCACTACGGTCCGTGACGGTAGACAACAAGTACCAGGTCACGCTGGTCTTTGCCACCCCTTTCCGCCCCGCGCTGCCAAACCTGGCCAACGACTCGTTGGGCATCGTCGACCCCATCGCGCTCAAGAAAGAAGGCGCGACCAAGTTCTGCCAATACCCGATCGGCACCGGCCCCTTTAAGATCCAGACCTACGCGTCCGGCGGCACCCAGATTACGCTGGTAAAGAACCCCCTTCACACATGGGAGACCTCTTGGGCGCAGCACAATGGCCCGGCCTACCTGGACAAAATCGTGATCAAGCCGGTCGTGAGCGACTCGACTGCCGTGAGCGAGTTACTTTCGGGCGGCGTCGACATCTCGCAGGTCGCCGGCAGCCAAGTTAATCGCATAAAAGGGAACAGCAGCATTCAGCAGTACCGCGTGCTGGGCCAGTTCCTGGTCCAACTGGGCTTCAAGACGTCGCAGGCGCCGTTCGACAAGGTCGAGGTGCGCAAGGCCATTGCCGAGGCGGTGGACCGCAACGCGCTAATCCAGGTGGCGCTCAACGGCCTTGGGGTCCCGGCCTACAGCCCGTTGGGTTCCAACGTGCCGTTCTACGATCCTGCTACCAAGGGCCTGGCGCCCCAGTACAACCCGAGCGACGCCCAGCGCATCCTGAGCGCCGACCACGTCACGGGTCCGTTCACGCTCCTCTCTGGCAATACTCCGGCCATCCTGGCGGCCGACGAGATTATCCAGGGGGAACTGGCCAACGTGGGCGTCAAGGTGAGCATCGTGAGCAAACCCACGGCGGACTACATCCCGCTGGCGCAAAAGGGCAACTTCGACATCGTCGTGGACAATACCTACGCGCCCGACGCCGACGTCCTGTACACCTCGTATGATTCCACTCAGGAAACGGGCGGCGGCCTCAACTTCACCTTCTATAAGAGCACGCAACTGGACAACCTCCTCGTCGCGGGGCGCAGTACCACCAACACCAAGGACGCCGCGGCCGCGTACTCCGCCGCGCAGCGCTACATCCTACAGAACGTCATCACCGATCCGCTGTGGGTCCCGGAGGTCGTCTTAGGAGTGCGTAAGAACGTGCAGGGCTTCCACACCGACGTCACTGGGCTGTGGCCGCTCTTCCAGGATCTATATCTCACGAAGTAGCGAGACCTTGTCTGGAGTCCGGTCAGTAGATAGTGACCGGGCTCCAGACGCGATACGTATGCCTATTGAGCAGGAACGCATACATCTGGACGTAAGTTTGGAAGGAGAAAACGGACATGACCGATGCGCAAAACACGCTCGCCGTCGCGCGCTCCTATAGTGAGTCCATCAACGCGCGCGATTGGGATCGGCTACGCAACGAGGTGTTGGCTCCGGACGTGGAAGCGTGGTCACACTCAGCACAGTATTTGGAGCGCGGGCCGGAGGAGGTCATCGCCGCCCTGCGTAAAACGTCAGGAGCCGTGGCTGATACGCGTCTGGAGAGCGTCAACGAGATCGCCGGAGCCGATCAGGCGGTGTTAGAGCTGCGCATTGTAGGCACGGCCTACGGAGATCCGAACGCGCGGGACGCGTCGGCGGCGACGCCCAATGGCGATAGCGAGGGTACGCCGGTTGCCCTTTCGACCTGCCATGTGTACCGCGTACGCGATGGGAAAATCGCGCATCTGACGACCTACAGTGACCGCACATGGCGAGCCCGATCGTGACAGGGGGCATCCGCTGGGGTATTCTCGGAACGGCGAACATCGCGCGGGCGTCGTTCCTGCCGGGATTACGCGCTGCCGGCGGAATCTGCGCCGCCGTGGCCTCTCGTGACGCGTCGAAGGCGGAGCAATGGGCCGCGCGACACGGCGCCGAGCGAACGGTCCAGGGCTATGACGCGCTCCTCGCTGATGACAGCATCCAGGCCGTGTACATCCCGCTGCCCAACCACCTGCACGCCGAGTGGACCATTGGCGCTCTGCGCGCCGGCAAGACGGTGCTGTGCGAGAAGCCGCTCTGCACATCAGTGGAGGAAACGCAAAAGGTCCTGGATGCCGCGCGGGACACCGGGGGACTGCTGTGGGAGGCGTTTGTCTTCCCGTTCCATCAGCAGATGGACCGGGTGCGCGAGTTGCTGGCTGATGGCGCCATCGGCGAGGTACGCGAGATTCAATCCAACTTTTACTTCCAACTCCGCGATCGACAAAACATCCGGCTATCGCGGGAGATGGCCGGAGGCGCCCTCAACGACGTCGGCTGCTATTGCTTGCGTCTGGCCGAACTTGTCTTTGGCGCTGCGGCGGAGTCTGCGGTTGCCCTGTCCGTCTGGGCCCCGGAAGGCGTGGAGGAGGAGATGTCGGGGATCGCCAGCTATGGCGATGAACGCCGCCTGGTCTTTTCCTGTGGGTTGATGCGCCCATACGACACGTTCACGCGGCTCATCGGCACGGACGGGGAGATCCGGCTCGTCAATCCGTACCACCCAAGCGAAGCCGACCACCTGGAGGTCCGTCAGTCGAACCGAGAAACGATCGAGCGTCCTACCGGCTCCGCGCCATCTTTTACGCGCGCCATCGAACACATGCACGCGGTTCTGCGCGGAGAGGAGCAACCGCGCCACCTGGCGTCGCACGATTCATTGGTGACCGCCCACGATGTAGCTCTGCTGCGCGCGGCGATGGACGCGCATTGAGCAGAACTCGCCTAGTGGGTCACGCCGCATTTAACTGGAATCGGGCGGCGACGGCGGCGGACCCGCCAAGGCGGCGCGCCCGCGCGCGATGGCGGCGCTCCCGCCGCTTCCCATCCCAGACAAAGGGCGTGGGATCCGCGTTCCACCCATCCGCTGTCTCCTCTAACCAGACGATGAGGTCGCCGGGCGTCGCAGGCTCCTGCCCCGCGAGGGCACGCCGCACGATGATGCGCTGCACGGACCCGGCCATCGCATGGGCGGGAGGGGCGCGTCAGCAGGTCGTCCCAGCCAGCGCCGCCAGTGCCGCAGGAGGGGATGGTCTGCGGGCAGCGGCGGTGCGGGCGGGAGCGCCCCAGGATGTCCTCCAGTTCCGCCCTGAGCCAGGGATGCAGCACCACGTTGGGGGCGCTGGTCACGCCTTTCACGCGCTGTGATGGCTCCCGTCGCCATCCGTCAGGTTGTCGTGGGTAAGATCGCGATCATACTGCTTATCGATAGTCGTGGTGTAGGCCACCCAGGACCGGGACGGAGACAAAGGCCGCAGGTGAGTGCATGACCGTTGCCTGTTCCACCGCTTCGGGGACGGCCTGCCCTATCTCTATGGTGCGGCCACGCGCTATTAGAAGTACGCGTAGTAGGCCCGCAGCACGCGGTACAGCTGCCGCTCATGCAGGATGAGGAAGTAGTCGAGGCATTCGCGCGAGGCACTCGGTGGACTGGGCCACATGACACTTGACGCTGGTGGGAAGGACACCTTCCTCAGACCAGTAAGCTCGACAGTATAAAGTGCCACCTGTTGCAGCGTGGAACATCCAGACATTGCGCCAAGCCCTCATCTTTGTGACAGCGTACCCGCGTTTCTGCGCATTTGGATGCCGAAGGACAGCTTCCCACCAGCGTCAAGTGTCATGTGGCCCAGTCCACACTCGGACGGGCGTCCGCAGCACCTTGATGCGACTCCCCTCCGCGACTCGGGCGAACTGTGCGCCGAACTTGCCACCGTTGTCACAGATGAGGAAGCGAGGGTGTCATGGCTACCTACCTCATCCAGCGCGTCTCGGCGCATGCGACGCGGCGCCTACAACGACCACGTTCGACCGTCGTTGGAGCAAGCACGCAGCCCATTCCGACTCCACTCTGCGCGAACCGCTCGTGCATGTGCATGCATCGATCCGCATAAAGATGCCTCTCGCTAAGTCGTCGATCAGGGTGTCATAACGATCAGGTAGAGCTCACCTGCCCGTAGCTTTTGCTGCGAGTCCGCACATTGGCTAACGCACGCCGACCCTCTCACGGTGCGTCTCCTCGCCAAGCCGTGAAAGGATTGCGCCGGACGACAACAACGGGGGTGCGCCGCGCTGGCTCATCTCAAGTCTCAGATTATACGTCGCCTCCCTCACCACGCAGCACGGCGCGTCAGTCGCTGGTTCCGCATATGCATGCACTACGTCGGATCTCTATGCAGCCCGCTCATCAGCCTCTACCATCGTCATCCACGTCGTATAATGGGTGGCAGACAGCCGCTCCATGACGGTGCCGATGATCGACATGCCCTCGTGTCAAGGTACAAATTGACCATCATGCGGCGTGGTGTCCATGGACGCGTCACATGCACCGCAGAAGCGTGAGCACCTAAGCCGTCGGACAGCGAAAACCGGCGCGAGGCGTGACAGACCGCATCCGACGCCGTGCGGCCTGTCTTGGGAGGCGCTATCGTTTCCGTATCGTTTCCGTGAGGTCAGCCTCGCCAAGAACGCGTCACATCTAAGGCGTACGTCACGCTACGGGCGAATATGGGAAAAGCGGCGGGTCATCCCTCTGAACCGGCCTCACGCCGTCAACGGCTCGATCAAGGACGGCCCGTCCTCGCGCGGCGACGAGACACACGGCGACACGGGGTAGGCCACCAGCAGGTCCGCCGGGCAGGGCCGCAGGCAATCCAGCACCGCTATCGGGTCGGTGAGTGTCGGATCGAGCCAGAGCGATTCGGCGGTGGGGTCGAGAATGGCGGGCATCCGATCATGGATGGGCGCGACGAGCGCGTTTGGTTCCGTGGTGATGATGGCGCAACTCGCCGTCCCGTCCTTGCCCACACTGTAGAGGCCGGCGAAGCCCACGAGGGCACGATCGTCGCGGCGGATATACACGGGCCGCTTGGTCCTGCCCCCCGGCATGCGTTGCCATTCGTAGAAGCCATCGGCGGGGATGATGCAGCGGTCGTGGGCGATAGCGCTCTGGAAGAAGGGACGCTCGACCAGCGTCTCGGCCCGCGCATTGATCGGCGCGGGCCGAGACGCGGCAGCGGATGCCCAAGCCGGCCGGAAGCCCCAGGACATTGTCCGCAGGAGACGTCCCGCGGCTCGCTCGACGATGACGGGTATGTCCTGGCTCGGCGCGATATTGTACGCTGGATTCCGTCGCTCGGCCTCGTCCCGTTCATCCGCAATGACGTCGAACCGCAAGGCAAGCTGGTCGGGGGTCGTCAGGGTAAAACGTCCGCACATCGGGGTGCTCCTTCCTGCGCGCCTTCCTGGTGGAACAGGGACGCGCAGCGCGTGTCAAGCGTGTAAAAGGGGTGCATCGCCGGGCGATGCGGTCTATCGTCAGTCTTCGCGCTATACGCGGGCTGACCATCAAGGTGATAGCAGGTCGGCGGTGCCACGTCGCTGTAGGCCTCCTCGGGGAGAATCTCCGCGTATTCGCAATAGGGGCAGACGGCCCCGATGCACGACGCATCATGGCACGAGGCGTAGAATGGCTGACGGCATTGGGCGCACGGGACGAGGGCCATGGTCACTCCTTTGTCATGGGTTATGTCGAGCACCGCCCCCTTATTATAGAACTTATGTGCTAATAAAGCCAGCGATTATCCACGCCGCATGACATGATTAGCCTGGGGCCGCCCTGGTTGCCGGAGTGCCCAATCGTCCCCCGCCGCCCGCGCCACGCCGCAGGCGTTCGGCCAGGGCGGCGTAGCGCTGCCCCGCCCCCTCCGTCCGTACCGCCCTGGCTAGCGCCCGCGTGCTGCCCACCAGCACTACGATCCGCTTCGCCCGCGTCACCGCCGTGTAGAGCAAATTACGCCGCAGCATCAGCCAACTGCTGGTTGTGAGGGGCACAACGACGCAGGGGTACTCACTGCCCTGCGAGCGGTGGATCGAGACGGCGTAGGCGTGGGTCAGCTCGTCCAGCTCGAGGAAATCGTAGGCGATCTCCTCCGTATCGTCCATGAGGACACGCAGTTCCTGGTCCTCCAGCGAGAGGCCGGTGACGACGCCGACGCTGCCGTTGAACACCTCCTTGTCGTAGTTGTTGCGGAGCTGCGTCACCTTGTTGCCCACGCGATACACGCGCCCTCCGACCCGCCGCTCGGGTAGTCCCGGTCGCGCCGGCGTCAGCGCCTCCTGCAGCTTCTCGTTAAGCACACCCGCCCCTGCCGGCCCCCGGTGCATCGGGCATAGCACCTGCACGTCGCGTCGCGGGTCCACGCCGAACTTGCGCGGCAGACGGTTGGCGACAATATCGACGACGAGGTCGGCGACCTGCTCCGTGTCATCCTGCGGGAAGAGGAAGAAGTCGGCGAGGTCGCGCGTGACGGGCATCTGTCCGGCGTTGATGCGGTGGGCGTTGGTCACGACACCGCTCTGCTGGGCCTGCCGGAAGATGTGCGTGAGGCGCACGCTGGGGATGACACCCGATGAGAGCAGGTCGCGCAGCACCTCGCCCGCGCCGACGCTGGGCAGTTGGTCCACGTCACCGACGAAGAGCAGGTGCGCCCCCGGCGCGACGGCCTTGACGAGCGTGTTGGCGAGCAGCACGTCGAGCATCGACGCCTCGTCCACGACAACGAGATCGGCGTCGAGCGGGGTGTCGCGATCGTAGGCCGCGTCGCCGCCGGGGCGGAGCTGGAGCAGGCGGTGCAGCGTGCTGGCCTTGACCCCGGCCAACTCGGAAAGCCGCTTGGCCGCGCGACCCGTCGGCGCCGCCAGCACGATCTTCGCCCGCTTGGCCTTCGCGAGGGCGACAATGGAGCGCACCGTGAACGATTTGCCACAACCGGGACCACCCGTGAGGACGGCGACGCGCTCGGTCAACGCGAGGCGCACCGCCTGCTCCTGCTCGGGTGCCAGGGCGCTCCCGGTCGTGGCCTGCAGCCAGCCCAGGGCCGCCGCCCAGTCGACGGCCTGGAAGGCGGACAACCGCTCAACCGGGGCACCGAGCAGACGCAGCAGGCTGTTGGCCAGCGAGACCTCGGCGCGGTGGAACGGCACGAGGTAGACCGCCGTCACCTGCTGGTCATCGGCGCCGGGCAGGTACTCCATGACCACGCCCTCCTCGCGCGACAACTCCTCCAGGCACGCCACGGCCAGCGTCGCCTCCACGCCCAGAATCTCGGTGGCCTTGGCGACCAACTCCTGTGCTGGCTACTACTCTCATCCGTCCCCATCAACTCTGTAGAGTGGCGATCAGAATAGACGCGCGGGCTAGCCGAGCGGGTCCGCAAAGACGTCAGCGACGCGGTACGTGAAGCCAGGCACGATGTCCTCCCCATCGAGCACGTCATCGACGTGGAGAGTCGCGGCCGTCCGGTCGACGCTTGCTGCGCGCCACACGTCGACCTCCTGCCGCTCCGGCCAGACGACCCAGACCAGACGCGTGCCCCCCTGGAGGTACCGTCGCGCCTTCGCTGCCATCTCGTCGCTCCCCAGCTTCTGAGACGGTGACGCGACCTCGATCGCGAGATCGGGGGCGAAGGGGATAGGCTTCGTCCGGTCGATCGCGGGGACTTTGGCCGCCTCGACAAAGCCCACATCCGGGAGGAGTCCCGTCTCCGCGCCGGGGAACTTGTACACCCCATCGGCTCCGGTGACGACGCCCAAGCGGCGCGGCCGCGCGAAGGCGCGCAGGTCGGCCCCCAGGTTGAACGCGATCGTCGTCGCGTCGAATGAACTCCCTGCCATACGGACGAGCACCCCCTCCACCACTTCGTAGCGCCAGCCGTCGTCCGGCAACGTGAGCAGATCATCAACGGCGGTGCGCCCGTGGCGCGGGACGATTTCCGCCCATGGGGCTAGTGTATCCGCTGAGACCACGCGTGCTTCGGCCATATCTGTCTCCCTCCTCATTAGTTCATCTTCAGTTCATCTTCGCAATAATGGAAGTCCATGTCGCATTATGGCTCCCGGAGAGCAACGTGAGGCTACAGGTGCCATGATAGGCGTCAGATAAGGCTTCGGTAACCTCGAAAGGGTCTGAAAATGCTGCATATGGCCTCTCACAGTGTTACGAAGATGAACGATTGTCGCCGCCTGCGGCACGATCACGCGACACGGCGGTAGTCATGGTGCAGACCCCCCAAGATCGGGACGGGGATGATCGTGCGTGTCCCCTGGTCTAACGCCCGTGCTCGCGCAGGGCGGCCCCCAGCGGGGATGTGTTGTCCGATCCCTTGATGTGGTCGTGCAGTGTTGAAGTAGGTGACGTACGCCCGGAGGACACGAGACAGGTGCTGCTCATGTAGGACCAGCATATGATCGAGACACTCGCGTCGGACGCTGCCCAGAAAGCGCTCACAGAGGGCATTGGCCTGAGGAGCGCGATAAGGCGTCGTGAGGACCTCAATACCACTGATCGCGGCGACACGGGCGAAGGCACCCCCGTACTTGCTGTCGTTGTCGCGCAGCAAGAAGCGCGGATGTTCTCCGAACGGCGTCGCTTCACGCAGCTGTTGGGCCATCCACGCGTCGGTCGGATGCCGCGTCACGCCTAGATGGATCACCCGCCGCGAGGCGTGCTCGACGATGAAGAAGGCGAACAGGGAGCGGAAGCAGAGGTCAGTCACCTGCACAAAATCGCACGCCCACACATCCGGGGCATGATTGCGTAGGAAGGTGGTCCATGTCTGGCTAGGCGTGCGACACGGGCGGGCGGGCCGCATGTATTTCTGGACGGTGCGCTTGCTGACCCGTATGCCTAGTTTGAGCAACTCACCTCTGATGCGCTCCGCGCCCCAGAGCCGGTTGTCCGCCGCCATGCCCTGGATTAACGCGATGGTGTCGCTGGGGATTTTAGACGCATGCGATACTGTCGTGGACTTCATGCGCCAGACGAGGCGGAACCCGGCGCGGTGCCAGCGCAAGAGCGTGTCCGGCTGGACGATGAGGAGCGCATCTTTCCATGCTCGCACGCACCGGGCCAACACCACTAGGAGCAGCCGGTCCGTCGACGTGACGCGCGGACGCTTCACCTGACGGCGCAAGACGACGAGTTGCTGGCGCAACAGGGCATTCTCGGCAATCAGGTCCGCTTTCGAGCGCGTCGCGTCGACGAGCACTCCCCCTAGGAGGCCGGGCGAGAGGGGTCGCGCCCATCGCACACAGCGTTGACCAAGGCTCTCGGCGCATGAGGTACCCCATCGCTTCAGACGCCCAACAATCGTGACCCACATCGCCGGTTCGCCCCCCTACTCCCTCATACCCGTTTCTACGCTTATTATCCATCATTACGAGAGCCCGCGCAGGTATGCGGAGCGTTCAACTCCATGGGCGGATGACGCTCGTAGCCATCACAGCCGTCGTCGAGCGGGGCGTTCGACTCTGCCCCCCGTGGCCCGTCAGGCGGTGAGGAGGCGCTCCGCGTCATCCAAGGTGTGCAGCAGGCGCAGGCCCGAGCGGCCGCATCGTGCGGCCGTCACCACCTCTGTGGCTACGACCAGCTCATAGCCCCCCTCCGCGTTGCGCAGCAGCCCCTGCACCCGCACCTGTGGCTGCGCCTGTTCGGCCCACCCCAGCAGGTAGAGGACCTGC
>JAABVA010004568.1_pt1 | contig 12774 bp, 9 predicted proteins | sample 5560331 | NCBI WGS metagenome assembly JAABVA01 (sample SAMN12812661, study PRJNA571458) | rock metagenome | isolation source: Antarctica rocks | place: Antarctica: Victoria Land, Mt New Zealand sud | collected 2016-01-07
GCCTGTAGCATCCCGCTCATGATGCTTGCCGACGATCCCAATACGAATAGCACTTGCAAGAACCGCGCCGCCGGGCTGCATTGCGGTATGCTGACACAGCGGCGATCCACGATTTGATGGCCATGGCGCTTGGCCCTCGTTTCGAGTTGCGGCAATCACAGTCGCTGGTGATGACGCCGCAGTTGCGTCAGGCCATCAAGCTACTGCAATTCTCCAACCAGGACGTGACCGCTTTCATCGACGAGGAGCTGGAGCGTAACCCGTTGCTGGAGCGCGGCGAGGTGTTCTCCGACGATGCCGCCCCGGTCGAGCGCCCGGCGATCGATCAAGTCGTCGCGCCCGAGCGCGAACTCTCCGATTTCAATGATCGGCTTGGCGCCGAAACGCTGCCGAGCGAGGCCACCGCACCGCTCGACGCTGATTTTTCCAACACCTACGATCCCGGAGGGGCGGCCGATGGTGGAGTCGCGCGGCAATCCGGGTCCTCGGCTTTCGACACCAGTGATCGCGGCATCGAGGATTATGCGGAAAGCCGTAGCTCGCTGCGCGACCATCTCGGCGAGCAGCTCCGCCTCACCTTCGGCGACCCCGCCGACCGGCTGATCGGCGCCTATCTCATCGCCCTGCTTGAGCCGAGCGGACGCCTGTCGACCACGCCGGACGCGCTGGCCTACGCCATGGGTGCCGATCTCGACCGTGTCGAGAGGGTGCGTCATGCGATGATGCGGTTCGATCCGGTGGGCATGTTCGCGTGCGACCTCCGCGAGTGCCTCGCCACGCAGTTGACGGAAAGGAACCGCCTTGATCCGGCCATGGCCGCTTTGCTGGACAACCTGGATTTGCTGGCGCGCCACGACCTACGACGGCTGACGGCCGTGTGCGCGGTGGACGGCGAGGACCTCGCCGAGATGATCGCCGAAATTCGCCAGCTCGATCCGAAGCCCGGTGCGCTGTGGGACGCGACCCCGCCCCTGGCGGTGATTCCCGACGTGTTGCTGCGCGTCGCCGCCGATGGTGGCTGGCTGCTGGAATTGAACCCCGAGACGATGCCGCGCGTGCTGGTCAACCAGAAGTTCACCGCGCGGCTTCTGCCGAAGGCCTCGCGGGAAGATCGCGCGTTCCTCGCCGAGAAGCTGCAAACCGCGAACTGGCTGGTCAAGTCCCTGCAACAGCGGGCCGCGACCATCCTGAAGGTCGCGACCGAGATCGTGTCTCAACAGGACGGTTTCTTCCGCCATGGCGTGGGGCATCTGCGTCCCCTTATCCTGCGCGACATCGCCGATGCGGTGGAAATGCACGAGAGCACGGTCAGCCGTGTGACCGCCAACAAGTATATCGCGACGCCCCGCGGCATCTATGAACTGAAGTATTTTTTCACCACCGCCATCGCGGGAACGTCGGGCGAAAGCCACAGCGCGGAGGCGGTTCGCCATAGAATCCGGGCGCTTGTAGGCAGGGAGACCGCCGACGAGGTGCTGTCCGACGATGCGATCGTCGCGGTCCTTCGAAGTGAGGGCGTGGACATCGCACGCCGGACAGTGGCCAAATACCGGGACGCGCTTCGCATCCCGAGCTCGGTGCAGCGCAAACGGGAGAAGGCCGTGCCCGCCTGACCCGAGCCGCCTTGGCTCGGTGGCAGTCGGCCGGCGGTCCCGAACAAAAAGGCGCACGAGGGACACGCATGCAGATCACGGTTTCGGGCAAACAGGTCGAACTATCCGACGCGCTTCGCACCAGGGTTTCCGACCACTTGGACCTGATCGCGGGCAAATATTTCGATCATGCGTTGGAAGCCCACGTCACTTTCAGCCGCGCCCGCAGCTTCTTCACCTGCGACATCAACGTCCATGCCGGACGCGGCCTCACGTTGCGCGGCGAGGGTGAGGCGGCCGACGCAAATTCGGCGTTCGACGACGCCGCCGAGCACATCGCCAAACGCTTGCGGCGTTACCGCAGGCGGGTCAACGAACACGCCCGTGACGGCGCGAGCCGTGAACGCCCCGAAGCGGCGCGGCAATACACCTTGCGCCAGGAAGAGGAAGGCGAGGTGGAAACCAATGGCGCGGGCGTTGCGCACGCCGCCACCTACGCCACGGTCATTGCCGACGTACCCGCTGAAATCGCAAGATTATCCGTAAGCGACGCGGTGATGCGGATGGATCTCGCGGACCAACAGGTGCTGATGTTCCGCAACAACGCCAATGGCGAACTCAACGTGGTCTACCGCCGTAGCGACGGTCATATCGGATGGATCGATCCTACCGCCGCCACTCACTCACGATGAGACTTAGCGGCCGGTGAGAATACGCTCGACTAACTGCCGCACCGTCGGGACGAATCCGTTGCCGTAGAACGGGTCCGTCGCGAACCGGTAGGCATTATGGCCACTGAACATCAGGTTGTGTTCAACCGCCGCGCTGTCGTCCCGGGCGTGGCCGATCTCCTGCAACGTCTTCTGGATGCAGAAGCTGCGGGGATCGGCCTTCTTGCCAGTGGAAAACTCGGGTTCGTGCTGCTCCCAGTTGGAAAAGCGGCAGGTGCTGAGGCAGCCCATGCACGCCACCTGATCCGCCAGGATTTCCCCCATCTCGGCGGGCGTCACGAACACCAGCGTGCTGTCAGGGGTGCGCAACGCTTCGAAGAACCCGGCCGCCTCCCACATGCGGACGTGGCCAAGATCAGTCTGAGTAAGATAGACAACGCGCTTGCGTGACCCGACTCCGAACTCCGCAACGTGCTCGCCGACAGGTTCGGTGGTATAGGCCACCTGCCGATCGCTGCGGGCGCGCAGGCCCTGGATGAACTGGTTGTTCACCGCCGAAGAGTAGAAGCCAGTCGGGCTGAACTTGTTCAGGAAGATTTCGCCTTCCTTCAACGTGACCAGACGCTGCTTCCAGGCTTCCCCGATCGGGCTCTCCCTGGTCAGCAACGGCCGCGTGCCGAACTGGAAGGCGATGGGACCGAGTTCGGGATTGTCGATCCAGGCCTGCCATTCCTCCAGCCACCAGACGCCGCCGGCCATGATGATCGGCGTCTCGCCCAGGCCGAATGTCCGCATCAGCTTGCGGAGCGCCAGCACGCGCGGGAACGGGTCCTCGGGCTTGGTCGGGTCCTCGCTGTTGGACAGGCCGTTATGCCCGCCGGCGAGCCAGGGGTCCTCGTACACGACCCCGCCGAGCAGCGAGGCGGCCTTGCTGTACGCCCGCTTCCACAGCGCGCTGAACGCCCGCGAGGAGGACACGATGGGGTAGTAATAGACGTTGAACTTGGCCGCGATGTCCGACAGCCGGTAGGGCATCCCGGCGCCACAGGTCAGCCCGTGGATCAGCCCCTTGGCGTTCTCCAGCACTCCGGTGATGACCCGCTCGGCGCCGCCCATCTCCCAAAGGATGTTGGCGTGGATACGCCCCTGCGCGCCCGCGAGGTCGTGCGCCTGCTGGGCCTGGGCGATGCCGCCGCGAATGGCATATTGCACCAGTTCCTCATGCCGCTCCCGCCGGGTGCGGCCATGATAGACCTGCGGCACCAAAGTCCCGTCCAGGTCGAAGCTGTCGGCATTGACCGCGCTGAACGTGCCGACGCCGCCACCCGCCGCCCAATGCCCGGAGGTGATGCCGGTGGAGATGGAGACGCCCTTGCCGCCCTCGATAATCGGCAGGACATCCACTCCGCCCATGCGGATCGCGTTGATCGCCTTCATCGCCCGTCTCCCTGCCCCGCCCACACGGGTGTTTGTCAGCGCCTTGGTATGGTGATGGCGCCCGTTTGTATCAACGGGCGCCATCCAGCCCAGTGCGTGTACTCTCAGTCGGCCCGTTCGGGCACCGTCACTCGGCGGCGGTCGGCTCGTGACGCTCACGGTCGCCCCGCTCGCGCCCGCCACCCTCACGATGACCGCCCTCGCGGCCACTATCCCGCCCGCCGCCAGCCTTGGCGCCGACCTTCTCGGTGATGTCCTCGCCGGTGGCCTGGTCAACGACACGCATGGACAGCTTCACCTTGCCACGGTCGTCGAAGCCCATGACCTTGACCTTCACGACATCGCCCTGGTTGACCACGTCGCTGGTCTTGTTCACCCGGCCCTGGGCGAGCTCGCTGATATGCACGAGGCCGTCCTTGGAACCGAGGAAGTTCACGAACGCGCCGAACTCGGCCGTCTTGACCACCTTGCCGTTGTAGATGACGCCGACTTCCGGCTCGGCCACGATGCCGCGGATGCGGTCGATGGCGGCTTGCGCCTTTTCCGGGTCGCTGGACGCAATCTTGATCGTGCCGTCGTCCTCGATGTCGATTTTGGCGCCGGTCATCTCGACGATCTCGCGGATCACCTTGCCGCCGGTCCCGATCACGTCGCGGATCTTCTCCTTCGGCACGTTGATGATGGTGATGCGCGGCGCGGTCGCCGCCACCTCCTCGCGCCCGCTGGTCAGGGCCTTGGCCATCTCGCCCAGGATGTGGATGCGCCCGTCGCGCGCCTGGTCCAATGCCACCCGCATGATCTCGGGCGTGATGGACGTGATCTTGATGTCCATCTGCAAGCTGGTGACGCCGCGATCCGTGCCGGCCACCTTGAAGTCCATGTCGCCGAGGAAATCCTCGTCGCCCAGGATGTCGGACAACACGGCGTAGCCGCGATCTTCCTTGATCAACCCCATGGCGATGCCGGCCACGGGGCGCTCCAGCGGCACGCCCGCGTCCATCAGGGCAAGCGAGGTGCCGCACACCGTCGCCATCGAGGAGCTGCCGTTGCTCTCGGTGATCTCACTGACCACGCGGAGCGTGTAGGGGAACTTGCCCTTCTCCGGCAGCAGCGGGTGGATGGCGCGCCAAGCCAGCTTGCCATGGCCGATCTCACGCCGTCCCGGACTGCCCATACGGCCCGCCTCGCCGACGGAGTACGGAGGGAAGTTATAATGCAACATGAAGTGCTCGCGGTACTCGCCTTCGAGCGCGTCGATGATCTGCTCGTCCTGGCCGGTGCCCAGCGTCGCCACGCACAGCGCCTGGGTTTCGCCACGGGTGAACAGCGCGCTGCCATGGGCGCGCGGAAGCACGCCCACTTCAGCCGCGATCGGGCGCACGGTCTTGGTGTCGCGGCTGTCGATGCGCAGGCCGGTGTCGAGGATGGCGTTGCGGACGATGTCGGCCTCAAGCTCCTTGAATAGCCCCTTGGCCTTGTCGGCTTCCAGCCCCTCGGCCGTGAGCGCGGCCATGGCGGCCTTCTTGGCGGCAGAAACCTTGTCCTGCCGGACCTGCTTCAACTTCTCCTTGTAGGCCTCGGCTAGGCCCTCGCGGCCCAGCGCATCCACACGGGCGGCCAGCGCCTTCTCCTCGTCGGACTTCTCGACCAGCGCCCAGGGCTCGCGCGCGGCGTGCTCCGCCAGTTCGATGATCGCCTGGATCACCGGCAGCAGCGCCGCGTGGCCGAACGTGACGGCACCGAGCATGATGTCTTCGGACAGCTCGGACGCCTCGCTCTCGACCATCAGCACGCCTTCGGTGGTCCCGGCGAGCACGAGATCGAGCTTGGAGGTCTCCATCTGGTCGGCGGTCGGGTTCAGCACGTACGCACCGTCGACGTAACCGACGCGGGCACCGGCGATCGGGCCGAAGAACGGGATGCCGGACAGCGTCAGCGCCGCCGAGCAGCCGACCATGGCGACCATGTCGGGGTCATTCTCAAGATCATGGCTCAGCACGGTGGCGACCACCTGGACCTCGTTGCGGAACCCCTTGGGGAACAGCGGGCGCAGCGGGCGGTCGATCAACCGGCTGGTCAGCACCTCCTTCTCGGTCGGGCGTCCCTCGCGCTTGAAGAAGCCTCCAGGGATCTTGCCGGCCGCGAAGGTCTTTTCCTGGTAGTTGACCGTCAGCGGGAAGAAGTCCTGCCCCGGCTTGGCCGAGCGCACGCCGACGGCGGTGCAGAGCACGATGGTGTCGCCGTAGCGCGCCATGACTGAGCCGTCCGCCTGGCGGGCGACCTTGCCGGTCTCCAGGGTCAGCTTGCGGCCGCCCCAGTCGAGTTCCTTGCGGAAATGATTGAACATGCGGTGTTTCCTTGATGTCCGCGGTGCGTGGCGATGCTCAGTTCGCGACCCGGATAATCGTGGGATACGGCGTCTCGGGCAGCATGGAGCGAGCCACCCGTAAGGGCGGTCGCGATGTCCATGTGGCCGGAAACGCCGTCGTTCCTCCCAGCGAGGCACTCGGGTCGGCGTCTGTCGTCTCGCCGCGTGGCGCGGTCGCATTGCCCCGCGCCACCATGGCGCGAGGATCGACGAGTCCTAGCGGCGCAGGCTCAGGCGCGTGATCAGGGCCTGGTAGCGGCTGTGGTTCTTGCCTTTCAGGTAATCCAAAAGGCTGCGGCGGCGGCCGACCAGCACCAGAAGGCCACGACGGCTGTGGAAGTCCTTCGCGTGGATTTTCAGGTGCTCGGTGAGGTAGTTGATGCGCTCGGTGATAAGTGCCACCTGCACCTCGGGGCTGCCGGTGTCGTTTTCGCCAGTGGCATGTTCGGCGATGAGCGCAGTACGGCGCTCGGCTGTCATCGACATCATTCTACTCCTGAATGAGGGTGAAAGAGGCGCGTCGGTTCCCTAAAGGAGCCGTTCGGGCTTGAGCCAGCCATCTTCCAGCCGGCACAATCCAAGCACGCGACCCCCCGCCATGGCCCGCGCCAACCCGCCTTCGGGATCGGCCGTCCGTGGAATCCGACCCATGAGCGTGACGAGGTTGATCGCATGTCCGTTCGAGAGGCCGAAGGCTTCCGCCTCGGTCAAGGCCAGCGCCGGGATGTCGGCCAGCGCGGTCGCGACCTCGAGCAGGAAGTCCGAGGAAGTGGGCGGGGTATCGTCCGCCCGTTGCAGTTTGTCCAGCGGAATCGCCTGGGCCTCGGTGAACGGCCCCACGCGCAGGCGGCGCAAGGCGGCGATGTGGCCGAACGTGCCGCAGGCGATGGCGAGGTCGCGTGCTAAGCTGCGCATGTAGACGCCCTTGCCCGACTGGACCTCGAACACCGCGTGGTCGGCGTCGAGTCGCTCGATCAACTCAAAGCGGTCGACCCGCGCCGGACGTGGCGGCAGCACCGGGGGCGTTCCCGCCCGCGACAGGTCGTAGGCGCGCTCCCCGGCGACCTTGATGGCGGAATAGATCGGCGGGATCTGCATGATGTCGCCGGTGAACGCCGCCAGCGCCGTCGATAGCGTGGCGTTATCCGGGCGATGTTCCGAAGTTGCGATCACTTGGCCGTCGGCGTCATCCGTGTCGCGGGCCTCACCGAGTCGCAGCGTGAACCGGTATAGCTTGGTGCCGTCCATAACGTAAGGCACGGTTTTGGTTGCCGACCCGAACGCCACCGGCAGCAACCCGGTCGCCAGCGGATCAAGCGTGCCGCCATGGCCGGCCTTTTGCGCGTCGAACCAGCGGCGCACGCGGTTGACCACATCGGTGCTGGTGATACCCGCCGGCTTGTCGACGATCAGCCACCCATCGAGCGGGCGTCCTTGTTGGCGGCGGCGGCGCATCTGGCGTGCTCTCTTAACATCGTCATTGCGAGGAGCCATTTGGCGACGCGGCAACCCAGGGGCGCGGCACGGACCGTGCCGTTGCCCTGGGTTGCCGCGTCGCCTTGCTCCTCGCAATGACAAAACTAAATGGAGGACTCGGTTTGATCGCCAAGATCACGCGCCACCTCGGGCTGGCGCAGCAATTCGCTAACGTGCATGGCATAGTCGATGCTGGCATCGGCTTGGAACGATATGTCCGGCGCGACACGCAGGCGCCGCAGTTCCTTCGCCACCTGCCCGCGAAGGAATGGGGCCGCGCGGCGCAACGCGGGCAGCTTGTCCGCGATGTCCGACCGGCCCAGCCGCGTCACGAACGCCGTGGCGCGCTTCAAATCCGGCCCGATCCGCACCTCGGTGACGGTGATCGCCACGTCGGTCAGATCGGGATCGCGCACCTCGCCACGCAGGAACACCGCCGCGAGGACGTGGCGGATTTCCTCCGCCACACGCAACTGGCGCTGCGTGGGCGGCTTGGCGGAAACCGGAGCCTTGGAGGCGGCCTGCCTCAACCCGGCACCATCTCGATCTCGTAGCACTCCACCACGTCGCCTTCGCGCAAGTCGTTGTAGTTCGCGAAGGACAACCCGCACTCGTAGCCGCGCGCGACTTCGCGGACATCGTCCTTGAAGCGCTTGAGTTGCGTGAGCTCGCCCTGGTGGATGACCACGTTATCGCGCAACAGCCGCACGCCGGCACCGCGCTTCACGAGACCCTCGGTGATCATGCAGCCCGCGACCTTGCCGGTCTTGGTGATGTCGAACACCTTGCGGATTTCGGCGTAGCCCAGGAAGTGCTCGCGCGCCTTCGGGGCGACCTTGCCGCGCACCATCTTCTCGACGTCGTCGGCGACCTGGTAGATGATCGAGAAATAGCGGATGTCCACGCCGTCCCGCGTCGCCAGCTCACGCGCCTGGCTGGTGGCGCGCACGTTGAACGCCACGATCACCGCGTCGCTGGCCCGCGCCAACTGGATGTCGCTCTCGGTGATCTGCCCGACGCCGGCCATCAGCACGCGCACGCGCACTTCTTCATGCGCCAGCTTCAGCACAGTCTGCGTGATTGCCTCGGCGCTGCCCTGCACGTCGGCCTTGATGATGATCGCGACCTCTTTCTGCACGCCGGCCTGGATGCGAGCGAGCATCTCGTCCATCGTGCCACGGGCAGCGGTCAGCACGCCGGCCGCCTTATCGCGCAGCTTGCGCTGGCGGAACTCGCTGATCTCGCGCGCCCGGCCCTCGTCCTCGACCACCACGAACGGCTCGCCGGCACCCGGCACGCCGCCCACGCCGAGCACTTCGGCCGGCATCGACGGCCCGGCGTTTTTCATCGGGCGGCCACGGTCGTCGAGCATGGCGCGCACCCGGCCCCACTCGGCGCCAGCCACGATGATGTCGCCCTGGTTCAACGTGCCCTTCTGCACCAGCACGGTGGCCACCGGCCCCCGGCCACGATCCAGCCGGCTTTCCAGCACCGAGCCCTCGGCGACGCGGTCCGGGTTGGCGCGCAGTTCCAACACCTCGGATTGCAGGAGAATGGCCTCCTCCAGCTTGTCGAGGCCGGTCTTCTTGGTGGCGGAAAGTTCCACGTCCTGCGTGTCGCCGCCCATTTCCTCCACCACGATGTCGTGGCTCAGCAGTTCCTGGCGGACCCGTCCGGGATTGGCGTCCGGCTTGTCCATCTTGTTGATGGCAACAATGATCGGCGCGCCCGCGGCCTTGGCGTGCTTGATCGCCTCGATCGTCTGCGGCATCACGCCATCGTCGGCGGCCACCACCAGCACCACGATGTCGGTCACTCCCGCCCCGCGCGAGCGCATAGCGGTGAAGGCCTCATGGCCGGGCGTGTCGATGAAGGTGATCTTCTGCTTGGACGGCAGCGTCACCTGGTAGGCACCGATATGCTGGGTGATGCCGCCGGCCTCGCCCGCCGCCACGTCGGTCGCGCGCAGCGAGTCCAGCAGGCTGGTCTTGCCGTGATCGACATGGCCCATGATGGTGACCACGGGCGGACGGATGATGAGGTCGGCGTCGATGTCGGTGGCGCCCTCCAACCCGAACTCGACGGCGTCCTCGGACACGCGCTTCACGCGGTGGCCGAACTCCTGCACCACCAGTTCGGCGGTGTCGGCGTCGAGGCTCTGGGTGACGGTCGCCATCACGCCCATCTTCATCAGCGCCTTGATCACGTCCGGCGTGCGCGCAGCCATGCGGGCGGCGAGTTCCTGGACGGTGATCGTGTCGGGCAGGATGACCTCGCGCGTGACCTTCATCTGGTCCGAGCGAAGCATCTCCAATTCCTGTTGCCGACGCTCGCGCTCGCGCTGGCGGCGGACGGAGGCGAGGCTGCGGACGCGGTCGTCCTCACCCTCGATCGCGGCCTGCACGTCGATGCGGCCGGGGCGGCGGCGGTCGTCCACCACCTTCTTGGGCGCAGCGACCTGGCCCTTGCGCGGCGGCAAGGCGGGGCCGCCACCGGGGCGGCGAATCGGCCGTGCGTCCTCATCTTCCTCGCCAGCCCGCTTGGCCGTGAGGCGCAACGTCTCGGCTGGCGGCAAAGCGCCGGCGGGCGCAGCCGCAGGGCGAACCGCACGGCGTGGCTCTTCGCGCGTCGAGGGCACGGCGGCGGCCTGGGCCGTCACGGCGGCGTCCTGCGCCTGGCGCGCCTCGGTTTCAGCGCGCGCCTTGGCCTCGGCCTCGGCCGTCTTGCGCGCCTCCTCCTCGGCCGCCTTGCGGGCATCCTCCTCGCGACGGCGTGCCTCCTCGGCGGCGGAGAGGATCGAAATCTTCTCCCGCTCGCGGCGCTCTTCCTGCTCGCGGCGTTCGATGTCCCGCTGCGCGTTGACGATCTGCTGCTCGGCCAACACGCGCTGGCGCACGGCAAGCTCCGTCGCGGTGAGCGCGCGCCCACCCGGACGGCTCAGGCCGCCAGGCGCGCGCCCGACAACCGGCGGCGCCGGGGTGCTGCCGGGCAGACCGGGCGCGTTGCTCGGTGGCGCGCCACCGGGCGGGGGGGTTCCAGGACGGCCGGCGCCGGGCGCGCGGTTCTTGCGCACCTCGACCTGCACCACCTTGGAACGGCCATGGCTGAAACTCTGTCGAACGGACCCGGCATCCACGGTCCGGCCCAATTCCAGTCGGCCAGCCGGCCGCATGGAGAGCCGGGCCTTGCCCGTATCCTGATCGTTGCCGCCTTCACTCATCTATGCGCCTGCGTCCTGCTCGTTCGTGCCGCCCGACAGCGCCGGGCGCTTAGTCCGGCCAGCGGCATTGCCACCGACCTTCTCGAACGCGGCCGATAACCCGGCCAGCCGTTCCGCCTCGACCCTCAGCATGTCTGCCAGGCGACCGTCCGCCACGATGACATGCACGACATGGTCACGCCCAAACACCGCTGCCAACGCGGCGGCATCCAGCGGCGCGATCACGGCGACTTTCTCCCGCCAACCGGCCAGAAACCGTGACCTTTCGTCCGGGCTGCCGTCGCTGGCTTGCACCACCACGCCGGCCCGTCCCGCCACCAGCCACTCGCGCGCCTTGCCGAACCCCGCCACAGCCTGCCCGGCGCGCCGGGCCAGACCAAGAAACTCGCCGATCCGCCGCGCCAGTGACGCCTTCAGGTCGGAGGTGAGATCGGGGGGCACCAGAACCTGCCCATGGGCTGCCTTCGCGAAGGCACCCCTGGTGCGAGCGGTTTCTAGCACATCCGCCCGCGCACTCAACCAGATTCCCCGTCCCGGCAGCCTTGCGGCGAGGTCGGGAACGATCCGCCGCCCAGGCCCGACCACAAAGCGGATCATCGCCTCCTTCGGCAACCGCTCCCGCGTCACCGCGCAACGGCGCAACGGGCCGGTTTCAGGTTCATCAGGCTCCTCGATCCGAAGCCCGTCGATTCCGAGAGGTTCAGGCGTGACCCGCCTCCCCCTGCGCCGCAACGCCGTCCTCGGCAGCGAACCAGTGCGCGCGCGCCGCCATGATGATCTCGTTGGCGAGCGCCTCGTCCAGGTTGGCCTCGCCCACGATCTCGACCAGTTCGTCGCCCGCGAGGTCGGCCAAGTCGTCCAGTGACTTCACGCCCTTCTCGCCCAGCGCCACCAGCATCGACGGCGTGAACGCCTCGAAGCTCGCGACCTCGTCCGTCACGCCCAATTCCACACGCTTGTCGTTCATCTCGCCGTCCCGCTTCATCAAGAATACCTCACCGCGCCGCACCAGTTCCTCGGCAATCGCGTCGTCGAAACCCTCGATGGACGCCAATTCCTCGAGCGAGGTGAAGGCCAGTTCCTCGATGGTGTTAAACCCTTCCTGCACCAGCAGGCCGGCAATCACGTCGTCCACGTCCAGCGCCTCGACGAACAGGCCAGTGCGGCGGCGGAACTCGTCCTGGCGACGCTCGCTTTCCTCGGCCTCGGTCAGGATGTCGATGTCCCAGCGAGTCAACTGGCTGGCGAGACGCACATTCTGCCCGCGACGGCCGATGGCGAGAGAAAGCTGGTCGTCGGGCACCACGACTTCAACCCGTCCGGCCTCCTCGTCCATCACCACCTTAGTGACTTCGGCCGGCGCCAGCGCGTTGACCACGAAGGTGGCTGCCTGCGGGCTCCAGGGAATGATGTCGATCTTCTCGCCTTGCAGTTCCTGCACCACCGCCTGCACGCGCGATCCACGCATGCCGACGCAGGCGCCCACCGGATCAATCGAGGCATCGCGGCTGATTACCGCCATCTTGGCGCGGCTGCCGGGATCGCGGGCAACGGCCTTGATCTCGATAATGCCGTCGTAGATCTCCGGCACTTCCTGCGCGAACAGCTTGGCAAGGAAGCTGGGATGCGTGCGCGACAGGAACACCTGCGGCCCGCGCGGCTCCTCTCGCACGTCGTGGATGTAGGCCCGCACCCGATCGCCGTTGCGGAAGCTCTCGCGCGGGATCAGCTCGTCGCGACGCAATAGCGCCTCAGCACGGCCGACCTCGACCATGAGATTGCCGTACTCGGTGCGCTTGACCACGCCGTTGATGATCTCGCCGACGCGGTCCTTGAACTCGTCGAACTGCTTCTTGCGCTCGTACTCACGGACGCGCTGCACGATGACCTGCTTGGCGGTCTGCGCCGCGATGCGCCCGAAATCGATCGGCGGCAGCGGATCGACGATGTGGCCGCCAAGCACGATGTCTGGCTTGAACTTCTTGGCGATGTGGACGGGGATTTGGGTTT
>JAABVA010004569.1_pt1 | contig 12773 bp, 20 predicted proteins | sample 5560331 | NCBI WGS metagenome assembly JAABVA01 (sample SAMN12812661, study PRJNA571458) | rock metagenome | isolation source: Antarctica rocks | place: Antarctica: Victoria Land, Mt New Zealand sud | collected 2016-01-07
AGGCAGGCAATCTGCTTACGTAGCCATCCTCTGACACATCCAGCAGGGTGTACTCCTGACGGTTGACGTGGGGGATCTGCATGAAGTGGTGCATGAGAGTCAGCATCTTCATAAAATCAGCCTTGCTAAAGAGCAAACTTGCTTTGAATCAACAATGTGCCAATGTCAACATCTCAAAACCAAGCATCAATATTAAGGAATGAAGGTCTGCTCCAGAGCTATGATGGCCACTCACGTCACAATTGTGAGAAGAAGGGGTCAGGTCCTCGTACTTCTTGCCAGTGAAGATGTCAATAGCAACAAAGTGACACTTGGCATGACCGTGCTTGCCGGTCTTTGAGGTGGATACATCAGCAACCTGCATCAATGGGCATGCAATTTACGTTTGTTATGTTTGTCAGTTGCAGTAGTGGGTGCTGTCTGCAACGAATGCAAAGAGTGACCAGCCGCAGAATCGGCCGTGGCTGAACAGCTCCGATGGTATGTTGCATTGTGATATATCAAACAGTGGGGCAAGAACAGTGCTGCAAATGCTCAACAAGCTAACCTTGCAGGGGCGGCCCTTGATCACCAAAAAGCCGTTCTTACGCACAGTTCCGGCCTGCTGAGGGTACGTCAAAGACGCACCGGCATCAGCGCTTTCGAAATGCACATCGTGTCCTGCGGTGTCAGCCATGTTGTAATATATCTGGGATCGAAGCTTGCTTGCCTATCGCGGTTCCTTTCTGCAGCCCGCCTCGTGGTGAGCGACGGCTGCCTGCGGCTGTTGGGGATTGTGAAAACAAGTAAAAACTCAGGCTGTCCTAAACAGGCAACGAACAGCCTGTGTCGGAACAGGTCAAGCCCCTGACGATTACACCAGCATTGAAATTTAGTCGGCAGCGCAATTACCAGCGCAAGGCTGTTGAAGTCGGGCTCCAAACACGATCAGCTCGCAGTAGTTTCATGGTGTCGTTTGTAGTCAGCAGGCTCGTCGGCACAGCCTTGATGGTGACATAGGCAAGGAGTAGGCTATACTGTGCAGACAGGTGCTGGGAGGGCACTGACTATACCAGACTGAATGAATAGCTCATGCCATGTGGAACATGGGCAGCCAGTAGCAGACCCTGCCGTGTGCGTCCCTACCTCTCGTTAGCAAGAGCTGGTCAGGCTGGCTCTCCAGCATTGTAGGACGTCTTGCTTACCCCACGCTTGAAGTCGACTTTATGTGTCTCACTGGACACGCCTGGTTGGTATATGAAAACTTGGTGCCCGAGCTGACTGAAGTCTGCTTGGTGCTTGTGCATCAGCCCAGTAAGACAGTCCTATGCTACGTATTCTTCGCTGCAACCCAACAGACTGGTTACTACTGATGACAAGGACAAATGGCACCTGACATGATGCCACATCAGCATCTGGTTTTTGAGTGAATTTCTTCGTACTGAATGGCTGCTTCAAGGCAGCTGTCAAGGCCATTACAAGCAGCACTTGGCCACCCCTCACACCCCTCACATCCCAGGTGCTTAGTCTGAGCAAAACTGGCAGTCAGGGGTAGTGGTCGCCACTACTGTGACTGTTGCTTCCCATGCAGCTCTGTCCGTTTCTGACGCTCCACACACACCTCAGCCAGCAGATGGTGCTGACATTCTACAATCATGTTCACATGAACAGTCACCAGGCACAGATTGCTTGCCTACAGACCCCGCTGATGAGGCTTTAATGACACAGTCAGTGCACCTTGTGCAGCAGCCAATTTGCCAGCCCATCCCAAAGGTCAGTATTGATACTGCATTGTGAGCAAACAACAATTAGCCTACAGGAGTGCTTAGCGGCACTGCACTTGTGTGCACGCTGGGCACTAGACTTTGGTCCCACACCAGCCTCCAGGCTACACTTTGCAAGGGGCCGTAGACGTTGTTAAGTCCTCTGCAATCTAATAGTGTTAGTGTGACATAGACTGTTATAATTAACCCTGTCATCCTTGCTGATGGATATACCTCCGCTGAGAACAGTGCCAGCACATGCGCAGACTGGCTGATATAGCATTACACCTCTCCAGTGATGGCTAGCTGCATTTGCCACACCCACCTTGTTTCCAATCCCCTCAAGCAAGCTATTGGAAGTTGATTCACTGATTGAATTTTCGCACATGCCATATTGGTGGTGAGCTTGCATTGGCATATGTAAGTACGTGGCTTTGAAATGCATTGTGTTACAATGTGGTTACAATGAGCCCGCTGATAACGCCAGCTGTGACCTTTTACCAACCCTGTTACACATTGCCAAGGTTGGCAATGAGCCAAGAAGCCCAGGCACAAGTTGCAAGTATCTGCATGCATTGCGCATTTGCCTATGCCAATCAATAAATATGCAATAGGGAAGAAGCAATCCACATTTGGCAAATGTTAATATGTATCCTCCAGCTTGACACTCCGGATTGGATCCAATGCAGCCTCTTAGTGATTCCTCATACCGTAGTCACCAAAACCCACCGCGCAAAACCAATTGATTGGAGCCCTGCGCGTTGTTTAAAAACCCCTAATCACACCTGTTTGACCCCAATTTGACCCCAAATCGACCCCGGGGAACCCCAAGCGCGTGATCGTAAAAAGTATTCTATTTCGACCACGTGCGCGGTGAGTTTTGGTGACTACGGTATGTGCTTAATCAAAGGTCTCAGTACAGACATTTAATCCTCAAGCAGATGTGCACGTAAGGTGCCGATCGGAGCAATTTACCGCGATGAGAAAACGAGAGCCTCGTGACGACACCGCTTCCCCGTCTTGCATCTTGCATGCTTGTTTGAACAATTGTACCTCAAGGCAGCATGCTGACTGTGCAAAGATGCTCCGGCAGGCTCTTCGGCGGCCGCCAACAAAACGTGGCACCTGAAGTGTAGTACTTTAGCTGGTCAAGTAATCGACTAGCTTCACCGTCCACAAGGGCACTTTCCTAGACAGTCTCCGCTGGCATCGTGTCTTCGAAACGCTTTTGCGGCTGCACGCGTTCTACAAAGCACAGCTGTGTGTGTGTGTGTGTGTGGTTGGGATCAGCTGTCGTCGCAGTCTACTCATATCTTGTACTCAAGTATTCGTACAACAACTCCGGCGGTGCGTCATGGCTTGCGCCGTGTTGCCACAAGGCAAACCCTATGAGGTAAACATGAGTGTGCGTATAAGTGGCTTGCTGGACTTGATCGGTGTGGTCTGTTTCTTCGGTTGGGCAAGGCATGAGCTCGCAGCTTATCACAAGTCTGTGCTGCAGCAATTTGAACGCGGCGTCTTCAAGAGCGACGACAGTTTCAGTGTTGACCGCCTGGTCGCAAGCTGTCAACAGAGAGCTATGCCAGCTTTACCAGGTGCCGGCCGTATTCTCGTACCCTACTTCAGCAGCCCAGAAGAGTGTGTCAATGAGACACTGAGCAAGGGCAAAGGCGATTCTGTAAAGTGAGGCACAGCCTGTCATACAGCTGCGAGACCATCCCTTCAGCACACGTTGTATAAACAAAAGTCACTTGTGCAGGAAAAGAAAGAAATCAGGCAAGAAGGCACTTGGGGCAGAAGCAATCTCACCAAAGCTGCGTGATAATAGTCCCGTCAAGCCAACCAGCAAGCACACCGTACAGAAGCTGCGCCAAGCTTCTTCTCAGGTTGAAAATGGCAATAAGAATGTGCATGCTGTACCAGTAGGTCCTCCAGCAGATCCAAGGCGTACAAGTGCCAAGTATGCAGATCAAGTGACCGCAAAGGACCTGAAAGTATGGGCTGGACCAAGTTACTACACTTCCCCTCCCCCTGAGCTTCTACCAATGCCAACGTCATTCCTGTTGGATGTATAATAGAGCATACAAGTGGCAGCTTACATAACAAGCTGGTGTTGTGCTGTTTTGGACGTGTATTGTCCACTGCACTGCATTCTGTCTTGAGCAAAGGGCGTCTTTTGAAAAGCCATTTGCTGCGGCAGTCATGTGGGCTACTGTGTTCTGTGGTAATTTGTAGTTGGCCAGTCAATGTGCACTGCAAATCTTATGTAGAGGGTCTTATAGTGTGGAAGTATCTCACTAGCAGATCATCCCCAGTTCGTACCTTCTTTAGTTCTTGTGTATCATCAGTACAAATTTTATGCACATGCCTTTTTTGATTTTCTGCTGTGGCAGAACATTGGAGAGATTAGAATAGGGAGGCCAAGTGAGGGTTGCACAAGCATCAACTTCAGAGTGTTTTTTTGTCGTCTAGATAAGTGTTTGTGTTCACTCTTGTTTAGCTGCTGGTGTTTCAGCATGCTTTCCGTGTAGTGTTCAGATGCTGCGTGTGTGAAAAGACAGTTTTCTGGTCATTAGTGCTATTGAATAGTGCTATTGAATCTTGTGAGAAACAGACAATGAAGTATGAGCATTGCTGTTGGGCCAATGTGTGCATTGCAGCAGACTTGCTTGTGCCTGCCGGCACACTACCTTGTTGGGCTTTGGGTCAGTATGGATCAGTAGGGGTTATATGTACAAGCTAAAATGGATGGGCTACACTGCTTGGCTTGTGTGGTCCAGTGTAAATGGGGGTTTTCTGTTTTGTGCTTGAGACTTTGTTCGTTTAGCTCTAGTGAGTAACACAGATTTCCACTAGGCAAGGACTTGTCTAGGGTAACATTGCAGTTACATCGTTTTAGGCTCAGGCCTGCTATGCTAGTCACATCCAGCAGTGCTCCCAAACGTTTCGCCTGAGCCGTTTTCACTAGTGTTATTATGTGTCATATTATTGTGGTCCTGTCTGGTCTGAAGTTGTAAATACTGTTGTGGTTATCTGCTGCTCGTGCACATATGATTTGTGTGCACGCAATGCTACTACAGCTGTATGCGCATCATAGCAATCTAGCTTGTATCTAACATCTGCGATAACGATACAGGCAGATCACCAGCTCTGCTCAACAAAGTATTTTTTGGAAATCTTGTCTTCATTCTGCAGAAAAACAGCCTTCAGGCATATGTTGCAAACATAGGCCGCCTCAAGCATCGCCTGGATGTCCTTGTCCAGTATGACCAATCAGTGTTTCCTTCAACCAGTCAATGACGCCTACATAAAGCTCACCTGCACCGTGGTGAGTCATAGCCCTCACAGTCATGTGTTTACATCGTGCATGCCAACGCTAACTTGATTTTACATGAAGCACCTGTATTGTTGGTGGGAGTGCCTCCAACAAGCTTGCAAAAGGCACAGCACCCAATACAATGCAACTAGAACCTGTTTGCTCAAGACACTTGTTTCAAATGCGCGCACATCGTTCTCGTTTACTGCGAGCTACATGTATGACAGCCAAAAGAACCACGATGCTCTGACGGCGCAGCTGTGGCTGCTTAGCTGTTTCTGACTGCGTCTGACAAAGGCTCACTGTGCCAACGAACAAACAATGATCTGGCAGCAAGCTGTTCTGGCAGCTGTCTCTTGGAAGCTTGACATGACTTTGCTGGCAGCAGCTTTTATGCATACATGTCTTGACCTGCTGCAACAAAATAGAATATCAGGTGCAGCTAAGCTGCATCCTATCTCACGACAAATTGTCGTAATTTGCAGACTGAGCTGCAGCCTCTGCGGACTTCACAATACAGCTTGAGGTCACACCACAGTGGCAAGCAAAAGATATATGCTACCTGTTATCAATGGTGATCTCCACTAGCCTGCTGCTTCTTGGCGGCACTGGCAGCTTTAGTCTGCAGTAACCAAGCCAATAACACATCAACACGGCCTGTGGACTTTGTCGGTGCAAGCCTCCCTGATGTATTCTGCAGAGCCCAGCAGGCCTTCACGGCATGCCTTACCTTCAAGTAACCTAGCTTGACACCTCCATATACAAATCCAAAAGAGGCCGCGGAAATGCGCAGAACCTGCACATCCGGTTGTGAATTGCGAGGCCCATGCACCAAGCTGCATCACATCAGTATTCAGCTCACCTGCGCCAAAGAGCTGGTCCCAGAATAGGGATTCATGCCAGCTCGAATGACGACCAGCAACTAACGATGTCTGAGATCGCAATGCAAATGACTTCTCCTGCTGCACGATGCACGATGCACGGAAGACTTTTCCCACCTGCAGGATGCAGTGCTGATCAAGGGTTTAGAAGGGTTCCCACCTTGGAAAAGCTTCAACAGGTGCAACATGTTCTCAGTCAACGATGTGCTTTCACAAGCTCGACGCTGGCGAAGCCGCTGAGTGAGGCCGTGCATTCATCGACTCCAGACTTTGCTGTACAGTGTCATTCAGTCACGCAGGTCCGTGCCTCGGTCTTAGCAGCTGACTCCGTGTGAGTGATCCAGCTTGTCCTGCAAGCACATAGAGTACAAAGCCACGTTTACCGACATGACATTGTGAGACTCCGCGGCAGTAATGCACATGCCATGTCATGGCACGCAAACAAGTCATTTTCAGGCGAGTTTGACCAGGTGCCAAGCACAGCAAGTACAAGCTGCTGGCAGCAGGCGCAGCAAACAGCTAGACGCTTCACACCAGCACAAGGTGCTGACCTGCAATGTTCAATCCGTGCCCATGCCTGGTACTAGGGGCCCGGAGCTAAGACCTGTTGGACCACTTTGCAGGCACTACAGTTATGCAACGCGTGCAGCAGCTCCTTGTATGGCAGGCGCCCAGTACTCCCGACTGCCTTTGCAGCTCATGGTGCACACAATAATGCGCGTAAAGCTGCGTATTGCAGACAGCAACGTCGAGGCCAGTTGCATCCTTCAGCTGCTGCCAAGGTGATGGCACATTTTGCTTTCTGTGCCTTGGCTGCATGAGTTTGCCAAGTTGTCGAAACACCAAATGGCTGACGCTGTTATGTTTTCAGACTGATAAAGTCACAGGAGCTCCAAAGGCAAATGAGAGGTTTAGCAGGAAGGTAAATCCATGCTTTCTCACGACTCATGCACTTTGCCTGCACACCCAGCCTTTTGAGGTCATTGGCTGACGTCACAAGTCAGCACTTTTAACTGGCATCACACATTTGCTGCAGGATCTTCGTCGCATCAAGCAGCAAGGGCCAAGTGAGCAGGATCTCCTAGAGCAGTACTCTGCAGAGACAGATGATGGTCAGGGCGACACAGTCATGATGGAGCATCAGTACATTCCTCCTGAAGTCCTCGGCGACGTGACCTATGATGCAGAGTCGGATTGGCAAGGCATGCCACAGATCTCTTATATGGAATTCTATCATGGTTTACGGCAGCGTAACTGGACGTCAGAGTATTATGACTCAGCAGTCGAGCCTTGGGACCTCAAGTTTTTCAGGGATAGTGGGCGGTTTCTCCGGCCAATCTTTCCTGGTTTCAGAGCGCAGATCACCAAAGCCGATGGCAGTCAGTTTTGGGTAGATCTTCCAAATGCCGGCAGTGAAACATATGTCAACGACTACATTCAGTCCACGGTTCCAGGCACCGATGCACAGTTACAGGATATCCGAGTTGCTAAGCCAAATGTAGCAATGTATCAGTACGGTTACAATCAGGTCTTTCAACAGCTCTTTCAGGCTTATGAGCAGCAGATACCCAAAGCAGCGAGGCGTGAAGTTGAGAGGCAGGGGCATACAGACCTGAGCAAGTACAAGTACAGTTGTCCTGGGGAGAGCGTTGGTGTGTCTTTTCACATGACCCCACAAGAGCCCAGCCTGGCCGCAGTGTGGCAGCAAATACCAGCCGTTTTGTATTTCTCCTTTGCATTTTCATTCCTGGCTATCTGCCTCGGGCTGGGAATCTTTAGGTAGGTCTGCACACGCTGCTCAGCAGCATAACATGACATGTGTTCAGATTGAACAAGATGCAAGTTTGTTTGCAGTGCTTCACAGGGGTGTCTGGCTTGTTCCTCTTGTTGCATCACACCTCTGCACACACATACAGAGCCCACAACCACCATCGCTGTCAGGCAGGCAAGCACAAACATCTTGCAGTCACACCATTCTTCACCTGAGTGAACAAGCACACTCTCTGGCATGTGGTACAAGCACACTCGTCGGGTTGTGCTTTTGTCTGACAATCAGTCATTCTCTCTGTATAGGCCACGCAAAATGATGCCCAGCGACCCCATCCAAGCCATGGAGTTTGCCCAGTCCAAGGGGCAGGCCCACAAGGAAGGCAGGACAAATGTCACTCTCAAAGATGTTGCTGGCCTAGACTCCATCGTGGGGCGTCTGCAGCAGGTTGTCACATATCTGAAGGACCCACAGGGCACTCAGTTCAGGGGTCTGGCTCGGCCGCCCAAAGGAGTGTTGCTAGAGGGTGACCCTGGAGTGGGCAAGACTCTGATTGCCAAGGCCATTGCAGGAGAGGCTGGGGTCCCCTTTTTCCAGGTCTGTTGCAGCCGGCTGAGACACCTCGACAACAGTCATGCATGTCAAGGAGCGTTGTTGCTGCACACAATGTGTAGCATATCCTGCTAGTCAAGTGTGCACATTCAAAGGGTTGGTTGCCATCTAATCAACATCATGCTGGCCTTGCTACACTGGATCAGGCAACCTGCTGCATCCACTACAGTTGCAAGTCATGCCTCTCGTTGATGTCCTGCACAGCTATGTCTGCATAGTCAGCGCAACTGCTCGTCATTAGACTACAATCCACGCTGGCTCACGGCACAGGGCACGCCACCTTACCATTTTTTCAAAGCCAGCATTTGTATGTGAGCTCAAGGCAGCGTTGTACCTGCAGATGAGTGGTAGTGAGTTTGTGGAGGCCATCGTTGGAGTGGGTGCAGCCCGTGTGCGTGACCTGTTCAAGAGAGCCAGAGCACAAAAGGAGCCTTGCATCATCTTTGTTGATGAGATTGACGCCTTGGGAATCAAGAGGGCCGAGGCAGGCATGCGCACCAATGAGGAGCGTGAGCAGACCCTGAATCAGCTCCTCACTGAAATGGATGGATTCATTCCAGGTAAATGGTCTGGCTGAGTAGAGTCTCTGCGCCTGCAATGTAGACATAGACATGCACGCCTTGGCGGCAGCATGCCTGCTTGGAGACAATTTTATGTCTGTGCATGCCTAGCTGACCCCCTGAATTCTGCACATACTGAAGCGTGGGTCACTGTTAATTGTGGCAGACATCCCTTTTTGCTCGTAGGTCTGGCTATTGTTTTGCCAGCCTGCATAGACGCATGCAGCAGTGATAATGCTTGTACTGGGACATGACCCCTCACACGTTGATTCAGGTTCTGGGGTGGTGTTTATGGCCGCCACCAACAGAGCCGACCTGCTGGATAATGCCCTCACTAGGCCAGGACGATTTGACTGGCGTGTGCTGATCTCCAAACCGGATCAAGAAGGCCGTGAAGCCATACTCAAGGCAAGCCAACATTGCCATACTGCCCTGCCACTCATATCTGCTTTGCCAGCAAGTGTCAGCAAAACTGTATATTTATGACACTTGCTGTGAAGGGGGCTTTTGAGAATCTTCCTCTGGGCAGGCAAAGGCAAGGACATGGGAGTCATGATTGATCATTCACTCATCAGCTGTCAAGCTCCATGTTCAACTCAGCCATCAGTTCCTGTTGGGATGCATGCACAGCAATCTTGTGCACCGAAGCATGTGACGAAGCTCAGGATCTTCCTTGGGAAGTGCTGCTGGCCATCTTCATGTGCTGAACCTTGATGCAGGTCCATACTCGCAACCGACCAATGGCAGATGATGTCAATCTGGCTCAGGTTGCACAGGATCTGCCTGGCTTGTCAGGTGAAGCAGCCTCCACACTGTATTTTGCTGTACTCTAGCATGTCAGCCTGTTTGTACAGCACAATCGACACATGCCCAGTCTTGGCAATGGCTGACAGGCATGACAGCCGTTTGCTACTGATCTTGCCCCCAGCGAAAGGGCAGTACAGCCTCCCCCGCCCATATAACACCTTGACCTTGACACTTTATGCATCATGCCACAGTGCTGCTGCATGCATCAGGCAGCTACAGGGCAATGCACTTGCAGGGCAATGCACAATGTTGTCATGATATTGCGTCATAATTGGTATTGCGTATGTCTGCTTGTGGACATGTTCTGGTGTGCGCAGGGGCTGAGTTGGCAAATGTGATGAATGAAGCAGCTCTGGAAGCTGTACGCCGCAACGGCTCTGTAATCAGCATGACAGACATATACAATGCCATGGACCGGATTCTTCAGGTGCAATCTCTGCCAACGTGTTGTGGAACACTCAAGCTGTTGCATAAAGTGTAGCTTTTCACTTTCCCACCTGTTTGGCGTAGCTGCATCAGGGCTCGCGCATAGTCTTCTTTAGCCCTGCTCAATAGTCCCCCGCCCTGAAGCCCCGCTTTGTCTGTTGCCTTATGCCTTTAGTGTGAGAAGACTATAGGGTGCTTCACCATTCCCTTGTGGACGTTTCATGAAGGAAAGTCCACGTACCGAACTGTATCTGACAGCAGGAAACGATTGGTGGAACGTTCACGCGGTGTCTGGACAAGCTGGACAAGCTGCAAACCTTTTGACATGTGAATGAGATGGCTGTGGTTAGCGCTGACAACAGTTACTGCATGCCTGCAGGGTGTGAGACGGCCGGCCCTGCCTGACTACCTGGATGTCAAAAAGTGCTTTGCAGTGCATGAGTGTGGCAAGGCCTTGGTGGCCACCACTCTGCGAGACCAGACTGGCCGACTCGAGCAAGTGGAGCGTGTCTCCATTGTTCCTAGGGGCAGGTCAGCTGCTGTTGCCATGTTTGATACCTACTGTCCTCTACTGCCAAGTCCATGCTCAAGCTTTCTGCCAATGCCATGTTCAAACTTTCTGCCAAGGCCATGCTCAAAGCTACTGACAATCCATCCCCTGTCAAGTCCATTGTGCATTGTCGTCTGCACACCTGTGCTGCACATGTGTACTAAAGATGCTGCCGCGCTGCAGCAGCTGCGCTTGCATGCAATGGTGCGCACAAAACACTGTCTTGACAGATGTGTATGTTTGGCTCAACAGGGACTGGAGCCGAACCATCTTCCTGAGAGGCAAAGATGAGGACTACACCATGACCACACGCGGCCGCATGATGGAGCGGCTGCAGGTCATCCTGGCGGGGCGAGCTGCTGAGGAGATTGCCTTCCAGACCCCCTCCTCCTACAGCATCAATGACCTCAGGGTACGGCCGCCCTGTCAACATAACTGTGCATTGCCTGCCTGTTGACTGACCAGGGCAGGAGTTGTAACAGTCCGTGCAAGTGTGCCTTGCCTGCCTGTCAGCTGACCAAGGCAGGACTTGTCATAGTGCATGCAAGTATGCTTCATGTGCTTTGGTGTGCAAGCCAGAGGTTTGATGTATCCAGCGCATTCTAGATGTTGCTGCCTACTGTGTTGTAGTCAGTACTGGTGCGTGAAAGAATGTAACCAGAAACTCCTGACAGACATACACACACACAAGCACTGGCTGCAACATGCGTACGCATACATGTTTACAGCAAGCATTGCTCGTGTTTGTCACGTAGCTGGCATAGTTTGGGAGACACACCCCCACTGCAAACATGTTTTGGCTGATCTGCAGGATGCGACGCAGCTGGCGCTCAAGATTGTGACCAACTACGCTCTGTCAGATTCTGGCATCACCACCTATGCCTCTCCAGGGCAGTCCTTGGGCTTCATGCGCAAAAGCTTTGAAGTGAGCCATTTCCAACAAGCAACGTGGCATGATAAGAGTTTGTTGCATTGCTGATGCTTGTCAACATGGTTTGCAGTGTTCCTCATACATGCACTCATGTCTTGATAGGTGGACGCATGCATGCGAGTTTGCATAGGCGGGGTCAGCATCCGCTGCTTTGATGCAATATTGTCAGCACCAGCAAGTTCACCATTGTTGTTTGGCGTACTTGGTCTCACTTTTCTCACAGACCCCTTCGGCAACACAATGTATGATCACCAGTCAACTGTTTCTGACCTGTCCCACCATGTGTTTGTGCACTGTTCACAGGATGTCTTCACCAGACATTGCTCACAGTGTCTCTCCACAGTATCCCATGGTATCATGCGTTTCCTGAGCATGAGATGGGCACCCTGCAATGCAATTGCATTGCCTACATGCAAGGCATGCAATACACTTGTCTCTACACATTTGGACAGGATTGATATTGCTGCTTGGCAGGTATCAGTGGACAACATTGATGCCGACTTGTTTGGGCGCAATGTGCGTGGAGGCAGCTTTCAGCCCTCTGACGACACTCTGCATGCCATCAAGTCTCGAGCTTTCAGCTTGCTCACTGAAGCCTATGACAAAGACATGGTAAGGCTGCGCGGTCAGCTAGCAATGATCACCACACTGCACACTGTGAAAGACATTTCGAGGTGTGGTGTGGGTGCTGTGCTGATCTGTTGATCACCTGTTCATGAGTTGTCATTTGCCCCAATCGCACTGTCATTTTGGGGGTTTATACCCCCAATTGATCAGGCAACCTCTGAAGTGCATCGGTGTACTCAACATGCACTTTGTGCTGCAGAAAGTGCTGAAACGGCATAGTGATGCTCTCAGACAGGCTGCATTGACGATTTTGAAGACTGAAAGCCTGACTGGGCAGGAGTTGAGAGAGATTATCGCCCAGCAGCCCCCACACGATCCACCACCCTCGCAGGTATGCCTTGCAGCAAAGTACAACTCGCACCTGTGCCTTGCATCAAATTGCACACATCCTGTGCAACGTGTCGTGAGCGTGACATCTAACATTGCTCTTGTACAAATGGCAAGCATGCTACGGGCAATGTTTGCTATGCAGTATGGATGTGTAGGTGCCTCATGCACACACCAATGCCAAGTTTGAGTGCTGTGTTGTGCAGAACGGGAATAGCCCAAATGG
>JAABVA010004570.1_pt1 | contig 12773 bp, 14 predicted proteins | sample 5560331 | NCBI WGS metagenome assembly JAABVA01 (sample SAMN12812661, study PRJNA571458) | rock metagenome | isolation source: Antarctica rocks | place: Antarctica: Victoria Land, Mt New Zealand sud | collected 2016-01-07
TCCTGCGCGCCCGCAACGGCGGCCCGCAACGCCTCATTCTCCGCACGCAGGGCGGCGATGACCGCAGCATCTGTCATAGTGTGACTGTACCAGATGGGGCCTGCTTGCCCCCTCCTGAATAGTTACGTCAGCTAAGGTTGACACTCCCACGACTAAAGCCGTGGACTTTCTCGGATATCTCCGCGGGGGCGCGTGGGGCGGGCGCGCCGCGCGGGCAGCGCCCGCCCGTCATCGCTACAGCGAAGGGGACGAGGAACGTGCGACACTGGACCGTCCGGTTCGCGTCTACGCTAATGGCCTGCGCGGAAGCGCTGGCGATAGGCGTGTGCGCCACCGCGTGCTGCCTGGGCATGGGTTTGTATCCCAGCCACCGGGCTCAGGCGCTCAGCGAGACAACCGCCCCCGGCCCGATGGGATCGATGGCGATGCCGCCGCCCCGATCCCACGCGCGTGGACCAAACGCACCGATCCCGGTCGCGCGGCTGACCGGGCCGCGGTCCGCCGCCCACGTGCGCGCGTTCACCCTCACGGCCCGCCCCGCTCAGCTCTCCCTGGCGCCCGGCGCACGCGTCGACGCCTGGACCTATGATGGGACGGCCCCAGGGCTTACACTGCGCGTGCGGCAGGGCGACCTGGTGGTCGTGCGCCTCGTCAACACGGATGTCGATATGCATCTGGCGACGCTGCTCGGGGCCGGTTTCACCGTCGCCGCGCTCGACGGGCGCGATCTGGTCGGCCCCTGGCCCCTCACCGCCACGCTGCTGCCGATCGCCGCGGGCGGGCGCTACGACGTGCGCTTCCGGGTCCCCGCGCGCGGGACAATCGGCGTGTATCTGGCCGACGATCGGCGCGGCCTCATGCGGCCTGTGGCCACGGTCGGCGCGAGTCCATCGTCGCCGGTCCTCGCCGCGCGCCGCCCGCCGGTCTTCGACCTCGCCGCCTACGGGACGCCCCGGCCGGGCGCGATCACCTTGCGGACCCGCGTCGACGCGTCCTATACCCTGCGACTGGGCGACGATAGCCGCGACCGGCACGGCTTCGCCGCCATCGCGCACCCCAATCCGCGCTATACCATCAATAGCGGGGCGGGGTCCGCCATCGCGCCGATCATGGTCAGGCGGGGACAGTTGGTCCGCCTGCGCATCGTGAACGAGAGTGACTACATCCATCCCATGCGCCTGCACGGCCACAGCCTCGCGGTGCTCGCGCGCGACGGCCGGCCACTTCGGGGCAGCCCCGTTACCCTCGACACACTGGACGTCCTGCCCGGCGAGTCCTACGACGTAGCGTTCCGCGCGAATAACCCGGGCATCTGGATGCTGCACTGCCACAACCTGTACCACGCGCGGTACGGCATGAGCATGATGGTGATGTACGAGGGTGTTGGTACGCCCTTCAAGCCGGGCGGCCGGGCAGGCAACGTGTCCGACTAGCCATCCGTGCGCTGTGCTAGCTGGCCAGGGGCGGCGCGCCGTCCAGCGCGTCGGCGATGGCCACGTCGAGCGGCAGCGCCCGTCCCGCCGCCCATGCCTCCGCGAAGGCGGCCTCCCCCAGTCGCTCGCGCGCCTCGGCCAGGTAGGCGTCGTAGTTCGTGCGCGAGCGCGCCAGCGACGTGATCTCGATGCCCGCGGCCTCGCGCACCACTTCCGCCGCCCCCCACAATCGCGCGCCGCGCGCCTGCTGTCCCCGGGCGGTCGCTACCCCCGCCAGCCCCAGCAGGCTGTATTGGATGGCCAGCTTGTCATCGGCCGCACGGGCCAACTGGAGATTCTCGCACAGGCGGGTCACGGCCTCGGCGTACTCGGCGCGCGCCAGCGCGATCAGGCCGAGGTTGCCGAGGCACATGCCCATGCCTTGCGCGTCTCCCATCTCGCGGTAGAGCGCCAAACTTTCCTCGTGCAGCGCGACGCCCGCCCCCCACTCCTGCCGGCTTGCCGCGATCAGACCATCGAGGAGCAGCAGGTCCGCGATCGTGCGCCCATCCGTCAGCCGCGGGCGCAGCGCCATGGCCTCGTCGAGCAAGGGGAGCAGGGGGATGTCGTCACGCTCTCCCAGCACGGCGACGAAGCCAAGGTTGACGAGTGAGGCCGCCAGCCCTTTCGCCTCACCCAGCTCCCGGTACAGGGCCACGCTCTGCTCGATCAACCGTTTCGCCGCGGCGTACTCGCCCTGGAAGAGCACTATCCAGCCGACCCGGTTGAGTACCTTCGCCCTCATGACAGGCGCGCTTGCGCCGCCAACTGAGAGCGCCCGCTCCAACCACCCGCGCCCCTCGCTCAGGTGGCCATGGGTATGCCAGAACAGCCACAGCGCGCCCACCAGCCGCAGCCCCGTTTCGGCGTCCTCGGCGTCCTCGCGCTCCAGCGCCCAACGCAGCGCTGCGCGCAGGTTGTCGTGCTCCTCTTCCAGCCGCGCCAGCCAACTCAGCTGGCCGGGACCTTGCAGCTCCGGCTCGGCCCGCTCGGCGAGGGCGAGGTAGTAGGCCGCGTGTCGCTGGCGCGTCCTCTCCTCCTCGCCGGACGCCGCCAGCCGCTCCAGCGCGTACTCGCGCACCGTCTCGAGCATGCCCACGCGCGGCTCGCCGTCGGGCGCTTCCTCACACCACACCAGGCTCTTGTCCAGCAACGACTCGATCCACAGCAGGACGTCCCCCGCGAGTTCCTCGTCCTCGTCCGTCCCGCACACCGCCTCCACCGCCTCGAGCGGGGCCACGCCCGCGAAAGCAGCCAGGCGACGGAAGAGGGCTTGCTCGCCCGCGTGCAGGAGGTCGTAGCTCCAGGCGATCGCCGCGCGCTTGGTGCGCTGGCGCTCCGGCCGGTCGAGCGCGCCATCGACAAGCAGCGGCAGCCGCCGGTCGAGGCGGGCGAGCAGGGCCTGGGGAGAGAGGAGTTTGATCCGCGCGGCGGCGAGCTCGATAGCAAGGGGGAGCCCGTCGAGGCGCCGGCAGACCGCGGCGATGGCGGGGGCATTCGCGGCGGTGGGCGCGAAGTCCGGGCGCGCCGTGGCCGCGCGCCGCACGAACAACGCCGTGGCGGCATGCGCGAACAACGTTTCGAGCGTGACCGGCATCCCTACCGATGACGCGGCGGGGAGGGCCAGCGGCGGCACGGGCAGCTCGTGTTTCGCCGCGCACCCGCACGGCCGACCGGCTCGTCACTAGAATAGCAATCTGCGGGCAGGCCGACAGCAACTCGGCCACCAGGGGGGCGGCCGCGGCGACGTGCTCGAAGTTGTCGAGCACGAGCAGCGCCCGCCGCCCGCGCAGGTGGCCTATCACGATCTCGCGCGCAGATCGATCGCCGTCTTCCGTGAGCGCGAGGGCGCTGCGCGCCCTCGCGGCGACGAGCGCAGCGTCAGCGACGGGGGCCAGATTGACTATGGCAACGCCATCCGCGTAGTGCGGGCGCAGGTCGTGCGCCAGCCGTTGCGCCAACCGCGTCTTACCCACGCCGCCGGGGCCGCTCAGCGTCAGCAACCGGACACCGTCGCGCCGTAGCGCGGTCGTAGCCGCCGCGAGTTCGGCGTCGCGCCCGATCAGGTCGTCGGGCTTCGGCGGGAGGGGGAGGGGTCCAGGCGGGTCGGGGGTCGGGCTGTCGGCGAACAACGCATCGCCCTCGCCTTGATCAGGTTCTGCGTGGGCCGGCCCCCGTCGCGCCGCGACAATGAACCGCGCGCGCCTCTTCGGACAACCCGAGACCCTCAGCCAATAGCGTCACCGTTTCAAGGCGTGGCGTGCGCCGCAGGCCGCGCTCGAAGTTGCTGATGCCGTTCTCGCTCAGGCCCGCGCGCTCGGCCAGAGCTTCCTGCGAGAGAGCAGCGGCGAGGCGATGGCGCCGCAGCAGCGCGGCGAAAGAAACTGTATCAACCCCGGCCATCTGGCGTCCTCACCCGGCCCGTCAGCCTCGGGCCTGTTACCGCGCGTGGCACGTAAGCGGGAGAGCATTGGCACAGTGTTCCTCCCCCGCCCGCTAGCCTCGCGAGCGGGGTGGCCTGGCGCGGTCTACTGCAGCAGGATCTCGAAGTTGATCCGCTCGTCGCGCCTGGAGAAACGGCGGGTGAGCTTGCGGATAGCCGCAGCGACATCGTTCCAGAAAAGGGCGGCGAGCGTGCCGCCGACGACAAGGCCGCCGACGACGCCGAGCAACGACCCAACGATCAAGCCTTTCGATTGCCCCTGCACGCCGTCCCTGCTCCCCGCGCTTTCTACTCTCTAGGTCCGTCTACTCTAGACTATACAAGCCGCGCCACGACCCGGCCCCGCTCCCACAGCCGCTCGAGCCCATAAAAGGCACGCTGCTCGGGCGCGAAGATGTGCACCACGACGTCGCTGTAGTCGAGCAACACCCACCCGTCGGCCGGCGTTCCCTCGCGCTTGTAGGGCTCGACGCCGCGCTCGGCCAGGGCCTCGTCGATGCCGTCGGCGACGGCGCGAATCTGCCGCTCCGAGGAACCGGAGCAGATCACGAAATAGTCGGTGAAGCTGGTGACGCCACGGACATCGAGCAACAGAACATCCTGCGCCTTCTTATCGGAGGCGGCGTCCACGGCCATGTGGGCCGCGGCCAGCGCGTCCGCGTTGGGACGGGGCGGCGGCGCGGCGGCGGGGTCAGGGTCGGGGCTATCGGCGAGCCCCGCGGTCGGGGTAATTTCTTCTTCCATCATATGCCCCTATTGTAGCAAGGTTGGGAACACAGAGGCGCCGACCCGCCCCTGTGTTCCCATGTGGCGCGAAATTTCGGCTTGACATGGCGCAGATAAGCTGTTAGATTACTCAATGTGCCCGGTAAAAGGGGCGCACCAAAGAGCGTATGAAATCCTTGGTGGTACCGCGCGGTTGACCCACCCGTTCCCATTCCGAACACGGTCGTGAAACGCCGCAGCACCGACAGTACTGTGGGGGCAACCCTATGGGAGGATAGGCCCCTGCCAGGGTTTACTTTCTCGCTCTGCGTCGCAGGGTGGAGCAGTGGCAGCTCGTCGGGCTCATAACCCGAAGGTCGTTGGTTCGAATCCAACCCCTGCAACTACAGAGAGGGCCGTGTCAATTGACACGGCCCTCTCTTTTTATTCTCAGCCGCCGGCTTCGCCCTTCGGTTTCGCCCTTGTCTCAGTGATCGGGCGCCCGCGGGCAGGGCAGCGGAACACGTTGCTTTTCAGGCCCGCCTCGGCGTGACGGGCGCGATGGGGGCCGGCGTGACCTGCTCGCGCGGTGTGTCTGTCTCGCCCTGCACGGGCGGCCCGGGGGCGGCGGGCGGCAGCGGGATGTCGTCGCTCTGCCCGACAGCCGTGGGCGAAAGCGCGCCCTCGGTCAGCAGGTAGATCAGCGTGATGTTGATGATGGCGGCCAGCGGCGCGGCCAGCAGCACGCCCAGGATGCCCATCAGGGCGTTTCCGGCCAGGAGGGCGAAGATGACCACGGCGGGGTGCAGGCGCAGGTGGCTACCCAGGATGCGCGGCGCTAGGATGTGCATGTCCGTCTGGTGCGCGACGATGGCCAGCGCCGCCACGATGATCGTGTGCTCCGGTCTCTGGATGGCCGTCAGCAGGATGGCCATGATGACCCACACCAGCGGCCCGACCACGGGGATGAGCTCGAGGAAGATGGCGGCGATGCCGACGACGAGCGCGGGTCGGACGCCGTTGACGGTGAGGATGACGAAAGCTGCCACGCCGGCGATGACCGAGAGGGTGACCTGCCCGGAGAGGTAGCCGCGCAGCGAGTTGCTGATCTCATGTATCAATTCGTCGAAGCGGCCACGGCCTTCGGGGCGCACCGCTTTGCGGAAGAAGCCGATGAAGCGCCGATAGTCCGTCAGCAGGTAGTAGGCCACGATCGGCACGGCGATGCCTTCGACCAGACGTGGCGCGGTCTTGACGAGTTCGGGCAGTGTGCGGCGTGCGAACTCGCCGCTCAGATTGTTGGCGTTGGCGATGCCGTTGATGATCGCGAGCTTGACGCTCTGCGGCAGTGGGCGCAGCAGGCCGTGATACTCCTGCTGGTACAGGTTGATTAGCAAGTCGCCCTTGTAGATGTCGAGGTTTTTGGCGTAGTTGCTGATCTCGGCGCTCAAGGCGCCGTACAGTATGTAGATGGCGACGCCGAGCGCGAGGATGACGAGGAGGTAGACGATCAGGGCGGCCGTCTTGCGCGACACGCCCTTGCCCTCTGGCCCCGAGACCCAGCGCACCAAAGGATGCAGCAGGTAGGCCAGGATAAACGAGAACAGGAAGATCGGCAGAACCTCACGCACGCTGTAGGCGAACCAGATCACGATGCCGATCAGCGTCGCCACGTAGACTTGCTGGCGCATCAACCGACGCAGGATGCCGGGGGTAATAGTCTCGGGGGCGGGAGGTATAATCATACGTTGCGATCCTCCTGGAGGCGGTACACAAGGTCTCCGACGCGCACCGTCGCGGGCGCGCCATCGTATGTTAGATAGTACCCGCGCAGGCCGCGGCGCAGAAAGGCGAGCGCCGCACCCACCGCGGCGTCGGAGCGGGCGTCGCGGGGGAGGCGCAGGGCATGGCGACCGAACTCGACGCACGGCTCGGCGACCTGGGCCGCGCCGAGGCGCAGTTCTTGGCCATCCGCGGTCACGACGACGATGCCGGCGTTGAGGCCGTCCGCGCCGATGAGCCCCTCGTTACGCGCCAGGATGTTCTCGCCGGCGATACCGTCGGTCAGGTGGTCGCCGAAGCGGGCGCGCATCGCGTCGTAGTGCGCGGTGAAGCCGATCGACACGCCGTTTTCGCCGCGGTGACGCGAGGCCGGGTGGTCGCGGTGGTGTACGTCGGGCACGGGGCGCCCCTCCGCGTCGTGGCCGGTCACGCCCCCATCGTCGAGAGTAAGCGCGGGGACGGCTGTGATCGGCGCCGGGTCGTAATACCGCCCCGGAGCCTGACCCGCTTTCAAGCTCGCTCGCTGGACCTGCAGCCGCACGATCGTCCCGAGTAACTCCACCCGTCGCACCCTTCCCCGCTACCCTGATCCGTCGCGCCCGCGCGCGTCGCACACGTCGCTATTGTCGCATAACATGGGCATGCCGGGCTTGTGAGCGAAGCCTGGCCATCGGCGACGGCTTCGCGCAGCAGGGGGACTACGCCGTCGCCGTCGCCGTCGCCGTCTACGAGGCTGTGCCGTCGACCGTGCTCGACCGCTACGAAGAGTACAACGTCCAGGACGAGCTCGCCGGCACGGTCGGCGCCTGCGTCGAGGGGCTCGGCCGATCCCTCGCCGACGAGCCCGCGGACGGTCCCGCGCGCGTTAGCCACGGGCCGCGACCGCTGGGAAAGGTGGCCGTGAAGGCCGAGGAGACACCTTCTAAGGCCGCGATCGACATCTACCAGAAGCAGTCTAATTAATCGTAGATTGCCTGGCGGCGGAGGGCGGCGACAGCGGTCTTTGCGCCGCGCCACAGGCTGGTCCCTTGGATGACCGGCCACGCGGCGAGGTTACAGCCCTTGTCGACGAGCGTGAGCCCCTGCCGCGGCAGACCGCCGGCGCGCTTGAGCCAGTCCGGCGTGCGGTTGCGCAGGACGTTCAGGCCGAACAGCCCGCCGCCGCCGATGAGCAGCGCGGGGAGGACCATGAAGATCAGGATATAGAGCACTAGCAGGATCATACACAGGTGTGCGACGGCGTTGAAGATGTTGTACAGCATGGCTCCGCCTACTCGCCCCGCTTGAACGTGTCGGGGCGCGGCCGGATCACGCCGCTACGCAGCACCGATATGGTGCGCAGCACCCCCGAGGCGATGCTGGCCGTCTGGATGGCCGGCTTGACCAGCCCGGCGCTCACGAACTCGGTCGTGCCCTGCACGCTGCGCACCGTCTGCTGCGCCTGCTCGACGAGCGGCTTGATCTCGCCACGCACCTGACGCACCAGGCCGAGCACCTCCACGACCAGAAACGCGATCAGGGCGAGGGCGACGATGGAGGCCAGGGCCACCAGGATGACCACGATGTCGACGGCCACCGACCAGAAGTCCGCGAAAACCGGGTGTAGTAGCACGAGCAGTACCTCCTCTTAGCGCGTCCGCGTCCCGCGGCGCGTGCGCGTCGTTTCCAAGTATGATCGCGAGGGGCGCGTCCGAGTCGCCGGGGCCATCATCCGCGACGCACGGCGCAGCAAGCTCTATTATGGCACAGACGCGGCGTCGGGTGCACGCGCAGCCTTGCAGTTCCGCGGGCAGCAACATCATATGCCAGATTCGTGCCAGTAGCCTACGCCGACGACGACCTCGCGCGCTACTGTCGCAAGCGCGAGCTGGCCTTCTCCAAGACCAACGTAGGATATGCGCATGCTGGCGAGGTCAGGAACAGAGGGACGCGCGACGCACCGGCGGTATACCGAAAGGGTTAGGATAAGTGGCCCCGGAGTCCGGCGACGGTCGTCCCCCTGAGTTCCGCCACCTTGTAGAATCCTATTATGCGGAGAGAATCGCGGCGGCGCGCAAGGCGGAACAGTACCTTTTCGAGCCGGCTGGTCGCCTCGAGGGCAAAGTCGTGGCCGCCACGGCGGACGGGACTACGGAATTGCCGAACTGTCCGCCGCGCGCGCCGAGCGCAGGCGGCTTCATACCTATCTGGAGGACGCGGGCTACGACAACCAATCGCTCCAGATCGCCTCGGCGCCGGGCTATGCCGCTATAGCGACTCTCAACACGGCGCTGCGCGACGAAATTTATGATCCTTCCTACGTCGATTACACCGTGACAGATGCAGTCGTCGATCCACACGAGAGCGACGCATCCGCGTACGCTGCCATCGCCTATGCGGGGGCCCTGTAGGGTGGCCGGACGCGGACGCGGACAGGCGTTTGGACTTCTGGCGTTGGTGGCTCGACGATGCCGTCCCCTACGCGGGAGCTTTGGCGCGGCCGCGGGCTGACGGCATCGCTATCTAACCCCTGCGGCCGAACTCGCGCTCAAGCTGGCTGGCCGAGAGCAGGATCATGGTGGGGCGGCCGTGCGGGCAGGTGCGCGGACGCGCCGTGGTCTCCAGGCGATAGAGGAGTTGGCGCATCTCCTCCAGGGCCAGGGGCTGGCCGGCCTTGACGGCGCTCTTGCAGGCGATCGTGGTGAGCGCGCGCTCACGCCAGTCGGCCACCTCGCCCCTGGCCGCGCGGCCCTCCAGCAGCTCGCGCAGGGTCTCCGCGGGGTCGCCTGCAGAGAGGATGGACGGAACCGCGCGGACTAGGGCGGCCGCCGCGCCGAAGGGCTCGGCCGCGAAACCCAGCCCCGCCAGGTCCTCGGCGCAGGTCTCCAGGGCCTCGAACTGCGCGACGCTGAGCTCGACCGCGAGCGGCTCGAGCAGGAACTGCGCCTCGACCGGGCGGTCGGGCGCCGCGGCGATCAACTCGTCGAAGATCACTCTTTCGTGCGCGGCGTGCTGATCGACCATGTAGACGCCGTCGGGTCCCTCGGCGATGATGTAGAGGCTGTTGACCTGGCCGAGCACGCGCAGCGCCGGCATCATGTCGGCGCGCCGGCGCGGGGCCGGACCGCCCGCCTCGTCGCGCGCCGCGAGCGGCATCGCCGACGCCTCGGCGTCTAGCCCCAGGTCCCCCTGCTCTATCTCGCCGCCCGCGCCGCCTTCGCCGGGGAGGTCGATCCCGCCGAGCACTTTGCCCGGCTCGGGCATGGTGGAGAGCACGGCCGCGCCGGCCGCGCCGCGCAGCGCCGCGAAGACCTCGCGGTCGTAGAGGAACTTGACCTCGCTCTTGGTGGGGTGCACGTTCACGTCCACGAGATCGGGCGGCACGCTCAGATAGACCACGCAGATGGGGTGGCGGCCGACCATCAGATGCGTGTGGTAGGCGTCCTCGAGCGCGACCGCGAGCATGCGGTTGCGCACCCAGCGCCCGTTGAGGAAAAACGACTGGTAGGCGCGACTGGGCCGGCTGATGTCGGGCGGCGTGACGAGCCCCCACACCCGCGTGCCGCGGTGCTCGCCCTCGATGGGGAGCATGCGCGCGGCCACGTCGGCCCCGTAGAGCGTGGCCACCACGTCCTCCAGCCGGCCGCTGCCCGGCGAGGAGAAGATAGGGCGGCCGTCGCTGTAGAGCGAGAGGCGCAGCGCGGGGTAGGCCATGGCGTAGTGGGCGACGACGCTCTGCACCGCGGCGACCTCGCCGGAGCGGCTCTTGAGGTACTTCAGGCGCGCAGGCACGGCCGCGAAGAGGTCGTGCACCGTCACGGTAGTGCCCGGCGGCAGGCCGCGCGGCGAGAGGCGCGTCACCGCGGCGCCGTGCGCTCCCACGGCCGCGCCGCGCCCCTCGTCGGTGCAGCACGAGGCCAGCTCCACCTCGGCCACGGCGGCGATGCTGGGCAGGGCCTCGCCGCGGAAGCCGAGCGTGCGGATCTGGAAGAGGTCGTCGAGCGCGGCCATCTTGCTCGTGGCGTGGCGCTGGAAGGCCAGCTCCACCTCCTCGGGCGGGATGCCGCGGCCGTCGTCCTGCACGCGGATGAGGGCCTGCCCGCCCTCGGCGAGCTCGACGCGCACGCGCGTGGCCCCGGCGTCGATACTATTCTCCAGCAACTCCTTGACCACCGAGGCCGGCCGCTCGATCACCTCGCCCGCCGCCACCTTCGCGGCCAGCGACGGGTCCAGCCGCCTGATCGGCGCGCGCCGCTCGTCCATCACCACCATACCCACACCCCCGCCGTGCACGCCTGCATCACGCTACCGCTACGTAGAACAGATGTACCTCACATGATACCATCGCGGCGCGCACATACGCCACACTGATAACCAGCTTCGTCCTGCAAAGATACGCATGTGAGCGCATAATGTAGGCGTGAAGACCACGACGTACTTCGATACAGTCGTCCGACAGAAGCACCCCGAAGTCCGGCGTGATTGGATTGAGTGGGCGCTGGCCCATCCGATTCGTCGGGAGGTTCAACTTGATGGGCGTATCCGTTACTGGGGCAGACCACCCGACGCTGGCGACCGCATCTTGCGCGTCGTCACGCTCGCGGATGGCGAAACGGTTCACAACGCTTTCTTCGACCGTGGGTTCAAGACATGAGGCAATGAGGTAGGTACGTCTATGAAGCTCCAGTATTTTCGCGACACGGACACCCTCTATATCGACCTACGTGATGAAGCTGCTACATCATCTGACGAAATTGCCCACGACGTGGTCGTGGATTACAACGAGGATGGTCAGGTTGTGGGCATAGGGATTGATCTGGCTTCTACAAAGATTGATTTGAGCACGGTCGAGGTGAGCGCGCTGCCCAACGTGCGCGTGACCTCGGCGCCCCTTCCCGGGTCAGGGGCGCTTGTTGGAGCATAACCCGTAGTTTTAGTTCTACCAGGATGCGGGCCGCCGTAGCGCCGCGATCGCGCTAGGTTTGCGTGTCCCACTCGATCCACTTATTGACCGCGCGCGGCTCGTAGGCGGCCAGCAGGTCGAGCAGGCGTCCGGGGTCGTCCTCGCGCAGCACGATCGCGCGCAGGGCGGGACTCAGAAAACCTTCGGCCACCGCGTGGTCGAACATCCCGAGCAACGGCGCGTAGTAGCCCTCGACGTCGAGCAGCCCGATCGGACTGTGGTGCAGGCCGAGTTGCGCCCACGTCAGGATCTCGCAGAACTCCTCCAGCGTGCCGTAACCGCCCGGGAGCGCCACGAAGGCGTCGGAGAGCTCGGCCATCGCGGCCTTGCGCTCGTGCATAGACCCCACGACGCGCAGCTCGGCCAAACCCGCATGCCCGAGTTCTCTGGCCTGCAGGAAATCGGGGATCACCCCGATCACCTCGCCGCCCGCGGCCAGGGCGCCGTCGGCCACGGCGCCCATCAACCCCACGTTGCCGCCCCCGTACACCAGGCCGAGTCCCCGCCGCGCCAGCGCCGCGCCCATGGCCCTGGCGGCCTCTTCGTAGGCGGGACGCAGACCCACGCTCGACCCGCAGAACACGCAGACCCTCTTCACGGCCTTCAGCCCTCGAACCAGCCGGTCGGGGACATGTCGGCCGTGTACGGCGTCGCGCGCATGCCCCCCGGGTTGTAGGCCCAGCGCACGCCGTTGGCGATGACCCGCCGGATCTCGGGCTGGAAGTAGACGGGGTAGGTCTCGTGGCCGGGGCTGAAGTAAAAGACCTTGCCCCAGCCGCGCGTGAAGGTACAGCCGCTGCGGAACACCTCGCCGCCCGTGTACGAGCTGATGAACACGAGCTCGTCCGGCTGCGGGATGTCGAAATACTCGCCGTACATCTCTTGCTGGGGCACGATGAAGGGCGACGGGAGGCCGGCGGCGATAGGGTGGCCGGGGTTGACGGTCCACACGATCTCGCGCTCGCCGGTCTCGCGCCAGCGTAGGGAGCAGGACGTGCCCATCAGACGCTTGAAGATCTTGGAGTAGTGCCCCGCGTGCAGCACGAGCAGGCCCATGCCGTCGAGCACGCGCTGATGCACCTTTTCCACCACCGCGTCGGACACCTGGTCGTGGGCGGCGTGGCCCCACCAGGTCATGACGTCGGTCTGGGCGAGCGTCTCATCGGTCAGGCCGTGCTCGGGCTGGTCGAGCGTGGCGGTGCGCACCACGGCGGCCGCGCCAAGATATTCGCGCAGTCCCGCGGCGATGACCTCGTGCATACCCTCGCCGTAGATCCGGCGCACCGGCTCGTCGCGCGGCCCCTCGCGCCGCTCGTGCACGTTCTCGCCCCAGACAGTCACGCGGATCGGCGTGTTCGGCGTGTTCGGCGTGTTCGGCGTGTTCGGCGTGTTCGGCGTGTTCGGCGTGTTCGGCGTGTTCGGCGTGTTC
>JAABVA010004574.1_pt1 | contig 12762 bp, 19 predicted proteins | sample 5560331 | NCBI WGS metagenome assembly JAABVA01 (sample SAMN12812661, study PRJNA571458) | rock metagenome | isolation source: Antarctica rocks | place: Antarctica: Victoria Land, Mt New Zealand sud | collected 2016-01-07
CGGCTCAGCGCCGGCCAGCCCGGGGCTCCAGGCGGAGGCGCGCGCGAGGCCGTCTGCGTCGGCCAGGCGCAGCGCCGCGGCGGCCACGCTGCCGCGCCCGCCGGCGCCGTCCAACCAGCGGCCCGCGTCAGCGATGTACCCCGGGTATGCCGCCAACCTGGGCGCGCATGCGCATTGGTGAAAAAGGGTGTAAAGGGTGTGTTCCCTACCTGCAGTTGCGCCGCTTCCGCAGCGGCACTCACACGCCATCCTGCCTGTGGCGGCCGCAGAGGCGTCGAGAGCGCCGCCTAGACACAAAACTAGTGCGCTGACAGGCTGCCGCAGGTGCCATGCAACATCACAAAGTCTCCACTCTCGGTCGAACAAATCGGGTGCTCAGACGACAGCTGCCACGAGCACAGGCTCTCCCATGCGCGGCCGGGCCGCTGCGCACCGGGGCACCAGCGCTTTGCCGGCGCTCGCCGTGACCGCCGCGAGCGCCTCCAGGTGCGGCCACGGCGCCTGCGCGCCGCGCCGCCGCCTCGGCACCCGCGTGGCGCCGTCGCGGGCGTGGGAGCCGGCGGCGCGGGCCGCGCGCCATGCTTTTAAGGCCGAGGTTGCGTCGCCCTCCCGTGCCTCTCCATGGCTGCATTGAGAGGAGGCAAAGCGCATGGCTGCCGTGAGGCGGCCGCAGCACAGGCTGGTCGCAGCGCAGTAGCAGCGCCGCCATCACGCTGTGCAATGTATGGGCCGGGGGCGGGCCGCGCCTCTGGGTTGACGTGGTCGCGCGTGAGCGGCGAGATGCCGCCCCAGTCGCTGATGCCCGCGGCCAGCAGCGCGCGCCAACCCTCGCGCTCCAGGCCGCCTAGGGGCAGGTGGATGTTCAGATCAGGTGAGACGCTTTTCGTCTGCATGTCCAATGTGATGCCTGCAGCGGCTGCGCATCACACCCCTGTGCCGGGAGTGGGCTGCAGCAGCGCCCGCTGCGCGCGCGCACGCGACAGCTGCCGCCACCGTCCATGCCAGGCTGCCTGCACAGCTGCATCGAATGGCGCCTGCAGCTGCTCGAGCAGCCTCTGCGTGCTCAGCGGGGCGGCACCGGCGGCGGGCGTTAGGTTCGGGGGCGCCTGGATGCCCATGGCGGGGCCGAACAGCAGCCGCGCAACGGCCACCGTCCACAGCAGCTCGTCGAGCGGGGGCTCCGGCGCGCCTGCGCGCGCCGCGCATGCCCGAGGTGCACAGCAGGCCCCGAACCAGGCTGCGCTGCATGGCCGAGTCTGCGTGGACGATGCCCGGCGCCCGCGGGCCGCTGCCAGCTCGCAGCGTCCGCGCGCCTAGCGCCCTGCGCGCCGGGGCTCGCAAGGGGTGGAAGCGAAGCTGTGGAGCGGCTGATGTGCCCGCGAACTGCAGCAAATACGTGACGTGTTGGGCTCGGAGCCTGTGAATCTAGGCAGTGGTTCTTGCGCATCTAAGCAGCTGCCCCGCCCACCACCGCCTGCCATCAAGGATTTCCCGCATCGCCGCGGTCTAGGAACGGTGTGGTGACTGCCCAGCACATGCGCAGAGAGCGCCAGGCGGCGCGGGCACGGGCATGCAGCCAGGGCTGGCAAAGAGCCGGCGCGCGCTTGCGCCGCACCTGCCATCGCGGTGCCACGCTTCGCTCTAAAGTTCTGTATGATGAGTTCCTGGACCCGAAAAGGCGCTCTCAGCGGCGCCATAGTGCATAGCTGTCAGAAGCCAGGGCAGATACCTGTGTGCTTCAAACCAAATGGAAAGCAAGGAGTGCGAGTAGGCGCAGGATGCCGCCGGGCTCGCTGCTGAGCTCTAGCACACGAGGCGCGCCTGCAGGTGGCCGTGGCGGCGGTGCAAGTCCAGGAGCAGGCGCAGGTCCGCCAGGCGCCGCCGGCGGCCCTCGCCTATCCCAATCAGCAGGCCGCTGGTAAAAGGCACTGCGGCGCGCCCGGCCGCCTCTATGGTCTCCAAGCGCCGCGCTGGCACCTGCGCTGGCCAGCCGGCTGCAGTCATGCCGGCAGCACGCGGCAAAAGTGCTGCACGCAGTGCGGGGCGACGCGGTGCCCAGCGGGCGACTCGACGCTGCCGCGCCAGCATTGCACTGTATGGTCGCAGGTGCGCTGCAGTGAAATCGCTGAATGAGCTGCTCACTACCAATGCTAAGCAAATCAAGCCCTTGCACCCCGAGACAATGCTGTGCGCCTCGCTTGGGAGACAGGTGAAAAATCCAAGCAGACCGCGAGCGGCGTGTTACGGTGCGAGCTGGCTCGCGACCGGCGCGCGCCTTGTCTGGACAGGCGTGGTGCGCTCCCCCGGGCTCGTGCAGCGCCGGCTCCGTTGACTCCAGCATCAGTCCCTGCCATCGATCTTGGAACCTCAAGGTCACTCATGAGATTGTTCAGCCTTGCTATCTGCTCTTGCATGACCCCGGAAGCCACTGAATGCAGCATGCATGTGTGGAGGAGTGCAGAGACTGTATCAAAGCATGCTGCGGTCATCATGCGTTAGATCCTTGCATTCTGCTAGACATACATCCCCACCAGGTTATCATCCACACCCCTCTGACAAGGCTTGTGTACAACCCCTTGCCACAGTTGAAAAGCAGTTGCTACATGAGACGTAACCCGAGGAGTGCTCCTACATGCTCGCCCTGCATGCCCTGAGCCACCGTCCTTTGCAGAGCCGCACATGGTACCCTGGCACAGCGGGCATGCGCGCCAGCCGCGCCTGGCAGGCAGGCCAGCCCCGCCGGCGCCGCGGATTGGCCTCACCTGTGCTGGACGCAAGGTTGCAAGCGGTCGCCGGCGCACGCAGCGCTGCGGCGCACCTGGGAGGCTGAGACGCGTCTCAGGCGCAGCAGGTCGGCCTCGCCCATGACGCCCGCGTTCACGTGCGGCAGCAGCCCCGTGGCGGCCAGCACCGCGCCGGCCGCCTGCGCAACGTACTCCAGCGTGCTGCCGTGCCCCATCGTAGCCAGCTCCGCCGCGGCCACCGCGTGCGCCGCCTCCGGCTTGTCGCCTGCGCACGGCCCCGCAGGGGCTGGCTGCCGGGCGCACGGTGCGAGACGTGCTCGGGGCCAGGCGCGTCCGCACCATGCCGCACCATGAAATTCCCTTCCTATCCTGTCCTGCCTGCTATCCTGCCAGTTGGCCTTTGCTGCCCATAGCACAGCACATGCACTTGGTCCAGCACAGAGCGCCCAGCGCGCAGGCGGGGGCGCGCCCAGCGTGAACAGCGCCTCCGTGCAGCCCAGCTCGGCCCCGCGGCCCGCGACGTCCAGCACCTCCGGCAGCGTCATGTACGCGCGCCGGCCGGGCACCGGCGGCTGTGCAAAAGTGCAGTAGCCGCACGTGTCACGGCAGAGCCGCGTGAGCGGCAAGAACACCTGGTCGCCGCAGCCAGCAACCTGAGCCCTTGCTGAACTCCTGAGCGTACAACTGGTAAGCAGACAGGGGCTGGGAAGCGACCTTTGGCGAGAATGTGATTATGCGATGGCCCGCGTCGCGCACGGCGCCCGCCGCTTCCAGCAGCACATGCATCTCCCGTCCTTCCAGCGCCATGAGCGCGCTCACTTCCTGCTCAGGCACAGCAGCCCGCTCTCTCAAACAGTGTATGTTCAAAGTTAGTGTGTGAGGAGTCGGTGTGTAACTCAGTGCCTCCAGCATGTACAACAGCGGAAGGTATAACAGCGCACACCTCGTCTTGCAGGTCTGTGTTACCAGACGCAAGGCGTTCGATTGCATCATGTGCAGCAATATGATTGCGCTGTGTGGCTCTTGTGCGCAGACTGGCTGCGTGACGCCCAGATCTTACGTGGTGGACTCGCGCGCTGCCATCCAAGAACGCTGGGACGCGGCTGGTGCAGGGCCGCTGCAGCATCTTTTTTGTCATTACAAACTGTGGCGCCAACTTGCTTGCACGTGCACAGGCTCGTCTGAGCGCTGTCTCAGGCCTTTTATAAGACAAAAGATGGCCATCCTACCTTTCGTGTGTCGAGCTGTGCCGAGTTGCCGCAGCTAGACCACCGTAGGGATTTGGCGGCGAGCAGCCTAGCTCTGGGTGAACTGAGCTGTATTTCCTGCTCCATCGCCCCACTCGACCTTGCGCACATACAACCTCTGACAGCACACGTCCGGCCTCCTGTTTTTGCCAAATTTCGGAGCAGGCATCCAGCAGTATTTGCCACACCAGTCCCTGCCTGCGCATTGCTGCACAGTTGTACCACCTTGCAAGGTTTACTTTGACCATACAAGAGTCTCTGCAGACTTCTGCACGTACAAGCATGTTTAGCATGGGGCAACAGGCTTGCTAAAGGGGCGTGGCTTCGTAGCCACAGCCGCTGGTGCGCGAGGCGTCACCCGCCGGCTGAGCGCGCCTGGCCTGGGCAGGGCCGCAGCCGCAGCACAAGCATGGACAACTGCACCAAGCTCTTTCGAATAAAGAAGACATGCTTGGAGATGCTGCACGACCGGGGCTACCTGGTCTCCCAGGTGACCTGCACACGCAGCCCTCACTCACACCTGCTAGCATGCGGTGCAAGTGCAGCGGTGCTGTTCCTTGTCAGTCACTACTCCGTGCCTCTGCTCCTGTGCACCTCCGTCCTGCTTCACTTCGTTGCACGCCCAGGACGTAGGCAAGGTTCCAAGGCTCACAAGCTGTCCTGCACGGATGAGCAGGAGGACCTGGACATGGACAAGGCGACCTTCCGGGAGCAGTACTCTGAGGACCCCAAGCGCGAGGACCTTACCACGCTCGTTCCGAAGCAGGATGACCCCACCGAGCAGGTGGCATGGCGGGCGCCCTGCCAGTCGCTGTGTGGCGCGCCGGCCGGCCGCACGCTCTCAAGCGTCCCTTGCGCCGTCCTGTGTGCTCCCTTCGGGCCTTGCGCCGCCCTGTGTGCTCCCATCGGGCCTTGCGCCGCCCTGTGTGCTCCTTTGGGGCCAAATGAAGATGCGGAGGGCGGCAGGCGTGTGAGGCGCTGCGGGGCCGCAGCGCAGATCTTTGTGTTCTTCCCGGAGGAGGTCAAGGTGGGCGTCAAGTCCATCAAGACATTCGCGGAGCGCATGCGCAACGAGAGCGTGAACCGCGCCATCATGGTCGTCATCGGCTCGCTCACGCCCTTCTCGCGGCAGTGCCTGGCGGAGATGGCGCCCAAGTACTACATCGAGGTGGTGCGCGCCCCGCGCCGCCGCGCTGCCTGCTGATGCCTCTCTGACGCTGCTGGCGCGCGCCCTCCTGACAGCGTGAGGGCTGTTGGAGGAGGCGTTGGCGTGCAAGATTGCGCATTGACAGAGGCTGGGGTGTCCACCCGCTGTTCCGCAAGCGCTCTATTCCATGCCTGCATGCCGCCACTGCTGCAAGTCGGAGGTGGAGAACCGTGGCTTCCGCGCTGGGCCGCAGTTCAGCGACGCGGAGCTGCTGATCAACATCACGAAGCACGTGCTCGTGCCGGAGCACCGCCTGCTGACGCCCGACGAGAAGAAGGGGCTGCTGGAGAGGCGCGCATGGCCTGACCTGGCGGACTCCGCATGCGTGCCTCTGGATGTGCATGCAGCCTGAACGAATCAAAAAGGGTGCACTGGATGAAACGATGTCCTTGATCGGCTAGCCTTTGCCAAGCGCTTGCCTTATGCCAGGCCTTGCCTCCGAATCAGAGGCAACACCGGGCTACTCTGCTGCCTTGAGTGCAGTGACAGCTGCGTGTGCTTGCTGCGAGAAAAGCACAGCCTAGAGAACCTATAACAATCGTGCGTGAGCAGTGCTGGGCCAACAAAGAGCCGGATGGCAAATGAGGTCATTCTGGAGCCAAGTGACCAAAGTCAGCGCACTGAGCCGGGCGGTTGCGCAGGTACAAGGTGAAGGACACGCAGCTGCCGCGGATACAGTTCAACGACCCCGTCGCGCGCTACTATGGCATGCAGCGCGGCCAGGTGGTGCGCATCGTGCGGCCGTCCGAGACGGCTGGGCGCTACGTCACGTACCGCCTGTGTGTATGAGCGCGTGCGGCATGAGCTGGAGTGCCAAGGCTGACCAGCCTCCGACCAGCCTGAAATGGCCCCGACAAGGCTCGGCCTGCTAATGATGGCGTGCATCGACAAACCAAACTTATGACTGTTATAGCTATGCGCGTGCAGGCCCTGTCGTGCTGTAAGCATGTGTTCGGGCGCTCCGTGGCAGTATGGATCGCGCTTCTCGACCGACTTGCAGGCTCTTGCCAACCCATCATTACACGCTCATATCCGGGCAGAGCTGGCGAGCGCCTGGCATTTGCACGCGCTGCCTGAGCGCTGCAGAGCTGCCATGCGCTTGCCTGCCCTGTGAAGCCCCACTCCAGCCGTGACATGTCAGTCACTCCCAGCATGCAACACACAGAGCAGCTATAGCATATCAGTATCATTGGTAGGCTCACAACGAGCCTCACGCTCGCAGGCCTGGCCAGTGGTGCGCTGCACCACATGGCTGATGCCTGCACACCAAGGTAAACCCTCCAACACACCGCCCCCGCCACTGTTCATAAACCGACAGGGGGCCAGTCCTGGGCAATGAGCGCAGGCACTGGCATGCGCAAAGCATAGCCTGGTTCAGCAGTGCTGATCGGTACGAAAGCACTCTTTCCACCGGCGCAACCATTGACAGGCCAGCGCAAACCATTTGCCAGTGCACTATGCAAAATTTGTCAGCAAGAAGCAGACCCAGTTGCCAGAAAGCTATGATGAATCCAGAGAGTGGGTGCTGTCTCTGCAAAACAGCTGCAACGCAACCGACAGCGCCACACGTGGCACGCTAGGCTCTACACACGCAGCAAGGAAACATTATACTAAAGCGTCTCTGTCCAGACGGCACGTCCAAGGAAAGCGCGGCTGTTCCCGCACTATGCTGCCCTCAGTCAGCGCGCTTGTGCAGCAAGTCAGGCGCATAAAGGAGGGCACGAGCAGCTGTCTGAGGCAAAACTGGTCAAGGGGCTCTTCCTATCATGGGCAGCCCGCGGGCTTTCCCACCCACCCCTGGCCCACACGCATCCGGCCACTGGTCACCCCGCCGCGCAGCGCGCCCCAAGTCAACCTAGGGCGCTCCGCACATGGACCAAAGCATGAAGCGCTGCATCGGCAGCAGCAACGCAGGCAGTGCGATCAGCCGCTGTGCAGGCCGCCCAGCCCGGCGCCTGGCGTGAGGCCGAGCGTGCTGTTGATGTGGTCGGCGATCGCCTGCAGCAGCGCGCCCGTGCTGGCCGGCTTGGTGAGCGCGGGCGTGACGCTCGGCGCAGGCGTGCCGCTCGGCGCGGGCGTCGGGTTGACTAGGTTCAGCTGCGGGCCCTGCGCGAGCGCCGACGCAGCCCTGGTCAGGCCGGCAGAGTTTCCACATGCGCCTGCCTCCAGCCCTTGACCAGCTTTAATTTGACCTTTAAATTCATTCATTCAGATGGGATGCGACGACAAACTGATACATGGATGTATGAGGGGCGGCCGCCCCGCCTCGACCAGCATGACCATGCCAGACTCGAACAGCCTGTCATGCGGCTCGCTCCCTGCGGCACGACCAGGGCACACCGGTGCAGTGCATGCGCGGCTCAGCGCAGGCAGACAAGCACAGACACCCTGAGGCAGGCAGGCAAAGCATCTCGCATCCTGTCTGGCTCCGCTTCGGAGCCTGCAGCGGCGTGCCTGCAGGATGCCCGCGTCGAAGCCGGGAATGGTCAGCGACTTCTGCACGTTGGAGTCGAACAGCGCAAACAGCTGCTTCAGCTGCGCGCGCGCGCCCCGCCACACGCGCGTCACACCACGTGCGCGCATGACTCCATCCGGCGCGCGCGCGCCCAGCGCTGAAGCCGCGCCGCGCCCGCAGCGCACAGCAGCGGGCGTGTGCGTGTCCAATGCGCAGCAACGTTGTGCTGCGCCTGAGCATGTGCCATGGCCGGCAGCACCACGGCACCTACAGGTCGGCTGCACCATGGCCGGACACGGCATGCAACCAGGCCCCCTGGCACATGCAGCCCAGAGACGAGGACGCACGGCGCAAGCATGGCGCTGTGCAGCTGCCGCTATGCCGGCTGCAGCGCAAGGGATCGCGTCGGGTGCGGGCGGACGGGGCGGCTTGGCGCACCGTATCCACAATGATCTGCGGCACGGGCGGCGTCGACGGAACAAACAGCGTGCTGTTGTTGAGCACAGCGCTGAAGTGGTCGAAGATCTGGGCCAGGTCGGTCACGTTGTCCGCTGCGCGTGTTAGGGTTAGGTTTAGCGCAGCAGCGCGCGCCTCACGCGCCAGGCTCTCATTCACGCATCATGCTCGCCCTCTCTCATGAGCAGCCAACTCGCAATGCAGCGCCTGCCTGCACCGCGGTTCTCTGGCAGCTGCACAGGCGCATCAAGCGGGAGGACGCAGCAGGGCGACGCGCGCCGCCGGACAAGCAGCCGAGTCCCTGCGCCTACGCCCCGCCTCCCGCCCAGCATGCAGCAGCCATCACCGCAGCGCCGAGGCTTGTCTGCCATGGGCCGGGCGCGCGGGGCGGCGCGCGCGCGCACGTGTGTTGAAGTTGGGGTAGACCAGCGTGTCGGCGGTGAGGCGCCGGCCCGTGCTGGGCGTGACCTGGGCCTGCAGCAGCGTGAGGTTGCTGCGGATGGCCTTGGTGAGCGCCGGGTTGAAGATGCGGCCGAACAGGATGTTGGCGGACACGCCCGGGTTCTGCGCGCGGGGGCAAACCCCGTCAGCACCTGCCTGTGCTCCGCGGCAGGGTCTGGCCGTGCGCAGGCCGCGCTCGCCGCGCGCGCTCCGCCCGCCGGCCAGCGCGGCGGCGCAAGCCTGCGCAAACGCTCTTGGCGAGCGGGTCCATGCGCGCCGCGCCACGGCAGTTTCTGGGACGACCCTGAAGACGCGGGACTAGTAGCGCAACATATTCATGTCAAGACAAGCCGCTTCAATAAGCGCGATCAAATCTGGCCCGGTCAAGGTCGTCCAGGCTGGCGGGCCCGCTCGGGCACTGCACTGGACGCCTGTGATAGCCCAATGCGCGGGGCGGCGCGCCTCGATGAACGTCTCGGTGTAGTTGCTCTGGAAGCCCTGGTTGAGGGTGAGCAGGCGCGCGCCCGGGTTGGGCTGCCAGCCGGCCGGCTTGGTCATCGTAAAGTCGTCGATCACCAGGCCGCTCTGGCTGCCCAGGCTCTGCGCGGGGATGCACCCACGCCCGGAGTCATGCAGAGATTCCGAGATGAGCAGCAGCGGGGCCACAGGCGGCGGTAGACGCCCAGGCACCACAATGACGGACTGGCAAAGCGGAGACTACGTTGCACGCTGTCCAAGTCTCTCTGGAGGGCATCATGGGGCTAGTGCACTGCTGCGACCCAGGGGTGCTAGGGCGGCGCGCGGCGCGCGACACGGCCGAGAGGAGCGCGCAGGCGGCGACGGCGGCGGGCCCGGGTGCCGGCGCGGTCCGGCCGCGGGGCCGCGCCTGGATGTGGAAGTGGGTGGCGTTGACCTCACCGCGGATGTAGCCGTGCTCCAGCGCCACGACCTCAAAGTACGGCAGGTTGTTGGGGTTGACGAACCAGGTCAGGTCGTACTGCGCGCGCCGCGCTCGCCTCAGGGGCCAGTGCGCGGGGCGCGCGCGCTGCTGTCCTGTACCTGCTCTGCAGGCAGCGGCTACTGGCGGACGCTGCTGGCCGCACATGGTGCATGCATGCGCTCGTGCATGAGCGCCCCGCCAGGCACACCCAGACTCATGCATGCCAAAGCTCATGCTGGCCACTGCAAGGTCTGGCCACAAAGAAAGGGCATGCGAGCATCACGCTGGAGCTGAAACATGCTCGCTTGCTGCCACGGTACACAGCTTCCACAAAACCAATGCGTCACGACACAGGCTGGGAGAGGGGAGGCCCGCGGGCGCGCACGCCGCCATTGCCGATGTCCAGGTTGACGGGGCCGTTGTTGACGGCCACGCCGTTGTTCAGCGTGGTGCCCAGGCACTGCTTCTTCAGCACCGGGCACGTGCGCTCTGCGCCCGCCGCGCGCGCACCTCGCAGGGTGGGCGCGCACAGCTTCATAGAACACCTCATGTCACGTCCTTCAGGGTGCGGCTCGGCTCATGGCGCCTGCACATGGAGCAACAGGCTCCTGCGGGGGAGGACGGGCGGAGCTGCGCACCGTACACGTGCACATGGCCTGCGACCCAGCAGAGCCGCGTGTCAGCCAGGGTGGCCTGAAGTCGTACCAGCGCGGAACAGCATGGAACGCAGCGTGGACTCCATGAGCTAGGGTTAGGGCTGAGTAGGGTGGCGCACCGGACCAGGTCAGGTCCACCTCGTACTGGAAGAACACCTCCTCGAAGGCCTCGCGCAGGTCGGCGGCCACGCGCAGGTCGGACGCCAGCAGGCCGCCCTCCAGCGAGCTGGTGTAGATGGGCCTGCCGCGCGGGTGGCGCCCAGGTCACCGCCCCCCCGGCATCCTGGCGGGGCTGACCAGGTCAGCCCGCCCGGCCAGGCCAATGCCGCCCGGAACTTTCAGGCCTAACTTGAGCTGCGCAAAGGGCTCAGAGCATGCTGGATTGCAGCAGGGGCTTGGCAAGCGCCACGCAGGCCCAGGACCTGGTTTCTGATGCAACCTGGCGCATGCATAAGCAGCAGGAATCATCCATCAATTACAACACATCTTACAGGCAGCATTAGGTCCGCAGTACCCCGGGCGAGGCTGGCGGCCAGCGGGCATGCCGCATGGAGCGCGGGCCAGCGGCTGGGCGCGCCTGTGGAAGCCGACCACCACCCAGGGCGTGTTGTTGCGGTTGACCGCTTGCAGGTCCGCCACCGCAAACTTCTGAGCAACGGCGAGCGCGCACACGCCTCCGTCAGCCACCGGGCCCGCCTCCAAAAGGGGGTGGGGCTTGCCCTGCGCCAGGGTGCGCGCGGGGCCGCTGGCGGCGCGCACCCACTGACCGCTGCCGGCGCCGAAGGGCTCCTCCGTGGACAGCTGCAGGAAGTGAACGGGGCCCTGGCTGAAGCTGTACCTGCGCGCGCGCGCCGCGCCGGGCGAGGCTCGCATGCGGCGGACAAGCAAGACTCGCATGCGCCGGATGAGCGCGTGCGCGTATCGAGGAAGCGTGTGATGCCGGGTGCGCTGCCGCACCACTGGCCAGTGGCGTTGACGGTCTGCTGGGGCGCGGGCATCTGCAGGCGGAGCTGGTAGGGCTTGCCTGCGCGCGGCGCAGGGTCGGGCACGCCCTACCAGTGACGGCGTGTACAGGAGACAGGCAGGGCAGGCGCGGCTGATGACATAAGTCAAGACAGCCAGGACGAGGCCCGGCGCGGCCTCTGCATGGTGCGGGGCGCATGTCCTGCATGACCCCGCCCCCATCAGCGCGCGGGCCCCGAGCGCGCACCGCACTCGCCGCCTGCGCGCGGCGCACAGGGCGCGTCAGCAGGGCCGGGCCGGGCGCGGGGTATGCAGCGGCGAATTGCAGCCGCGCAGCCGTTGAGCGCATGCGCGCGCGGGGTAGGTTAGTATGGGGCGCGCCGGAGTCCGTGCGCGGCTGCAGGGGGTCGTAGCGGTCGCCTGCGCAGCGCGGCGGGCCGCGGGCCGTCAGACACATGAGCGCTCTGCTGACGCGCGGGCCGCAGGTGGCGCCGCTGGCAGCGCGCGGCCGAGCGGGGTGCGCGCGCCTGTGTTGGGCCAGTCGCGCTCGTGGTTGCCCGGCAGCCTGGGCGCGCGCCGCCGCGCTGTCAGCACGGTGCGTTGGGGGCATGCAGGCTGTGACGCCGCCGCTCCGCCAAACGCCGCCCGACACGCATGGGCAAAGTGGTGCGGCCAGGCATGGCCAGAGGTAGGCTGGGCACAAGCGCTGCGCTGCGCCGTGTGATGTTTTGGGAGGGAGTGGAGCGAGGCGAGCGCGTGCGGTGGGCGCGCACGTCATGATGGGCGCCTGGCGGAGGACGGGCAGGTACTGCTCAAAGTACTGGTCCCTGGGGCCGCGCCACATATGTGAGAGCGCTCGCGCGGCAGACGACCAGCATGCTCCCATGGCAGTTGGGTCATGAGCAGGAGCAAGGCAGGAGCTGAGGCACTGAGGCGCAGGCGGAGCGAGAGGGGGCGGAGCGAGAGGGGGGCGCGCACCACTGCGAGACGGAACCCCTGCACGGGCGACACAGGTATCAGGTCTGATACATGCACCGCGGCTTCAGGCTGTGCCCGCACGCCTGCACGTGGCGGTCACTCAAAAGCATTTGCCCTACAAACTCCCGCACACCGCGCCCCGTCCAGCACAAGAAGTGCACACAGCCACCGCCAGGGCCCCGCACCGGGCGTAGCTGATGTCGCCCTCGTGGAAGAACAGGGTGGGCTTCCACATGGGGATGTCGGCCAGCAGGCGCTGCACCAGCGGGATGGACGCCGCCTGCTCGGCCTGTCGCGCGCGGCATGCATGCCGGGTCAGCCAATGCGGGGCGTCTGCCTGCTTCACGTGGTATATATTAGCGCTAGTAGGCAGCCAGGTTGCCTCTCGGGAACACCGCCTCCTTTGGCAGCGGCCCACAGCGGCGCGTCCTGGGAACTCGTGCTGTGCGGCAAGCGGCCAGGCACCACATGGCACGCCTGTCACTGCGAGCTGGTCGAGTACCTGCTCAATCTCCCACACGTCGTAGTCCGCCCAGTACGCCTCATCAGTCGTGCCTGCGCGTGCGAGCGCATTCAAGGAAACTGCATGAACTGGCGCGTTTGCAAAGCATGCAAGTAGTGGCTGGTGAGCGCATGCAGGCTGCCGCACAAGCGGCCATGTCTTGTCAGCTGCGC
>JAABVA010004578.1_pt1 | contig 12759 bp, 15 predicted proteins | sample 5560331 | NCBI WGS metagenome assembly JAABVA01 (sample SAMN12812661, study PRJNA571458) | rock metagenome | isolation source: Antarctica rocks | place: Antarctica: Victoria Land, Mt New Zealand sud | collected 2016-01-07
CTTGACACACATAGGAGCGTCCAATCGTCTCCTGCGCCAGTACCTGCCGAAAGGAGTCAGCATGGGCGGCCTTACCCAGGACAACCTCGACGCCATCGCCGCCAAGCTCAACAGCAGACCCCGTAAGACCCTCGGCTATGACACCCCCGCCGATAGACTGACCACCCTGTTGCGCTGACCGGTTGAGTGCACCATCACGCCGGACCGAAGGGCATCTACGAGATGGAACTGTCTCACAGCTTCTCCGGGGTGTCGGCGGTCTTCGATGACCCGAACCTCGTGTCGTGCGGGGGGCTGGTCGCGGTCCTCGCGCTGGCCCGGCGGTGCGGGCTGGGAGAGCTGGCCGGGGCCCGGCTGACGTTGCCGGTGAAGGGCGGGGTGAACGCCGGGCTGAAGGTGTCGGGGCTGGTCGCGGGGCTGGTCGCCGGGGCGGACAGCATCACCGACCTGGACCTGCTCCGCCACGGCGGGATGGGCCGGGTGTTCACCGGGATCCGGGCGCCCTCGACGATGGGCACGTTCCTGCGGGCGTTCACCTTCGGGCACGTCCGCCAGCTCGATGCCGTCGCCGAGCGGTTCCTGACCCGCCTGTCCGGGCATACCCCGCTGCTGCCCGGGGCCGGGCAGGTGTGCTTTGTGGATGTCGACGACACGGTTCGCGAGACCCACGGGTACGCCAAGGAGGGTGCGGGTTACGGCTACTCGGGGGTGAAGGGCCTGAACGTGCTGCTCGGGGTGGTGTCGACCCCGCTGGCCGCCCCGGTGATCGCCGCGACCCGGTTGCGGCGCGGGCCCACGAACTCCGCCCGCGGCGCGGCACGCCTGATCGGCGACACCCTGCGGACGGTGGCCGCGTGTGGAGCCTCGGGGTTGGTGATCGTCCGCGCGGATTCTGCCTACTACGGCCATGACGTGATCGCCGCCGCGATCAGGGGCGGGGCCCGGTTCTCGGTCACGACGCGGACCAACCCGGCGGTCACCCGGGCGATCGCCTCGATCCCCGCCGACGGGTGGACCCCGATCCACTACCCCAACGCCGTCTGGGACGAAGACGAGCAGCGGTGGATCTCCGACGCCGAGGTCGCCGAGGTCCCCTTCACCGCGTTCACCTCCCACCCGAAGGCCGACCACATCACCGCCCGGCTCATCGTCCGCCGGGTGAAGCGGCTCAACCCGGCCACCGTGACCCCCGACCAGGGGGAACTGTTCACCGGCTACCGCTACCACGGCGTCTTCACCAACTCCCCGATGCCGATGCTCGACGCGGAGGCCTGCCACCGCCGGCACGCGATCATCGAGCAGGTCATCGCCGACCTGAAGGCCGGCCCCCTCGCGCACCTGCCCTCGGGGTCCTTCCCGGCGAACAGTGCCTGGCTGGTCCTGGCGGCGATCGCGTTCAACCTCACCCGGGCCGCCGGCTGCCTCGCCTCGGCGTTCCACGCCAGAGCTGCGACCGCGACGATCCGCGCGCAGCTGATCACCGTGCCCGCCCGCGTCGCCCGGTCCGCCCGCAACCTGGTCCTGCACCTGCCCCGGGACTGGCCCTGGCAGACCGCCTGGGAGCAGCTGTTCACCCGCGCTCTCCACGCCCCACCGCCCGCGCGCTGACCCCACCCACACCCGCCCTCACGGGCCCGACCGGAGACCGCGAGTGGACAAGCCGGGCACACCGGCCGGGCAGCCACGCCCAGCCGCGACCACCCTCCACGAAGCGCTCAGAAATCACCCAGCAGCGACCCCCAGAACCCGGCGCGGTGGATCCAGGCTGAGCGGATCGGACTTCGCGGGGCTCCCGAGGTCGGGTCGGGTGGCGATGCTCCGGGCGCGGCGGGCCGCGGAACCACTGCTCGCGCCCCGGGTGGGGTCGTGGCCCGACCTCGGCGACCGGATCCGCGAGCAGGTCGACGGCCGCGGGTTCCTCTGGTGGCCGTCGGTGCTGGCCGGCCACGAGGACCAGGTGTTGGCCGGGTACATCGAGGACGGCCGGCGCTCCAGCCGCCACGCCGACGTCGAGGACCGCACCTGGCGACGGGCGGAGCGGGTGCTGCCAGGAGCTCGTGCCCTGGCGGGGACCTTCCCCCCGGCCAGCGGGCCGAACTGCTTCGGCGCGGTGATGGCCGCGGCAGGTGTGGCGGGCGCCGAGGCCGTGTGGATGCAGCGCGAACCGTTCGAGACTTGGTTGTCGCAGGCGACCCGGGCGGGCGGCCGGGACGGGGAGGTCGGCACCGTCCTGGTCTGGCGATCCCCGGACGGACTCCTCCAACACGCCGCGATCACCATCGGCGACGGCTGGGCGCTGCACAAGCCCTCTCAGGGGTGGATGAGCCCGACCAAGGTTCTCACGGTGGCGGACGTGAAGCGCAGCGCTCACGCCGTGGGGCGCCGCCTGCACCGCTACACGATGGGGCGCTGACCTTTCCGTCGGCGGTCGGGCGCGCGGCCCGGGGAACGCCTCGACTGCGCCTTCCACCGGAGCGGATGAAAGCGGAACCGCGGCGATCCACCCGCGTCGACGCCCAGAGCCTCCGGGACCGCAGCCCCGCCTACCGGTGGGCCGACCCGATCCCCGGGTAGCTGGTGTCGGATCAGGCCGTCGTTCACACCGATGACCGGCGGCCCCCGATCAGGTGGCTACCACCACATCCGGAGGGACTGCGATGACGAAGCGGTACGTCCTGACCGGGGCCCCGGGGAGCGGGAAGACCTCGGTCGCGGCCGGGTTGCGCCACCGTGGGTACGCGGTGGTCGACGAGGCGGTCACCGACCTGATCGCCGCCGCCCAGGCGGGCGGGGTCGACGAACCCTGGCTGGACCCGACGTTCCTCGACGACATCGTCGCGGAGCAACGCCGCCGGCAGCTCGTCCCCGCCGCCGCGGACGGGGTGTCGGTGCAGGTGTTCGACCGGTCCCCGCTGTGCACCCTCGCCCTCGCCTACCACCTGCACCTCCCGGTCACCCCGCTGCTGGCCGGGGAGGTCACCCGGGTGGTCCGGAACCGGGTGTACGAGCCGGTCGTGTTCCTCATCCGCCCGCTCGGGTTCATCGCACCCACCCCGGCCCGGCGGATCAGCTACCCCGACGCTCTCGACTTCCAGACCGTCCACGAGGCGGTGTACCGGGAGCACGGGTACCGGCTCGTCGACGTCGACCCCGGGCCCGTCGACCAACGGGTCAGCACCGTCGAACGCCACCTGACCGCCGAACCGGACGGTCACTGACCGCCCCGGCCCAGGCCGTCTTCCACCGCGGCCCGTACCTTCTGACCACCCCGACCCGCCGATACCGGACCGGAGTGAGCTGACCGATGGGACTTCGTGCGCGCGCCCAGTGGTGCGGTGTCTCACTCGACGCACCGGATGCCCCCGGGCTGGCCCGGTTCTCCAGCCGGCTACTCGACTGGGAACTCTTCGAGGCGACACCGCCGACAGCGCCACGGTCGCGCCGTCGAAGGACGCCGGCTACAGCCTGGGCTTCCGGACCGGAGCTCACTACGTCCGCCCGGACTGCCCGACCCGGCCGACCGCAGATGTCGATGCATCTGGAGATCGAGGTCGACCGACCTCGACGAAGCGGTGGCGCACGCGGTCAGCGTCGGCGCCGAGGTCGCCGCCCATCAACCCCAGGACACCGCGCGGGTCATGCTCGACCCCGCCGGGCACCCGTTCTGCCTGTACCTCGGGGAGTAGCGGGCGCTCGATGTCCTCGTGGCAGCGCAGTTACGGTGAGCCGTGACTCAGCCGGGTGCCATGCCCGGGCCGGTCCTGGCACCGGGATGTCTCTCCAGCCAAGCGCAGCCGGCGCTGGCCGCCGCTGACCTGATCTTGCGTCCGTGGTTGCCCACCGATGCATCCGACCTGGTCGACGCCTATGGAGATCCCGCGATCCATCGGTGGCACTGCCGTTCGCTGTCCCCCGTCGACGCCGAGGCGTTGGTGGCCTACGAGGCACACCGGTGGCGGCAGGAGGCCGGGGGCAGTTGGGCGGTCACCCACCGCGGGGCGTTGCGGGGGCGGGTCGGTATCGGCGGAATCCACCTGGGCGAGGGCCGGGCGGGAGTGACCTACTGGGTGCTCCCCGAGGCCCGTGGACAGGGAGTCGCAACGCTCGCCCTGAGCGGCGTGGCCGCCTGGGCGTTCGAGGCGGGTTTCCACCGCCTGGAGGTGGACCACTCCACGCAGAACCCGGCCTCCTGCCGCGTCGCGACCAAGGCGGGCTTCGCTGTCGAAGGCACCAAGCGAGCAGACGCTCTTCACCTCGACGGGTGGCACGACATGCACGCCCACGCCCTTGTCGCTGGCGATCCAAGTCCGGGCCCCGCTCATGGCTTCCGCGAACCCCAGGTCAGCGCCTGATGGGACGTAGGGCACGGCGGACGGTGGTGACACTCACGCCGAGCTCGGCGGCGATCGCCGCAACCGGGACGCCGGTGGCGTGCAACCGTCGGACCGAGGTTGAACGGTCCGTCCGTGCTGCGGCCACCTTCGCTGCGGAAGCGTCGGCGGCCGCGCTGACCTGCGCCCACCATGCGGCGGTCGCGGGGGCGTGCCACAGCCGGCGCTGCCCGAACAGGCCGGTGACCCCGGCGGCGGTGGCGTCGGTGACGCGCTCGCTGAGGGTGGACACCGTCGTGCCCGCGGCGGCTGCGGCGGCCTGGACGCTGCCCCACTCCCCCACCTGCCGGGCCACCCCCCGGTCGGCGGCCGGGTCGTAAGCCGACCACCGGAGTCGGATCATCCGGGCCCGCGCCACGCCCACCCCGAGGGTGTCGGCGATCTCCTCGAGGCGGACCCCCGCCTGGACGTGGCGGTGGATCCGCTCGCCGAGTGCGGCCCAGGAGTGGGTGGTCCGGGCGTCGCCGAGCAGCACCCCCAGGTCGGACCGCTGTCGGGTGGTCAGCGACTGCACGGCAGGCGGCGGCCAGCCGGTGCGGAGCGGCCCCGGCTGGTGGCTGGTCGGACCCGTCGCGCTGTCGGCGGGTCGGGTCACCGGGTCACCACCGCCGGCCGGTGACCCCACGCGTCTCGACCGTGGGCGGCTGGTGGCGTCGGTCGGTGAACACCGGGACCGCCATCCACTCGTAGTGGACCTGGAGCTGGTCGCGTTGGGCGTGCCGGCGGAGGGCCGCGCACTCGGCGGCGGCCGTGCGGGGGTCGGCGTAGATCCCGAGGACCTCGTCGTCCTCCCAGACCAGCCACACCCGCTCCCCCACCGCCGCGGGCGTCGGCGGCTCGTCTGGGGTTGGACGGCGGAGCCGGCGTGGTGGGGGGTCGACGAGACGGAGCGCCGGGAGTCCGGGCAGCTCGAGGGTGAGCTGGTCCGCCGAGACCGCGACTCCCGTGGGCTGGGTCCTCACCGGGTCCTCCTCCGAGGGGTCGTCGTGGGCTTCGTGGCCGGTGGTTCGGGTGTCGGCGCGGTCGCCGGACCCAGGGCTGGCTCGTCGGGGGGTGGGCCGGCGCGGCCGACGGCCCGGTAGACCGTGGCCCGGGACACCGCGGACAGCTCGGCGAGCTCACCGGTGGTGTGCCGACCCGCCCTGAACAACCCGACCAGGTGCGCCTCCTGGGAGCGCGACAGCTTCGGCGACCGGCCGCGGAGTCGGGCCTTGGCCTCCGCCAGGGCCATCCCCTCCCGAGTCCGGCCCGGATGAGGTCCCCTTCGAACTCGGCGACCATCGCCAGGACGTTCAGCAGCAGCCGCCCGACCGGGTCCGCGGGGTCGTGCACGTTGCCGCCGATGCTGAGCCGGACCCCGCCGGCGGTGAGCTCGTCAACGATGTTCCGCGCGTCCGGCACGGACCGCGCCAGGCGGTCCAGCTACGTGACGACGAACAGGTCCTTCGCCCGGACCGCGGCCAGGGCCTGCTCGAGCCCCGGCCGGGCCCGGTTCGTACCGGTTAGGCCGTGGTCGGTGTACACCCGGTCCGCCGGGACACCGAGCCTGGCAAGGGCGTCGCGCTGCACGGTGAGCTCCTGGCGTCGGTCGACACCCGCGCGTACCCGACCCTCAGCCCCGCCACCCGCACACCGTCGCACATAGGCCACCATCACGGGCAGTTTCCCGCACCGGTCTGCTGAGACATGCCGATCAGGGCCGATGCACCCGCCGAGGACGTCGCCGCACCATCTCGCTGGAGGATCGGCTACCGGACAGGGACAGCTGTCCAGGTCGAGCAGGACCGCGGCCACCCGGCGTGGTCTCAGGATCTTGACGACGTGCTGCGTCTCCCGGCGCATTGAGTCTGCCGCTACCACCGTCGCCGGCCTAGGACGACTTGGTGATGGCGAGCACAAGGCCCAGAATGCCGCATGACCTGGGACATTCCGCTCACCGAGTTCGACGCCGATACTGCGGCGTTGATCGAGCCACGTCCGGGGGCGATCTCTGGTGCGATCCCTGAGCACGCTGTCGTCTGCTTCTTCGGCGAGGTCATCAACCAGGTGTGTGGGGACGGCCGAGCCGAGATCGTCGCGACCTTCGCCGGGGAGTACGGCACCTGCGAGCTGTTCAGCCTCGTGGTGGGTGAGCGCCGCGTCGGCGTCTTCCACCCGGGCGTCGGCGCGCCGCTTGCCTGCGGCGTCTTCGAAGAGGTGATCGCGACCGGCTGCAACAAGTTCGTGGCATGCGGGGGTGCAGGTGCGGTGGTTCCCGGGCTTGCGTTGGGGCAGGTCGTCGTCCCCAATACGGCTGTTCGTGATGAGGGAACCTCATACCACTACCTTCCGGCCAGTCGCGAAGTCGGCGCCGATCCCGCTGCGGTCGCCGTGCTGTCAGCCGTGCTCGACGAGGCCGGCGTGCCGTACGTGGTCGGTAAGACCTGGACCACAGACGGGTTCTACCGCGAGACGCAAGCGAAGATTGCCGCACGTCGGGCGGAGGGCTGCGTCACGGTCGAGATGGAGTCGGCCGCCCTCCTCGCTGTCGCGCGCCACCGGCGAGTGAGGTTCGCCCAGTACCTCTACGCGGGTGACGACGTCAGCGGAGAGACCTGGGACCACAGGCATTGGCACACCTCCTCGGCCCGTCTAGACCTGTTCTGGCTCTCTGTCGAGGCCGTCCTCCGGTTCTAGTCGCCGGCGGTCCGATGACGACGGCCGCGGTGGGGAGGGACCACCATGGCCGCGGCCGCAGGCGGTTCGCCGGAGGTCGCAAAGGCCACCTACCGAGCGATGATCGCCGCGTTCACGATCGTGAAGAAACCCGTCACAGGTGACCACGACCGCCACGAGGTTTCCGACAGGAGTTTCCGACACCACCGGCTCGGCGTGTCGCTGTAAGGCACCTGTTGTGAGGGAGACGATCGGATAGCGCCGGTTGGTGGCTCGCTGTCCGGTTCGGACAGCCCCGCTTCGGTCCGCGTCTGTGATGGGTCTATATGGACGACAGCTGCACCGCGAGGACGCCGATCTCGTCGACCGGGCCGCCGGGCCGCCGGCTCCGGTGGGAACTCCTACCGGCTCGCTGGACCGTCGGTGACGGTATGCGTACAGGTTGACCCCTGACACGAGTCGCGGCGACGAGGTTCGGCGTTGGCCGGCGGCACGGCCCCGACCCGTGGTACCGGGAGGCAGCGGGACCGACCGAGCGAGCTTCGGCCACAGACCCTCCGGGTCGCTCGGCCTGGGCTGGGCCGGGCCTGACCGCGTCGCTCCGGCCCGCTACCGCGATCCCGCTGTTAAGAGCGAGCGCCGCCGCGGAGGACGCGTACGGCAGTGAGTGTTGTCCCGCCGCCGACGGCAGCACGGGGCTACCTTCCCGGGCGTGACCGCGGGAACTGATCAGTGATGCTGCCCGGCACTGACGGCGCTGTTGTGGGGTTACCAGGCGACCGGTTGGTCCGATCGCCCAGCCCGGCGGGACCCGAGCGGTGATCGCGGTGCTCGTCGGATCTTGTCTGTCCCTGGTGCTCGGCCTACTGGGGACCCGGGTGTGGATCGCGCTGATGGCCGCTCGCGGGTATGGGCAGTACATCCGTGACGACGGCCCGGCGCATCAGAGCAAGCAGGGGACCCCGACGATGGGCGGCGTGGCTGTCGTAGGCGCCGCTGTCGTCTCCTACCTAGTGGCGCACCTGGCGACGGCGACCCCGCTCACCGCCTCGGGGATGCTGGTGCTCTTCCTCACCATCGGTCTGGGCGCGGTCGGGTTCGTCGATGACTACCTCAAGGTGTCCCGCAAACGCAGCCTCGGGTTCCGCAGCGCCCCGAAGGCCGCTTGCCAGACCGCCGTCTCCGTGGTGTTTGCCCTCGCTGTGCTGTGGTGGCCGACGTCCCGCGGGACGGCGATCGCCTCGCCGGCGCTGTCCTTCGTGCGGGACACCCCCGTGGTGCTGCCGGCTGCCGTGTTCGTGCTCTGGATCCTCCTGATCACGGTCGGCGCGTCCAACGCCGTGAACCTGACCGACGGCGAGGACGGGCTCGCCGCGGGCGCGTCGGTGATGGTGCTCGTCGCGTACGTCGTCATCGGGATCTGGGAGTCCGGGCACAGCTGCGCCCGACCGGTCGCCGACCTCGCCCGCTGCTACCCGACCCGCGACCCGGACGACCTCGCACTGGTGGCCGCCGTACTGGTCGGTGCCCTCTTCGGGTTCCTCTGGTGGAACACCGCCCCGGCGAAGGTGATCATGGGTGACACCGGTGCCCTCGCGCTGGGCGGGGCGCTGGCTGGGCTGGCGGTCACCACCCGGACCGAGCTGCTGCTACCGCTGCTCGGCGGGCTGTTCCTGATCATCACCGCCTCGGTCATCATCCAGGTCGGCTGGTTCAAGCTGTCCGGCGGCAAACGGGTGTTTCGGATAGCGCCGCTGCACCACCATTTCGAGATGCTCGGCTGGCGGGAAGTCACCATCACGATCCGGTTCTGGATCATCGCTGTGATCTTCGTGGCGACCGGGATGGGGGTCTTCTACACCGAGTGGGCGGTGCGGGTCTGAGCAGTTCCAAGCCACCCGGCGACGCGCTGGAGGACCGAGGCAGGCAGACCTCCCAGGTCTTGCGCACCCTCGAACCGAAGTAGCTGGTCACCCGGGAGTTCGCGGCGGGTGACACCCGGGCCCGGCGGGTGGTGGTCACTGCCGCGTGCGCCGCGGCGGCCCTGAGGCCATCGACGCCGTCGAAGCGGTCGACCGTGCCCTTCTGCGGACCCTGTCGGTCACCGACCGGCGCCACCTCACCAAGCGCCCTGCACCGCCTCCGAGACCCGTCGAACCACCACCAAAGATCGACTAACAGGCTCCGGTAATCAAGCCGATATGTCCTGTCTTTCTATTTGCTCGCCGTCGCTCTCGTCCCACGTCATAATCACGGTGAAGGCTGTGGCTGCCCCGTAAGCCGCTCTGACAGGCCACCTGAACGAACTTTGCGGAATGATGTTGGCTGTGGTTCCCTGCTCAAGGTAGGGCGGGATCAGGGGCAGGCTACCCGCGAGTCCTTCGAACTTCACCCGAACGTTGTCCGCCGTTATCGTCGAGCTGAGATTTTCGACGACCAAGCTATCAACCCGAGCATAGGTCTGGTTCCCGTGAGCATCTACTCGGGGTTGCTGCTCAACCATGTACCGGGCACGAAGAACCGCGTGCGCCCGCTGTTCGGTCGGGGGCGTGACCACGCCAAGGCCCAGGTGGTCGAGGTCACTTTCTATGGCCTGGTGAACTTTCGACGCGAGGTCGGCCAGGTCGTCGTACGATCCCAACAGGCCGAGCGACTTCAGATCTTCCTTGAAGCTAGCGAGCGCCTGGAGCTGTTCGAGGTCAGCTCCGCGGGCGACGGGCTCGTTGGAGAACCACACGTGGACGGGCTTGCCTGCCTCATGGGACCGCAGGACCTCTTCGGCTGTGCCGGACACCGCGACTGCCGTGGCCTGCCCCAGCCGGCTGTCGAACACGGCGATCACGATGTCGGCTCGGTCGACCAACTGCCCGTTGATGACCTGCTGCCCGTCTCCACCCAACCGTGGCACCGCGCTCGTACGCCAGAGGCGGGGTAGGAGCACGACTCCCTCACGCCGGGCACGGCTGGTGTTCCACGCGTGCAACGCGGCCTCGGTTGCTGCTTGCTCGTCCTCGGTGTCCCCGGGCGATGCGACCAGTACCTCGAGAACATGCGCATCGAAGGTCATGCGCTCAGCGCCCGCCGTACGGGCCGGTCCGGGAACAGAAGATGGCCACCTGGTCAGCCTGCCTGATCGCAGGCGGTTCTCCCAGCTGGACCTCCTGACGACTCACAGGTCGCACAGCGGCGGATAGGACCGGCGGGCGGGCCGCGCAGCCGCGGCTCTGACCGCCGCCGTCACGTGACCGGTCGCGCCGGCGAGGGGGTGACCCTCTGAGCTGTCGCTGTCGGGCGAACACGGCGGACCTGGCGGGTTCGGATGCAGGAGGTGCACACCAGCGTCGCGAGCTCCGGCCAGAGGCAACCGCTGATCCCGACGATGATCTCCTTGTGACAGTGGTCACAGCGTGCGTCTTTGCCCAGCGGATACCGCTGGATCAGGTCGTGCTGGGCGCGTTGGGCGAGGCGCTGTCCGGTGGCTGCCCAGACCCGTAGGTCGTCCCGGTCCAAATACCGGGAGCGCTGCATCCGACGCACCTGCGGCCGCTCGGGAGCGCGGCCCTCGGTGATCGCCACCAGCTCATCGAGCGGCATCGGGACAACGTCGGCGCGGGAGCTCTTGGCGCCGTTGCAGGTCCCGCAGGCCACGACCAGATTGTCGTAGTCGGACAGGCCGCCGAGGAAGACCGGGCGGACGTGGTCGACGTGCAACGGCCCGCGCTTGGTGGGGACGATCCCGCAGTACCGGCAACGACCGCGGTCACGGGCGATCACTGCGCGGCGCAGCGGCGCGGGGATCGGTGCTCGCTTACGAGCGGACATCGTCGAGACGGTAGAAGCGACGACCGACAGACCGGGTCCGGGCGCCGCGGCGGCCGGCTTCTACGGTTCGGGTCGTGCTGTCGACGGTCGTCCCCGGGTCCCGTGTCTGCCCCGCCCCGCACCGGCTCCTGCTCGGGTGGGCTCCCCCGGTCGGTACCGTCCTCGAGCCGGAGGCCGTGGACCTGTTCGCGGCGGACGGGCTGACCGCCGGGCGCCGCCCGAGATGGCGGGTGGGCTGGTGGCGGTCCGGTGGGACGGCCACCGCCGGCTGGACCGGGTGAACCCGGCCGACCTCGTGCCCGCCGCGGCGGTGGCCGCGGTCGCCTGACCTCAGGTCCGGGTGAGGCGCCGCTGTTGGGCGGTGAGCCACCGCAGGTCGTAGCCGGTGCGGGTGGCGACCCGCTCAGCGGGGTAGCCCTGCTCGAGCAGGGCCACGGCCTGCTCGGGGGTCCAGTCGAGGTTCCCGGCGAGGCGGGTGACCTGCACCGGGCCGAACCGCGGGGCCCTCACTGACGCCATCCGGTCACGGTAAGACTCGGTGGCCGCCCGGGGATGGCCCTGGTCAGCCAGGGGCGGTGCGTGGGCCGCGTCGGTGGGCCGCCGGCGCAGCCGGGGCGGATGGAAACGCCCAGCGATCACCGGGACTCGACGGCAGGGCGAGGCGGGCCGGCTGCGCGGCGGGTGGTTGGCCCGTCAGCGGTGGGTGTCGGGGGCGACGGCGTCGAGGACGAGGCCGGTGACGGTGTCGGCGGGCAGCCCGGTGTAGGCGGCGACGAGGGCGGTGAGCCGGGCGTACTCCGACGGTGCCGCCGAGGCGATGAGGGGGGCGACGTGGCGGGCGGCGTCGACCAGCGGCCGGGTCTGGGTGAGAGCCCGCCGGAGCCCGCGGGGGCCGTAGCCGTTGAGGATCGACGCGGGGTCCTCCCCCGGGGCGAGGAACACCTGCATCGCCGGCGCCCCCGCCAGGATCAGCGCGGCGCGGACGGTGGCGGCCTGCCCGGCGGGGTCCCCGTCGTAGGCCACGTGCAACGGCCGCCCCGGCCCCGTGACCGCCCGCAGGCGGGCGGCGTGGTCGGCGGTGAGGGCGGTCCCGCCGGCGGCGAGCCCGACGTGCCCGGCGAGGGACACCGCGACCGCGTCCAGTGGGCCTTCGACGAGGACGACCCGGCCGCGGGCCCCGCGAGGAGGTCGGCTGCTCGGCGAGCCCGTACAGGTGGAGGCTCTTCCGGTACAGGGCGGTGGTGGCGGTGTTCAGCCACTTCGGCGGAACCCACGCGGCGTCGGCGAGCGGCTCGGACAGCTGCCGCCCCGCGAACCCCACCACCCCCGCCTCGTCGCGCAGCGGCACGACGAGGCGGTCCCGGAGGACGTCGACCAGCCCGCGGTGCCCGGTGACCGCCGCGAGTCCGGCGGCGACGGTGACCTGGTCGGGGTGGCCGAGACGGTGAGCCGGGCAGGTCTCTATCAGCAGTCACCGAGGTCCGCCGACTCCGGGAGCAACACCTCCCAGATCATGGTCAACAGGAAGAAGAAAAGAGCCATGCCGGAGCCGGTGGGTCCGAGTGCCCCTAACCCGGATGTTTCACGGGTCACCGGGTGAGGGGGGCGGGGCGGGGGTTGCCGCCTCGGGTGGGTGATTGTGCCGGCGGGGTGTGACAGGTCGTCCGCGGTCGCGCGGGCGCCGGTTCCGGCCGGGTGGTGCGGGGTCCTCCGGGGATGGTCGGGTCGGGCTGATCCGGCGGTCAGCTGGTGTCAGGGACCGGTGCGGCGGCGGTGAGCCGGTCCAGGGCCGTCAGCAGCAGCGGGGTCCAGGGAGCGGTCCGTGACAGGCGCAGCCAGGTCTGGCGGGACCGGTGGGCGAGGGTGCCGGCGACCGTGAACAGCCGCAGCC
>JAABVA010004579.1_pt1 | contig 12759 bp, 17 predicted proteins | sample 5560331 | NCBI WGS metagenome assembly JAABVA01 (sample SAMN12812661, study PRJNA571458) | rock metagenome | isolation source: Antarctica rocks | place: Antarctica: Victoria Land, Mt New Zealand sud | collected 2016-01-07
CAGGATCGACAGCACGATCCGGGTTTTCTCCTCCGCCGGCATCACCGGTGGTCTGGGCATCGATCAGACTCCTCGCTGGTCACACCCGCAACGAACGGGCTATGCCACTAAGTCTGACGCGCGACACCATGACCTGCCGGCTCCGGGGCATCGCCGCGTCCATGCCCTGCCCCCACGGCCGCACCCCCACCGGCGCGGGCACCCCACCGACACCGACACCCTGCGCCGGCCCCTCACCAGCCCCGAAACCGGCGGGCACCCCCACGCTGTGTACGTCCTGCTTACGTCCCACGCTTAGTTCCGAAATAGGTCCTTGGACCCACCAATTCGAACCAGGGGTTCCGCGAGCAATGAATCGGCCGATACTAGTCACATCGTCCTAAGGTGTAAGACTGACACCCGGTAGACTCATCAATGAGTGACATAGTCTTGCTGCCATGCGCCGGGTCGTTGCCCAGTCGCGCTGCGAAAGAATACGGAGAAGCTGGAAGCGTCGAGGAAGCCGAGCTCGGAGGCACATCTGGCGGCGGTGATCCTGTCGTGCGCGAGTAGTCGTTTAGCTTCAAGAACAATGCGGTCAGAGATGTAAGTCTTGGCTGTCTGGCCTGTGACTCGTTTAACAGCTCTCGAGACAGTGCGCGGTGAGTAGCCCAAGGCCCGTGCGTAGAAGCCAACCTTGTGGTGCAGCCGGAAGTGCGCCTCGACGCTGGAGCGGAAACGGTAAAATATGGTGTTCTCGGGACGAGCTCCAATCTGCGGCGGCCTGGCTCGGGCGATTAAAGCCGATACTAGGATCTCGGACATCTCTCTCGTCGGACCGGTCAACGCGACGGATACCTCGATTCGGAGGTGTTCCATCGCAGCCGCAACGAACGGCCACTCGTCGTCTGGAATGATGGACACGGAGGCTAGATCCGGGGCTTTAAACAATTCACGGGTTGCTTGTGTGACCGGAGCGGTAGGGAGAAACAGCACTAGATACCCTGCCAAGTGAGCCGTCTCTTCCCAACGGTGCACGGTACCCGGCCCGATCAAGACCACGGACCGCTTGGTGAGCGGATAGGTCGCGAAGTCAATCGAGAGCGATCCGTGTCCCGTCTCAATGAGGGCAAGGACGGGAAAGTCAGCCCGTTGCGTCCCGCCGTTGTTAAGTCTGCGGAACCGCTTGAACGTCATTACCTCGACCGGCATCGCCTTACCCTCTGCGGGCTGCCAAGTCATCTGCCTGATCTTCGTGACGTGTCCAGCATCTACCACCCGACGTCCCCTCCGGCCAATGCGCTGGACTCAGCTCCGCGGTGCAGTGGTCAGAAGAGAGGCATTGCCCAGGAGCGACCATCAAAGGAGCGACCTTGCCCGTGACCGAGCAGCCCGTGTTGCCTACTTACGATCACCTCCAAGGGACTGGACCGACGCTGGTCTTCCTCCACTACTGGGGCGGCTCGGCTCGGACCTGGGATCTCGTGACTGGCCGCCTCGCCGGCCGCCACGTTCTCACGATCGACTTCCGCGGGTGGAGCCGGTCCAGCGGCCTTCCCGGCCCCTACACACTGCACCAGTTCGCCGACGACACACTCGCCGTTCTTGCCGATGCAAGCGTCAGCGACTATGTGCTCATCGGTCACTCGATGGGCGGCAAGGTTGCGCAGCTCGTCGCCGCGACCCGCCCCGCAGGTCTCCGCGAACTGGTTTTGGTCGGATCCGGGCCGGCTAAACCAGCGGCGGAGATCACGTCAGCTTACCAGCAAGCACTTGCCCACGCCTACGACAGCGACGAGTCAGTGGCCGCAGCGCGAGACCACATTCTCACTGCCGCACCGCTCTCCAACGAACGCAAGGCACGAGTCGCCGCAGATTCCCGTTCGAGTGCTGACCGTGCGCGCACTGAATGGCCACTCCGCGGTATCGCGGAGGACGTCTCAGAGCGCACGCGGCTGGTAAATGTTCCGACGCTAATCGTCGCTGGTGAAAATGACCATGTGGAGCCCGTGGAGTCTCTGCGTCAGAACCTGATGCCATATCTTCCGGGTGCCGACTTCAGAATTATTCCAGACACGGGGCACCTAATTCCCTTAGAGGCCCCAGAGGAGCTGGCCAACCTGATCTCGGCTTTCTCGTCATCCGCCTGAGCTCTGGCGCTAGACGGTATGAGCGAGGGCTGAGGCCTCGCTCATACCGTCTAGACCCCGCTGCACCGCACCGTCCCCGACCTCGTGCTCGTCCACGGGCAGCTCGCCAGAGGGGCGTGTTGGCAGTCGAGGTCGCGGGTGGCCGCCAGATGGGCGACAACCTCTTCCGGATGGAGATCGTCGGTGCGGACGGATCCCTCACCCTGACCGGAGGCGCCCCGCAGGGCTTCCAGGCCGGTGTCCTGAGCCTCTGCGTCAACGGTGACCTGGTCCGCGGCGAGGACACCCTGCCCGCGTTGTCCGACTCGGCGACCAACGTCGCAAACAGGTGAGTCGAGCTACGAGGGTGTTCAGCCCAGAGTTCCGTGAGGACGCTGTCCGACTGGTCATCGAGTCGTCACGGCCGATTGCCGCGGTGGCCCGGGAGCTGCAGATCGGTGAGGGCACATTGGGGAACTGGGTGAACGTCTACCGCCGTGACCATGCCGGCGAGGAGCCCGGGCTGGACGTGGGTGAACGGGCCCGACTTCGTGAGCTCGAGCGCAAGTACCGGGAGGTGAAGTTAGAGAACGACTTCCTGAAAAAAGCCGCAGCGTACTTCGCCCAGGATCCCCGGTGAGCGAGAAGTACGAGTTCGTCGACACCACGCTCACCGAGCCCAACTGCCCGTTCCCGGTCACCTCGATGTGTAGGTGGCTGAAGGTCTCGACGTCTGGTTTCTGCTCGTGGCGGGCCCGTCCGGATTCGCGACCGCCCGGCGACGTGACGTTCTGAAAGCCCTGATGCTCGAGGAGTTCACCCGTTCCGATGACACGTACGGCTATCGACGGTTACACGCCGCGCTTGCCCGCCGAGGAGTCACTGTGGGCCGGGAGCTGGTCCGTCACCTGGCCCGTGAGCTGGGACTTGTGCCCTGTCAGCCCCGTCCCAGCCGTGTGGGGCTGACACGCGCCGACCGCGCGGCGGGCCCGATCCCCGGACCTGGTGGGCCGGGATTTCACCGCTGACGCGCCGGGCCGAAAACTCGTCGGGGATATCACCTACATCCCGACCTGGGAGGGCTGGCTGTACCTGGCGACGGTGATCGATTGCTATTCCAAGAAGGTTATTGCCCACGCCATGGACGACCATTACCGTACTTCACTGATCACGACCGCGATCCGCCGAGCCGCGGCCACGGGACTAGCGGAACAGGCCATCTTCCACACCGACCGCGGCAGTAACTACACTTCCCACGAGTTCCACACCGCTCTGGTTGACCTGGGACTCCGCCACTCGGCCGGGAAAACCGGCATCTGTTATGATAACGCGATGGCTGAGTCGTTCTTCGCGGCCTTGAAGAACGAACGCGTCCACCGCACCGTCTACCCGACGCGTGCGCACGCGATCCGGGACATCACCAGGTACATCGATAGCTGGTACAACACCGAAAGACTGCACTCCGGCCTGGGCTACCAGACGCCCAGTGAGATTCATGCCGGCTACCGAGCAGCGGCGTAAAGCACAAATGACCACGTCCGAGAAACGCAGGGCACATCACCGGCCGTCGGCGACAACCCCGACCGCCTGCGCAGTGAGTCGGCCTTCGCGCACCTCTGCGGCGTGGCACCGGTTCCAGCGTCATCGGGCAAGACCAGCCGATACCGCCTCAACCGCGGCGGTAACCGCCAGGCCAACTACGCGCTCTACATCCTGGCCGTCACCCGGATGGCCTGGGACCCCCGAACCCGGGCCTACGCCGCCAGACGCCGCTCCGAGGGCAAGACCACCAAAGAGATCATCCGCTGCTTCAAACGGCACATCGTCCGCGAGATCTACCGACTCCTCGTGCCATCACCACCCGCCGCAGCTACCGCGACCACACCGGCTTGACAGCCATAGGAGCTTCGGGAAGGTCGAACGGTACAACCGGACCCTGCTCACCGAATGGGCCTACCAGCGGCCCTACACCAGCACCGCCCAACGGACCCTCGCCCTGGACCACTGGCTCAACCACTACAACACTGAACGAGCCCACACCGCACTCGGCGGCCACACCCCCACCCACCGCCTCCCGTCAACAACCTCCTGAGCCAGCCTGGATCCGCCGGCGGGGTTAGCGGGTCGTGACAGACGAGTGCCCCTGTGACCAGCGACGATGGGACTTGCTGAGGGTCCGCACGGCGCAGGAACAGGAGCACCCGGTAGATGGGAGTCTGGCACAGGATTTCGGCTGAGTTCGATGACCCGAACCTGCTCGGTGTGGCCGGGTTGGTTCCGGTGGTGGCGCGGGCCGGGTTGCACCAGCTGATCGGTGGGCACGTGACCGTGCCCGGGGGCGAAGAAGGTCACCGCGGTGGTCGCGGGGATGGTGGCCGGTGCGGACAGCTTCGCGGACCTGGATCTGTTGCGGCACGGGGCGATGGGCCGGGTGTTCCGAGGCTCGGATGCTGCGCCCGGATGGCAGAACGGCGATGAGCACCGCGCCGGTGACTGCCCCGGCGGCCAGCGCTGCGGCAGCCAGCGCGGCCGAGGTCGCGGCAACGAGCACGGCCGCAGCCGCGGAGCCGATGATGCCGGCGCTGTTGTAGGTCAAGGAGTCCAGGCCGAACGCGCGGAGCAGCCGTTCCCCGGGGACCAGAGCGGACAGCTGGCTGGTCAACCCGCCGGTCAACGCGGGCCCGCAGCACCCGCCGGCGACCAGAACAGCCAGGACCACCGGCAGCGGGAGCCGTTCGAGTCCGGCGGCGGTGACGGCGAGCGCGCAGCCGAATCCCAGCGCCGCGCTCGCAACAACCAGGCGGGGTCGGGACGCCCGGTCGGCGAGCAGACCGACGACCGGCGCGGCAAGGACGTGGGAAACCAGCGGCTCAGGTCTGCCGACACCAGGCAGCGCCTCCCATCCACGAAACCGAAGGGAGACTCCCCACGGCCGATCAGCCAGGAACAGCCGGTGGGCCGGTCCCGGACAATGACCCGACACGGCAACTGGTCGTCGTCGTCTCCCCGACGACGACGGTGTGGCGCACCTGGGCCTGGTAGGCGTACACGGTCCTGATGTGGGGCTCGGAGACGGCCGGCACCTACTGCCTGATCGACATCATCGTCCCGCGCGGCGGGGGACCCGTGCCTCACAGGCACGCGTCGGATGGCCACGTCCGCCTTGTGGTGACTGTGCTTGGCTCAGGGAACCCGCAGGTGGTCGTGGAGCCGTCGGGCGACGCCGGCCAGTAGGGCTTCCGCGGCGGGCTGTGCGGCTGCGGGCACGGACGACTCGGTCATGACGGCCACCGCGATGACTTGCCCGTCGGCGTGCTCGGCCACGCCGATCTCGTGGCGCAGGTTAAGCAGCGTGCCGGTTTTCGAGAACCAGGTGATGTCGTCGGCGCTGAAGTCGGGGGCGAGCCGGTGCCGGACGACGTTGTGACGCATGAGGGCGCGCACCTTGGCGGCGGGTCCGGGGTGCAGCCGGACGGGTACCCACAGCTCGTGCAGCAGGCCGACGAACGCCGACGCGCTGCCGGTGTTGGACCGGGAGACGTCCAGCTGACGGACGGGGTGTCCCCGGCTGCTGGTGCCGGCCCCGATCGCCAAGGAATGGGCGAGCTGGACCTGGTCCTGTTCGAAGCGTTCGACGGGTGTCTCGGCCAGCAGGTGCAGGCGGTGCCGCACCGTGATCCCGGTGATACCGGCCTCCGCGAGGAAGTGCGCGACGGCGGCGGGTGGGACGAGGTCGAACAGGGCGTCGGCGGCGGTGTTGTCGCTGACGGCGGTACTGAGGTAGAGCAGGTCGTCCACGGCGATCCGAGCGGGGTGCCGGAAGCGGCTCAGGCCCATCGGCCCGGGCGTGGCGATTGCGCCCGGCTGCACGTCGACCGGCCTGGCGCCGTCCAGCTGGCCGCGGCGGATCTGGTCCAGGACCGCGACCGCGAGCGGGATCTTGACCAGCGAGGCGCTCGGCCGTTCGATGTCAGGGTCGAGGCCGATCTGCTCTCCGGTGCGCAGGTCCCGGGCAAGGACGGACCCCCGCAGTCCCGCGTCGTCGAGACGGGCCCGGAGATCGTGGATGAGCCGGTGGGTGTTCATCCGGCGGCACGTGCGCTCCCGCCGAGGCAGTGCCCGACATCGCTGCCGAGCCGTCCGCCGAGACGGGCCGCGTCGGTCGGCAGGGCGGCCTGCACGCTGTAGCCCCGCACGAGCGCCGGGTCGCGGATCGGCTGCCACCGAAGGCCGAGCAGGACGGCCTGCGTCTGCGAGGACAGCAGCAGGTCACGAGTGCGCAGCACGGCCGACACGGCGACGGTCAACGACGAGGCCATCGTCACCTGCGCCGGCAGCAGTCCGGAGCGGTGCCCGGCCCGCTCCGCCTCATCGCGCACGTGCGGAACGTTGTCCTCGGGCTGCAGCCACAACCGGCGGACCTCCAACGAAGAGCGGGACGGTCGCAGGCTCTCAAGCCTGAACGTCGCACTGGTGCTGCGCTGCCTGCCGGCGACGCCGAGCGGAACCAGCCAGATGGCTTCCGTGGGCGGCACGCTGGTCACAGCGGCCCGGACCTGGCCGGTCTGCGCCAGTTGCAGCCGGTCCCCTGGGAGCGCGTGGACGAACTCCAGCGGGGAGCCGCTCTCCCGGGCGGCTGCATCCAGCACCGCCAGTTCGCGGGTCGCGCAAACCTCCGGCATCGCGACGGTCAACGGACGCAGGCGTGCCTGCTCGGCGTCGTGCTGCAAACCGTCCGCCAGGTGCACCAGTCGCCTGGCCGCCGGGAGCAGGTCCTGGCCGAACGCCGTCAGCGACGGCCGGCGGCCCGTCCGGTCGAACAAGCGCTCCCCGAGGTGCTCCTCAAGAGTCGCGACCCGGCGGCTCGCCACGGACTGCAGCACCCGGGCGGCCGCTGCACCGTCGGTGAAGCTGCCCCGCTCGCCTACGTACACGAACACGCGGCACGCGCCCACAAGGTCCACGCCTCCATGTTATGCCCGTTCAGCATCAGATACCCGGATCCGGTCTTTGACACGATAGGTGCGGGTCCCCAGGCTGACCCGATCCACTCCTTCCGCATTGCCCGACGTCGAGTGACAGCCGTCTTGGCGGTCTTGGCGACCATCGTCGTCACTGCCTGCTCCTCGACGTCCGCCACGATCCAGCCCGCCGCCACCACGGCCTCGACCTCGCCCGCCTCCCCGTCCCGCCCGCCGATCGCGGCCGACAGCGCGTTCGCCGAGCTGGAGCACCGGTATCACGCGCGCCTCGGCGTCTACGTTCTTGACCCCGGCAGCGGGGACACCCTCACGCACCGGGCCGACGAGAGGTTCGCGTTCGCGTCGACGTTCAAGGCGCTGTCCGCCGGGATCCTCCTGCAGCGCACGACCGACGCCCAGCTCGACAGGACGGTCACCTACCACCGCACCGACCTGCTCTCTTACGCACCCGTTACCAGCCAGCATGTTGACACCGGCATGCGCCTGCGTGACTTGATCAGTGCCGCCCTGCAGTACAGCGACAACACAGCCGAGAACCTTCTGCTGGCGCAGCTAGGCGGCCCGCAGGCCGTCGAGGCCGCCCTTCGGGTCCTCGGCGACACCGTGACGAACGTGGACCGGACCGAACCCGACCTCAACACCGCCGTCCCCGGCGACTCTCGCGACACGACCACCCCGCGGGCGATCGCCACGGACCTGCGCCGCCTCGTCTTAGGGGAGGCCCTCCCACCGGTCCGCAGGGAACGGCTCAAAACGTGGTTGGTCGGCAACACCACCGGCGGGCCCTACATCCGGGCCGGCGTCCCTGCCGGTTGGACCGTCGGCGACAAGACCGGCGCTGGGGGCTACGGCACCCGCAACGACGTCGCGGTCGCGTGGCGTCCGGACGGTCGCCCCCTGGTGATAGCGCTGCTGTCCGACCGCGGAGCCGCTGGCGCCACGTCTGACGGCGCGCTGCTCGCCGATGCGACGCGCACAGCCCTCCGCCTCCTGCCGTAAAGGGCAGCCACCGTCCCGCATCCCAGCGGACGATGGACAGTCGGACGTCTCTGGGGTGCTGCTGCGCGGCACGGCAGACCTCTAGATGGCTGGTTCCGAACGGCGGGTTCTGGCCGTACGCAGGTAGTCCACGGGCTGATGGTGGCTGCCCTGGGCGGTGGGTCCCCAGCGGTGGGGTGGCGTGAGGTGCGCTTCGGTACCGTTCTGAATCGTCTCAGCTCCGTTGGCACGGGTCTTGAAAGGCGCCTGTCCCGTCGGGAGCAGCACTGATGAATCGGTTTGCCGTAGCTTTACGGAGACGCAAGCGGTAGCCTGGATCCGCCGCGTAGTTTTGGTTAGGAGGGCGGGTCGTGACGAGGGTGGGTCGGATCGTGAGCACTTTCATCGACAGACAACACCTGTCAGCCGTCGACACCATCCTGTTCCACCGAAGACGTAGAAGGGCGGTGTCAAGTGGTCAGTGCGCCACCGGCTTTGATCAGGAGTTCGTTCAGGGCTTCGGTCGGGTTCTGCTAGTCGAGGGTCTCCCGGGGTCGGCCGTTCAGTTCGTCGGCGACGGCGTCGAGGTCGGCCTGGGAGTGACGGACAGGTCTGTTCCCTTGGGAAGTATCGGCGTAGCAGCCCGTTGGTGTTCTCGTTGGTCCCGCGCTGCCACGGCGAGCGCGGCTCGCAGAAGTAGACCGGGAGGCTGGTCGCCATCGTGAACTTGGCGTGGGCTGCGAGTTCCTTGCCCTGGTCCCAGGTGATGCTGTTGCGCAGGAACCCGGGCAGGGTCGCCATCTTCTGTGCCAACACGATCGCGACCCGGTCCGCGGTCCGGTCATAGGGGATCCGGACCAGCATCGTGTACCGGGTGCTCCGCTCGACCAGCGTGGCGATCCGGCTGCGGCCACCTTTACCGATGATCAGGTCCACTTCCCAGAAACCGGGCACGGCACGGTCCCGGGCCTGGACCGGACGGTCGCTGATGTTGACCATCCCCACGATGTTCCCCTTGCCACCGCCGCCCGGGACCGGTTGACCCGACGGGTCCGGCCCCGACGCAGCTCCAGCTTTAGCTGCGTCCGCAGCTCCCCACGCGCCTGCAGGTACAGCGTCTGATAGATCTGTGAGTGTCGTTGCGGTGCTCCTGGATGGAGAACCACCAGGCTCGGTGCCGGTAACTCAGCGTGGCTCGTGGTAGATCTGGCCGTCGATGACGTGCCTCTGAGACGACCTGTCCGCTGTGGTCGCCGGCACCGGCCTGGCCCACCAGGTTGGCCTGCTGCGGCACCGGCGGTAGACCACTACGCCGGACGCACCGCGTCGTGCACAGGAAATCGGCTTGGTCCGGTACGCAGCCTCCAATTATCCCGCCCTCTACTTAGATGGTGAAGACGACGCGGCTGCGGTCGTAGTCGGTGACCCAAGCCTTTTCCACTTGGGCCAGCGGTAGCTCCGTCACATCGATCCGTAGGTTGGCCGACCCGGCGAGTCTTAGTGCATCCGTGGCGGCCTGCAGAATGTCAGGCACACGGACAGCCCCGATCCCGCTGCCCATCAGCACGAGCGAGCTGGAAGCCAGCACGCTGGTTGGAACGGTGGTTGACGAGCTCGTGGCGCTGCCGGCGATGACGTACCTGACCGTCTTGGCCGCCTTGTGGCCACGGGCCAGGGCCGCCAGGACGACCTCGGTGGGTGAGCCGGAGAGGTAGTCGAGGACGATGTCGATCTCGCCGTCACCGAAGTGTCGTACCAGCGCATCCTGGACCGCATCGGCATCGGCGGAGAGGTCGATGGTGTCATCGGCCCCCAGCTCGCGGAGCCTGGCTAGCGCGTCGGGGTTGCGGCCGGTTGCGATGACGGCCCGGCGCCGAGGATCTTCGCGATCTGGACGGCGACCTGCCCCGTCGCGCCGGTCGCCCCGTTGATCAGGACGCCTTCACCGCGCTGTAGACCTGCGCGTACACGCAGCGCGCCGATCGGTGACTGCCCTGGATTGATGATCGCCGCCGCGAGCACGTCGCTGATGTTGTCCGGCACCGGTAGACACAGCGCGTCTCGCACGAGCGTCTTCTGAGCCATCCCACCGAAGGGCGATTCTGGCAGCAGGAATCCCACCCGTCTGCCGCTCTCAGTCCGGCCGACGCCGTCGATGCCGGGCACGAGAGGAAACCTTCCCGTCATCGAGTAGTGGCTGCCCGTTGCCCGGGCCCGCGTGGCGTTGGACAGCGCGGACGCCGCGACGCGCACGACCGTGAAGCCGTCCTGCGGCGCGGGTTCGTCGAAATCCCCGTAGACGGGCGTCTGATCAGGGCCGAGGACGATTGCAGCTTTCATGTCTTCTCCTTTTGGTCGTAGCTATTGGTATGGGTTCGCGTGGCTCACGATGTGTGTCGATGAGCTGATGGGCCCAGGGCGAAATACTTCCAGGTGTCAGTCGGGTGGTCAGAGCTCGCCGGGCACGGCAAAGCGGTAGAAGACCTCGCCGACCGGCCGGACGCCCATGAGCAGCCAGACTGCGTTCTCAAAGTCGCGGGCGCGGGAGAGATCTCCGACTCGCACCGGGTCATACCCGGCGTCGCGGATGAGGTGCTCAGTGACCTCGCAGGCGCTCTCGTCAGCGACGTACCAGTTGCTCGGACGCACCCGTTGCTCGCGCACCGCGCCGAACAGCCCCCCGAAGTTCATGTTGAAGCTCTTGGCCACTGGGGCGCGGGTGAAGGACTTCACCTCGTGGGCGTACGACGGAAAGTCACCTTGACGGGCAGGCATGACGTTCGTCGCGTCGATCGCTGTCTTCCCCTCGAGCCCGGTGACCCTGCTCAGGGCATCGGAGATCTGTGCGCCGGGGACAGCAACCAGGACGATGTCTGCACCCGACGCATCACCGCCGTCCCGGCCGAGCTCTTGGACCTGGTGGCCCGCGGTTCGCCAGAGGTTCGCCAGTCCCCCGCCAATCGTTCCTCGTCCGATCGTCACGATCCTCATCTCGGCCTTCCTTCGGTTGGTGGTGGATTGGTGTGCCGTTTGGCGCGGCGGACAACCGCCGAATCCCTGACGTCCTCTACACCGGCTGCAGGCAGAACAGGGGGCCTGGCGGCCGAGCTTGACGACGGCCTTATCCGGCGGCAGGATCCACACCTGGGTGAGGAACCGATTCGAGTCCCGCTCCGCGTGTGGCGCTGCTGGTTTCGGCGCCCTCCGTTGTCGGGCAGCTGGTTGAGGTGTGAACCAAAGCTACACCCGTCTGGTTCACACGTCAACCAGCTGCTAGGTTGACCGTATGACGCAGGTGCGGTGGTTGGACGATCAGGAACAGCTGGCCTGGCGCAGCCTGGTGGCGATGAACGAGGGCCTTGGGGAGTTCATCGAGCGGCAGCTGCGTAGCCGGTGTGGCCTCTCAAGCGCCGACTTTCAAGTCTTGGCTCACCTGTCCGAGGCAGCCGACGGTCGGTTGCGGTCCTTCGAGCTCACTCAGCTACTGCGCTGGGAGAAGAGTCGTCTCTCCCAACACCTGAGCCGGATGCAGACTCGTGGACTGGTGTCGCGCGAGCGGTGTCTCGATGACCGACGGGGCGCAGTCGTCGCCATCACCCCGCGGGGCCGAGGGCTGATCAAGGCAGCGGCTCCGCAGCATGTAGCCGACGTCCGCTCCGTGATCATCGATCATCTCAACGCAACAGAGCTGGCGACGCTGACCGCTGTCGCCGACAAGGTACGCGAACGACTGGCAGTGCTGGAACCAAAGGTTTAAAGACATCGAACCCGTTCTGCACCGCTGTCGGCGAGCAACGGTGCCGCCATAGATCAGTCGTCTTGAGTGAGGCGCTGCAGCCATCGGTCGAGCAGCGCCCGCCAGCACCACCCAATGATCCTGCCTGCTGGCCTGCGCCGCTGACTCGGCGATACTCCCCGGTCGACCAGCACGACCGGCAGGTCAGCCGTTCCGCCACACGGCTGACCTGCTACGGCGGCAACACGCCGATGGCGTCAACGCGAATTACCCCGCCATTCTGTTGACGGCTCTTTGAAAAGTCGGCGAGTCTGTGTTCAATCCGACAGGCGGTCGTGGAGCACGGCGGCCACGGCCGCCGTGTCGGCGAGCATCGGCGTGTGCCCGGTGTCCAGGTGGAACACTGCTGCGCAGCTCTGACCCATCGCCTGCTGGGCCGCCGGTGGAATGGCCTGGTCGGCGTCGCACACCATGTAGGTCATCGTGTCCCGGGCCCGGCTCGGTCGCCGGACCTGGCCTTCGAAGCTGCGGGCCGACTGCGGACGCAGGTGGTCGACCGCCGCGCTGACCAGGTCGGGTGCGAGGTCGCTGTAGAACCGCTGGGCCGGGTCGACGACGCCGATGGTCCCGGCGTCCTCGTTGCGCTTCCACCATGACGGGTCCGTCCCGACCATGCTCAGCAACGAGTCGCCGGGTGACGGGAGGAACGCCCCGAGATACACCGTGTGCACGACGCCGGGCACCCCGCTGATGGCCTCGCTTGCGGGGATCCCGCCATAGGAGTGCGCCATGACGGCGACTGGGCCGTCTTCCCGGATGAGCTCGGCTCGTACGGCCGCCACGTCGGCCGCCAGGTCGCCCAGCACGTCCGGCTTCGAGCTGGGGAGGTCGACGACATCGACCTTCCAGTCCGGGAGCTGCCGGATCAGCGGCCCCCAGACCCAGGGCTGGTGCC
>JAABVA010004581.1_pt1 | contig 12757 bp, 8 predicted proteins | sample 5560331 | NCBI WGS metagenome assembly JAABVA01 (sample SAMN12812661, study PRJNA571458) | rock metagenome | isolation source: Antarctica rocks | place: Antarctica: Victoria Land, Mt New Zealand sud | collected 2016-01-07
CCCGAGCGTCGAGGGAGCCCGGACACCGGTGAACAACCGGTTCATCGCGCCGTGCCGCAACAGGCCCATGTCCTCGATCGAGTCGGCGCCGGCGATCATCCCGGCGACCAACGCCGGGACCTTCAGGTGGGCGTTGCCACCGCCGGGCCGGGCGATCCGGACGTGCTCGGTGACCAGGGCCTGCAACCCGGCGCGTTCGGCGAGCTCCAGGACCGGTGCCAGACCGGCGCACGACACGAGGTTGGGATCGTCGAACGTGGCGGTGACGAGTTTGTAGCCGTCGCAAGCCACAGTCTGAGCGCACCGACGACGGTGCCGTCGGTGAATCGCAGCGGTACCCAGAGGTAGGCCCCGACGGCTCCGGTGAGCACTGGTGGCAGGTCGTGCAGCCAGGGGTGGCGGTGGGTGTCGGCGGCGACCAGGACGTCGCGGGACAGCACGGTGACGGTGCACATCTCTACCTCGAGCGATGCCTCGACCCGCTGCGCCACAAGCTCGTGACCAGCGATGCCCGTGCCGAAGAAGTCATCGACGTGATGATCCGCAAGATGCAGCAGATGGACCTCGACCCGGCACAGTCTGCACGGGCTGCGCTGGAGGTTGCTCGTCGTCAGGGGCTGACGGGCCGAGCCGAGACCCAGCGGGAGGCGTACAGCCGATACCAGCAGTCCTACGCGTAGTGCGTCCCAAGCTGGTCTGAGCCGTGTTAGCAGTTTGCGTGTCCCGGCCGCGTCCCGCTGCGTCCCACAGGCGGCGGTGGTGCGTCCCATGAGTCCCAGGGTCAAGATGAGCGTGCGTCCCGGACTGCGTCCCCCCTAGGGGGACGCGGGACGCGCCCCAGACCGATGAGCTGAAGAAGCCCCCGCCGCCTGTGGGACGAGACGGCACCGACCCCCGGTGGAAGGCCTGACGAAAGCAGCAGGCAAAGCGTTCTGGGCCCTGCGGCGAGGCCCCGGCATCATGAAGGCCTAGCTGTCCCGGGCAGCTGGTCAGACTCGAACTTGCCGTGGCGCTCGCAGCCGGCGTACCTGCAGTCCTGGGGGTGGATCACGACGGTCGCTGGCCCCTGGCAGCTGGGCCAGTCTGCCTTCGGGTCCCTGATCGGGTCGGATCGCGTAACTCCATGCAGCGCGGGAGGCAACAGGTCAAGCTGCGCTGCAGCGTCGTTGACTGCCCGGGCCTTGGCCAGGATCGTGCTTATTGCCTTCGTGTCGGCCCTCCACCCGAAAAGCTCGCTCGCGTGGGTGAGGGTTTCAAGCATCGAGATGGCTGCAGCTGACACTACGAGGTCGGTCAGCGGTCCTTGGTCAAGCTTAGTTCGAAAGCCGGCGTGCTCCTCGTCGATGCGGGCTGTGTGCAATCCGGTGGCCCCGTAGGTCCCACTCACCACGTCGGCAGCCCACTGCATCTCTACTCCCAGGCTGCGGAAGATAGTCGACGCTTCTGGGTCGTCCAGTTCGACTGGGATGGCGACCCCGACGGCCTCCGCTGCGGCAGTGACCTCGCGGAGCCTTGCTGCAATCAATTCGGAATCGGCGCCGGTAGTGGCGACGCTATCCAGGACGCCACGGACCGCAACGCCGGGCCCAGGGCCAGCGGGGTCGGCCATCTGCTCGAAGCGAGCGGCAATGATCGTGAGGCCCCGCAGCGAGCCAAGCGCTTCGACGGGCAGGCTGGCCTTGACCAGCGCTTCGACAGCTTGCAGGAACGCCACGGCCTGCCCGAACATGTTGAAGGCGAAGAACGAAGGGGCCGAGTGCTGCCGGTCGGATCCGGTCGCGGAAGTAGTGTCGACTTGCAGCATCACGGCTTCGAGCAGTCCCAGAGCCGCCGCGGCTGGCGTGTGCTCGAGGACGATGTCCTGGTCGTTCAGCTGCACCGGAACCTGCCCGTCCGCCAAGCGTCCATGGACCTCGAGCCGCTCCATTCGGAACCCGACGTCCGGGTGCGTCCGGATCGTCATCCGGTCCTTCTGCCTCATCTGGAACGTCGAGCCCTCGCGGACGACCGAGTCGATACCTGAGGTCCACTCCAGCCGTGGGTATAACTCCCCCTCCATGGCAGGGTCCGCTACTGCACCCAACAGACGGCCTCGGGCCACCTTGCGCTGGGACTGCACATCCTTCGGCTTGATCTCCATCAACTCAGCGACGACCTCAGGGTTGAGACCGAGCAGAGTTGCGATGGTCTGGCGGATGTAGCCGAACGTCTTGTCGGCGGACTTCAGGGCGTGCGCGGCGATCTTGTCGAGCTCCCAGATGCCGTGCTCCAACCCGTCGCTTGCGTCTTTCGCGGTCTTGTATGTATCAGTGTCCCCGGCGAAGATGATCGCCTCACGTGCCCGAGCGGCAAGCAGGTCTCTCCATCTTGGTTGCTTGGGGTCATCTGTAACGAGGTTGTACTCATGTGCGAAGTCCTCCTCGGTCGTGCCCCGCTCGCTGACGATCTTGCGGATCACGGCCTTGCTCAAGTTCTCCGCAGCGATCCACAGGTGGTTGAGTGCGAGCCACTCGCCGCCGACGTACCACTGGCGCAACGCGAGCTCATACTGCCGCAGTGCTCGACCGACACGGGCGCTGTCAGCGGTGAGGGTGATGTAGGCGGGTCCGGCCGCCTCGAGTAGGTGACGCCGGATTATGCGGCCTTCCGACACTGCGCCATGCTCATCGGGCAGGAACGTCTCGAGAAACGCCCTGTCGGAGGATGATGGGGTGGAATCGTAGGCCAAGTGTACCTCAAGCGGGCCGACGAGCACATTGGCGACGAAGCCGACCAGCGTGACGAGAGGCCGCGCGAGAGCAGCAAACTTGGCGGTGGCCTCATCTAGGGAGCCCGTCTGCCCGCGAACCTCCACGACCAGTTCTCGGGGTACCTGCTGGCCTCCGTCGTCGACCCAGCGGGTGAACGTCCGCAGTCGGACGCCTTCGACGTCCATGCTCGGAGCGTTGACGACGATCTCCCAGCCCTCCTCGGGCAGAAAGCGTGCGGCGGCGTGAGCTCGAAGAACGACGGTGTACTGAGCGTTCGCTCTGGCCGGGTGGCTCACGAAAAAACTTTACGCGCAGGTCCAAATCTGTGCCGACCTTGACCAAACCGCGATCGGCCGGTTGTCACATGAGTAACCGTGTGCCGACCTCCTGCCGGTCGGCGTGTTCCTGCAGGCGTTGGGCTTGCTGCTCCTTGCCGGCGATGTGGCGCAGGCTCTCCTGCAGGGCGGAGACCTCGCCGAGCCACTGCTGGCCGCGGGCCTCGACGAGCCGCTCGTGGTTGTTCCGCTCGATGTCGAGCAGCCGGGGACTTGGGCGAGGTCCACCCGGAGCATGGGGCAGCGGACGCAGGCGTGTTCGTGCTGACAGGGGGTGCCGTAGGGCCGGTCGCCAGGTGCCGAGCGCGACCTTGCTCAGCGTGAAGTGGCCCGAAAGTCCTGCCACTCGGCGTCGCTGGGTTCGCGGTACTCCTCGGCGGGCCGGTCGGTGCGGCGCTGGTGGACGAACTGCCGGTAGTGCCGGATGACCTCCTCGGGATAGACCGCGACCTAGCCCTTGGTGGTCTTGAGGTCCAGGTGCCCCAGGAGCTTCGCGGCGAAGTGGATCGGCAGGCCGCTGTTGACGGTCTCGGTGGAGAAGATCCCAGGCCCTGTAGGTCGTCTCAGGCGAGCTGGGGGCGTGCGGCAGCGTCTCGGCGCGGTCAGGCGCACTCCGCAGGCCCCCCGGGCATCGGAGAAACCCCGCCGTACGGGCAGCTCAGAGAGGCCTCTAAGAGGTGACGTCGGTGCTCACCGCCCGCCGCCCGTGCTGCGCAGAGCCGGATGCACGTCGAGCCCTCACAGGTACGCGTGTCGGACCTGATCGCCTGGATGGAGGGCAAGGAGGCCGGGGTCCGACCTGTGCCGGAACCGGAGGAGGAACTGCCTTGGGTTCAGGTCGATCCGGGCGCGATGAGCCGGTGCTGCTGGCCGAGCTACTGCATCAAGGGATGGTCCCCCGGATCGTCCATAAGGCCCTGCAGGACGTTCGAGGCCCCCTCGGGCAGGGTTCATGTGGCCAGACGGCCTACGAGGGCTGTGAGGGGCTGCTGGCGGCCGTCTGGGGCCAGGCTGAGCGGGGTGACCTGGGTGCTGTCCGGGCATCGCTTCGTCGACGCAGAGTGCAGGTTGCGTGGGCTGTACGACCTGTCCCGGCAGCGCAGAGCCTGACGAACTGTGGTTCATAGACGTGGTGATCTGGGGCGACGCCTGCCGCCATGCCGGTTGCGGCCTGCACGGTCGCTTCAAGCAGTGATCTGCGTCTGGTCGATGCGGTGCACACGGTCCGACCGCGTCGGCTTAGGCTTCGAAGAAGTCCTCATCGAATGCGGCTTAGGACGAACGTCTGGTCGGTCTGGACTCCAACCCCGTGCTCGACCATGAGCCTGGTCAGTTCAGCGCCGTCGATCAGGACAACCCGCTGAGCGACCCGGTCGGCATACTCGAGCCCATCGACGCTGAAGCGGCTGGTCGTGATGTAGACGCCTCTGGTGGCTTGCGCTCCTTGGAGGGCACCGACGAAGGCCTGGATGTCCGGACGCCCGACCACGCGTCCGGATGAGTAGCGCTTGGCTTGAACGTAGATCCGGTCAAGGCCCAACGCATCCTGGCGGACGACACGATCGACTCCCTCGTCGCCCGACCCGCCGAGATGGTCCGCCCGTCCGAGGCTGCCGGCGTAGCCCATGGCTACGAGTAGCTGAAGGACCACCTTCTCGAGGAACTCGGGCAGCTGCTCATTGATGCGTTGCAGAAGCTCTACAGCCACCGTGTCGTTGACTTCCGCCGCGGCTACCTCGAGCCACTCCTGCGGGCTTGCGCCGGCGGCCAGCGTCGGGAGCTCTAGCGCAGGCGTCGGGTCCTCCCCCGGCCGACGTCGCGTTGTGAAGTCAACGAACTCCGGGAACTGCAGCAGGTCCGATCGGCCAAGGCCGTCTGGGTGCTCAGCGAGCAACTTCCGTCCTCGTTCGGAGAGCACGAACACGCCTCGCTGCGTCCGGGTGATGGCCCCCGCTTGCGACAGGTACTGCGACGCCCACTGGGTCCTACTTCGCCACACCGTGACCTTGCCACTGGGCAGGAGCTCAGCCAGCTGCTCCTCCTCGATCTCCAGTTCCACCGCAAGATCCCGGGCCATCTCGCTGATGCGATGAGGCTGACCATCACGAAGGACCCTGAGGAGCGGAAGCATCAGGGCCTCGTACGTCGGCAACGTCACGACGGCCCTCCTGCAGATGCCTCAAGCGCGGCAGCCACCGCCTCGAACTCCACCAGCGCCGCGGTGAGGTCCTCCACGATCTCCCTGGCGATGACCTCGGGGGCGGGCAGGTTGTCCAGGTCCTCCAGCGACTCGTCCCGGAGCCAGGTGATGTCGAGGTTCACCTTGTCCCGGGCGAGCAGCTCGTCGTGGCCGAAGGACCGGAACCGTTCGCTCTCCACTCGGTCACCGCGGTAGCAGTGGACGAACTCCTGCAGGTGCTCGCGGCGCAGCGGGTTCTGCTTGAGCGTGAAGTGCTGGTTGGTCCGCAGGTCATAGACCCACAGCCGCTCGGTCCACGCCGCCTCCCGCGCTGGCTTCTTGTCGAAGAACAGCACGTTGGCCTTCACGCCTTGGGCGTAGAAGATCCCGGTCGGCAGCCGCAGCAGCGTGTGCATGTCGAAGTCGGCCAGCAGCCGGCGGCGCAGCGTCTCCCCGACACCACCCTCGAAGAGCACGTTGTCGGGGACGACGACAGCGGCGCGGCCGTTGATGTCGAGGATCGTCGCGATGTGCTGCACGAAGTTCAGCTGCTTGTTCGCCGTCGTCACGACGAAGTCGGGGCGCTCGATCTCCCGGTCCTCGCGCGCCTCCCGTCCGTCCGCCCCGACCATGGTGATGGAGGACTTGCGGCCGAACGGCGGGTTGGACAGCACGACCGACCATCGCTCACCAGGGTCGGCGATCAGCGAGTCCTTCACATCGATCAGGCTCGCCCCGTTCGGCGTGCCGATGCCGTGCAGCAGCAGATTCATCGCCGCCAGCCGGGCGGTGCCATCCACCAGCTCCGTCCCCCGAACGAACCCGTCCCGCAGGTGCGCCCGCTGATCCGGATTCAGGTTCTCCGCATCACGCGAGGCGTGCTCGTGGGCGACGAGCAGGAAGCCACCCGTGCCGGCGGCCGGGTCGACGACCGTGTCACCGACCGTGGGGTCCGTGCAGTCCACGATCGCCTGGATCAGCGAGCGCGGGGTGAAGTACTGCCCGGCACCGGACTTGATGTCCTCGGCGCCCTTGCTCAGCAGCTCCTCGTAGGCGTCGCCCTTGATGTCCACACCGGCCGCCGACCAGTTCTCCTTGTCGATCAGGTCCACGATCAGCCGCTTGAGCTTCGCTGGGTCCTGGATGCGGTTCTGCGCCTTGCGGAACACCACCCCGAGCGTCCCGGGCTGACGGGCGAGCTGCTCCAGGATGTGCCGGTAGGTGACCTCCAGCTCGTCGCCATCGTTGTCCAGCAGCCGCTGCCAGGAGCACTCCGGCGGCACGATCTGCTCCGGCTTCAGCGGCCGGGTCTCCCGCTCATGCGCCATCTTCAGGAACAACAGGTACGTCAGCTGCTCGGTGTACTCGATCGTCGAGACCCCGTCGTCGCGCAGCACGTTGCAGTACGACCACAGCTTGTCGACCAGTCGTCTCGCGTCAGACACCTACCAGCTCCGCTCGTCGAACAGCTTCATCAGGTTCCGTTTGGGCTTGTGGGTGGTGCGCAGCTTCGCGAGGTACGACGTGAAGTCCGCCTCGCGCTCGGCCGCGATCAGCAGCCGTCGCACCCGAATGATGAGATCGACGGCCTCGGCGTATGCCTGGTTGTTCTTGGCGTCGATGACCCGCTCGATCTCGCCCTGCCAGATCGGGATCGCCTCCAGCGGGTGCTGCCCTTCGCGTCGACGGGCCAGCTCGAGCCACAGGTCCCGCCGGCACCCAGCCGTGCTTGCCTCGGCCCAGGCCAGCTCGACCTCGCCGTCGAACAGGAGCACCTCGACCAGCGTCGAGCCGTCGGGTCCGCGCGCCGCCCACTGACTGGCGCGGCCGCGAGGAGGCTTGCGTTGGCCCTTGGCGACGCGCTCCCGCAGCAACGTGAGCGCCTTGTCGTGCCAGTCCTGCCAGAGGTCGGCTCGTGTCGCCTGCTCCGCGAGCTGGCGGTAGGTCCGCAGCGAGGGCGCGTCGTCGTAGGTATCCCATGCGATCCGTACGGCGTCCACACCGCGACCGGCCCGGTGATACTGCTCGGCAGCGGCCTCGAGCAGCCGCGGGTCCGACCCGCCGTGCAGCGCCAGCCCCTTCTCCGCCCAGGACAGCGCATCGTCGTAGCGTCCGGCCTTGCGGTAGAGCTCGGCCAGGCGGACGAACTGGTAGGCCGAGGACTGATCGCGGGCGAGCACCTCAGCCACGGTGTCGACGTCGCCGGTCAGCTCGGCGAGGGTCTCCATCATCTGCGTGATCCGGAACCGCCGCGAGGAGTAGCTGCGCTCCTCCTGGCCAGGTCCCAGCGGTGGGAGGGCGTCCCACTCCGCCTTCGCGAGCCGCCGGTACTCGGCGATGCCCTCAGCCCCGAGGACCTCTGCGTAGGTAGCAGCAGCGTCGTGGAAGACGTCCAGATCGCCGGAGTGCCGCTCTCGCTCGAACAGGGTCCGTGCCAGCGTGACGGGCTCCGGCTTGGCAGCCGCGCAGGCGTCGCGGTGCAGCTCCTGCAGCCGATCGGCGATGCCGGACATGTACCCGTCGGAGTCGTCGACATAGCCCAGCGCGTCCTCGGCCCGGTCGACGGCGTGCTCAGCCAAGGTGATGACCGCCTCGGCGTGACCGTCGTCGAGCAGCTCCCGCAACGAGTCCAGGGCGGAGTCGATCGTGCTCGCGTAGTCGTACATGCCGCGGTAGTTGACGTAGTCGCGGACGATGAACGCCTCGTCGAGGGCGTGCCGGAAGACCGCGACCGGTGGGGCTCCCTTGGTTGCTCGGGCAGCGGACATACGCAGCCTGGCGTCGAACACGTCGTCCTCGGCCGCGCGCTCGACGAGCAGGTCCACCAGCGCGTCGTGGTCAAGGCCGGCGAGGTACGAACGGATGTCGATCACGGCCTCGGCTCGTTGGTCCGGATCCGCCACGGCATCGGTCACCACCAAGGCCACCGCGACCGCGTGCTTACAGAACCTGCCCTCCACCCCGACCGGGCACGAGCAGTCGAACGTCGCTTGCCCATCGTCGACCCACAGCTTCACCTGGTACGAAGACGAACCACGCACCTTCGCCTTCACGGTCGACTCTGTGACCGTCCGCTTGCCGACTCGGCCGTTGGCTGCGTAGAGCAGCCCACGATCGAACGATCGCCCATCCGCCATCGCCTCAATCGGACGGCGGGCGAACGCCTTACGGAACTCCCGGCCGAGCTGGGCGTCAGACACTGGCCAGCTCCTCGACGACCTCGTCGTCCTCTGTCTGACCCGTGAGTCGACCTGCGAACGCGGCAGTCAGTAGCGATCGGCGGAGGGCGATCCGGCGCGCAGTCGCACTCGTCAAGTCCCCGTGCAGCCGACCAGCGGCCCCTTCGATGCCCCGTGAACGAATCAACAGCCGATCCTGCTCGTCCAGCGTGGGTACTGGGACAGCGACCCGGTCGAGCTTGCTTAGACTCAGGTTGTACTGCCCGGCGCTGGACGCAGCCATCGACTCCAGCAGGCGTCGACTCCCCGGGGTTCGCATCATCAGGTGGACCCACTGAGGGCGCAGTCGGGCGACGTCCAGCTTGTAGCGAATGAGGTACGAGGCGAAGGCCGCCCGCACGCCGTCTTGGACTACCCCCGTCCGGCCAATCAAGTCTCGGCTGCCATTCGTCCGGACGAACAGGAGGTCACCGGGGTCGAGCATGAGGCCCGAGACGTCAAGTGATCCATCTTCAACGCGCTTCTCGTCGGACAGGTCGATGGTTCCTCCGACAAGATTCGGAATCCGAACCACGGCCGGACCCGGGCCGTTCGCCACGCACTTCGCTGAGGTTCCATAGCCCGAAGCGACCCCAAGACTCCCAAGGGACGCCTCCGGACCGAGTTCAGCAGCCTCGTTCCGAACAGCTTCCGTCGCCGAAGCAACCAGAAAGCGCAGACGCCGCGACGCCACGTCGAGACTCGATGCACCCGCATCGACGCGGGAGAGGTGGTCTTCGAGAATCTCGACGATCCGCCGCTGCGTGACGATGTTTGGCAGTGGAATCTCCGCCGCAAGCACCTCCTTGTCACGAACAGCTGGGTACGAGACGCCCCGCTGATGGGGAAGAACCTGATCAAGAAGAAGGCGCGATGTCGAGAAGTGGAACAGCCATCGCGCGTCGAGGCGAGGGCCGGGTCGAAGAACGCAGAAGCCCGTAGACGCGAACTCATCGTCCAGCCCAACGCCGACGTATGCGATCTTCTCCAGGTACGGGCGGACGGTCGAAAAGACGGTGTCGCCCGTGCGGACGATCTGCCGGGCCCGCGTGGGGGCCGATGCTGCCTCGAGCGTCGGAACATCGGTCACAGAATGACGAGACCCGTCGACGGACCCGATGTCGATGTACCTGATGGTCGACCTTCCCAGGGCGACCGGATCCGACTTCTTCGGCCGGAGACACACATCGGAGAGTGACCGCGAGTCCCAGCCTAAGGGCAACGCGTTCACGCGGTGAGTTCCGCGTTGAGCTGCTCGACGTACGTCCCTGCGTCGGAACCGAGATCGCGCACAGCACCGTCGACTCCCCCGCGCTCGGTGAAGGGCGCGTTGTCCAGGTCATCGGCGGTCACGCCGGCAGAGGTGGCGATGACGTCGGCGATGCGATCGAGCCACCAGCGCTGCTGCTCGGTGAAGGAGGCCCCTGCCTGCGCCTGTTGCGCGAGCCAGCCGGCGTACCTCTCCTCGACTTTGCTGGCGTAGGGAATCAGTTCGTGGTCAGTCCCGAGGGCGAACCGGACGAGGGAGACGAGGTCGGTGACGGTGTGGCGATCGGCATGACGAACGTTGTCGACCTCGATAGCCGCGTAGGCGTTCCAGATCAGATCGGGCGTCCAGTTGTACGGGGGCCGCTGGATGCGCTCGGCGAGCTCGCGCAGCTCGACGAAGGACACACGAGCCGAACGCGGTTGCGAGTACAGCACCTGCAGGGCGGTGATCTCGTCCCGGTGCTCGTCGAGGTAGCCACGCCATGACTCGACCACGAACCTCGCCCGCTCGACATCGATGACCCCATGTGCGTCGAGCAGGACGTCGACGCTGACCTCGTCGATCAGCTGGTCGTGACTGGCCCGCAGCTCCAAGATCCGCTGTCTCAGCGCCGGGTTGGCCGCCAACGGCCGCACCGCAGCATCAAGCAGCTGCTGCACCGCGGCAGCTGCATCGACGACACCGTCGAGCACGGGCGCGGTCGCGATCGCTTGCGCCTGGACGTCGGAGTCGACCGCCGCCACCAGCTGTCGTACGACGTCCTTCAGCGGGCTGCCAGCAACCGTGTCCAGCTCGGTGCGCTCGGCGGGAGTGAGCTGCAGCTCCAGCTTGGCCAGCCGCGCCGCGAGAGTTGCCGTCTGGTCCTCGGTCAAGGTGAGACTCGCGGCCTTGTCCAGCAGCTTCTTCAGCGAGACGCCTTTGGCTCGTTCCAGCGGGCAGGCATCGACGTAGTCGTGCTCGGTCACCCCGATCGCGTCGATCAGGACGAACCGGGTCTTGGTCTCCGCGTCCGGGGTGACGGACTGGAAGTCGGCGTTGCTGATCGTGCGGGCGCCACGGCCCTTCATCTGCTCGAAGTAGGACGCCGAGCGCACATCCCGCAGGAAGAACACGCACTCCAACGGCTTCACGTTCGTCCCGGTGGCGATCATGTCGACGGTGACGGCGATGCGCAGGCTGGGCGAGGTGCGGAACTGCTGCAGGAGGCTCTTCGGGTCACGGGCGGAGTAGGTGATCTTGGCGGCGAAGTCGTTGCCCTTGCCGAACACCTCACGGGCAAGGGTGAGGACTTCCTCGGCGTGGTTGTCGTCCTTGGCGAAGATCAACGTCTTGGGTACCGTTGAGCGGCCCGGGAAGATCTCCGTGAACAGCCGGTCGCGGAACGTCTCGAGCACCAGCCGGATCTGCGAGCGTGAGGTGACCGCCCGGTCGAGCTGGGTCGCGGTGTAGGACAGGTCATCGTCGAGGGTCTCGTAGCGCTCCCGGCGAGTACGGCGATCGCGCACCGGCACGATCGTGCCGGCGTCGACGGTCGAGCCCTGGTCGGTGATCTGGGTCTGGATGCGGTAGACGTCGAAGTCGACGTTGACGTTGTCGGCGACCGACTCGGCGTAGGTGTACTCCGAGACGAGGTTCTGCTGGAAGAACCCAAACGTCTGCTTCACCGGCGTTGCGGTCAGCCCGACGATGTGCGCGTCGAAGTACTCCAGCACCCCACGCCACACCCCGTAGATCGAACGGTGCGCCTCATCGACGATGACCAGGTCAAAGGCCTCCGGCGGCATCTGCGCGTTGTAGACAACCTCGACCGGAGCGTCCGGGGTGAAGTCGTCGACGTTCGGGTCGTCGACGTCGGCGACCTGCTGGCCGCGCAAAGCGGCGTACACGCGCTGGATCGTGGAGATCACGACGTGGGAGGAGCCGACCATCCCCGCGCCGGTGAGCTTGTCCACGTTGTAGAGCTCGGTGAACCTGCGGCCGTCGTCCGGGGTGGCGTAGTTCTGGAACTCCCGCAGCGTCTGGTCCCCGAGGTTGTTGCGGTCGACCAGGAACAGCACCCGACGGAACCCGCCGTGCTTGAGCAGCCGGTAGGACGACGTGACGGCGGTGAACGTCTTCCCGGCGCCGGTGGCCATCTGCACCAGGGACCGGTCGAAGCGCTGCTCGGCCAGGCTCCGTTCGATCCCGGTGACGGCCTCGATCTGCGCCGGCCGCAGGCCGGTCGTGATCAGGGCAGGCATCCGGTTCACCTTCGCCCGCCACGTCGGCGACTCCGGGTCCGCCTCGGCGTCGCGCAAGACTCGGGCCAGCGTCTCCGGCCGCGGGAAGGCGAACACCCGTCGCGCCCGTGGCTCGGGGTCGAAGCCGTTCGTGAGGTGAGTCTCCGACCCTGAGGCCTCGATGACGAAGGGCAGTCGGCCCTCGATGGTCAGGGCCTTGAGCCGCACCTCCGGCGACAGGCCCTCGGCGTACATCGCGGACTGCCACTCCACCCCCGACAGCGGTGTGCCCTCGGGCTTGGCCTCGATCACACCGACGGCGCGCTGGTCGACGTAGAGCAAGTAGTCCGCTCGGCCGTGCCCGGGCTTCATGATCGTCTCGCGAACAGTGACGCCAGGGCCGGCGAACAGGTTCAGGTCCTTGCGGTCCTGGACGTGCCAGCCGGCGTCAGCGAGCTGACGGTCGATGAGCGCGCGAGCGCGTTGCTCGGCCGCCAGCTGCACATCGTCCACGGAGCTGAACCTATCGGCCACCACCTTCCGCGCGATGGAAGTCAAGGAGCACCCGGCCCCTCAACGGCGACGAGCTGCGCGCCCTGAACGCACAAGAAGATGTTCAGCCCCCGCCGACCCGAAGGTCGGCGGGGGTGAGGTGTCACGCGGTGAGGGCTGGTAGCGGCTGCTCCAGGATGGCGGTCAGGGTCTTCCAGGTGGTGCGGTCCAGCCGGCCGAAGTCTCCGGTGATGGTCTTCAGGCCGTTGCGTTCGGCCCGTTCACCCCGGACGA
>JAABVA010004582.1_pt1 | contig 12756 bp, 11 predicted proteins | sample 5560331 | NCBI WGS metagenome assembly JAABVA01 (sample SAMN12812661, study PRJNA571458) | rock metagenome | isolation source: Antarctica rocks | place: Antarctica: Victoria Land, Mt New Zealand sud | collected 2016-01-07
CGTATGTCGGTCGTGCGCGGGCGGCCTCCGGGCTTGGCGGGCGGGATGAGCGGCTCCAGCAAGCGGAACTGATCATCACTCAGGGCCTGGCCAGACCCATAATCCCCGACCAACGCGCGATCTTCCGACGTCCACATGGCGATCTCCAGGCAGGAAACCTCCTCAAACGCCGCAAACTCGGCCCCGGTCAGTCCATCACGTCAGCCACGCCAATCTTTCAAAACGGGGTCTTAGGCAGAAGTGGCATGGAGTTAGTAAATAGAGATGAATGGCGTTGCATTTACTGCCAACCTGTGGAAAGCGAATGGGATGAACTGACCGATGAGCATATTATTCCAAAGCAGATCGGCGGAAAACGGAAAATCTTGAATGCAAGTTGCTCATATTACCAGCGCATTACTTGTTTAGTCGAGAATGAGTGTGAGAGGCAATAATTTTATAACGTGCGTCGCCATCTCGGTCTGATCCCTCTCAAAAATGATAGGATTAGGGCTGAGGTGCATTGGCACCCTAATGATCCAGTCAGGAGGAATTTTGAGGGGATCCCCCGAGAGGAACATCCGGGAATTTTTCTCATCTATGCGTTCATGCCACCTCTCATCCTATTCGGGTGGCCTCGGACAGTGGGTATGTCTTACATGTATCCCGTTCCTTGCTTTCTGTATGAGGGTCATGTGCTGGATCAAGCAGAGTTCGATAGGAAGCACGCGCATAAACCAATCGTAATCGGTCGTGATTATGATGCGGTCATGTATGCCCGGATGCTGGCGAAAATTGCTCATGCCTTCACTGTGGCTAAGCTCGGTTTTTCCGGTTTCAGACCCTTCCTCATCCCTCTGATCGAGGGAGAGGCTCCGATTGATGCATCGTACTTCGTCGGTGGTTCCTCGGTGGAACTTCCCCCTAGTGGCAAGGTGCCACCTGCTGGAGTGGAGTTGCACGAGATCGGCTTCAGTCCGCCACCTGAGCCGTGTCCCGGCGCCAATCCGGATATGATCGTTGTCCGGGTCAGGTTGTTCTCGAAGTTTGGTGCCCCCGCGCATTATGTCGTTGTTGGGGAGCGTTGCGCTTCTTCGGCATAGGTGTAGGCGCTTGCAATCATCGCCGCTCGTGCTCGCAAACGGAGCGGACTCTTGCTCGGATTAAATGACAATGGAGCGGCGGGTCTGCTCACATTATCTGCCACTGTGCTCGCCATCATCACGTCGTGCTCGCTATCGACGGCTTGTGCTCACAATCCGTGACAATGAGGAGTGGAGGCTTTCCGGCTCCTACAGGCAGCGACATCTCAGACGGATTGCAAGCAGGCGCCCGCCACCTTTCCCGAGCGGGCAAAGGCGATTACGTTTTCGGGTGATGGTCCGATTCGTTGGCGCCGAAAACGGAAGGAGCTTGGCTATGGCAGATGCCGCCCAACGCCAGCGGAAATTGGTGGCAAAGGCTGCCCGACGCAAGGCGATCGTTGCCGGGAAGAAGATGCTCGAAGTGTCATCGACCAGTTTAGTTGGCCGCATCCGGGTGGCGACAAAGGGTTCGGTAGTCCGATGCATAATGTCGTCGACCCTGTTCGAGATCGGTATCGGCCACGTCATCGTGGCGCGCGCGCTGCCGTCGGGCTTACTTGGCTGCGCCTATTTTCTGGTTGATGTTTTCTGCCTCGGGGTGAAGGACGTCTTTTATGTCGAGATTGGTCAGACAGAGCTGCGATCACGCCTGGCGGAGCAGGACGATGTGCAAAGTTTCATCGACATCGAGCCCGCCCATGCGCGCAAGTTGATCCGTGATGCCGCGGCTTATGCGGCCAGTCTGGGGCTATCCGCGGCGAAGGACACGCCGATCATCGAGGCAATTTTCGGGGATGTCGATACTGGCGCCTGCACCGAGACATTTACGTTTGGCAAGGATGGCAAGCCCTTCTTCGTGAGTGGGCCGAACGACACGCAGGCACGCATTCGTGCCGTCAGCCAGACTCTAGAGAAAAGCCAGGGTACCGGCGGCTGGAATTACATGGTCAAAGTGCTCCCCGGTCTGTAGGGCCCATATGGAACGACGCTTGCCGGCTGGTTCACCGAGGATGGGTGAGCAACAAGATTGGGTTCTCCTGCCAGCGTGGTGCATGGATCGGCGTCTAAGCTCCGGAAAGCTTTTGAACAATTTGAGCTGTTTAGCGTTATCATCGGGTAGGCGTAGATGATAAGAGTTCGCAATTAGCGGCCAAATTGCGTTCATTGCGATACGAACTACGCCAATTCTAACCCCAAATGCGCTTCTGGCACTTCTTAAACCACTGAGGTTGCACGCATCGATCCATGCACCACGCCAGCGCCTGCGCCTGCTCACCCGCAGCTCCAACGAGGTGCGAGACCTGGCGGCGCTGTCCGCCTTCGACCTGGGGCTGGCGGAGGCGCCCTTCACCCGGGCGGAGATGCTGCTCCGCCGCTACAGCTTCGCCCGTGTCGTGGTGCTGCCCGAAGAGCACCGGCTGGCGGGGGAGGCCGTGCTGACGCCGCAACTGCTCGACGGCGAGGACATGGTGGCCACGGTGAACTCAAGCTGGAGCTGGGCCACAGTCGCCCGCACGTTCGAGGCGGCCGGGGCAGGGTGTCGGGTGGTCGCGGAGTGCGAGTTCACCGCCATCGCCATCAACATGGTCGCGGCCGGCCTCGGGCTGTGCCTTGCCGATCCTCTGAGCGTCGCCGGCGCACGCGCGCAGGGCCTGGTGGTGCTCCCATTCCAGCCCACGCTGCCCTATGACGTGGGGCTGCTGCGCCCGGCGCACGGGACGCTGACCCGGCTGGCGGAAGCCTTCGCGGCCGAGTTCCACGCCCATGTCGCACCCCATATGATCGCCCCATGTGATCGAGTGATAGGATGACCGACATTCCTAACCTCACGCAGTTCCTGGACACCCTCGCCGCGGACCGGTTTCTGTGGCCGGACTTCCTGGTACTATGCGGCTTCGGTGGCCGGCTGGCTGGGTCGCCCGGGGAACAGGTGGCGCGGGACTGGGCAGCCGGGCGCCTGGCCGCGGTGCCCGGCGGAACGCTGCGGCGGGACCCGGTCCGCTACGCCGGATGGACCTGCCATAGCGCGCGGTTGACCGAGCTTGCCACTGGGCACGACCTGGCGGTTACGCCTCTGCTGGGAGCGGCCAGCACTCCGGCTGAAGGGCTGGTGCTGGAGGTGGTGGACTGCGGCCGGGGTGGGCCGGAGGCGATCGCGCAGGCCGGGACGGCAGTGCGCGGACGGGCCGTGCTGGTGAGGCACGAATACCCGTTCGCCCCCTGGACCATCCACCGCCGGGTCAAGCTGGGTGCGGCCATCGAGGCCGGGGCTGCGGCGTTCCTGATCGCGCAGCCGGAACCTGGCATCGGCCCGGTGTCCGGATCGGCTGGCCTGGCGCCGGGGCAGATGATTCCGGGGCTTGGCGTGTCTGCGGAGGCAGCCGCACAGATAGCCCAGCCGGGCAGCCGGGTACGCCTCACCCTTGACGCCACGGACGACCCGGACGCACTGACCGAAACGCTGGTGCTGGACCTCCCGGGAGGGGGACCGGAGCGGGTGGTGCTCAGCGCCCACATCGACGGGCACAGCCTGGGCGAGAGCGCCCTGGACAACGCGACGGGGGTAGCGGCGGTCCTGGCCCTTGCCAGGGCGGTCGCGCCCCATGTCGCCCGGATGGGGCGAGGCCTCACGGTTTGCGTGTTCAGCGCCGAGGAATGGGCGCTGACGGGATCGAGGGCGTGGCTGGACGCGATGCCGACAGTGGAGCGGGCGCGGATCGTGTTCAACCTCAACCTGGACTCGATTGCCGGCGCCCCGTCTCTGACCGCGCTCACGTCGGGGTTCCCGGCGCTCGGCGGCTTCATTCAGGATGCGGCAGGAGCGGCAGACTTCCAGCTTGCAGTTCACCAGCCGCTGATGCCCAACTCCGACCATGCCAACTTTGCCGCCCACGGCATCCCGGCGTTGCGGCTGCTGGCCGGGTTCGACCAGCCCGGCAGCAATCTCCGCCTTCTCCTGACGAGCGCTGACAGGCGCGCGCTGACCCACGAACAGGAACTCCGGGCCGCAATGCTCACTGCCGGGGCGATATTGTGGAAGGTGTTGCAGGCGGAGATCGAGACCATGTTGTCATTTAAGGAAAGCAACGGATTTCCTGATTACGCATAAACCTCAGCCAACTTCAGGAGCTGGTAAGGCATGGGCACGGTCCGCATGTCTGGTTGTGAGACCTCCTTGGCGGCTTCAGCGATAAGGCGTGCCTTGGTAGCATCGCATGGCCCTGCGCGGCCGTGCGGTGCGGGCGGGCGGAGCGGTCGAGGCAGTCGCCGGCACCTCGCTTGCGTCATTTGCGCGCGGTCTCGGTGCTGATGCCGTAGCGTTGGGCGACGGTGCCGCTGGGTTCAGTGGAGCGTGCGATCTCGGCGCAGGTGGCGGGGGTGGTACGGGCATTCGGGTGGATGTGCAGCATGGGTCACCCTTGTCCTGAAACGGCAGGCAAACGCTGGAACCGGTGAGCATACTCCACCATAGCCAATCCGACAGGAGCCCAACAATGTTCCGCGACCAGACAACCCTAAACAAGCCAAGCCGACCACCAGCCTGAAAAATCGGCGGACGCGGGCCGGATGGAATGCCGACTGCCCCGCAGCCATCATCCAGCAAAATGTGTAACCGTTCAGTCGATTGCCCTGCAAGCCAGGTTGGTTCCACTTGCCAGCAAGCGCCCGGCAAGGCCAGAGTCGCGGTCCACAGGGGAGCGACGCCGATGGCCTTGCGTATAAGCGAGTATTCTCGACGCCGCGCCATCGGCAGCGGATTCGCCGCAGCGGCTGGACTGGCTTGGGGCCGGCGGGCAGCGGCGCAGGCACTGCCAAGGATCGGTTATGGCTGCGGCAGCATCGACGTGATTTTCACAGTCGCCTACGTGACTTTGAAGCAGGGCTATTTCCGCGACGCCGGGCTCGACGTCGACTACCTGAACTCGCAAAGCGGGCCGCGGACGAAGCAGATGCTGGCCGCCGGGCAAATCCTCGTCGGCAGCAGCGGCGCGAGCGACCCGATGACAGTAACCGTCGCGGGCAAGCCGGCGACCTTGATCTTCGGGCTCGACCGCAAGATCACCTACGCCAACATGCTGGTGCACAAGGACGATTTCGACAGCGGCCGGTTCCGCGTGCTCAAGGACCTTTCGGGCCAGCGGATCGGCGTCACCCAGCCCCAATCCGCGACTTGGCTGATGGCCGTCTACCTGACGGAGCGCGCCGGCGTGAAGGATGCGGAGTTCCGCGGCCTGGGCGACCTGTCCACCATGCTCGGCGCCCTGAAATCCAAGCAGGTGGGCGCCACCGTCGCGACCATGGCGATGATGCAGCAAGGGGTGCAGCAAGGCTTCGCGGCGCCGATCTTCGACGTCACGAACGACGCCGCCTGGACCGAGGCCTTCGGCGGCGACGTGCCGGGCCTGGGCTGCTACGTGATGCAGGACACCATCGCCCGGCGTCCGGCCGAGCTGCAGGCCTTCGTGTCGGCCATGGTGCGCGGGCAGGATTTTATCAACGCGAGCTCGGCCGAGACAATTACAGACCTTATTCACGAGGACTACCTGAACGGCTTCAGCAAAGAGGCCGTCCGCAACACGGTCGCCCTGTATAAGGAGAAGGTCTTCACGCGGGACAACCTGATCGGCAAGGCCGAGTACGAGCGCCTGCTGGCGATCATGGGCGGCGGCCGGCAGTTCACCGACGACGAGGTGAAGCGGGTTCCCTACGAGCAGGCCGTCGACATGCGCTTCGTCCGGAAAGCCCGCAACCTCACCTGATGCGCCGATGATCGAGCTGGAGCACGTCGGCAAGACCTATGGCAGCCAGGGCACCCAGGCGGTGGGCGACGTGAGCCTGCGGGTCGAAGCCGGGCAGTTCGTGTCGATCGTAGGCCCGTCCGGCTGCGGCAAGAGCACCATCCTGAACATGATCGCGGGGTTTGTCGCGCCCAGCGCCGGGCGCGTCGCGGTCGCCGGGCGCGGCGTCTCGGAGCGGATTCCGGAAGGGCTCGGCTACATCTTCCAGAAAGATACGCTGCTGCCCTGGCTGACGGTGCGGGGGAACGTGGCGCTCGGCTTGCGGTTCCACCGTATCCCGCGGGCCGAGGCGGACCGGCGCATCGACGCGCTGCTGGCCCTGGCTCATCTGACCGGGTTCGGCGCCACCTTTCCGCATCAGCTCTCGGGGGGGATGCGCCGCCGGGTCGCCCTGTGCATGAGCCTCGCGGTGCAGCCGCGCATCCTGTTGCTGGACGAGCCGTTCAGCGCACTCGACATGCACACCCGGACCCATCTGCACGGCGAGTTGCTCGAGATTTGGCGCACACTGCGGCAGACGATCGTAATGGTCACGCACGACTTGGACGAGGCGATCAGCCTGTCCGACCGGGTCGTCGTGCTCAGCGGGCCGCCGAGCCGGGTGCTGCTGGACGAGGCGATCACGATCCCGCACCCGCGTGACGTGTTCGCGCTGCGGCAGACCGAGGCGTTCAGCCGCCACTACCAGACCATATGGAGCATCCTGGGCCAGCAGTTCCGGGCGGCGGCATGACGGCGCTGTCGGACGCCGAAGCGACCCGCGGCCCGGCCCCGGCGGATGCGGGCCCGGGCCGGCTCAACACGGCCTGGCAGGAGCGGCGGCGGCGGCGGCGCGTTGCGCTGTGGCAGTTCGCGATCCTGTTCTTCTTCCTGGCAGCCTGGGAGGGGCTGACCCGCATCCCGGCGCTCGCGGCCACGACCTTCATCGATCCGTTCTTCATCAGCCGGCCCAGCCGGATCGCGACCAGGCTCTGGCAGTGGATGCAGCCCGGCCGCAACTCCGTTTGGCCGCATCTGCTGCTAACCCTGGAGGCGACGGCGCTCGGGCTGGGGATTGGCGTCGGCAGCGGCTTTGCCGTGGGCCTGGCCCTGAGCCAAAACCGCTTCCTGGCGCAGGTGCTGAACCCGTTCATCATCGCGCTGAACTCGATGCCCCGCATCGCCTTCGTGCCGTTGCTCACCATGCTGTTCGGCCTGGGCATCGCCTCGAAGGTCGCGACTAGCTGGTTCGTCGTCTTCTTCCTGGTGTTCTTCAACACCTACAAGGGCGGTCTGAGCCTGGAGCGCGAACTGGTGGACTTTTGCCGCACCCTAGGCGGGACGCCCCGCGGCATCCTTTGGCGCGTGCGCATCCCGACCGCGGCCTCGTGGACCTTCGCGTCGCTGCCGAACGCCATCAGCTTCGCCCTGATCGGCGTGGTCTTGGCGGAATTCGTGGGCTCGACGACCGGAATGGGCTATCTGATGATCACGTCGCTCGCGACGCTGAACGCCACCGACATGTTCGCGGCGGTGACGCTTCTGAGCGCGGTCGGCGTCGGCTTGGTCTATATGGTCCGCGCGGTGGAGCGGCGGGTGCTGCACTGGTCGGCCGAGTTCCGCGACGGAGTTTAGCATGGACGGCTACGTCAAGACGGCCTGCCCGCATGACTGTCCCAGCGCCTGCGCGCTGGAGGTCGAGGTCCTGTCGCCGACGCGTATCGGCCGGGTGCGCGGCTCGCGCGGCAACAGCTATACCGCGGGCGCCATCTGCGCCAAAGTGGCCCGTTATGCCGAGCGCGCGCACCATCCAGACCGGCTCACGCAGCCGCTGCGCCGGGTCGGGGCCAAGGGCGCCGGAACGTTCGAGCCCATAGGCTGGGACGCGGCCCTCGACGAGATTGCCGGCCGGTTCACGCAGGCGACGGCGCGGTATGGGTCCGAGACGGTTTGGCCCTACCACTCCGGCGGCACGATGGGGGTGATCCAGCGCTGGGGACTGGACCGGCTGCGCCACGCCTTCCGCTATTCCCGGCAGAAGACGACCATCTGCGTCACCCCGGCGGAGTCCGGCTGGAACGCGGGCGTGGGCCGGTTGACCGGCGTCGACCCGCGGGAGATGGCAGAGGCGGACCTAATCGTAGTCTGGGGCGGCAATCCCGTGTCGACGCAGGTCACCGCCATGGCGCATGTCACCGCCGCCCGGAAGGCGCGCGGCGCGAAGCTCGTAGTGGTGGACGCCTATCGCAGCCCGACCGTGGAGACGGCCGACATGGCGCTTATCGTGCGCCCCGGCACCGACGCGGCCCTGGCGCTCGGCGTCATGCATGTGCTGCTGCGGGACGGGCTGGTGGACCGGGCCTATCTCGCGCGGCTCACCGATTTCGACGCGGACGTGGAGGCGCATTTGTCGCGGTGGACCCCCGACCGGGCCGCCGCCGTGACCGGCCTCGAGCACAGCGAGATCGAGGCCTTCGCGCAGCTGTATGGCCGCACCAAGCGCAGCTTCCTGCGCCCGGGCTTCGGCTTCACCCGCAGCCGCAACGGTGCTGCGGCCATGCACGCCGTGTCCTGCCTGCCAGCGCTGACCGGCGCCTGGCAATATCCGGGCGGCGGCGCCTTTTTCCTGAAGCTCGACTGGGACCTCGACCTCACGCTCGCCCATGGGCTGGACCTGCTGGATCCGTCCACGCGGATCCTGGACCAGTCGCGCATTGGCCCGGTGCTGTGCAGGGACGCCGACGCGCTCGCGGGCGGGCCGCCGGTGACAGCCATGCTCATGCAGAACGCCAACTCGGCGAACGTCGCACCCGACAGCAGCGCGGTCCGCCGGGGCTTGCTGCGGGACGACCTGTTCCTGTGCGTGCACGAGCAGTTCATGACGCCGACCGCGCGCTGCGCCGACCTCGTGCTGCCCGCGGCGACGTTCCTCGAGTATGACGACGTCTACTACGGCCTGGGCCACACGCATCTTACGGTCGGCCCGCGCGTGCTGGATCGCCACGCCGACTGCCGGACCAACCACGAGGTGGTCTGCGAGCTCGCCCGGCGCCTCGGCTCTACCCATCCGAGCTTCGGAATGTCCGCGATGGAGCTGATCGGCGCCACGTTGCAGGCGTCCGGGCGGGGCACGGCGGCGGCCGCCTGCGAACAGGGATGGATCGACTTTGCCCCGCCGTTCCGCGCCGCGCACTTCCTTGACGGGTTTCCCACCCCAGACGGCCGGTTCCGGTTCAAGCCCGATTGGCCGTCGATCGGGCCGTATGGCGCGGGGATGCCGGCGCGGCCCGACCACCTGGCCACGCACGAGCAGGCGACGGCGATCCATCCATTCCGCATGATCACCCCGCCGGCGCGCAATTTCCTGAACACAACTTTTACCGAGACCCCGGGCAGCCGGACGCGGGAAGGCGCGCCGCGTGTGCTGATCCACGCCGAGGATGCGGCGGCGCTCGGCATCGTGGAGGGCGATCAGGTGCGGCTCGGCAACGCGCGCGGCGAGGTCTCGCTGGCCGCCCGGCCCGGCCTCGCCACCCAGCGTGGCGTCCTGGTGGTCGAAGGCATATGGCCCAATAAGGCATTTGCGGACGGCATGGGTATCAATCAGCTGATTGGGTCGGACCCGGTGCCACCGAACGGGGGGTGCGCATTTCATGACACCGCAGTCTGGCTCCGCCGGGATGATGAGGTCACTGCGCCGATGGATGGTGGGGTTTGATGGCGGCCGCCGCATGTCTTGGCGGCCCAGAGCTGGCCGGAGCCAGCCGACTACCTGCCTGTTGCGTCACCTGACCAGCGCGCTTGCGCTGCGTTGTGAATGCAGGAAGTTTAACCGGATCGGGCCTGGTAGAAAGGAAGATCGCATGCCGCATCTCACGGGAGTGCCGCAAGATTGGGGGTCAGGCGGCTACTACCATGAGTGGGCATGGGTCGTTGGCTGGCTGGAACTTCTGTCGGAAGCCGGAACCGAGCGTGTCATTGTAGACGGCGCCGCGAACCTGCAGCAGCAGATCGGCGCCACGTCGCGACCAGCGCATCTGCTGTGACTTGTTCCTCCGGCGGTTCACCAGGAAGTTGGCCGTCCCTTCGGTAATCGCGGTCCCAACCCGCAAGCCGGCGCGGTGGCGCTCGGCGTAGTCGACCAGCCAGGCGCTCTGCCTGGTCAGATAGCCGTCCAGCGCGTGCAAGGCGGTCCAAGGTTACGTCACGCTCGCGCCAGCAAGTATATTCGTTGCACCTGAATATTCGGCGGAGGTCGTCAGGCTGCTTCGAGGATAGCCAGCACAGTGACGGTCTTCCCGAGAAGGAGACCCCTGCGCTGATCGGCGGGACCGTGTTGGGCATTCTGGAGACCGCCTGATCGGACGTCCTCGCCCATCCCAACGTACAGACTATACTCGCTGGCGCGAGCCCTGACAGCTTAGCCAGGTTCAATTCCTGACCTCGACACGGCAGCGCGCAGCGGCGAAGCCAGAAACTGGCGACTTGTCTGGCTACAGTCCAAGTCGCAGGCTCCGGATGAGCAAGCACGTCGCCGACGGCCCGCGTGAATTGGTGCTACTCTACCAGGATCAATCCCCTCGGTGTGGTTGAGAGCAGTTCCGTGCCGGTTTCTGTCACAATGACGTTGTCGATCAGGCGGACGCCGAGGCCCTCGTCGGGGAAAAAGACGGCGGGTTCGACGGACACGACCATGCCGGCCTGAAGGATGTCCTTGGTGCCGCCAAACAGATTCGGACTTTCACCCCAGGATGGGGGAAAGCCGGGTGCCATGCCGTAGCCCGTCGTGTGCAGGCAGTATGGCTCAAGCCCCGCGGTTGACAGCACCTTGCGGGAGGCCTGGTGCGGGACGATGGCGGGAACGCCGGGGCGCATCGCGGCGATGCAGGCCTCGGTGGCCTGCTGGATGATCGGGAACGTCGCCTTCAGCCGCTTGGACGGGGCGCCAAGGTTCCATTGGCGCCCCAGGGTGGAATGGTAGCGACGGCGCGCGGCGCCAAGCTCGACCAGGCCGGTATCGCCACGCCTCATACGGCGCTCGGTCGCCGCACCCAGCGCGAAGGCGCTGCGTTTGCCGGTCATCAGGTTCATCGTGCTTGCGGGCATGCCGCTCCCGTTGGACAGCAGCGTGTAGTATGCGACGGCGGAGAGTTCCAGCTCTGACACGCCTTCGCGCACGGCGCCAATCAGCTTCTGCAACGCGAGGGCGGCGATGTCGGCGGCCTCGCGGACATAAGCGATCTCGGCGGGCGATTTGATCGCGCGCAACGCCATCAGAACGCCGCAGGGCTCCTGCTTCAAGGCTGCGCCAAGCATGGCCTTGACCTGGACGTAGTGCGGCGGCTGGAGATAGCCGCCGGGCACCTCCATGCCGACGCGGCCGGTCTTGACGCCGAGGTCGTTGAGGAAACAGTTGAAGGCGGGCATGGGGTCCTCGGGTTCCCCGCCGCTGTAGGTCCGCAGCTCGTCGGCCATTGTGTCGTCAGCGAATTCGCTTCGTTCCGTGCCGCGTGTGAACATAACGAGTGGACCCGGCTTGGCCGAGATGGGCAAGCATTGGAAGACGGTGTAGGACTTAGCATCCTGGCCGATCAGCCAGCGGATGGAAACCGGGTGGATCACGAGCAGCCAGTCGAGCCCGGCATCACCGATCGCAGTGCGCAGGCGTGCGAGGCGATCGGAAAACTCAGCCGGCGTAAAATCGTGCTTGGACATTTGAACCTCGTTCTACGGCTGACGGGGGGCGGTTTCGTCTTGGGCCTGGAGTTCGGATTCCACCAGTTTCCAGACTGCGGTCTTGAGCGCGATGTATTCGGGGGTGAGCTGCATCTCGACATGACGGGGGCGGGGGAGCGGGTTGAGGACCGTCACCTTTATACGGCCGGGGCGGGCGGACATGACGACAATGCGGTCGGAAAGGATCAGGGCCTCGTCGATGCTGTGAGTGATGAACACGGTCGTCTTGCCGCTGCCGGCGTGTATGCGCAGGAGCTCTGCCTGCATGATCTGCCGCGTCATCGCGTCGAGGGCGGCGAAAGGTTCGTCCATGAGCAGGACTTCCGGATCCGCGGCCAGGATGCGGGCGAGAGTAACGCGCTGCTGCATGCCGCCGGACAGCTCCGTAGGGTAGCGGTCCTCGAACCCCGTGAGCTTGACCAGGTCGATGAAGTATTGAGCCCGGATACGGCGCTGGGCCGCGGGCTTCCCCTGCATCTTCAGGCCGAATTCGACGTTGCCGCGCACGGTCTTCCAGGGAAACAGGGCGTAGGACTGGAACACCACGCCGCAGCGCGGCTCGATCCCGGTGATTGGAACGCCGCGCAGCATGACTTGCCCGGTGCTGGGCTGCAGGAACCCTGCAAACAGCGAGAGCATGGTGGACTTGCCGCAGCCCGATGCGCCCAGAAGGCAGACGAACTCCCCTTCTTCGACATCCATCGACAGGTCGCGGATAGCCACGGTGCCGCCGTGCTGGCCGGTATCGTAGGTCTTGCTGACATGATGGGCGGAAAGGATAGCGGGCATCAACGGCGCGCCCGCTCCCACGGCAGGAGTAGAATTTCGAGGCGGAGCGCCAGCCAGTCGGCGATCAGCACGGTGAACGAGATGCAGAGCATCCCGACCAGTACGAGCGGGAGATTGCCCCAATCCTTAGCCTGCCAAATCAGTGCGCCGAGGCCGTTCTGGGCGGCGATCATCTCAGCGGTCAGCACGCACGACCAGGAAATGGCGAGCGTAACCTTGAGGCCGCTGATGATGCCGGGCAATGCGCCGGGCAAGATGACCTCGCGCATGATCGCAAAATCCCGGGCACCGAGGTTGCGCGCGGCGCGGACCAGCAGGGGATCAACGCGGCGGGTGCTCTCGAAAGTGTAGAGTAGGATGTAGACCCATGAGCCCATGAAGACGATGGC
>JAABVA010004584.1_pt1 | contig 12754 bp, 11 predicted proteins | sample 5560331 | NCBI WGS metagenome assembly JAABVA01 (sample SAMN12812661, study PRJNA571458) | rock metagenome | isolation source: Antarctica rocks | place: Antarctica: Victoria Land, Mt New Zealand sud | collected 2016-01-07
CGGCGTAGCCAAGGTCGACGCTTGCACACCAGACGCCGTCAGCCCGGCGGTAGATGCCGCCTTCGCCGTTGCCGCGCTTGCCCATGCGAACTCCCCGTTCCTAGCCGGCTGGCCGTCGCTGAGCGGCAACGAAGGCGACCAGTGCGTCCGTGGGGATCCGTCGGCTTGCACCGATCAGGACAGAGTCGAGCTGTCCCCCGCGGAGCAACTCGTAGACCTTGCTGCGACCGATGCTCAGCGCACGCGCAGCGTCCTCAGGCGTCAGCAGCAACTTGTCCATCGCGTCCTCCAGTCGACCGGTCATGCCGCCCGCGGCGCTCAAGCCTTGAGTCATCGGTGAGGCGGAATCGCACCCGGGCCGGCGGCAGGCTGCCGTAGACCAGCACGCCGGACCCGAGCGGCAGCTGACGCAGCACGTCGGCCGGGGCGAGCCGCTCGCGCTGCTGGCTGCGCGAGGTCGAATGGCCGCCGCCGGCCTGGTCGGTGACGCTGATCCGGTCCACGTCCTGCTCGCCGAGCAGCTTGGACAGGTAGGCCAGCGTTCCGAGGTCGGTGATGCCTGACAGGGCCAGCTTGCCGCGGTGGTTGTTGACGACGGTCGAGGCCAGCCGGCCGTAGCGGTCGGTCAGCTGTGCGAGGTCCTGCCAGACCGAGACGACCTGGATGCCCTGACCGCGTCCGGTGGATGCGATCGACGGCAGGTCCCGAAGGGGTGCGACGTTGCCGGCCTCGTCGAGCAGCAGCAGCAGGCCGGGGTCGCACGGCCGGCCAGCCTGGGCCCGGTTCTGCGTCTCGCGGACCACGGACATGACGAGGGCCTCGAACAGCGGCCGAAGGCGGTCCTGCGCGTGCGTGGGGGCCACCAGATACAAGGTGCCGTCACCGTCGAGTAGGGCTGCCGGGTCGATCTCGCAGCTTTCGGCTGAAGCTGCCACGTCGGGGTCGGTGTAGCAGTCCAGCACCGCCTCGGCAGTGGCGTAGACGCTGCCGAGGGTGTCACCTGGCCTCTTTCGGCTCGCGATGAAAGCGTTCGCAGCCTCGAGGACCCCCAACTCCTCGAGAAGTCCAGTCACTTCCTTGTCTTCCTGGGTGTCGATCCACCTGACCACATCGCTCATGCCCAGACCGGTAGCGCCAGCTGCGAACAGCAGCGGGGCCAGCAGCTTTCGCGCCAGCGGCGTCCAGAACCGTTCATGTGAACCGTCGCCGCCGTTGCTCGCGCCGGCAGCTGCGGTCAGCCAGCCCGCCATCTGCGAGGCGCCGGTCCACGTCGTGCAGGACGCCAGCGGAGACCAGGTCGAGCACAGCCGGCCGGTGGAGCGCGTCGGGTCATAGACGTAGACCGCACCGACCTCGTTGCGGGCGCTTTCGGTCGCGTCCAGCACGTCGGGTTTCACGCTCGTCACGACCGCCGGCCCGGTCCATCCCTCGAGTGTCGGGATCACCACCGAGACGGTTTTCCCTGACCCGGTGGGGCCAAGGACCACCACGCTGTGCCGCGGTTCGGCAGCGAGCTGCTGACCGCTGGCGTCCGCTCGGCCGAGGGCAATCCGACCTGGCCGGGTCGCCGGGTCCTCATCGACGACCAGGGGCCGCAGGTCACGCTTCGTCGCCCACCGGGCCCGGCCAGCGGGCTGCTCGCGGTGACAGGAGTAGCGCACGACAATCGCGACGGCCACGGCGACGACCAAGACGAGCAGGACACCAGCGACGGCGTAGAAGCCAACCGGACCCGGCAGCCCGGCCTGCACTCTTGCCGGCCAGGCACGACGCGGGTCAGCCACGTTCGCCGGCAGGTGACGCAGCACCAGGCCCGACTGTCCCAGGCCTCCAGCGGGCCAGCCGGCGCCCAGCAGCAACCCCGCCAGGCCGGCGGTGAGCCAGACGAACCCGGCGGCAGCCATCACCGCTACGAGGAGAACCAGCGGCCACCACGACGCCGTAGCCGGCGCGCCGACCCGGGCCTGCCCGCTGCTCACGCGGTCATCGCCGAGTCGCTGAAGACCACCTGACGCTCCGCAGCCGTCGTCACATGCTGAACCACCGACACGGCGCCGGCCACGTCCCAGACGGCGCAGCCGCGCTGCAGCAGCGGGATCGTCTCCACCGCCCACACCGGTAGCCCCAGCCGCCGGCCGGTCTCCTGCGCCTCACCGGCCTTCTGCTGATAGATGACCCGTGTCGAGGCCATCTTCAGCAGTGCCTCGCTCTCGACCGATGCCGACAGATCACTGAGGTGGTGAATCACGGCCACCATCGACAACCCGAGACCACGGGCGAACTTGAGCAGCTGCTCGAACAGCGCGCTCATCGACGGCGAGTCGAGCAGGTACCACGCCTCCTCGACGACCAGCAGCCGCTTGACGCCATCGGCCCGGAGCCAGGCGTGGGTCAGCCAGGTCCCCAGCACCGACATGACGACCGGCAGAGCTGCGCTGTTCGCGTTTACCCGGGACAGGTCCATGTCGACGGCCGGTGCGGCGAGCAGCGCCGACAGCCCGCCGCGACCATCGCCAGCCAGCACGATCCGGGTCGGGCCATCGACCATGCCGGCCAGGTCACCGGCCGGGTCGCACAGCCGGCCCAAGGCAAGCGCCACGTCGCGGCCGGCCTCGACGAGCTGGCGGACCCCCTCCTGCGGCGGGTAGTCCGGGAAGGCGTAGGCAGCAGCCGCCGCCGTCGGGGTCAGCAACGCTGCTGCAACGTCGGGCAGCGTTGGCACCCGGCGGCCGCGGCCGGCGCTTGTCACCGCAGCCTTGCGTGCTGCTTGCAGCGCGTAGAGCGCCCTTTCGCTCAGCGGCGACGCGGACGCCTCGACCATCGTGCGGACCAGCCAGAGCTGCAGGTGGGCGGGGATCGCCGGGTCCAGCGGGTTGATCCTGGATCCGCCGCCGCCGGGCCGGAAGGTGACGACGACGCCGCCGACCGCCCGGGTGCCGGCGGCCCACTCGTCTTCCTCGGCCTCGTCGTTTTGGCGTTTGGTGGAGAACACGACGACCTGGCGGCCGAAGCGCACCTGGCGGAACGCGTAGGACTTGACCAGCGCGCTCTTGCCGTTGCCGGTCTCGCCTTGGACCAGCATGTTCGGCCCGGGCAGGGCGTCACCGTACTGGCAGAAGGGGCAGTAGATGTACGCCTTCCCGGAGTACAGCTCGCGGCCGATGATCACCCCGGAGGTGCCGAGCCCAGGCGCCGCTGCCGGCAGGTACACCGCCTGGGCGGTGCTGGCCGCGACATAGGCCGGGCGCCGCACAGTCTCCAGCCGGCCGCGCAGCAGCACGCCAGGTGCCCGAACTGCGGAACTGACCAAGCCGGCGAACGCGCTCATGCCGCGCTCCCAGCAGCCAGCGGCAGGGTGGTCGCGAACGCCCTGGCCTGCTCCCGGTCGCACCACTCGATGACCAGGAACGCCGAGCCGGCTTTGGCCTCCACATCGCGGCGCAGCCGGCGCAGCTCATCGGATGAGCGGGCCGAGACGGTCAGGTAGCCGACCAGCCCGGCGCCAGCGGCGCCGGCTGCCAGCTCATCGCCCCGCGACGTCGTCTGCGCCGACTGGCGGGCCTCCCGCGGGTCCTCAACCCGGCCGAGCTTGCGCGAACGGGCACCCTCAGCCTGGTCATCGGTCGTCTCAGCCAGCAGCCGGGCCAGCGCCCGGTCGTTGGCCTCCAACGTGAAAACCACGGACACCGTGCGGATCACGTCAGGCATCTGCACCAGCAGCGGGGCCAGGAAGTTGACCCCCACCGGGGTCTGGGGCCAGGCAACGACAGCAGCGGTGGCGTGATGCCACGCCGCACCCTGCGCCATCCGGCAGGCGACCTCATCCTCGGCGTGGGCGTCGAGCTCCTGCGGCCACGCCCGGTTGCGCCGCATCCCGGCCCGGGTGTCCAGGGGATGGTCCGGGCTGTAGGCGTTGCGGATCACCGAGGCGAGGGCCGCCACCCCGACCGGGCCGGCGACCGGCAGCCGCGCGTCGACCAGCCGCAACGCGAGGGCCTCCAGCTCGCGGCCGACGACGTAGGCCAGGCCCCGGTCACCGGCGCCGAACGCCTCAGCCTCCATAACCAGGTCGGGGGTGTAGTCCAGGCTCAGCACAGCCCAGTAGCGGTGCTGCTCGGCCGAGGTCGACAGCTGGCCCTGCAGCTCGTCGTAGGACTCCCGGAGCCAGCCCGCGGCCGTCTCGTCGCCCCGTGTGGCAACGTCGCGGGCGTGCGCCTGCGGATCGGAGCGCAGCTGCCTGGCGAGCATCTGCAGCCGCTTGCCGTAGCCGGGGCCGTTACCCAGGGTGTTGAGCACCGAGCGGCCGAACACGTCCAGCAGCGCCACCTGGTCGGCGTAGTCCAGGCGACCCAGCCCGGAGGGCTCGACCTCCAGCGCCGCGGTCAGGCAGCGCCTGTCCTGGTGCAGCAACACCGCCGCTTCCCGTTCGTGGCCGCCGACCTGCACCGTGGCCGTCAACCACGAGTGCCGGCTGATCCCCGGCGGCAGCCCGATCTCGGGTTCTGTGCCGTCAAGGTTGACGCCGGCCTCACGGGCCGACGAACGCCACCGGCCCCCTTCGGTGCGAAGGGTCCGCCGGTAGGTCCGGGACGGCTCCACCCACCGGTAGAACGTTCGCCGCGGTGCCCGGCTGCCCCGCGGCCGGTAGGGGGCGAACACGACGGCGACGGCCAGGGCCAGCGGCGTGATCAGTCCCAGCACTTTGAGGGCCAGGAAAGGCAGCAGCAGCGGCATGGCGACGGCGAGCAATCCCCCTGCGCCCAGGACCAGCAGCTCACCGGTGTCGCGCTTGCCGATCAGGCCGGTGTGCCGGGCGGCGCCGAACGTGAACGCCCGGCGGGGGACATCGCTGGCTGCTGTCATGGGGTTCCTCCGGAGGCTGCGGGAGCCGGCGTGGGCCGGCCGGGGGGCAGGGGCTGGCTGGGCGGCGTGGGCCGCGGGGGTTGCGTCCGCGGTGCGGGCCCAGTGGGCGCTGCTGCCGGCGCTGCTGCCGGCGCTGCTGCCGGCGTGCCGGTTCTGCCACCAGGCGAGCCTGCGGCGAAGGTCCGCATGTGCGCGGCGATGCCCTGGCTGGCGATGGTCGCCGGCCCAGGCACGGCCGCCGCCGGTCCGGAGGTCTGCACCGCTTGGCGGGCGCCGTGGAGCTGGCCCAGCTCGTCACCGGCGAGTGGCACCAGCCGGTAGACCGCAAAGGATGCGACAACCGACAGCAGCAGCAGCGCGATCGCTGTCAGCACGCTCGAGAAGTCATCGCCAGGGTTGCCGGAGCCGGCGAGCCCGGCGGCGAGGCCGAGCACGACGACGACGACGGGTTTGACCAGCGCCAGGGACACGACCAGGGCGGCCCACTTGCGGATGTGGCCCCACATGGCCCGGTCGACTAGGCCGGCGAATACCAGCGGGCCGAACACGGCGGCGACGTAGGTCGCTGCGGCGGCGAGCAGCAGCTCGACCCACAGCAGGACCCCGACAAGCAGGCCGATGACGGCGCCGACGATCAGCACGACCGGGCCGCCGCTGGTCGAGCCGGATGCGGCAAGTGCGGTGCCGGCTCCGGTCAGGAACCGTGCGGCGTCTGGGCCCAGGCCGCCGGCCAGCCCAGCTGTCGCCGCGTCGACCAGGCCCATGAGCAGCACCAGCACCGCCGGGGCCATCGCGGACGCTGCGACGGCCAGCGCGAGGAAGCCGACGCTTTCGCCGGCCGCCTGCCTGGCGCCGACGCCGCGTACGACCCGTTTGGCGGCGGCGGCTAGCCAGAGCAGGACGACCAGGACGCTGGAGACTGCGAATACCAGCGCGTAGGTGTTCAGGAAGCCCGGGTTGGTGAAGTCGACCTGTGTCGTGGCGTTGATCGCCGCCGCGAGCTGACCCCAGATCCACCCGGTGGCTTTCGCGCAGGCCGCGGCGATTGCCCCGAGGGGGTCGGCGGCGAAGCTGACTGCGGCGCTGGCGCCGCTGGCCAGTTGGCAGCCCCCGCCGAGCATCCCCGGCAGCAGCGAGCAGGCGCTAGAGCCGGGCATAGGAGAACCCCGCGAACTGGTCGACGGCGTCGGCGATGGTCTGCGGGTCAGACGGTGTCTGCACTCCGGTGATCGGGGTCGGCCCGGGTGTGAAGCTCCCGGCGGTCCACTTCCAGTCCCCAGCTGCCCAGCGCAGCGTGACAGTCGTCGTGCCCCACCCTTCCTGCACCGGCCGGGTGGTTCCGGTTCCGGCCAGGCCGACGAGGCCGTCCTCCCAGACGGCGACGACAGCGGTGCCCGCGGTGTAGGCAACCAGGCGGGCCCCGACCGGCAGCTCGCGGGCGACGAACTCGACGCCGGGAGCGGTGGGCCGGCCCTGCTGGTCCAGACCGAACTTGTCCGCCGTCGCGCTGTAGAGCGCAGCCTGCTGCGCCTGCTGGGTCGCCCACACCGCCGGGTCGGTCGTGGCGTCGACGATTGCGCGACGTTTCGCCGGCACGAACATGGCCGGGCCGCCGTAGGCGATCGCGTAGTTCGTCGCTGCGCTGATAGCCCCGGCCGGGGTGTGGCTGTAGCCGACCGGGACACCCGCCACCAGCTGCAGACCCCCGGTCCGGGCAGCGGAAACGTCCCGCGGGGTCGTGATGGGCGGCATGACCCCGGCTGGCCGGACCGCCTGCCCCGCGTCGTTGCCGCCCCCGGCGCGGTAGGCCCCGAGCAGTGAGCCGGCGAGCAGGACAGCCAGGCCGGCGCCGATGAGCACCGGCCGGCGTGACGACCGGCCCGCAGGGGCTTGGGCGGCGCCCGGTACTCGGGTATGCGGCTGATCCGCAAGGCTGATCACGACAGGTCTCCTCTACTTGCCTCGCGTACGGCAGCGGTGCGCTCGGGCTCCATCCGGGACCCGCACAGCGGGCAAGTCGCGGTCGCCAGCAGGTGCCAGTAGGCGAGCTCCCACCGCCAGCGGTCACGGGCCTGGGCCCGGCGGCGGCGGCGCTCGACGACTACCCAGACGATGGCGACGGCCAGGGCGAGGGCGAGCAGCTCGAGGTAGCCGGCGCCCGGTAGTGGGACGAGGGCCGCCGGATCAGGAACCGGTGTCGGTGTCAGCACGGCAGACCTAGATCGACATGCCGTAGATGACGGTGAACACAGTCGCCAGCGAACCGACGATGAACGCACCAGCCAGGCCGCTGATCAGCAGGCCTTTGCCTTCCTCGCTGTGCATCGAGTTGCGCCCGCTCGAACCGACCCGCTGCTTGGCGGCGCCGACGATCGCGACCCCGAAGCAGATGACCAGGACCACGGCCATCGTCAGGTCGATCACAGTCGTCGCGCTTCGGCCGAGCGCCCCGAACGGTCCCCAGCCCGGCGAGACCCCGCCGATGACTGTGCCGATGTTGCCGCTGCCGGCAAGCACTACGTCTGCCTGAGCCATGTCGCTCTCCTCCAAGCGCTGGCGTGCGGCGGCCCTTGCTGTCCGCCCTGGGTCACGCCCAGCCACCTCGGTGTGGGACGTTACACCGGCAGGAAGCGGCGTGCACTTACATGGGCGTACGTTGGCGCGGCAGACAGCGGCATTGGCATGTTCAAGCAGCTTCACGACAGGACAGGAGGCATGCGGTGTCCAACTGCAGAACCAGGCGATCGCGGCTACCCTCACCGGCATGGCGGAATCGCGTTACCTCACCCTCGAGGAAGCCGCCGCCTACCTGCGGATCAGCCCCCGATACCTGCGCAGCGAGACGCTGGCCAACAACGTCCCAGCCGCGCGGGTCGGCAAACGGCTGCTCTTCGTCGTCGAGGACCTCGACGACTACGTCCGAGCCCGCCGCCCTGGCCGCGTGGACGAGCCGCCTCTCAACACCGACTAGCCGTCCGGCGCATCAGAAGCGCGGCGACCGCTCGGGTGCCGCGTGAAGCGCGCCGCGCTGACCCTTGCGGCCGGTGTCTCGATCGCGGTCGTATCACCGTTTGCTGTCGCCCTCGCGGGCGTTGCGGCCCAGCCGCCACCCGACGCCGTAGCCGCCACCGATGGAGCCGGCGGCACGCTCGCGCCTGGCTCGGTCCCGGCCCAATGGCGGGCCGCGGTCCAGGCAGCCGGTAGCGCCTGCCCCGCCGTCAGCCCACCGCTGATCGCCGCGCAGATCGAGCAGGAGTCCGGCTGGAACCCGACTGCTGTCAGCCCGGCCAGGGCGGTCGGCCTGTCGCAATTCATGCCCGGCACGTGGGCCGGCCAAGGCGTCGACGCCAACCACGACGGCGCCGCGCTCCCCACCGACCCCCTCGACGCGATCGCTACCCAGGGTCACTACGACTGCGCGCTCGCGGCCGACCTAGCCGGTGTCCCCGGCGACCGGCAAGACACCATGCTCGCCGGCTACAACGCCGGCAGCGCAGCCGTCATCCGCTACGGCGCCATCCCGCCCTACGCCCAAACCCAGGGCTACGTCCGCCGCATCCGGACGCTCATGGTCCGCTACGCCGCACCCACACCGCCGGCTACAACCGGCCGGAGCACTGCCCCCGGAGCCGCTGGGGTCGCCATCGCCTTCGCGTCGGCCAGGCTCGGACAGCCCTACCTGTGGGGCGGCACCGGCCCGCTGTACGACTGCTCCGGGCTGGTCCAGGCCGCCTACGCCGCAGCGGGGATCGCGCTACCACGAACGTCCGAAGCGCAGCAAGTGACAGCCGCGCCGGTCACCTACCCGCGGCCGGGAGACCTCGTCTTCATGGGCCCGTCGGGCCAGCCGGGGACCGCCACCCACGTCGGCATCGTCATCGGCGGCGGCCTCATGGTCGACGACCCACACCCCGGAGCAGTCGTCCGCATCGAGCCCTACACCTGGCCCGACCTCACCGGCTTCGGCCGCATCACATGACCAGCCAGACGACCCCTGCCACCCGCTACGACTCTGTCCCCAGCTACCGACGGACAGCCCACCGCAGGGCAGGCTCCGCCTGCCACGCACGGCACCGCCAGCTCACCGGCCGTCAGCGCCCTCAGAGATCATCAATTCACAGTCAGACTGTGACCTACGGTCCGCGGCCGGCTGCGCGCCGCGTCGCAGCGCCCGCAACCGGCTCCTGACACCATGATCAACATTGGCTTCATCAAGGGCGGGGCAGCCGGGTCGGCCCGCGTCGACTACTACCTCTCACGGGCGCAGCTCGAGCAGTACCCGCAGGCCGCCGGGGAACGCGACGCCGCCGCCAGGCAGCTCGGCGACGGCGAGCAGATGGCCGCCTACTACGCCAGCCACGCCGCGAACGGACCCGGCCGGTGGCTGGGCCGCGGCGCCGACGCCCTCGGGATCACCGGGCAGCCAGCCGACCCTGAACAGTTCCGCCGCGGGGTACTGGAGGGCTACGTCGACGGTGCGGTCCGCGCCAAGCCCAAGATCGCCATTCACCCGGAAGGCAACGTCGCAGCCGAGCCGTTCGCCGCCGCGGTGCGGCAACTCGCCGCCGAGCAAGGGGTCGACCCGGCCGATCTGTTCATCTCGGGCCGGTCGGCCAAGGAGTGGGCGGCAGTCGCGCGGGCCGCTGACAAGTTCACGACGACGCCGGCACCGACAGTGGCCAAGCTCGGCCGCGCGACCGGCATCGACCCGGCCGACCTGTACGGCGCCGACGAGTGGACCCGCGCCGAGCAGATGGCCCGCGAGGACCGGAAGGTCGACGACCGGATGGCCGCGCTTGACGTGGTCATGGCCGCCGACAAGTCGGTGTCGTTGCTCTACGCAACCGGCGACGACGTCACCCGCGGGGCGATCCTCGACGAGTTCACTGCCGCGTGCCGCTCGGCGCTCGACTACCTGGACACGATGACAGCGATCGGGGTCCGCGGCAGCCGCTCGGGTGGCTGCGACAGCCTGGTGGCAACCGAGGGGCTGATCGCAGCTGGCTTCGTCCACGACGAAGCCCGCCCGACCGGCGACTGCGTGTGCGGCGACCCGCACCTGCATCAGCACACAGTGGTGCTGAACGTGGCGCGAGGCGTCGACGGGAAATGGTCGGCGTTGCAGCACAACCAGTTCGCGCCGAACGCGCGCACCGCCGGGTTCTTGTTCCAAGCCGAGCTGCGGGGCCGCCTGCGAGGCCGGCTCGGCGTGCAGTGGCGACCGGTTACCAACGGGGTAGCCCCCATGGTGGGGATCACCGACGAGCAGTACCGCCACTTCTGCAAGCGCAGCGATGACCTCAAGGCCGAGATGGTCGAGGCCGGGGTGGAAGGTGAGCCGGCGGCGGAGCTGGCGAAGTGGCGCACCAGGCAAGCCAAGCGCGAGCAGCTGCCGGTCGCGGAACGGGTCGCGCGATGGCGCCAGGAAGCCGCGACAGTCGGCCTGACCGCCGACGCACTCGACCGGCTGCTGGACCAGGCCGACCAGACCCGGGATGCCGCGGCGGCCGGACCGGCGTATCGCGCCGACGTGCTGCGCCGGCTGACAGGAGAAGCGAGCAGCTTCGGCCGGTCCGCGCTGTTGCGGATGCTGGCCGAGGACGCCCGGCAGGGCGCTACCCGCGCGGAGCTGGAGCAGCAGGCCGACCTGATCCTGGGTGATGCGACCCTGGTCGTGCCACTGGCGGCCGGCGTGGGACTGACGACCAACGACGTGCGCAGGACCGCGGCGGGTCGCGCGGCGTCCTACGCCTGCGAGCAGAAGTGGACGACCCCCGAGCAGCTCGCACTCGAGCAGGGCCTGGTCGACGCCGCGGTCCGCCGGACCGGCGCGGGCTGCGCACGGCTCGACGGCGAACTGGTCGAGGAGGTCATCGGCCGGCAGCCGTTCGTCCTGGCAGCCGAGCAGGCCGCCGCCGTCCGGGCCCTGACCACCTCAGGTGCCGGCGTCGACGTGCTGCACGCCTCGGCCGGCACCGGCAAGACGTCAGCCGTGCTGGGCAGTGTGCGGCAGGCGTACGAGGCTGCCGGCTACCGCGTGGTCGGGGCAGCAACCTCGGCAAAGGCCGCCCGGGTGCTCGCCGACGACGGCGGCCTGCAGGCCTCGACGATCACCCGGTTGCTGCTCGACCTGCAGCGACCGGAGACCGGCGGGATCGGCCCGAGCACCGTGCTGGTCCTCGACGAGGCGTCGATGATCGGCACCCGCGACCTGGCGGCCGTGCTCGAGCACGCCGAACGGGCGCAGGCCAAGGTCCTCGTCGTCGGCGACACCCGGCAGCTCGCCGCGGTAGACGCGGGCGGCGGGCTGCGCGCCTTACAGGACCGGCTCGGCGCGGCCACGCTGACGGTCAACCGCCGGCAGCACGCCGAGTGGGAACGGGCCGCGCTCGCCGACGTGGCCGCAGGCGTGCCCGCCGCGGCGCTCCGGGCGTACACAGCTCATGAGCGGGTCACCGTGTCAGACACCGCCCTGTCGGCCCGCGCCGCGATGGTCATCGCCTGGTGGACCGACGTGCAGAAGTACGGCATCGACCAGACGCTCATGGCCGCAGTGCGCAACGTCGACCGTGCGGAACTCAACCAACTCGCCCGGGGCGTGATGCGCGAAGCCGGCCGACTCGGTGACGACGAGCTGCACTCCGCCGGCCGGACATTCGCGGTCGGCGACCGGGTCATGCTGCTGCGCAACAGTGCGGCCAAGCGCCTCGACAACGGCGACACGGGCACTGTCGCCGCCCTCGACGACGGTCGTCTTGTCGTCGACCTCGACCGCGGGCAGACCGTGACGCTGGACCGGGCCTACCTGGCCGCCGGTCATGTCGAGTTGGCCTACGCGACCACTGTCTACAAAGCCCAGGGCAGCACCGTCACGACCGGGCATGTCCTGGGCACCGGACTGGGCCAGGAAGACGGTTACGTCGCGCTGTCCCGGGGCCGCGCCGCTAACCGCCTGTACCTCGTCGAGGGCCAGGCCCCCGGCGACCCTGAGCTTGACCTACCCGACCAGCGGATGCGCGGCGCGTACGAGCAGGCAGTCAAGACGCTCGGCACCTCTCGGGCGAAGCGGCTGGCGCTCGACAGCGCCGCGTGGGGCGCCGACACCGACCAGCTCACAGCGGAGCTGGCGGACACCGCCCGGCTGCTACGCCAGCGGCCAGCGTCGGACACCGCCCGGCTTCCGGCGCTGCACGCCGAGGTAGCCCGCCTCGAGGCCCACGTGCTCGAGGCCGACCAACGCCTCGACCGCATCCGCGAGCAGCACGGCCAACTGCGGCGGCGCGACCCGCAGCGGCAGGTCCTGGCCGGCCGCATCGACCGGCAGACCGGTGCCCTGAGTCGGCTGGAGACCGAGCTAGCCAGGCTCCGAGGCACGGTGGCGACTGCCGAGCAACGGACAACGCCACGCGACGTGTGGGACGCCGCACACACCGCCCCCCTCGAGCGGGCCGTCAGCGCCGGCCGCGAACTGGGATGGCGAGCCCGGGCAGAGCAGCGCGCAGGCCATGCCGTCGAACCGCCCGCCGTCGCCGTCGAAGCGGCCGCCGTCGCCGTCGCCGTCGCCGTCGCCGCATGCGGCATCGCGCGGCAGCGCCGCTAACTTGACAGCGGCGGCGGATGTGGCGCCTGGCACGCTCCCGGCGGGTCTGGACAATAGCGGCGGCCAAGCCTCGCGATCGCGGTCGCGGCGCCGGCTGCACCGGGTGTGCCCGAGTCCGTCGCTCAGCTGGCAGACGGCATGTGCGCTCCCGCGGCGAGGACCACCACCTAGTGTCGCGTGAGCGTGTTGACTTTACCTTTGCTGGTTGTTTTCGGACAATGACTTATGTCGTTGACTGTTGCTGTGCAGGTGCCGCCGAGCGACCGCGCTGAGCTTGAGTCCTGGCTTCGG
>JAABVA010004586.1_pt1 | contig 12752 bp, 20 predicted proteins | sample 5560331 | NCBI WGS metagenome assembly JAABVA01 (sample SAMN12812661, study PRJNA571458) | rock metagenome | isolation source: Antarctica rocks | place: Antarctica: Victoria Land, Mt New Zealand sud | collected 2016-01-07
CTGTCCCAGACGACGCCGCTGCCCACGCCCTCCTCCACCACCTCGCGGCCCTCCATGCGGAAGTCGGTCAGGGACACCACGGACGGCACTGCGCAGCGCCTGGAAAGGGGTGAGTCCGTGCGCACGCAGCGCTTTTTACTGCACCTGCAGAGCCAGCAGCTCGCGCGGGCCCCTCGGCACCGTAATTCAAAGGCTTTGGGAACACACTCGGTGACTTCAGAGCAGCGCTTGGGACACCCTCCAGCAGCTGGCACGAGTGGCGGAGGGGCCTGGCTTCAGGGGTGAGATACGGTGAAAGCGCAGGGCCCAGGCGCGCACTGACAGCCTCGAACACCGCGGTCGCCACGTCGTCGTCGACCAGGGAGGCCAGCGCCGCACGCACCGGGCCCGTCCACGCTGCCAGGCCAAGCACGTGAGCCAGCAGCAGGCTCCGCCGTCGGTCAGTGTGCAGGGCGTGGAGGGCGTGCAAGCGCATGCACTGCCGCGCGGGGAGTCTTGCTGCTCTTGCGGGCGGTGCACAGGCCCATGCGTTTGCACACCAGCGGTGGCCGGCAGGGGCAGCTGCCCTTGCAGACCATCTTTCGCAGTCGCTAATCATAGCGTCGCTGTGCAACCAATCTCCATGCCTTGACGTGTAACGTAATAAGTGCTCCTGCGCAAAGGCCGGACGCAACAGTGCGATGGTGCACAGGTAGGTAGTGTACGAAGCGGGACCTCCCACTTGAGAATGATGGTGTACCAGCGACCCGGACATATGCCCCAGGCCCTGCAAACCCTCCAGGCAGTGCCACTCGGTTGCCACTGCAACTTGCAAGGCAGGATAGCATATACATCGCAATTGTTGTTGAAAGGTCCCGATATAGCAAGAGTACTGTGCACCATACGTTCTCCTACAAGGAACTTTCTAGCACGCCCACAAGTGCTGCCCAGTGGCTCATAGCAGCACAAGAACGTCACCGGCACACACAGGGCGCCTCACCGACCCTGCGCTATGACCTGAGCAAGCCAGATGACCAAACTCAACTTTGCCATGGTCTGCGCGTCCAATATGAACCGGTGTGCCTTCCCTGTGTGGGCACAGGCGGTGCAGGCGTGCATACAGTGAAGGCCCAGGCACTGTCAAGCTGACACTGGCCACGATGCCGCAGGTCCATGGAGGCGCACGCGCTGCTGGCAAAGCACGGCTTCCAGGTGCGAGCCCCTGCCCTGGTCTGCGCCAGCCCGCTGGGGCTGCCGGCGCGCACACGCAGCGCTGCACGCGTGCCGCCGCCGCGAGCCCGCCTGCGGCCCCGCCGCAGGTCAGCTCGTTCGGCGTCGGCGGGCACGTGAAGCTGCCCGGGCCCAGCGCGACCGAGCCCAACGTGTACACCTTTGGCACGCCGTATGCGGTCATCCTGGACGACCTGCAGCGGAAGGACGCCGACCTGTACACGCGGAACCGCCTCCTGCAGGCGCGGCCACAGCCTGCGGCCCAGTGTCTGGCCCCTCTTGCCTGGCTTGAACAGCACACGCCTGGCCTGGCGCCCGGCCTGCTGCCCGCACACACGCGTGCAGAGGTCAGCAGGTCATGTCCTTGTTATCCTCTGCCCGGCGCCGCGCGCGCCTTGCACCGCGTCCCGCGCCTGGCTGCCCTGCTCGACGGCCGGCGCGCGCGCGCGCAGATGCTGCACCGCAACGCCGGCGTGAAGGCCGCGCCGCAGCGGTGGCAGGACTGCAGCGAGCCCTTTGACGTCGCTGTGACGTTCGAGGAGCGCATCTTGGAACAGCTCCTGGACGGTCTGCCCCCCGCTTGCTCGCCCCGCCCAAAGCTCAAGAGCAGCACCCGAGTCTGCCCAGCTCGACGCGTTGCTCTACATGACTGCCAGCTGACACGCGCTGCAGACATGCAGAAGCGCGGTCACAGCACCATGCGGCCGCTGCTGGTCATCAACATAGTGCGCGCCCGCCCACCTTTCCGCTGCTGTGGCGTGCGTGCTGGCTGCTGCGGCAAGCGCGCCGACGGGGCGCCACAATGCCATGCAGGACGTGAAAGATAATCATGAGGAGGCCGCGAAGGTGGCGCCGCAGACGCTGCGGCTATGCCAGATGGTGCGCACCGGCGCTCGCCCGCATGCGCCTGCAGGCGTGTGCGGGGCGTGCAGCGCCAACCTCATGCGCCACCTGGGTCTGGTCAGGCCCCATGTGCGTGCCGTGCGGCGCACGAGCTGCTCTGCATGTCTCGGAGAGCGCGCCGTGCGCCTGCTGCCGGCAAGGAACATCCTGCACACCGGCTGTGGAGGCCCATGCGGTGTGTTGGGGCTCAGACTTCGTAGTAGGTGCCCGCACCGCGGGCCCCCGGCGCGCACTGAGCCTTCCTGCGCGCGCAGCTGGAGCAGCACGAGGAGTGGGAAGAGGAGATAGATGACATCGTCGCGCAGTTTGAGGCCGAGACCGGCCGGCGGCCCGTGTACAGCATCTGCTTTTACTAGACTGCATGCAGCTCCCGGCTGCCGTGAACCCCAGAGAACCAGAACACTCTTGAATGCATGGCAGTAGCGTTGAACACTCTTGAATGCATGGCAGTAGCGTGGGACGTTTTGGGCCTGCTATGTCCCGCTCCTTGGGCTCGGTGACGGCTCAGGAACCCTGCTGCCAGGTTGCCTGCTGCGCAGTGTGCGGCGGTGCCAGGCGGCGTGATTTGGTGAGGGTGAGAGAATGGACTCAGTCCCCGGCTCCATTTACAGTGAGCCCGACCGGTCTCGCGCGCTGCGCATGCCGCGCAGCTGCGGGCTGCTCTGCAGACCCGCCTGCACCACTGCGGGCGCTGGTCGTGGCCTCAGCCTTTCACTCGACGGTTCTAACTTACCGTCATTCGCACCTGGGCTGTTCTGGGCGCTGTGCACCCCGCCGCCGCTGCCGCCGCTGCCTGCACCCTGCCGGCTGCCGCGGCCCGCCGTCTGGCTGTCCTGCTTGGCGGCCAGGCGGCTGTGGTGCCGCCCCAGGCGGTGCCCGACGCAGGCGCAGGCGATGCACACGGGGATGGACGCGGCTGCGCACCCGGATGGCCCTGCCAGGGCGAGCACCCCATGTGAGCTCGGTCAGCCTGCATGTATGACGAGGCTGTTGCAGGGCGGGAGCGTGCTTGCCACCCAGGCAGACGCTCAGGCAGTTATGCTTCAGAGAAATCCAAACATGCCCCCTGCTGTCTGACGGACACGACGCCGCACGTCTCCGTGCTCAGCAGCGTGGAGCCCGAGCGGCGCTGACAGCACGCTCACACGCATCTGCAGTGGCATCATCCAGAGACGCTGCATGCATGCAGCACAGGATAGGGCAGTTTTCTATCCTTGCGGGTCCGGGCCTCACCCAGCTCCAGCGAGCCGTCGAGGACGTGGAAGAGCGCGGCGGCGGCGCCGTCGCCGGCGCGCACGACCAGCGTGTCGAGGCACAGCTTGGCGGCCGTGCGCTCGCGCCGCGTGGCCGGCGCCGTGAACAGCACCTCGCGCGCCGGGCGGCCCAGCGCGTAGCCCACCACCTGCGCGGCGGCGCATGGCAGGGCATGTGGGCCGTCATGGCTGTGTATTGCAGACATCGCATGCGAGGCTTCCACGCACGAAAAGCGACAAGAGTGGAACTGGAGTTGACCAAGCCAGCAGCAGGAGGCGCGGAGATGCCCCAGGCGGCGTCTCGGGAGGCAGCTGTGCCAGCCGGGACCCCACCTTGCGGGCGGCCTCGCCCACGCCGACGACGGCGGCCGAGGGGACGGCGCACACGACGGCCAGCACCGCGGCCGACACGAGCGGCGTCGCGCACAGGGCGCGCTGCAGGCCCAGGCGCTGCAGGAGCCGGCCCGTCGCGCACAGCTGCGCGCACGCATGGGGCAAGTGTGGGCCTCAGCCGCCCAGCGGGCGGGGTGACAGGAGGAGTTGAGGCCTGGGCAGACGGGGCTTGCAACGCTTCTGTTAGGCCAATGCATGGCAGACACGGAAGTCCACATGGAAGTCCACGTACATACGCAAAGATCTCATCAGTAACACCCCCAACAACTTGGTTGTGGTTCGAAAATGAATACAAGAGCAGCCTGCCTTGCTGGGCACCTGCAGCAGCGCGATGGCGACGGCGCTGGCGCTGTTCAGCACGGCGACGAGCGCCATGCGCCCGCCGGCGTCCGGCGCCGCGCCCGCCAGCACCGCGGCCTTCAGGAAGTAGAGGAGTGATGACGCGGCGGTGCTCAGCAGCAGGTAGAGCGCCAGGGTGGTCAGGTAGCGCGAGCGCGCGATGGCCGCCACGCCCTCGCCCAGCTGCGCGGCCGCGCGCGCCGCGCCTGCCGCCGCGCCGTCGCCGCGCGGCCATGCCTGCACATGGTCGCTGCGCGAGTGAGCTGCTCCATATGTGCGCCCTCGGCGGCAGCCCGGTGTTCCGTAGCAGGTGCTTTAGGGCGCAGGGCGTCGCACGTCGGGCTCGTCACCCTCCGGAGACTCATCAACATGACCTGATGCGCACAACGTCATGACCTCGATGCATGAGCGAACATGAAGGCAGGAGCTCCAAATACAACGGGCCTCCGCCGCTGCCTCGCGCCTTGTCATCCTTCGCGCTCGCTCCAGCATCCCGCGCGGCAGGCGCCGCGCCCGCGCGCGCGGGCGCCAGCCGCGCCGCAAGCCGGCCGGCCGCTTCCAGCAGCGCGGCCGCCGCCAGGAGCGGTGCATGCTGCAGCGCGGGCCCCACGGCGCCGCCGGCGCGCCGCAGCGCCAGGTGAAACGCGGCGGCGCCGAGGCTACCCGCCAGCTGCCCTGGCAGGCGCGCACCGATGCATCCGCCCTGCAGGAAGGCTGGGGCTGCAGCAGAGCGGTGTGTTGCTGTGCTGGCCTACGCTGCTTGCCAGCGAGTTGCACATGCAACAATTACACACATGGTATACCTGAGATGGCCTGCCAATCGATCTTATTTAAAACCGTCATGGAACGCCCCAGAGACTTGTGCTGATGCCAGGACAGCTGCCTATTCTTAGTGCACACGGCTCTATCCATGCACACGCATGACCCGGAGTAGCTGTGTGCCATGTCTGGCTATCTTGTGCTACAGCAGTCGCATGCATTATCCACGGCGTCGGCGTCCCGGCTAGTAGTACACTTATGCACAGGTGCCCATGACAGCGGCCGCAGGCGCGCGCACCACAGGTAGCGCCTGCGCTGAGCAGCCCAAACAGGCGGAGGCCGGCGTCGCTGCTGAAAACGTCCGACACGCGCGCCCACAGCGACGAGATGGCCACCTGCCGCGCCCGTGCAGGTGAGCAGTTGGTGCATTTGGTCTGCCAACGCCAGGCTGCTGGGGCCCACCACATGCAAAAAGGACGCAAAGGCGTGCCAGACGGGCGCATGCTAGTGCCAGACTAGGCAGCAGCATCGTCTAAGCTCTGCGATTGCGCAGGAACTGCTCGGCCTCGCACCAGGTTGGCGGTGCCCAGCCACAGGTAGTAGGCCGCGCGGACGGCACGCTGCGCTGCGCTCAGCGTCCGGTCGCCCCGCCGTGCGCTGCGACCGGCCCCGTGCAGCGCCCGTGTGGCCGCACGTCCGCCGGGAATGTCTCCGACTCCGTGGCTGCTGCTGCCGGTGCCGTTCAGGTCACCCTGGGCCGCAGCAGCGCCCCGCAGGCGGCCCAGGGCTGCCTGCTGCAGCCTCCGGCTTGATCCAGGGACTGCCCCCGGCCCTGACACAGGCGCTGGGCCAAAGTGGTGACCACTGTCATGCGTAGCGTCTGTCCTGGGAGCACCCGGCGGGCTCCCAGTGCCCGCGCGCGCAGCATTCCAGTGATGCACTGCCTCATCCAGCAGCCTGCGCTGAGTGTCCACGCGCTTTGCTGCGCTGCCCGACTGCTCTGCGCCGGGGTCAGAATGGATGCCACGGGCTGCAGAAGCGTCGCCGACGCCAGGCGCTGGGGGCGACAGCAGCAGGAACATCAGGAAGAAAGCCAGCGCGCAAGCCGCCAGGCCCCTGTAGAGCAGCAGCAGCGCCCTGTCCCTGCGCAAGTCGCAGGCCTTGTCATGTGATACGTTGCAAGCAAGGAAATGTGAGCAACCAAGCAGTCAGGGCATCCCCGGAGGACGGGAGCGCGTACACAGCCTGCGTGAGTAAGAATGTTGACACACACGGCGATACGAGGACTGTCAGGAAGAAAGACGCCATGAAGAGCTTTGGCAGGCTTGCCGTGCCTGCATGGCAACAGGTTTAGACTCCAAGATGACAGGCAAGGCAACCAAATTGAAAGGGACAGAGGAGCTGCCGTGCACTGCAAGCGCACCAAGCGCCACGCCCGCCTCGTCGCGCGTTGGTAGTTGCAGGAAGTAGGCGCTGAGGATGCAGAAGAATGCCAGGAATGCATCGCGCACAGCCTGAACCTATGTATGCACATAGGCACGCTGGTACCCATCTGTGCTGCAGTGCTCGGTGAAAAGGCTTGATGTTGTGACCAAACGAGCATGCCTACGCAGTCCTCTGGCATCCCAAATATTGCGTCACTATTCACAGCATATGGTTGGTCGTGGGAGCAGTGGCGTGTGTGAACCTCGTCATCGTGCACTAGTGCCAGAGCTCGCAGGAGGCGCTTGGACCCAGGTATAATACCGCTGCCCTGCCTGCTGGTTTGCGCAGTGCCTGGGAGTGCCATATACGTCCATGCACCGCAGAGCTCTCGTCTATAGTCACCTCGATCGCCTCGCTTGGTGCAGCTGCCTTGCAGGCAACCTGTCTGCCTCTTGCACCAGTGGCCCAACCCTACTTGCTTGCAGGTAGCAGCCACTAGCACAGCGTATGTACTACCTACTGAGTAGCACAGCGTTGCAGGTGAAGCATGTTCTTGTAGCAGTCTGTGTTGGTGCGGATGGACGCTCAGTGTGAAGAGGATGTCCGCATTACTGAGTACGCCGGCACTGCGCCGGGCTTCACAGCCATCCTGAAGCAGAGGTTTGTTTCCGCTTCCAGACTTTCTGCCGCGCAGTTGCGCACTGGCACTGGTTGCCAGCACTCAGAATAGCCGTGGCGGCAAGCTAGGAGTTCGTTACTGACCATGCAGAAGCGACCGGCAGGTATAGCGACTTCAAGGTCAACGAGATTGCCTTGGACGGCAGCGTGGTGCGCCTGACGCGGCTCACTGCGTCTGGCGACCCCGCTCCGCCGTCTGCATTCCTGCGCGCGCCGCCTGCGGCAGAATGCGCTGAGGGTGCCAGAGCTCCTGCTAGCGCAACTGCACAGACAGCGGCAGCTGGTGAAGCAGAGCCGGCGCCAGTGCAGCCGCCGGCCGCCGCCCCGGCGCCCGCTGCAGCAGCCGCCAGCGCCTGCCAGGCACCAAATGCCGCGCCTGCGCTCGCAGCACCAGGCGCGGTCGGCGCACAGCCTCCGGCAGGCGGCGCACAGACTGGCAGCGCTCCTGATGCAGTTGGCGCACGGAGTGGGGCAGTCAGCGGCGCCACAGAGGCAGCCGCCGCGCAGCCGCAGGCCGCCGCACCGCAGCCTGATGCGACCGCTGCGTGCGAGCGCCAGGCGGCTGCCAGCACGGCCGCGCCTGCAGCCCCTGCGCCAGCCGCCAGCAGCACAGAGGCTGACCTGGCAGAGTTTGAAGCGCTCGCCGGCGCCGAGAACGCGGCCACGCTGCGGCAGCTGCTTCTGGACGTCGCGGCGTTCTCGCGGCGGCGCGGCAGGCCGCCGCACAAGGTCGATGCGCCCGAGGCCGAGCTGGACGTGTCCTCGTTCGACAAACTGCAGGTGGGGGCACTGGCAGCAGGTCGTGCACTGCTGCAACGTAACACTGGTGCCTCCTGTGCAACAAGAGTGTTACCAAGTGAACCTGCAAAAGGGGGTTCCAGGTGGGGATGGTGGAGGCTGCTATAGCGTTTAAACATGTTGGTGCCAACTCTTGTGGCTCTTGGCGGTATGCATATGGTAGGACATTGCATGCATGACAGACAATTTCCCGATGGCGCACATTGCGCAACGCATGCCAGACACTGAGGAATTTGACTGGCTGCGGCAGCGCACAGCGGTGCACCAGTTCTTCCGCCGGCCGTCGCTGCCGCTGCTGGAGAGCAACACCGCCGCGCGCGAGGGCGGCGTCACCGTGATCACGCTCAAGCACCGGGCTCCCAAGCAGGTGTGCCCACTGCATGGCAGTCACCAGATCAGGAGTGGTGGTGCTGAGGTCGCGTCAATGCATGCCTTCCTCTCACGAGGAACTGCTCATTCAGTGTGCTTGACGCAATATCACTTGGCTCAGCGCCTGGCCTGTGTGACGTAGTAGCAGCATGAGGTGGTATGCATGCATGTTGTTTATTTGTTGTTTGGGAGAGCGGTGGCCTTTGCTGTGTCTGGCCTTTTTGTCATACAGTAGTGCGGAGGAGTGATGAAGCAAATGCCGTATGAGCCGGGCAGCGGCCGATCAACCGCGCCCGGCGCTCATGAAATCAAATTCCATTATGAACGCTTGGCTTCTGACCCCCGCCGCTCCTCGCCCACCAGCAGAGTGGTGCCATTAGAGATGACATCCAGCTGTTGACACTCCTAGAGTGGGGGATATTAGTGTCTGCGAGTGGAGCAGTATTCAGTATGTCATCAAGGCGAGTGCAGTCAGTGCGTCTGCGTGCCTACACTCTTGCACTGCTGTGCCGCGGCAGCGCGGCAACAAGCGGAAGCGCAAGGCGGACGGCGCGGGCGGCGGCGCCCCCGCCGCGCACGCCCGCTTCCAGGACCAGCGCGCGCCCTGGGCGCATGGCAGCGGCATCAGGTGCGGTGGCGCGCTGCTGCGGCCACCTGGCCATAAGGCATGCGCTGCAGGTCACCCTATAGCAGCATACGAAGACGCCGCCGTGCGGTTTTCATGATCACCGTGGAGCCTCAGTTTGTAGTCCCAACACTGCGGGGCGAGCCTGATGGTAGGGCGACTAAAGCACATCAATCTGCATATCTGGATATCATGCCAGGCTGATCTTCACGCCAGACCGTGTGAAGTTGTGACGGGCACAGCAGGGAGTGTGCGCGTAGGCAGTATCAATGTGAGCTGTGCATGCGGAAGCGTGCTGCATGCCTGAACAGGTATCACCGTACTGTGGAGCCCAGGCCAGGCAGCCGCAACCCACCAGCCTGCTCCGCTACGCGCGGCCGCGTGGCGCGCGCGAGCGCGGGGCCCTGCAGCGGCGCGCCGGCCGCGGCCAGGTACTGCCGCTTCGCGCTGCTCAAGGAGAACCTGGACACGGCGGGTGCGTTGGCGATCCTGCAGCGGCACCTGCGCTGCGGCAAGGCCGCGCTCGCGACCGCCGGCACCAAGGACAAGCGCGCCATCACCTGCCAGCACGTCACGGCGTTCAAGGCGCGCGCAGGTGCACGCGGGTGCCGCCGGCGCCCGGCGCGCTCTGCGGCCGGGGCAGGAATGCCGCCGTGCTTGCTCCTCCTCGGCAGCCCGAAGTCGTATGCGTGTAGGTCCGTGCCGGTACCATAAGTAGACCCGTGACGTGTGTGGCTTCGCTATGCATTCAATGAGCGCTTCTTCCTTAAAGGGTTTTCAATTCCAAGGAAATGTGCCATCTTCTCTGTTTATACATCGTTTGCTAAGCGGATGAGCTGCCCGCTCATGCATCGCAGTCGCCAGCGCATGCGGGTGCTCCCCTGGTGGGCAAACTGGCCGCGGTTTGTTAGGCTGCCTCAAGTCCAGTCCGAGCGGGACGTGTCAGGAGGGCTTGTGCCCTCTGCACATCCTGCTCTAAGCATGCTTGCGCCTGGTGAGCGTGCAAAAAGCACCAACCCCTGCTCTTGACAGCGCGGCGTGGCCCGCGCGTGGCAGATCGAGGCGGAGCGCCTGGCGGCGGTGAACCCGGCCCTGCGCGGCATGCAGCTGGGCGACTTTGAGTACGTGCCGGACGCGCTGCGGCTGGGCGCGCAGCGCGGCAACCGCTTTGAGGTCACGCTGCGGTGCGCTTGCGCGCACATACCTTGCTTGCATGTGCTCCACGCGTGCGCCAGTGAGCGCATGGCGCATGGCGTAGGCTCTTTGCGAAGCATGGCACTGCAGATGCTTGCTGAAGCGCAGTTGCAGCTGAGACAGCTGGAGAGTGTCAATCGCAGCTGTTGTGCGTATCAACGTAGCTCGAACCCAGCAAGAGCGCAGGGGAAGGCAGCCCTGAGCGAGGGCAGCCCCATGCGCGAGCCCGGCTGCAGCGCTGGAGGATGCCAGGGTGCTGTGCGGCAGCCGGCTACGTATCGCACAGTTCTCTGTTGAATCACAACAACTTGCAGGCTGTGTTTGTTCAGCAATGTCAGCTGTCCAAGGAAGAGGCATGGGCCGTGCAGGGCGGTGGCGGGCGCGGGGCCAGACGCTGTGCAGGAGGCCGCCGAGGCGCTGCGCGCGCGGGGCTTCATCAACTACTTTGGCCTGCAGCGCTTCGGCAGCGGCAGCTCGGGCACGCACAGGCGCGGGCTCTGCACTGGGCGCCCCCGCTCGCCCTGGACGTGCTGCTGTCGCGTGGCAATGGGCCAGGAACCGCATGCCTCGCGCTCACACGAGCCTGCAGCAGGCTGGACAGCCTCTGAACGTCGAGCTGCGCGCTGACGGCCTGGCGCGGCTGCGCAGGACAGGCGTGCTGCTGCTGCGCGGCGAGTGGCGCGAGGCGGTGCGCGCGATCATGGCCGGGCGCGCGGGCGAGCGCCCCGAGGCGCTCGCCGCGCGGCGCGCCTACTTGGATCATGGCGACGTGCGGGCCGCGCTGGCGGGCATCCATCGCAGCGCCGTCGCCGAGCGCGCCATTCTTGAGGTGCGTGCCGCTGTGTGCGCGCGACGTGTGCGCTCAAACATGCACTGCAGGAGCTCAGCTCTGTCCTGCAGTGCTTCACAGGGGGGCTGCATACGTGTGAGCGGGTTGTCTATTAGGTGGGTGTGTTGGTTACGTGCCTCGGAGCTGGACGTCCCTAGCTGGCTTACCGTGTGCTTAAGTCGTGGGTGTGGGATTTGCATGACAGTCAACGGTACCATCTGCGGCTGCCTGCTCTTGTACCAGCCACGGCGACCTGGGCCACACTATATACTGCTACAATTACCCTGCACAAGCATGCGCTTATTGGCGCGTCGCGCTTGCGCCGCAGTCGCTGCGCAAGGGCGGCCGCGCGGGCGCAAATAACTTTCTGGGCGCGCTGCTGGCGGTGCCGCGCAGCACGCGCACCATGTTCGTGCACGCCGTTCAGGCGCGCTCCAGTGCGCAGACACCCTAGCTCAGTGCCTTGCGGCAGCCTTCCTGCTTTCCGTATGTCTGGAGTAACTGCCTGGTTGGGCATACCCCCTCAAATGCAGGCACAAGCAGCTGAGCTGCATCTGATTGCATGCATTCTAGTCTGCCCACTCGCCTGCACCCTGCTCTGGGGCTGGAGCCACCGCTGGCACCTCGCAGCTCGCCCCGCATGCGCGGCTCTGGTCTCATCGACTCGCCCACCGACACCTGAGCCTTCAGCGCGCGTCCTCCCACCTTTACAAAAAAGCGCTGTCAATTGGTGTGCTGACAGCGCGTTGCGCGGCTGTCACAGAGCTACCTGTGGAACAGCGCGGCCAGCCACCGCGCGCGCGAGTTCGGCCTGGATGGCGCGGTCGCGGGCGACCTGGTGCTGGCGGAGGGCGCCGCGGCCGACGCGGTGGACGGCATTGGCGCGGCCGATGCCGCGGACGACGGTGAAGGCGACGAGGCTGGTGCGAGCCTGCGCAGCCCGCAGGCCTGATGTAAGCGCTGATAGGGCGCGAGGGCAGCCGCTGCCCTGGGCCGCAGGGAGCCGCGACGGTGCTTGCAGACTCGCATGGCCGCAGGGCGCGAAGGCTGATGCGCCTGCCATGTGCTTGCTGACGTAAAGGAGCGAAAAAAGACTATGGTGCTGCAAGCATTGCGCGCGGCGCCAGTGCCACGGACACGCTGCGCTGCTGGGGTAGCCCCGGGCGACGAGCGAGCATGTGTGGCAACCACACAGGGTGGTGCGGTCCAGGGTCGTGCCAGGCTACATATCCTCCCGCCGCCCGGCCAGCTGTACCCCCCATGGCGAACTGCGTCCTGTCCGCGACAGAGCCGATGGAGGCGGATGCGCTGCCGCGCGCGGGGAGGCCGGCGGCGCCCGAGGTGCATGTCGTGACCGCGGAGGAGGCCGCCGCGGGCGCGTACGACATCGAGCGCGTCGTTCTGCCGCTGCCGGGCGCGTCTGTGCGGTACCCCGAGCACGCGACCGAGCAGGCGCGCCCTCACATGACAACCCGTCAGGGTAGGGTTAGGTCACTACCCTATGTGGCATCAGTCCTGTGTATGGGTCCTCATGGAAGCGGTGTTGGCAAGCAGCACCTGAAGTGACACACATGCAACAGCGCCCTGGGAGCGTGTGCGCCCACAGGCCAATGCGCCTGCGCAGCGCGCTCGCGCGGTCTGTCCCTAGAACTGTGACAGGTGCGTGCGCACATGCTGGCTTCAGTGCACGCCAACTGCGTGCGCAAGCAGACTGATACGGGTTTAGCGACAGCATCAGCGCTGCGCACCGTTGCGCGTAGTGTAGTACCATGTAGCAGGAGCCTGCCAAAGGGTTTATGGTGACCACCTACCCTGCCGCGGCTGCCGCAGGCATACGCGCGCGCGGCCGCAGCGCTGGGCTTTGAGCTGGGCGCGGCGCCGCACACGCAGCGCGACTTCAGCCTGGGCGCGCTGCCGGGCGGCTACCGCCGCCTGCTGCACCGGCCGGCCGACCTGCACTTCCGCCTGCTGCAGTACG
>JAABVA010004587.1_pt1 | contig 12752 bp, 15 predicted proteins | sample 5560331 | NCBI WGS metagenome assembly JAABVA01 (sample SAMN12812661, study PRJNA571458) | rock metagenome | isolation source: Antarctica rocks | place: Antarctica: Victoria Land, Mt New Zealand sud | collected 2016-01-07
GGAAAACCGGTCCGTCAGAACAGATGCTGCATCTTGCATCTGCCTCCAAAACCAAGCCGCTCCGAGCGGGTCAAGCACAATTTTAGCGCCTATGGGGCCTATACCCCCGCCCATCCCATCGCCATAGCCGGCAGACCGCAGCTTATGCACCAAGGGCTGGTTGCGGCCTTTCCGGCTTTTGTCGCTTCAAGACTGGATCCATCATAGCGGGAAAATAGTAGGACGCGGGCACGGCGGCCCCAGCCGGGCTTTGAGGAACTGGAGCAGCGCCTGGTTGCGTCCCAGCCGCAATCGATCGGGCAAAGCGACGGCGCTCACCGCGTCGCCAAATTCTGTCTTGGCCGACCACGCCGGCAGCACTTGCACCAAATGCCCGTCTGCCAACTCGCGCGCGATAAACACCTGGGGCAGGAGCGCGATCCCGAGTCCCGCCGTTGCCGCGTCTGCGACTGCCTCGGGGTGGTTCGCGCGGTAGCGGCTCGTCACCTGCAGCGTCACCCGCCGGTCCTCGCCCCGCAGATCCCAGCGGTCGTGGCGAACATTGCGCCAGTAGCTGAGGCAGAGATGGCGCGTGAGATCCTCGGGCGTTTTTGGCGCACCCGCCCCCGCCAGGTAGGAGGGAGCCGCACACATCACCATGTCCAGCCGCATCAGCGGGATCATGACCAGATCGGGCGTGCGGCGGGCGGACATGCGCAGTGCCAAGTCGATGCCCTCCTGCGCGAGGTCCATCAGCCGGTCCTCCAGCAGCAGCTCGATCTCCAGCGCCGGATGCAGTGCGAGGAACTCCGGCAGCAACCGGCCCACCACGCGATGCCCCCAGCTCACCGGCGCCGTCAGCCGGATTGAGCCCGCAAGCGTCGTGCGGAGCCCGCGGAGCGCCTCCGAGGCTGCGGCCGCGTTCGCAAGCAGCTGCCGCGCGTGCGCCAAATAGACCAGTCCCGCAGGCGTCAGCGAAATCCGCCGCGTGCTGCGCGCAAGCAGGACGGCGCCCAGCGCCTGCTCGAGGTGCGCAAGCCGCTTGCTCACGACGCTTTTCGCCAATCCGAGTTCGTAGGCGGCGGTGGTGACGCTGAGTCGTTCGGCCACTCGCACGAAGGCGGTCAGCATGTCGATCGTCAAATTCATTGTTTCCGATTCGCGAATGCTTTGTCGCGGCACTATCGCTTGATCCGGAAACAACCGGAAGTCTACACTTGCTCCTTGGGATAGTCGTTCGCGTCGGCTGCCCCGTTGCGGCTGCATTCCGACGAAATCGGTGACATCCGTGCGTCGGCCTTTCCAGCGGCAAAAAATCAGAAACGACGCGGGAACGGACAAGGAAACACCGCTGATGGAACCCATGAAGATTTATGCCGACCCGATCACGGTCAACTGCCGCAAGGTGCTCGCAGGCCTCGACCTGATCGGTGCGACGTTCGAGCACGTGCATGTCGACTACTTCACCGGCCAGCATAAAAGCGACGAGTACATGGCGCTGAATCCCAACGCCTCGGTGCCGGCGTTGGTCGATGGCGATCTGGTCCTGTGGGAGAGCAACGCCATCCTGATGTACGCGGCCGACAAGGTGGGCAACCACGCCGCCTATCCGACCGACCTCAAAGTGCGTGCCGACATCAACCGCTGGCTGCTGTGGGAAAGCTCCTCCTGGTTCGGTTCGTGCTACGTCTATCTGGTCGAGCACTGCGTGAAACCGCTGCTGGCGGCCGAGCCCGACCCGCAGATCATCGCCGCCCAGGACGCGACCTGGAACAAACTCGCCGCCATCCTTGATATGCGTCTGGCCCGCCATGACTGGATTGCCGGTGACGTGCCGACGATCGCCGACATCGCCATCGCCGCACCGATGCACCTACATCCTTACCAGAAGCTGCCGCTGGCCAATCACCCGCATCTGCATCGCTGGATGACCGAACGGGTGGAAAAGCTACCCTGCTGGGAACGGTCCTTCGTCGGCGAGGGTTTTACCACCGAACGCAAAGCCGCCTGAGCAGGCCGCGTGCGACACAACAAGTGGCACGAACATGGATCAGAACTTCGCCACCGCCACGACGCAGGACGCGGTGCATGCGACCATCAACTACACGGTCGATAACGGTATCCCGCCCGACTACTATTTCTACGATCCCGAGCCCGGCACCAAGCTCAACCCACCCGGCACGGATGCGCGCGACGTTGTGATCCGCAACGGCCGGCCCACGGTCGACGCGCTCGATCTCGACCGCGAGGGGTTCGTGCTGAAACCGTTTGCGGCCGGCTTCACTGCGTTCAACGACGATGACGCTGTGAAGTCGCAGTTCTATGCGGAGGTGATCGAGTTCGTGAAGGCAAACACGGGTGCCAAGCGGGTGGTGATCTTCGACCATACTATCCGCAAGCGCCTGCCCGCCGACCTTAGCGCCCAAACCACCGTGAGCCGCCCTGCGGTGCTGCTGGTCCACAGCGACTACACCGTCGCCTCCGGTCCGCAGCGCGTGCGCGACATCGTGCCGGGCGACGCGGAGGACCTGCTGACCCGCCGCGTCGCGTTCTTCAACGTCTGGAAGTCACTGCGCGATCCCGTGGAGGAACTGCCGCTGGCAATGTGCGATGCGACTAGCCAGAACGAGGGCGACATGCTGCGCATGGAGCTGAAATACTGCGAGCGCACTGGCGAGATCTACGTCATGCGCCACGCGGCGTCGCACCGCTGGAGCTACTTTCCCGGCCTGACGGCCTCCGAGGCGCTGCTGCTCAAGACCTACGAGAGCGAGACGGACGGCCGCGCACGCTTCGTCGGCCACACGGCATTCGAGGATCCGAACATGTCGCCGGACGCCCGCCGCCGGGAGAGCATCGAGGTACGGACAATGGCGTTTTTCTAAAGCAGCGTCGGATCGAACAGGGTCGCTCAGCGATCCGTTTGATCCGATAAAGCTCTACTGTTTTGTGCAAGGGCTAGCTGATCGCGGTAGGGACGCTCATTATTGAGCGCCCGCCGCACAGATCTTTACGGGCGGTAGAGTAAGGCGTCGGCGAGTTGCCATTTTGACACCTTTCCGGCACCCCTCCCCAAACCGAACATGAGTCTTCGAATCTCATCCGGTTTTCCAATGCCCCCGTTCTCTTACGAAGTGACGGCCATCACTGTTTCAGCTGTTGCCATTGCGGCTGCCCCCCAGCTTTGGCCGTCAAGGCACTTGTGGCCCTTCGTCATGTGAACTGCTTTCCCGTCTTTGGACTACTACGGCCGTTCCGTTACCATAAGCCTCTCGGCCTGTAGGCGATCCCGTGTCCGTGCGAGTTGAACGTTCTAGCGCAACTTAGGAATCATCCGAAAACAACTGCTTGGACTGACGGGCTGCTTGGTTGCATAGTGAAGCTCCATTCGCCGTGGCAGGCATCGCGACTGATGCTGAGGCCATCCATCTCCCGATCGGATACGACGACTCCCCTCGGGTTAGTCGGCGCTGTCCAATTCGCAGCGGACAGTCAGTCCGGTATCGGTCGTCGCGGCGCTGATCAGGTCGACGATGACGCGATAGCTGACCAGTGGCCGGGCCTTCCAGTTCATCGTGATGAACGAGAACAGGCGGTGCTCCATCTTGTTCCGTTGTGTGCCTCGCCAAGGTGCACTGATGTCGTGGGTGCAAATCCAGTCTGGCAACTCTCGCTCCAGCCGGAAGCGCCCGGGGCGGATCAGGAGGCGGCAAATGGTTCGAAGCACTTCGGGAAAAGGTCCCGTCTGGGGATCAGCGCGCCATACGGCCGCAACACAAGCGAACACCGATGAGGCCTTAAAAGTGTCAATGTGAGAGCGAACCGCCAGTGGAACGGGGAGGCCGCCGCCGTTAGGCAAGCGAGCGAGACACGCACCTGACGGTCTCACCGGGGTAAAGGTGGCAGCGCGTAGGGCAGAACATGGGTGCGCAACAAGGGAAGTCTGTCCCGGCGACCCGGATGCCGAGGCGATCCGCAAGGCGGCTGCGCGGCCGAGCATGCGCTTTGTGCCGGTGAAGAGCGAAGAGCAGCAGGCGAACGGCGTCGTGTTCCGCGCCCGCGACCTGCTGGTGCATCAGCGCACGCAGCGCAGCAACGCTCTGCGCGGGCACCTGTCCGAGTATGGCTATGTCTTTCCCCCCAAGGCATCACGCACGCCGATGCCGTGATCGCTCACATCGAGGCTCCGAACTCCTCCATGCCGGAGAGCGCGCGGGCGATCCTGACGGTGCTGGCCGGCGCCTTTCAGGCGCTGGAGGCACAGATCCAAACGCCGGATGCCGAGATCACCCAGTGCGCGAAGGCCGACCCGGTCGCACGTCGGCTCACGACGATCCCCGGCATCGGCCCGATCGCGGCTACCGCGGTTACGGCCCTGGTGCCGGCGCCCGAGGGCTTCCGTGCCGGGCGGGACTTCGCCGCCTGGCTCGGGCTCGTGCCGCTGCAGAGATCGACCGGCGGCAAGCAGAAGCTCGGAACGACCTCGAGAATGGGCGAAGCAACCTCAAGGCGCCAGCGCCGTGGTCCGCTCGGCCGGCCAGCGCGGCACATCAGCGGGTTCGTGGCTGGCAGAGGTGCTGGCGCGCAAGCCCAAGATGCTGGTCACCGTGGCGCTGGCCAACAAGACGGCCCGCACCGTCTGGGCTCTGCTGGTCAAGGGCAGGGTATACGAGGATCCGGTCGCGGCAGCATGAGCTGATCGCGGCCGCGAAGGCGTATGGGCGAGCGGAAGGAGGTATGGCACAACGGTCGGCGAGACGGGATCGGGACAACCGGGCTGCACCAACGTGCCCTGAGCACGCGGCGTTGATGTGGATCCGGTCCGCGGACTCCCATACAGGCCCGCGGCGGTTCGCCGTCGCAACGGAGGCCGGACAGATGGCAGCATCCGACCACGCGCCATGACAGTCCTGAAGTTTTCCCCTTGCCCAGAAAGGGCGTCCACAGATGACACTCCCACCACCGCGGCCGCCAAGATCGAGATCAAGGGCGGGCGCGGCACAGGACGCGAGGAATACGATTGATCCCGTGCACGGGAATAGTAGAATTCACGAGGTTTCGCAGGCATGCTCAATGGCCATGACGCGGACATATCGGAAAGCAATCCTATCGGTTGCGGCGGTGCTGGCCATCGCGGCGAATGACGGACTGTGGCGACGATCTGATCCGATGCCGAGCTCGGCATAAGCCCAGATCGTCGCTATGGCCCAAGCACGCTTAGGTCGAACCAGTGCACGGGCGCCTCCCGCCCTGCAAAATTACGGGTCCAGCCTGCTTAAAGACCCGAGATTGCAATTAGCTTCATACCGCGCGGCCCAACTGTCGATCAACTCCGTCATCCATGCGTTGCAATCATGCAACGCTTGCGGCCTACGCCGGGCTGGACACGGTTATGCGGCTTGCGTCACCCTGCGCGCAGGTACATGTTGCACTGCACAAGAGGCGGAGGCGTCCTTTCGACAAAGCGGGTCAAGCCCGATCGGGAAAGGATAAGCAGGTGTGTCAAAGTCAGTTGTCCCGCGAAGCGAAGTTGATCGTGCAGGGACAGCAGGAGTCGGTGCGTGACGTCGCCGGATGCTGGGCTCGTTCTATCACGTGGCTTGGCATCAGAAGTATAAAGGCACTGGCAGCGGTAATTCAGTCTCGCTGAACAGATATAATTCGTAGCGCTATCAAATGCGCTCTGACTAGTTTGGTGGAAACGTCCTTCGACGTGGCCGGCATCCAGCCGCTTCTAGAAGGAAATCAGTAATGAATTTCATTGAACATAACGGCAAGGTTCTGCTCCAGCAGCATGAGGGCAACCGACAGCTCGCATCTGCGCTGGCAGGTAACGTGCACGCGTTGCTCCGGCATTTGACGACGTTGCTGGCGAAGGCTCTTCGTCGCATTCCAGGCGCACACCCGTTCTGATCGCGGGACGCTTTTGCAACTAGCCTGACTTGTCTTTCGCGTCCGCGCTGATTGAGCATAGCCGCGCAAACTCGCCAAAATGAAAATTGTATTTCATTCAAGTAGAGGAACTTATTTTATGACAGCTCTATCGACTTTCTTGCCAAGCACAATGGCGTCTCGTGGTTTCACCACAATTAGGACCAAGCAAAGCCAGCTTCTCCTCAGGTGGCAGCGCGCAAGGGCGCGTCGCGCGGAGGTCTTCCGGATTACCCAGGAGCTTGCTGGTTGCACGGATCGTCAGTTGGCCGACCTCGGCCTTTACCGCTCCGACATCTCCGCGGTTGCCCACGGAACCTATCGGCGCGCGTAATCTTGCGTGGCGGACACTCTCGCCTTCAACGCGGCCGCACTGCAGAGCCGCACCGGTTTCGGAGCGCCAGGGACCGGTGAGCGGCGCTGCATACTACACCGACGACGCTGCCGGCAGCCGCTTGTTCGCCACGCTGGGCGGTGACGAAGGCAGCGCACCGGTGCGCGTCGTCGCGACGCTTCGGCCGGCCGAAGCGTCACGTTGCCCGTGCCCGCCGGCGTCGGCGAGCCCTCGGTCGGGGTGACGTTCAGCCGCCGGGACGGCCGGATGTTTGTCGAGAACGGCATCATACGGCTGGAAACCGCAAGACAGCACCGGTGTCGAATCGGCCAGCCCGGACGCCGAGAGCCTGCAAGCGGCATAGGCGCTGCCGTCCACCATCGCCCGACACAAGGAAGTCACTTTATGGCCGAACTGATCCCGCCTGACCTGACCATCCTCGACCGTGTCGCGCTGTCCTGGTTCCTGCTCGCATGGCTGGGCTATGGGCTGGCCATCCACGTTGTCCCATGGAACGGCAGCATCACCGCACGGATGAACGACGTGCGCCGGGCCTGGATGCGCACGATGCTGGGCCGCGACAACCGGATCACCGATGCGTCACTGATCGGCCATACGGTGCACAGCGCGACGTTTTTCGCGTCCACGACCATGGTGGCCCTCGCAGCCCTGCTCGGGATGCTCGGTGCCTTTGACCGCAGCGTCGCCGCGCTCGATGCCCTGGCGTTCACCGCCAAGACGTCGCGCATGCTGGCCGAGACTAAGCTGCAGCTGCTCGTGCTGGTGTTCGCCCATACGTTCCTGAAGCTGAGCTGGGCCTTGCGGCAGCTCAACTACTGCTTGGCGCTGCTCGGCGCCGCGCCGCTCAAGCCTGATGAGGTGGCCCGAGACAGCCTGGCCCAGCCCATCGCCGACGTGCTGTGCCTGGCCATCCGCAGCTTCAACGCCGGCATCCGCGGCTACCTGTTTGCGCTGGCGGTGCTCGCGTGGCTGCTGGGGCCGGCGGCGTTCATCCTGGCAACCACGGGCATGGTGCTGATGCTGCTGTGGCGGCAGTTCGGCTCGGCGACCGCCGTAGCCATACGGCACAGCCACGCAGCACTGGTTGGCGTGAGGCCGGCCTCCCAGGCTGCCCATCGGTCGGGCGCTCATTCGGCAGCGGGCGCGAATGGGCTGGGGCGGGCCGTCGCCATGCGGATGCAGCCATGACGGCCGGCCCTTGCCTCGACCACGGCAGGCCGGCAGCTTGCCCCGTAGCACTTGCCCTGGAAGGCGGCGGCTCGCTCGGCGCGTTCACCTGGGGCGTGCTCGACCGCATCCTGGACGTACCGGGCCTGCGGATCGAGGTCGTGAGCGGCACCAGCGCTGGCGCCATGAACGCGGCCATGCTGGTCCAGGGCCTCGCGACCGGCGGCCCGCCCGCGGCGAGGCGCCTGCTGGGGACGTTCTGGCACCGCGTGGCGATCGCGGCCGGCTCGCTGCCCGGCCCGGTCGGCGCCTGGCTGCACCTGGTCGGCGGCGCCATGGCCCCGGTCGTTGACGTCATGCGGCACGCCGGCGCCGCGTTGCAGCCCCGGGTCGGCAGCACCGGCGTCAATCCGTTGCGCGGCATCCTCACCGAGCTGCTCGACCCCGCGGTGTTCGGCCGCCCCGGCGCGCCCGGGCTCGTCGTGGCGGCGACACGGGTGCGGACCGGCCAGGCCCGGCTGTTCCGCGGCGCCGAGGTAACCGTGGATGCCCTGCTCGCCTCCGCCTGCCTGCCGCAATTGTTCCCGGCGGTCGAGATCGATGGCGAGGCATACTGGGATGGCGGCTACACCAGCAACCCGCCGATACGGCCGCTGATCGAGGGCGGCGCGCCGGCGGATGTGCTGATCGTACGTGCCAAGCCGTTTGAGCGTCCCGGCGCGCCGACTGGCACAATCGCCGTGCAGGAGCGCGTCAACGAGATCACCTTCGGCTCCCCCCTGCGCGGCGAGCTGCGGACCCTGGCGGTCGCGCAGGCGCTGCTGGCCGATGTGCCGCATCTGCCGCCGTCGCTTGCCCGGCTGCACGACGCGCGCCTGCACATGATCGGCGCCGAGGAGGCGTTCCAGGCCCTGCCTGGCGGCAGCCGCCAGGACCCGACCTGGACCTTCCTGTCCGAGATGCACGAACTCGGGTTCAAGACCGCGGCTGACTGGTTGGCCGACAACCTGCACGCGGTCGGCATTCGTTCATCACTGGACTTGTCCCTGTTCGCGGGAGCGGCAGGCAACACAAGCATCGGCACGCGCGCTGCATAACATGCGGACGCCGCGCCGCCGGCAAACACCAGCACCGAAGGGCCCACCCGATGCGACCTGACAAGATCCGTGGCAACGTGTTCGTAGCCAATCTGCCCCACGGCTTCACCGATGCCCAGCTCGCGGAGGCGTTCGACCCCTACGGAATCGTGCTGACCGCCCATCTTGCGCGCGACCCAGCAACCGGCGAGACGCGCGGCCACGGGCTCGTGCAGCTCGCACCGGACAGGGCCGTGGAGGATGCGGTGGCCGGCCTGAACGCGACGGGGATCGCGGGACGGCGCATCGAGGCGCGCCGGGCCGACCCGGAGATGGGCATCAGTCCGCCAACCCAGCCGCGCCGCCGGGCTGACAGACCACGGCCGTGCCAGGGCGGCGGCGCAACGCCGGCCCCCGTAGGCTGACGCTGTCGATGTCCGAGCAGGGAATTATCCAGCGTCGGCACACCCCATCGGTTCGGACGTGCCAGATAAGGGCGACTTCGAAATCGGGTGAGGCAAGCGGGAGTGGGCAGACGGCGAGGCCGTAGGCCGCGGCGTAGTCGCCAGCGGCGATGGAGGGCATGTTGACGATTGCCCGCCGACGCTTGAGCAGGAAGGGCATGGTGTGGAAGTGCGACAGGGCGGCCAGCACCGTCCTTGTGCGGCCCATCTCGGCAAGGCGCTCGTCCAGCGGACCATGCAGATGACCGGCGGGCGACAGGAGCAGGTGCGGCAGCGCAAGGTAGGTTTCCAAGTCGAGCGGCCCAGCGGTTCCAATCATCGCCGGGTCGAACAGCACAGCAAACGTATCGCGATGCAGCGCCTGCAGGCGGTGCCGCGTCTCAAGGCCGCCCTGAGGTGTGGCGCTCAGCGCCAGGTCGGCATCCTCCATGCCGCTGCCAGTTGCGCGCCGCAGGGGCGCAGACGTTCATCGCGGGCGACGATGCCGAGACCAAGGCGAAGGTTGCGGGACTGCTTGAGGAACTTGGATACGAAGCAGTGGACATCGGCGCAGGACCAGTGGCGATGCGCGCAGTGGAAGCGCTGGGCGACGTGATCCGCCTTCTGATGATCGGAGCCAATCGCGGCGCGCAGGCCAACTTTTAGCTCCGTATGCTGCCTGCACCTGACCGCACAAGCATCGGGGCCCGTGCCGCGTCGAACTACAAATAGGGAATTCATTTTTTGATGGTTAGCCCGTGGTGCTGTCCGTCAAACGAACCGACACTGCTGCTGAGCACGGGCGAGGCCTTCCGCGATCTTGGCGAGAAGAGTTACCTCGACTAGGTCGCCTGCAAGCGCTCAACGGCCAAGCTGGTCCAGCGCCTGAGCGACTTGGGCTACGACGTCATGCTTGTTTCTTGAGCAGCATAGCCCTCCAGCCTGCCCGTGCGGTCTATTTCCGTAACAGTGTCGGTTCGTTTGACGGACATCACAAGCTCTGGCTGCGGATCAAAATGCTACGGCACCAGGTGGCTCATCTGCACAGGTTGCCCTTGGCAGCTCGACCGGGTTGGTGGTCAGGACAGATCGTGGAGCGCTCGGCCGGTTGGTGGAGTGATGGCGAGGTCGGAGAACAGGACTTCCAGCCCGGCGCGCTCGGGAGTGCAGCACATTGGCCCGACCAAGTAGCGCTCAGCCTTGGGAAAGGGGCAAAGCCGCACCAGCGGCCAGCGCAGGCCATCCGTCGAGGCCTGCAAGCGCAGCACCCCGCGATCCACGGTCACCCTGATCAGGAAGTCGGATGCGTCGCCATGAAACGGTCCTGTGGCCCAGTCGGAGCGCCCGACAGTCAGGACGCTGCTCAGCAGCGCTTCGCCGTCCGACAACTCCACCCCCGCCTTGATCCAGGTTTCGTCATCGAGCCGCACCATGATCCCGGCTTGGTCGTACAGGCTCTCGTACTGCGCCTTGACGCGGAGCGAGGCCGTGAAGCCGCCGGGCACCTCGCGACCGAAGAAATGGCCATTGTCCCGGGTGAAGCCGTAGTGCGTTTCCCGCCAGAAGTCCGTTGCTCGGTTCGTCGTGACAGCCAAGCCGTCCGGCAACAGTGCCCAGCGGTCCGGCTCATTCAACCAACGGCATTGCTCGAACATCGGCGTTCCAATCTTGACCGGATAAAGAGCCGCCTCGACCTGATGCGACAAAGCTGAGCCACGTCGCCTGCCTCGGTGCTGGGGGTGGACGGCGATCAGGTACAGGTTCCAGGTTTCCTCAGTCATGCGCTCAGGTGCGTAGTACGCGACCGACACTGGCTCACCCTCGTCGTCGGTGAGCCAGAACTGCGGGCTTGCTGGCTCCTGTTCGAAACACCGCGCCAGCATGTCGCCTAGCATATCCGACGGGAAAAAGCCGGTCGTGCCGATCAAAGCTTTCAAAGCCGGAACGTCGCCTGGCACAACGGGCCTGACCGCAGCGGCCTGCCGGTGCGGCCCGGGTCGCGCTTACTGGTTTCCATGCTGGCGGGTAGCCTTCTTGCGCCGGGACTTGTCGGGAAGCGGGAGTTCCGCAGCCGAGACACGGATGAGCGTCGTCAGCCAATCGCGGTCGTCCCATTGGTCGCCCGAGACAAGGAAGCAGGGCTTTGCGCCCTTGTAGGGCGGCGCTTCGTTGACCTCGCCAATATGCGCTCGGCCCGCTTCGGTCGGCTTGACGAAGAGCTGGTCGTCGCAGATCAGGGCAGTGAGCTTGCCATCGCAGTAGATTGCATACTCGCCGAACATTTTTCGCGCCGAGACCGCTCCTGCCGCAGCCACCTGCTCGGCAATGAACTCGACCGTGCTCGCCTGCGACGCCATCGAGGGTCAGCCCGCCACGGGAGAGCAAATCTCGACGGGGAAGCCGTTGTTGTCTCGTACGTAGCCGACAAGCTGGCCCCATGGCTTCCGTTCTGGTCTTTTGACAACGATGGCTCCGGCCGACACGGGGCGCTCGAAATCCGCTTCCATTGCGTCCGTCACGAAACCGAGCTCGACCGGAGGTGCTGCCTTGTCCAAAGCGGCGGCCTCGAACGGAACGTCCGTGAGCCCCTTGGCGAAGCTGTTGGCGGAGAACGCCAGCGTCGTACCGCCCGTACGCAGTTCGCCATACTCGCTCGTTTCAGTTACTTACTTGGATGATTTGGTAAGTTGGAGTTTGGGTGCGGTCGCGATGTGCGTGTCTTCACCGGGAAGCTTTCTTCATCCTGGGCATCCACACGAGCCTGTGCCGGTCGAACAAAGCGGTCCAGTCAATGCGCGTGAAGGCATAGAGCGCCGCTAGGAGAACCACCTGAGTGCCAACGAACCAGGCGCCCGCATATAGGCCGGACGCGAGGGAGTCGATGTGGAACCGCCTGCCCGCCGCGGCGCCGCCCACGATGAAGAAGGTGTAACTGGCCAGCCTGCCGACGAAGAACGGAAAGGCAACCCGCGGCAGCGGCAGCCCGGTCAGCCCGTAGGCGATGAACAGGAAATTCGAGGGTAGCGGGCTGAAGGCGTAGAACAGGAACAGGCCGATGGTCAGGGCCGTCCGCTTCTCGAGTCGGTCCTTGATGACGTCGACGTTCGCCCGGTGGGCGTCGCTCAGCAGCCTCTCCCGCACAAGCCAATGCGAGAGCTTCGCGAGCGTCAGCCTGCCCAGCGTCGCCGCGACCGCGCCGACCACGGCCACTTGCAAGGCGCCCGTGCCGGGGAACTCGAAGCCCACCAGGGCCAGGGCCATCCAGGTTGGCGGCGCGAACACCGGGATCAGGTTCAGCCCAAAGATGAGGGCGAACAGCAAGGCCATGGCAGGCAGTTGACCTAACACGGTGCCTTGCTCTCGCCAATCTCCACTCTCCGCTCCCTTGTCATGGACGCCCAGAACGAGTGGCCTGTCCACCACCTCGTCACGCACTGGACATCTGCACCGCTCTCAGCGTGGGTTCAGAGTATGCCCGTAATCAGGCGGTCGGCATGGGTGCCCTCCCGATAGGACGCCCTTACCGTGGCAGCGGCAGCAACGCCCGTGACGGCACCTCCGAGAACGTCGCCTAGGAAATGGGTTCCGATGTAGACGCGCGAGACGGCCAGCAGCACCGCGACGGCAAGGAGGGCCAACCCCTGGCGTTTCAGGCCATGCATGAGGAAGGCGGCCGCGTGTCATCTCCAACGCTATCTGATCGAATTTCTTGATCGCTAATTGATCGTGTTGGCGGCTAGACGGTGCCGATGACAAGACAATCGCGGGCGGCCTCGACGACCTCGCGCGTGACGGTTTGGA
>JAABVA010004589.1_pt1 | contig 12749 bp, 23 predicted proteins | sample 5560331 | NCBI WGS metagenome assembly JAABVA01 (sample SAMN12812661, study PRJNA571458) | rock metagenome | isolation source: Antarctica rocks | place: Antarctica: Victoria Land, Mt New Zealand sud | collected 2016-01-07
TGGGATTAGCGGCTCCAGTATCTCCCACTGCTCGTCGGTGAGGTCCATGCTCTTCTGCTCCTACCAAAATGATGTACGACTGAGCCACTATAGCCTCACTTCCGCATTTATGAGACGGCTTCTAGCAGAGCAACTTGATGTCGGATCCCGAAGAGGCGCGGAAAGGAGACTGACGATGGACTCAGCAAGGGTGCCGGAGAGCAGAGTCGAATAAGGAGGCGGGCTAGCCAGGAGCATTGGGCCGGGTCTGCTGTTGCTCTTTATTATGGGGACATGCTGGGGATCGGCATCTACGTCCGGGTCGACGCCGTGGCCGGGGAGGTCGGAGGGGCTGTATGGGTCTCGTTTCTGGTGGCGTTCATCCTCGCCGCCCTTACAGCCTTTGCCTACGTGGAGTTGGTAACGAAGTACGCCGGCGCGGCGGGGGCGGCACTATGCACCAACCGGGCCTTCCGCAGCCCGCTATTCTCGTTCGTCGTAGCGTTCGCGGTGATCTGCTCGGGGCTGACGAGCGCGGGAGCGGCGGCGCGGGCATTTGGAGGGGACTATCTAGCCCAGTTCATTAGCCTGCCGACGTTGCTCGTCGCCGTATTGTTCGTGGCCGTGCTCTCGCTCGTGAACTTCATCGGCATCTCCGAGTCTTTCAAGCTGAATTTGTCTTGACCCTGATCGAACTGAGCGGGCTCTTGCTGATCATCCTGATCGGGGCCCTGGCCCTCTTCGATGGCACGGCGGAGCCGGCGCGGTCGTTAGAGTTCACGAGCGACGCGAGCGTGCCGCTGGCGGTCCTTACCGGAGCGTCAGTGGCGTTCTACGCCCTGATCGGCTTCGAGGACTCGGTCAACGTCGTCGTGGAGACCGAGAGCCCGAGCCGCACCTTCCCGCGGGCGCTCTTTGGCGGGATTGCGCTAGTAGGCGTGGTGTACCTCTTGGTGACGTTCACTGCGACGATGATCGTAGACCCTGGCAGGCTCGCCGGGGAGGAGTCGGCTCCGCTTGGTTTGGTGCTCACGGAGAGACCGCTCGCGTTTCCGCCCCAACTCTTCTCGGTGATCGCGCTCGTGGCGATCACCAACACGGCGCTTGCAAACCTCATTATGAGCTCCCGCGTTCTCTACGAGATGGCTCGCGAGGGGGTCATGCCGAGCATCTTCGCCACGGTACATCGAGGGAGACGTACGCTCTGGGTGGCGATAGTCTTCATCGTCCTGCTCATGCTCGGTCTGGTCTCCACCGGCAGTGTGGGCGACCTCGCCAATACAACCGTCGTGCTCCTATTGCTGGTGTTCATAGTAGTGAACGCTGGTGTTCATAGTAGTGAACGTCGCCGTTCTGATCCTGCGCCGCGACCGGGTGGACCACTCGCACTTTACGGCTCCCGCCGTGATCCCTATCTTCGCCATCGTGACCATCATAGTCCTCCTCGTACAGCAGGAAGGCGCCATCTTCCTGCGGGCGGGGATACTCCTCCTGGTCGGGCTCGCTCTGTACGTCGTGAACTACTTGGTCAAGCGCGGCCTGGACCGGGAGACGCCCCAGCTGCCAGGTAGGTAAGGGGACTGCCGGGGCGAGACCCGTCCCCGTAGCTGGACAGGGCCATCTCCGCCGGGTGCATTGCTCGACAAGCCATCTGATCGAGAGGCGCATCCCGTTATTGGGAAACCTCCCGAGACATGTGACCATCAGGAAGGCCCTTCAACCGATCGGCCTTCCGAGAGAACCGCGTGGAGGGACCCGAGAGCTATTGAGTAGCGTCCTCGCGCCTACCTGATGTTGGAGGTCGAATCCTCGGAGCGGTAGCCGAGGTGGAGGTGGTCCTCGTGGAGCTCGAGCTGGTCCTCGTCCAGGACCCAGCCCTCCTCTCGCGAGCGGCCTAAAGCCTCCGTCCAGTCCGGCGGGCCTATGGTCTGGTCGGGCCTCCGCCCGGGAGGTATCCTCGCGAGGATCTCGCCGACGTCCACGACGTCCGGGTCAGCGCCGTTGCCCCGCACTGGCTTGCCGTCCACCCTCCGTATGTCCGCCGCCCTGCCGTGATAATGCGTGTTCGGCAGACCGCCAGCCTCGCCGTAGCCATCAGGGATCAACGGTCCATCCTTTACGCCCGGCAAGAAGTAGTGGCCCCCTTTGAAGACGTCCACGCATATCTCATGCTCCTCCGTTACCTTCAGCAGCGCGCTTACGAGACGCTCGTCTACGACTCCCGCCCTCAAGTCCCCCACCGCCGCCGCCGATGCCTCGAAGTTCGGGCTCTCCAGCAACTCCCCGACCTCGCCGCTCCCGCCGCCTCTCCCCCCGCCGAAGCTCCACGAGCAAGGCCCCGGAGCGAGCCTCCCGACATCCCCGAAGATGAAGGCCAGAGTGACCACCCCGCAAAGCGCCGCCACGATAAGAACCAGCGCCAGTCCGCCCAGGAGCCTCGTTCGCCCGCGCCGATCCCGGCGATTCACTATCTTTCTCCGGAGCACGTTGCCATACCCGGCAGAACCCCGGCATACTTCAGTAACCTGTCCGAGCTTGCTCCGCGAAGCATTCCATCATTTTAAGACGCGGTCAAACGTTCTTTGCTCGTGCTCCCGGGTATAGTCACGGTAGTACGTCGTCCAAAGGAGGAGAGAACCCGCATGCTGCCAGGGTCCGAAGAGTACACCATCGGGGTCGAGGAAGAATACCAGATCGTGGATCCCGAGACCCGCGAACTGCTCTCACGAGGCGAACGGGTGGTGGAGCTGGCGCAGCGGTCCGTGGGCGAGGAGGAGGTGACGGCCGAGCTGCTGGAGTCGCAGGTCGAGACCGTCACCCCCGTCTGCCGCACGCTTGCGGACGTGCGCGCCGAGGTCCTGCGTCTGCGGCGCGGTGTCATCGAGGCCGCGGAGACGGAGGGCAACCGCATCGTCGCCGCGAGCACACACCCGTTCTCGCACTGGCGGGAGCAGGTGGTCACACCGAAGGAGCGATACCGGGTGCTCGTGGAGACCTACCAGCAACTCGCCAGGGAGCAGCTCATCTTCGGCTTCCACATACACGTGGGCCTGAGCGACCGCGAGGCGGCGGTGCGGGTGCTCAGCCGCCTGCGCGCATGGCTCGCGCCGATGCTCGCCCTCTCGGCCAACTCCCCCTACTGGCTTGGGGCAGACTCAGGGTACGCAAGCTACCGCACGCAAGTCTGGAGCAGGTTTCCGGTCTCGGGTCCGCCCGGCCCCTTCGAGTCGCGCGACGAGCACGACGAGCTGGTGAGAGCCCTGGTAGAGACCGGAACCATCGACGACGCCACCAAAGTCTACTGGGACGCCCGGCTCCCCGAGAAGGTCGAAACAGTAGAGGTCCGGGTCATGGACGTATGCTCGTGCGTGGATGAAGCGGTCATGATGGCGGGCCTCACCCGTGCCCTGGTCCGCGCCTGCCACAAGCACTCCGAACGCGAGATACCCTACCCCAAGCCACGCCCCGAGCTCTTGCGCGCCGCCCACTGGCGCGCCTCCCGCCACGGCCTCGACGAGCGTCTCATAGACGTGGAGGCCAGACGAGCCGTCCCCGCCCGGGAGATGATCGAGAAGATGCTCCTCTTCGCCCGCCCAGCCCTCGAAGAGGCCGGAGACTTGGAAGAGGTCTCAGAGCTCGTGTATGAAACCCTCAAGCACGGTAATGGCGCCACGCGGCAGCGCAGAATCTTCGGGCGTGCGGGGCGGCTCGAAGACGTGGTGGACGTGCTAATCGAGGAGACGGCGCGAGGGGCGAGCCCGGCTTAAAGAAGGTGTCATTCACCTGTCAGGATCTCTACCTCACGCGGCGTAAGCGGCTCGCGGCGCGGGGCGCCTAGAGTGACGCGCCGGACGAAGCCCGCTCCTTCGAGCCTGGGGCGGTAGGTCGGGAAGGTGAGGAGCATGTAGCGCCCCGCGCCGCGACCCCTGCGGGAGGGGCGGTGTTCGATCCAGAGTACGGGGCGCGGCAGGTCGGGTAGGCCGGAGGGGAAGCGATCCCTCACCACCTCGGCCGCCAGACGTTCGACCATCTCGTCACCCCGCTCTTCGGGCAGGTCGCTGCACAAGACCACGGGCGCGTCCTCGGGCGTCTGGCCCGGGTAGATTCGGATACGCGCCCACCCCACACCGTAGCGGTAACATTCGCCCTCGTGGATGTAATCGTACTTGGCTCCCAATTCGTTTGGTCCCGGAGCCTTGCTCTCTCTACCCTGGGCGGTTGACGACCCGGTCGATCACACCGTACTCCACGGCTGCCTCCGCCCCGAGCATGTAGTCCCGGTCGGTATCGCGCTCGACCTTGTCCACGGGCTGGCCGGTCATCTCCGCCAACAACTCGTTCAGGCGCTGCTTGGTTCGTATGAGTTCCCTAGCGTGTATCTCGACGTCCGATACCTGTCCGCCCAACCCTTCGCCGATGCTCGGCTGGTGCAGGAGGATACGCGTATTCGGGAGCGCGCTGCGCTTGCCCTTCGTCCCGGCAGAAAGGAGGAACGCTCCCATACTCGCCGCCATCCCGAGCGCCGTCGTCGCCACGTCACAGCTAACGAATTGCATGGTGTCGTAAATCGCCATACCCGCGTATACACTACCACCCGGGGAGTTGATGTAGATGTTGATGTCCTGCTCGGGGTCCTCGCTGTCCAGGTGCAGAAGCTGCGCCATCACGACGTTGGCTACCTGATCGTCGACCGGTGTGCCGAGGAAGATGATCCTGTCGGCCAACAACCGCGAGTAAATGTCCATCGTCCTCTCCCCGCGAGGACTCTGCTCCGTAACGTAAGGGATCACCATGGATGGATCGTCGCGCCGCATTCCTGCCTCCTCTCTCACCAGTTTTGGCTATACTCTAACAGAGTAGCATTGTTGCAGTGTTTTTGCAAGTTTTATGTAGCGTATGGAGGTGACGTTTGGATATTCCGCACTTGCGGGGCATGCGTATGCGAGCGGTTCTGAGTCAGGAGCAGTTGGCTGAGAGGAGTGGGGTTGCGCGGGATACGATCTCCAAGCTGGAGACGGGCCGGCGCAAGGCCTACCCAACGACGGTCCGCAAGCTCGCAGCCGGCCTCGAAGTAGAGCCGCAACTACTGCTCGGCGGCGTCGAGTACCTCGACGAGGAGATAGTCGAGGGAGATCAGGGGCCAGGGGAAGATAAGAAGATCGGGTTCTAGGTTTCAGGTCCGGGTACAGGAGATCATACCTTCAGGCAGCATCGATCCTCCTTTTGAAGGATGCGCGTCCAGGTCCGACCCACAAAATACACCTTAGACCGCCGGTCAGGCGGAGAGCCGGGTAAAAGAGGAAGGTGGATTTCGCCCGGAGATACCTCTCCAGGGCTGTGCGCTGGTCTTGCAGCGGGATATATTTGTAGGGTAACTTCGGGGGGAGGTTTAAGGTCTCGTACGACGGCTTCGGAAAGGAGCGGTAGGATGGGTGCAGGATCGGGAGACGGCGGAGGCAGCGCGGGATAACGCTGATCGCGGTTTCGCTTGCAATGTTGCTGGCGTCCGTCCCCGCCCTGGCCGCTCAGGCCCCACAGAACCCGCCGTCTCGGGCGACCAGAGCGGCTCTCAACCGGTGACGCCCGACGAGTTGGGCGTCCGCGATCACGTCCCCGGCGAGTTTCTGGTCGGTTACGACTCGGAGGAGGCCCTGAGGGCGGCGCCCCAAGAGAACGTGGTGGACACCATCGATAGCATCTTCGTGCAGCACCTCGTCTACGGCAAGATAAAGAACGAGCCGGAGCCGGCCATACGGAGCACCGCCGAAGAGGCAAGAGCTCGAAGCCCGGCCCGGCGTGAACTACGTCGAGTACAACTGCTCGGTGGGAGCAGAAGCTCAGTTTACCTCCCCGGTGGCCGACTGTGGCGAGTGCGGCGCCAACATCGGGAGGTTGGCCGCGGAGGTCATTGGCGGCTCCGAAGGCGCGGAAGGCGAGACCACCTACGAGGTCGCCCTCGAAGCCGCCCGTTCCGCCGACGAAGGCAATGTAGCCTTCGCCTCCGAGGCCGTCGAAGGGAACACCGGGGAAGAGGATATAGGCGCCGTCAGCATGAAAGAAGAGGATATAGACGCCGCCAGCACAGGAGAAGAGGCTGCCGGCGACGCGGAGGAGACGACGGACGAAAGAGAACAGGCGAGGGAGACTGGGGAGGAGACCACCGCTGGTGAGAACGCCTCCAGAGATACCGGTGAAAGGACCATAAACGGGGTAGCGGCGAGTGAAGGGAGCAGGGTGAACTCCCTGCTCCTGGCCCTGGGTGGAGGAATGCTCCTCGTAGCCGGGGTCTTTTTGGCCCGCAAGATCTTCGGGGAGTAGCTACGGCTCCAGGCGGATGATGCCGCGTTTCAGGGAGGCGGTGACGGCGGCGGTACGGTCGGTGACGTCAAGCTTGTCGAAGATGTGGAGCATGTGGCTCTTGACGGTCGTCTCGCTGACCCAGAGCTGCTTGGCGATCTCCTTGTTGCTCGTGCCGCGCACCACCAGCTCTAGAACCTCGATCTCTCTGGCGCTCAAGGCCTCCTCCGCTGGTCATCGCATCCTCCGCATCAGCCAGGCTGCCACCGCCGGGGACAGGGGAGACTTACCCTCCGCCGCCGCCCGTATCGCCGAGAAGAGCTCCTCGCGCGGGGCGTCCTTCAAGAGAAAACCGGTAGCCTCCGCCTCGACAGTCCGGAGGATATCCGCGCCGCTCTCGTAGGTAGTCAGGACGAGCACCTGGACCTCCGGATGCTCCTCCTTTATGAGCCCTATCACCGTAACGCCGTCCATCTCCGGCATGCGCAGGTCCATCAGCACCACGTCGGGCCGAAGCTCGCCGGTCAGAGTCACGGCCTCCTTGCCGTTCCGGGCCTCCCCCACCACCTCGGGGTCCGGCTCGCCGGAGAACATCCCCCGCAAGCCGGCTCGCACTACCGGATGGTCGTCAGAGATCAAGATGCGTACGCTCACGGGACCTCCCTTACCTCCCTCGAACCCTCGGCCTCGGGGGATCCCACAACCACCGGCAACTCGACCGCCAGCGGCGTCCCCTCTCCTACAGCGCTCTCGACGGAGAGCGTTCCGCCCGCCCCCTCGACCCGCTCGCGCATCCCCTTGAGCCCGAAGCCACCTGAGTCGCGATCCCTCACCCTTCCGTTCTCCCGTGACGGGTCGAAGCCCGCCCCATCGTCGCGCGCCACGGCGCCCCCATGTAGGAGAGCGTCAGCGCGACCCGGCTCGCCCCTCCGGCATGCTTACGTACGTTCGCCAGGGCCTCCTGCGCCACCCTGAACAGGGTCACCTCGATCACGGGTGCCAGGGGCTGCCGGGCGCCGGTAGCGGCGACGCTGGCTACGATGCCGCTCTCTCTGGACCAGCGCTCGGCGAGCCTGGCGAGGGCCTCGGGGAGCGAGGCCTCCTCAAGCCGCTCCGGGCGCAGGGCCCAGACCAGCCGCCGCGCTTCGGTAAGGCTCTCCCGGGCGGTGAGCCACGCCTGGTCGAGGTGACGGTGTATCTGGCCGGAGTCCGCAGGCATGATGCCTTCCGCCGCCTCCAGGTTCATCACGATGCTCGTAAAACCCTGCGCCAGGGTGTCGTGGTCTCGTGCGCCATCCTCTGGCGCTCCCTCAAGACCCCGGCCTGCCGCCCCGCCCTGCGCGCCTCCTCGACTAACCGCAAGTTCTCAAGCGCGAGCGCCGCCTGGGCGACGACGGTCTGGTACGAGCGGACGGAGCTCCTCGGGAAGCGCCGCTCGCGCGAGGCCACCGCGAGCACCCCGACCCTCTCCCCACCCGGCGCGACCAGCGGCAGTAACAGAACTGACCGTATACCCTGTTGCCTTCACACCGCCCGCTCCGAGGCGGATAGCTCCCCGGCTCGTAGTGTCCGAGAAGACCCCCTCCCGGAGCCCACCAACGCCCACACGTCCCCCCCATCGAGCCGTACACCGCCCGGTCAATCGCGCGAAGTCCACGGCGTAAGGGCCTTCAGAGCGCCAGAAGACACCGCCTCGTCCTCGTCCTCCGCGTAGCCCGACCACCACAGGGCTACCCCAACGGACACCGTGCTCAGCGGTGGCCGCCGATTGCCTCCGCGACGGCCCGCGGCCCACCCGCCGCACCGACGCCCCGGTTCGCCTCGTAAAGGGCCTCCTGCACGACCAGGGCGGCACGGCCCTCGATCCCACCTATCAGACCGCCCGCCAGCGCCAGCGCCAGGTACTTCATCACCACGTCTACGCTCGAGTCTCCATAGATCAGCCCTACGGCTTGACCCGCGACCACAGAGACCAGGGCTATAAGAACCCCATGCGATACCGGCGCCTCACCAATTCTGCGTGCCACCCAGGAAGCCGCGAAAGCGGCCAACACCGTATTAATCACGCAAGCCCCAGAGGCCCATTACGGGCCCAAACTGCTTGGCCTGACTGTCAATCTCTTCGTCGCTGAGCCCGAGTACGGACGCGAGTAGGTAGAGGGCCAGGGCGTATCCGAAGACCAGCAGAGGCAACAGCAGTTGAGGAATGACCCCGACCACCGCGCCGGCCACTAGTACCATCCGCCACCGCACACCATCCAACGCGCCGGTTTTAGACGGACTCACGGTATTCCGGGTTGTGGCCGGCTCCCCATGATCCAGAGAGGTCGGTGAGTAGAACGTGAAGAGAGATCCCAGCCTCCTGGCCCTCGTCCTGATAGGCTCCATTACAATGTCGCTCTCCGCCGGGGTATTCTCCTGGTTTTCATCGCACCCTCCAACAATTTCGCCCTCCGGCGTCCCGTTATCAAGGATGATTGCAGAGCGGATACGGGCCGACAACCCTTTTCAGACCGGGATCATACTTCAGGCAACCAGGCTCATCCTTTTGGAGGACGTGTCCCCGTGCCCGTAATGACAAATTTACGCGCCGCTCGTGTCCAGCACGATAAAGGACTTCGGTGCCATGGAGTTCGATGAGGCTGATATGGTCCCCGCCACAGCCTCCTTCAAGGACGGCAACGACAGTGGCAAGTCCCCGAGAAACTTCTCCCGCGGGACCAAAGGACTCCCGTCGAAGGACATGCTCCGCAAGCTCGTCCGGTGGTAACGGGTCGCCGGAGGATCAGCTCGCGCGGTTGGAGAGAGGGGCCCTTTCGGCTTCCTCCCCAAGCGTGCCACGTCGAAACCCAGAGGGTGGACTCTGCGTAGTAGACAGTTGTATGGCATCGTAATGAGGTTCTCGACCGTCGGGAAGGAAAGTTTGGTGCAGCCTGTCAGAGGGGTTAGCCGATACGAGACACCGGTTCGCAAGACCGGGGTCTTTCTGATCATGCTCCTGGCATCGGTCGTCTTCGCAGCGGGGTGCGGCGGAGGCGAGCAGGCACCAAAAGATTCCGCCGAAGAACAGAGCACCCAGGAACAGGGTACGAACGCGGAACGAACGGAGGATACCGGAATGGACAAGGGTAAGGCTGGCGAAGGCTCCGGGCAGGAGGTTACGCTCAAGTTAGAAGGCGACGCCGGGACCGGGTTCTCCGGGGTATGCAATGTCGGGGGCCAGGAGGAGGATCTCGCCGGAGAGACCCCTCAGAGCTTCGTCTACGACCTGCCCAAAGACCAGAAGCTTGACTGTGAGGTCCGCAAGAGCGACTCGGACTCGGGCACCCTCAAAGTCACTCTGACCGCTCCTGGCAACAACATAGTCCAACAGACCAATACCCCGGGCGGCTCTATAAACCTCTCCTTCTCGGGCAGCGGAGTCACCTCTTCAGGCTCATTTTCGTCCAACTCCGTCGTCCAGCAGAATTCCTCCTCGTCCAGCTCCCACTAAACGGATCGGAGTTCGTGGTAGATAAACGAGCAGTCGATCGGAGCGACTCCGGGCAGACCGGCGCGGGCCGAGGCGACGGCCCGCGCGGCACCTTTGAACCGTGAGAAGGCCGGCTGTTAGCGGCCTCTCCACGTCTCTATAACGGCATGCAATGACATTGGACCCCCAAGCCTTGCCCTGCTCAGTACCGATGTAGCGGGAGTCCCGATGCACTCCGTGTCCCTCTCTAAAGTCGGCGTAACAGAGGTGGCCCAACTGCAATGACTACCGTTATAGTAACCCCTTTCGCCCCTCTGTTCTATCTCGAGCTCGATACCGCCGACGAGGCGTGCTATCAGATTGTAGAGGAGGGCGGAGATAAGCCCGCCAACGAAGCCTATAATTCCGTAGGAGATGGGGAGAAAGATCACGGTCCCCACCCCGAAGAGCGTCCCGAAGATGAGCCCATCGGAGCCGGACTGTGGCGAGCCCGTGCTGGCTACAGCGCCGATCAACGAGACCAGTGCTATGGATAACCCGATCAGCAACCCGAGCAAAGCGTAGAGTATCCCGAGTACCTTCCCACAAGAGAGCACGCCAATATTCTTCAAGTTCATCCCGACACCTCCCGTATCCTCCGTTACCATCATCAATGGTACATGAAAGGAGAGCCCGGTTATACTGGCTTACGCCCAGCCGATTGTCCTCCTGTTTCTTGGTCCCGCAGGTCTTCTACTGGAGGAGCTTTCTGAGCTGGTCTTCAAGGTAGTCGGCGGTGACCTTGCCCTCGGGGGCATAGGCGACGGCTTCTTTGCAGAGGTGGTAGAGAGCGAGGGTCCGGGTCGGGGAGAGGCGACGGCTGCCGGCCTGATCTAGGACCATCCGCATCAGGTCCAGCGCCACCTCCGCATCGGTCTTGCGCTGCTCCAAGGTGTGGCCTCCCTCCGGCCGGCAGTCGCCCATCGTGGCCCGACCGCTCTTTATATTCGGGCATGGGCAGTATACAGGGAGCGGCGTTGGGGGCTGCTGGGGGAGGTTAGCGTTATGGTAAACTCGAACGCACTTTGATCTGGAGGGATAGATCTTCGAACATCGCGTGCGTCGTCGCGGAGCGCGGCTGTGGGTGAACTTGAACGAGCGTACACGCGGTGTCCCATTTGCCGATACATCTTTCGCGCGCCGCGCGCAAGCACCTACGTCACTATCGGCCGCGAGTCTGACCTCTGCCCCAAGTTCCCCGGCCGCCAGTCCGACGGGTCCCGCGTGATCCAGGCCGGGATAACGATGTGCCCGTCCTGCTCCTTCGCCGCCCGTGAAGGCTTCGATGACCTGGATCTCTCCTCCATGGAGCGCTACGGGCTCGAAGAGCGCCTCAGGGAGGACGGTCTCTTGCGCGTCTTCCGCACGAGCCCGCCGCCCTGGCTCGCCTTCCACGCTGCCGAGGTCTGCGGCCAGGAGCGCGCCCTCTCTGCCCACGAGCTCGGCGATCTCTGCCTGCGCGCCTCCTGGGTCTGCCGTAAGGAGAAAGAGCGCCCCTTCGAGAGCACCTTCCAACTTCGCGCCATCCGCTACTTCCTACGTTCCCTAAAGGAGGACAGGCTTGCGGGACGCGAGCTCTCCGTCACCACCTACCTCGTCGGCGAGCTCAACCGCCGCCTCGGCAATCACCGCGAGGCCCTCAACTGGTACGTCAACGCCGCCCGCGCCACCGGGGACGACCCGGCCCTCTCCTGGCTCGGCCGCCTCATCGAACAACAGAGCAAGCTCGCTAAAGAACAGGCCGCGTAGTAGAAGCCGAACACTTCTTCTCTTGCCAGCGGAAGGATCGTGGATACCTTGAGGATATGGAGCGTCATGCTCCCGTTGTAGCCGGTGGTGTTGCGACCGCTTCGGGGGATGAACTTGGATAATATTGTTCTCCCGAAACCTCGAACTGTGCTCCTTGTTTTACGCTGCAGGCTCCACGACGCTGGGCTCGTTGTTCGAGGGCTTGTTTACCCTCCGGCTCACTGCGTACGCCTCCATCTCGTCGGAGGGGTAGGGCTTCAAGAGATCCATGAGCGGTTCTTTTTCGTCGAAATCTGGATCGAGCCACACCGCGTAGTTTTCAGGAGGAAGGATCACTGGCATACGGTGATGTATCTCGCCCATTAGGTCATTCGCGTCAGTGGTGATAATGGCGCAGGAGCGGATCTCTTCACCATTCCTCCAATCCTCCCACAATCCTGCAAAGACGAACGGACAACCATCCTGCATATGAATATAAAAAGGTTGCTTGCCACTGTCCGTTTTTTGCCACTCGTAGAACCCGTCAGCGAGGATGAGGCACCTACGCTTCTTGAAGGCACTGCGGAATGATGGCTTTTCGGAAACGGTTTCGGCACGAGCGTTGATCATCTTGTTTCCTATAGCAGGATCTTTGGCCCAAGACGGGATCAAGCCCCAGTGAAACATCTCCAATTTTCGCTTATCGTCCTCCTCTACAACCGCAACGACCTCCTGAGTCGGTGCGATGTTGTAGCTGGGGGTCAATGAGGTAGGGTACTCCTCGATCTTGAACCATTCAGCCAATACGTTGGTCGGAGTCTTCAAGGTGTATCTTCCGCACATGATTTTCACTCCCCCTACTGCTAGACAGTCCCGACACTCTTTACTGATTCTACTGGAGTGGACACTGAATTCCCTCCGTTGTTTTTTTGCAAGGACTCAGAAACTCTACTCTGTTCAAGGTTATGGTAGGAAGCCCTTGAAAAGAAAGGTCCTGGTGGCCTGCAAGGTGGGGGTAATAGGTGGGGAGAGGGAAGTGGTGAGCACCAGGATGTGATGGGGACCATTATGCTCATCCTCAATAAAGGCTGAGTTACAAACTAATAACAGTTTAGTAACACTATAGAGGTTACTGGTAGTACCCCATTCAACCGTGGAGAGCAGTCAAGCAGCATGAGCAGCCTCCAACAACCACCTCGGTCGTCTCCCGCGCCGCTTGGGTAGAGTCGGAGGA
>JAABVA010004593.1_pt1 | contig 12745 bp, 14 predicted proteins | sample 5560331 | NCBI WGS metagenome assembly JAABVA01 (sample SAMN12812661, study PRJNA571458) | rock metagenome | isolation source: Antarctica rocks | place: Antarctica: Victoria Land, Mt New Zealand sud | collected 2016-01-07
ATGCCGCATGACCGCGCAACGACAGCACGGGAAGTGCGGGAGATCCGTAATTTTCCTCACTCCGTTGCGCTCGCCACTGGCGGAGCCGCGGGGCGGCTCCGCCATTGGCGAGCGCTGTAGATTGGGGACCGAACCCGTTATGTAACGCATTGCAGTGGCCTTGGCGGCGCATGCGACGCGCCCCGTGCGGTTACGCGTTGGCAGCCTTGGGCGGGCGGCCCCGGCGACGCGGCAGCATGGGATCGGCGAGCCCGGCCGCGGGGTTGGGACGCGGTACCTGCGGCAGCAGGGCGGCATGCTGGCGCATCCGGTAGCTGGAACCCTCGATCTGCACGACGACAGCATGGTGCAAAAGCCTGTCCAGCAGGGCTGTGGCGACCACGGGATCCCCGAAAACCTCGCCCCATTCCGAGAAGCCGCGGTTGGAGGTCAGGATCATGGCGCCGCGCTCGTAGCGGGCGTTGACCAACTGGAAAAACAGGTTTCCAGCGGTTGAGCCGACGGCAAGATAGCCGATCTCGTCGATGATGAGCAGCTGCGAGCGGCAGAGATAGCGGATGCGCTCGCGCAAGCGCCCCTCGCGCTCCGCTTTGGCCAGGCTGTCGAGGATGTCGGCGAGCGGCGAGAAGTAGACGCTGCGCCCGGCGCGGACGGCCTCGACCCCAAGCGCGATGGCGAGGTGGCTTTTGCCGGTGCCGGACTGGCCGATGAGGTGCACCACCTCGTGGCGGTCGATGAAGTCGAGCGCCGCCAAGGCCATGATGCGGTTGCGGTCGAGCGAGGGCTGGAACGAGAAGTCGAAGCCGCCGATGGTCTTGATGGTGGCGAGCCGGGCCATCTGCAGGGCTGCCTTGATCCGGCGGCCCTCGCGGACGGTGAACTCCTCGGCCAGCAGCGTGTCGATCGCCTCGATGGCGCCGATCTGGCCGCGCTCGAGCTGCTGGACCACGGCGTCAAGCGCTTCCAGCGCACGCGGCATGCGCAGGCCGACGAGGTTGTGGCGGATGCGCTCAAGCGGGGCATCCGGCAAAGGCCCGGGCGTCATGCGGCTGTTCCCTTGCGGGCGAGCCGCTTGGCCACGGCGTCGTAGAACGCCAGCGGGCGGAGTGCGACGACGTCGCCGGTCCGGCCAGGTGCCGGGCCGTTGCGCGGCGTCTGGCTGTTGGCCGGGGCACGCGCCGTGCGGTGCCCGGCGATGATCCGGCGCTGGCCGCGGCCGTCGAGGACAGGGTGGACGGCGACGACCTGGCCGTCCTCCAGGGTGCGCAGCTCGTGGGCGGTGCTGTGCACCTCGACCGGGCGCCGGCGCGTGGTGTCGGGCACGCTGTAGAGGTTGCCGTCCACGGACACCATGCCGTCCTTGGTGATGCGCCGCTCCAGCCGCAGCACCGCCTGGAACGGCCCGGCCGGCAGCGGCTGCAGGCTGGGGCGCTCCTCGGCGAAGTGCTCCTGGACCACGCGGCGCGTGGTGGCGTGGGTGCGCGGGTTGGCGACCCCGTCCAGCCACTGGCGGAGCTGGTCGTTGAGGTCGCCGAGGTTGCGGAAGCTGCGGGCGAGGAAGAAGTCCTCGCGGATGTAGCGGAACGGGCGCTCCACCTTGCCCTTGGTCTTGGCCCGGTAGGGCCGGACGCAACGCTTGGCGCGGCCTGGCAGGCCTTGGGCAGGTAGCCGTAGTGGCGGGCGAACTCGACCAGGGTGCGGTTGTAGACGATGTGGCCGGCGTCGGCGTCCTCGCGCACGAACACCGTGCGCATGCGGTCGTAGAGCACCTCGGCCGGCACGCCGCCCAGCGCCTCGAACGCGGCGGCGTGGCAGCGCAGCAGGGTCTGCAGGTCCTGCTGCGGCACGAACCGGGCCCACAGCATGCGGCTGTGGCCCAGCACGAGCGAGAACAGCCAAACCACGCGCTCGACCCCCGGCTCGTCAGCGAACACGGTGCGGAAATGCGCGAAGTCGACCTGAGCCTGCCGGCCCGGCGGCGTCTCGAAGCGCACCTCGAAGCCCGCGGGCGCGCTGGGCCGGACCTCGCGCAGGAAATCCTTCACCATGGTATAGCCGCCGCCATAGCCGAGGTCGCGGATCTCGCGGTGCAGTCGGCTGCCGGTCAGATCGGGATAGGCCACCACGCGCTCGCGCAGGTAGGGCTCGAACGGGCGGACCTTGGCCGGGCGCGGCTGGCGTGGCTTGTAGATTGGCGGCTCCAGGCCGCTCTCGATGTATTTGCGCACCGTCTTGCGGTCGAGGCCGGTGCGCCGCGCGATGGCGGACACGCCCAGCCCCTGCCGATGCAGATCCAAGATCATGACGAGTTCCCCAAGCCTGACCACCATCGCGTTCCCTCGAACAGCCGAGGGGGGATGGTGGCCTACTGCCGGGCGGCGCCCCACAGCGCCGGGCTCACGGGTGAGCCGCCGCCGCGCCAAACTGGGGAATTTTCAACCGCCCGATTTGCGGAGGATGCAGGATCTCCCGCATTTCCCGTGTTGTCGTTGCGCGGTCATGCGGCATGTAATACCCGTTGCCGTAAAAATTGACCCGCTTGCCACGTGAGTTTTGCCCGAAAGGCTGAACCAAGAATGCCGGCAAGCTCAGGTTGAGACTTATGGCAATTGGTATAAGACGCGGGCGCGCAGAAGCGGGAAACCGGCTCGGCCATACATGGTCCGTTTCAGCATCTTGAGCCGGTTGATCTGACCTTCGGCCGGGCTTGTGGTCCAGGGCAGGTCGAGGGCGGCCTGCACCGCGGCGAGGTCGTGGCGCAGGCTGGCGGCGAACTCCGCCAGCGGCGTGCCCGCTGCGTCGGCGAGCACTGCGGCCAAGCTCTCCTGGCTCTTGCGGCGCAGCAGCAGGTTGAGGCGCTTTGCGACCGCGATGCCGTTCGCGAGTTCGGGAGCCTGCGCCAGGAGAGCCGAGACGAATGCCTGCTCAGCCCCGGGCAGCATGGCAGGGTCGGCCATGAGCATGCGTGCCACGTGCCGGCCGGACGGCGGTTGTCCGCTGGCCATGCCGGTGGCGACTTCCGGGTCAGCTCTACGCCGCTGGCCTGCCCAACTCTTCACGGTGCCATACCGGCCGGCAAAGCCGAGACCGACGAGTTCGCGCCAAAGCCGGGCGGCGTTGCGGCAGCCTTCTGCCCAGCGCTGTTCAAGGCGATCGCGGTAAGGGGCAAGAACACCCGCCCGCGGCGGTTTGCGCCAAAGCGAGGGACCACCCGCTTGGAGCCAGACCCGGATCGTCTTGCGGTCGGCGCCAAGCTGGGCGGCGATGCGCGATAGAAACGCCGGCCGCATGCAGCCGCGCGGTTTCTTCGTAGCGCGCCTGCCGTCGAGCGTAGGAGGCCTGGCTGCGCCGGGCGGTTGCGGTCGGCTTGGCGCCGTCCGGCGCTGGCGCGGCCACCGTCGGCATGGGTCGCTGCTCGCCGAACTGCTTGGCGACACGCCGGACCGTGACGTGCTGACGGTCGACCACCGCGCGGACGGCATCGCCGAGGTTGCGCAGCAGGTGCCAGCGGTCTGCTGCCTGGACCGCATCCGGCGCGCCCTGGCGCACGCCGTCTGCATAGGCGCCCGCTCGGTCGCGTGCGACGACCTCGACGCCCGGGTGCCGGCGCAACCACCCGGCCAAGGTCTCGGCCTGCCGGTCAGGCAGGAGGTCGACCACCGCGTTGCGCTCCAGGTCAACCAGGATGGTCCCGTAGCGGCGGCCCCGGCGCCAGGCCCAGTTATCGACGGCCAGGACGCGCGGCGTGGGCGGCGGCACATTGTCGTTTCCGGCCCGGCGTGCCATGCGCAGCAGCGTGTCTGCGCTGACCGGCATGGCTAGCCGCTCGGCCAAGCGCTGGCCGGCCTCGTCGCCGAGCGCCAACCCGAGGTGGCCTTGCAGGCTGCCCAGGCGCTCGGTCCGCCGTGCGGCGAGCGGTGCAACGCCGGGCAGGCGCTCGGCAAAGGTTTGGCGGCGGCAGAGCGGATCAAGGCAGCGGAACCGTCGCGCTCGGACGCGCAGCAGCGCCGGGCGGCCTTGCCAAGGCAGGTCGCCCAGGAGCCTCTCGTAGTGGCTGTGGATGCGGCACGAGATCGTGCCGCAGTCGGGACACGGGGCCGTCGCGGATTGCGGCTGGGTGACGATGGTGACGCGCTCGGGGGTGGGCAGGACCTGCACAACGGCCAAGCCCGTCGGGATCAGGCATAAGGAATGTTTGGGCAAAGCTGGCTTTCAGAAAGAATCCACGTTCCTCCTATGTGCTCATCCGAACCCGCAACGACAGCACGGGAAATGCGGGAGATCCAGGATGCAGTCGGCACTGACAGCTGTGGCCGTCGTCGCGAAAGACGTTCTCCTGTGCCAGCTCCCAGCCGCGTGCCGCGGCATGGGTGCGTAGGCGGTCGAGCTGCTGCTCAATGGTCTGCGTCTGGGTTTGGCGCCGGGTCGAGACCCGAGCATATGCGGCTACTTGCATGGCGGTTCTCCTGCGGGGCGTCCCACGGAGTAGCCGAGAAAGCGAGCGTGCCGGGGCGCGCGGCGGCGGCCTGCAGGAGCAGCTGATAGGCCCTGTCCCACCGCCGCTGCGCCGCCGGATGGCCGACTGGCCGCCGACAAACCGTCCACTGCTGCTGCTTCATGGTCCACTCCGAGAGGACGAGATCCTCCCAGAACGGTGCTGCTGGCCCCGAGCAGCATACGATCAGCCCCCACCCGCCCCCGATGCTCCGGCAGGACCAACCGACCCCATCGGATCAGGCAGAATTTGCCTTTTGCGAACAGACCATCTTGGCGGTGTCGAGGCCGATCATGGTAATGCTCATCGCGGGCGGCTCCTTTTCTGCTGGTTCTCACGACCCGCACCTTGGCACATCGATGCCGCCGGGGGGTCGTCCATCCCATCTGCGGGAGAACCACGGAAGCCAAGGAGGATCAGACCCGGCCTTCTTGGGTCTAGCGGAAGGGCGGCAACAACTGCTTCCGGACGGCAGCCGCCAGTCCAGGCCGAACCAGGTTCAGGAACGTCAGCGCGGCTTTCGAAAGCGGGCTATTCCTGCGCACGCCGACCTCAATGGGTGTCTCAGGAAGCAGCCCGCACAAACTCCTGGCATCCAGACCTTTGTCCAACTCCGCATCGAACGCACCATCCTTGATGATTGCGACGCCAAGCCCGGCGCGCGCATACCGCTTGATGATGTCGCTGTCCGCTTCGAGGAGCGAAAAGTGCGGCGTCAGGCTCCTTGCCTCGAATGCGTGCAGGAGCACGCCGTGAGACACGAACGCCTCTGTATAGGTGATGATAGGGTAGGCCGCCAAAGCCTCCAAGCTCAGCGCTGGCAGCCTCAGGAGCGGGTGGTTCTGCTTTGTGAGAAGCTGCCAGCCCAGATCGAAGCATGGTATGGTGACGAGGTCTGACGAAAGGTCCTTTGGCCTGGTTGAAAGCGACATGTCGGCATTCCCCACCGCGACCATGCTGATGAGCTGTGGCATGGTCCCATGGCATAGGCGGAACCTTAGCTTTGGATATGCGCGTGAGAACCGCTCGATCAGCGGCGGCAGCATGTAACGCGCGATGGTCTGCGAGGCTGCGACGGTCAGGGTGGCGTTGCCGGCATTTTGGACCTCCCGTGCGGTGCGCTTCAGCTCGTCAACCGCATCGACAGCTCGTGCGATGATCGGCAGCAGCAGTTCCCCGCCCGGGCTGAGGCTGACGAACCGGTTGCGCTGTCGGACGAACAACTCGGTCCTTAGCTCCGCTTCTAGGGCTTGCACGTGAGTGCTGAGCGCAGGCTGCGAGGTGTTGAGCGATGCAGCCGCGCGGGTCACACTCATCTCGTGCTTCACGATGGCGTCGACCGAGATCAGGTGTTGCAGCTTCACGTCGCCAGGCCTCCCCACCGCCGTCATCGCGGCGCTCCAGGGAATATAGGGATGCCGCAACGGGCGCTCCATCCCGCCTGTCCGTCGCCTGCCGCATCGCCGTGCGGGACCGCGCGTCCCGTGCTGTCCATCATCGAAGCTTATACCCACCCGCAAGCCGTTATGAGCGGACGCGGCGTCCACGGGCCATAATCATCGAAAGCGGCGCCGCAGGAGCGCCGTGGTCCTGAAGAAGGGTGGAGGATCCGATACGATGTCCCCTTGGGCAAGCTCGGTAGGCAGGCGGCGAGTTCTGGCTCGCCCGGCCCTGATCGGTGCAGCTGCGGTCCTCCCGACGGCTCTGCCGGCGGGCGCGACGGGTCGCGTGCCCGCCGGTCAGGCGCCTGCCTACTACAGATTCAAGCTGGGCGATGCGGAACTCACCCTCGTTTCCGACGGCCCGATCCTCAGCGGCGATCCGAAGGTCACGTTCCGCGGCGCGCCGAAGGAGGAGATCGACCGCGTGCTGCGGGAAAGCTTCCTGCCGACGGACAAGCTGGTGTTCGACCAGAACATTCTCGTGCTCAGGAACGGGGGCAAGACGGTGATCTTCGATACCGGCATGGGTCCTTCGAAGGCGTTTGGACCCGAAGCTGGGCATCTCCTGCCCAACCTGGCTGCGGCCGGGTTCAGTCCGGAGGGGATTGATGCGGTCGTGCTCAGCCATGGCCATGCCGACCATGTCGATGGACTCATGATGGCGGACGGGTCGCGCACCTTCCCGAACGCGCAAATTTACATCGACCAGACAGAGTTCGAGTTCTGGACGAGTGCCGAGCGGACCGGACCGGGCCGCAAAGTCCTGTGTGAGCACGCCGCCCGCAGCCTCTTGCCGAACCGGGACCGCATTCAGTTTATCCGGGAAGGGCAGGAGTTCCTGCCAGGCATCCAAGCGGTTTCGACGCCGGGCCACTCGCCGGGCCATCTGATGTTCATGATCCAGTCCGGAGGCGAGACGCTGTCCTACATCGCCGATGTCGGGCGCCACCACATCCTGAACGTTGAGACGCCGCGGCTACAGTTCATCGGGGACACCGATCTGGAGCAATGCGTGGCCTCTCGCCTGCGCGCGTTCGGCATGCTGGCGATCAACCGCATCCCGGTCATCTCCTACCACTATCCTTGGCCCGGCCTCGGCCACCTGGCCACCTGGGGCGACCGCTACCGCTACTATCCCAGCACCATGGAGATGTCGGGCTAGGCGCAACACCGTTCATTCAAGGCCAAACTGTTCGCTTGGCTTGGTCCGCAAAGGAGTCCCAGAGGCGGGCAGCCGGGGTCGCTACGCGAAATTCCAGCCAAGTGAACCGTGTTGGGGCTAGGCGGCTTCCATCGAAGGCACCGCCGGCCCAGTTCCCATCCAGCGCCGGCTTGGGGCGCCGCACGACGAAACGCCATCCGGCCCGAACACTTCCGAGCGTATGCAGAGCTGATGGCATGGCGCAGCACGGCCACCTTGGCCCGCACCGCAATGCCGCCACAGGCCAAAAACCCGCGGCGCAAACGAAAGCATGATGATGCACGACTACAAGCTGTTCATTGGCGGCGCATGGGAGGAGAGCGACGGCAAGCAGTCGTTCCCTTCCTACAACCCGTTCACGCAGAAGGAGTGGGCATCCATCCCGCAAGCGGCGCCGGCGGATGTGGAACGCGCCATCGCGGCCGCGCGGCGCGCGTTCGACACGGGATGGCGTGACACGCCGGGGCTGGAACGGGCCACCCTGCTGAACAAGCTCGCTGACCTGCTCGAGGCCGATGCGGCACGGATGGGCGAGCTTGAGAGCACCGACAACGGCAAGGTCATCCGGGAAACGCGCGGACAGATGGTGTTCTCCGCGAGGCAGTACAGGTTCTATGCCGGGTTCGCCGACAAATTGTATGGCCAAGTCGTGCCTTTGGACATGCGGCACGTGTTTGACTACGCCGAGCGCATCCCGCTCGGCGTAGTGGTTCTTGTGACGCCCTGGAACTCGCCGATGGCGCTGCTGGCCAACAAGCTGGCGCCGGCGCTTGCCGCCGGGAACTGCGTCATCATCAAGCCGTCCGAGCACGCCTCTGCGACGACGCTGGAATTTGCCAAGCTGGCCGAACACGCTGGCTTCCCGCCCGGCGTGGTCAACGTCGTGACCGGCGACGGGGAAGTCGGCCGGCTGCTGTGCTCGGCCCGCGGGATCGACAAGATCAGCTTCACCGGCAGCGCCGAGGTGGGCGCGCTGATCGCGGCGGCCGCGGGACGCAACCTGGTGCCGACGACGATGGAGCTGGGCGGGAAGTCGCCCAACATCATCTTCGCCGACGCCGACTTCGCCAACGCGGCGTCGGGCGCCCTGGCCGGCATCTTCGCGGCGACCGGACAGACCTGCGTCGCCGGGTCGCGGCTGCTCGTGCAGCGGCCGATCTACGGGAAGATGGTGGAGGAGCTTGCGGCGCGGGCGGCGCAGATCACGATGGGTGACCCGCTGCTGGACACGAGCGAGATGGGGACGGTCGCAAACCGCCCGCAGTTCGACCGCATCGTTGGCTTGATCGGCAACGCCCGCTCAGCCGGCGCCGAGCTGGTGACCGGAGGCGGGCCGCCGACGGGTGACGGACTCGGTGACGGCCTGTTCATAGCGCCGACGATCTTCGCCGGCGTCCGGAACTCGATGGAGATTGCGCAGCAGGAGGTATTCGGGCCGGTCCTGTCGATCATTCCTTTTGATGCGGAAGAGGAGGCGGTCGCAATCGCGAACGGCACGCGGTACGGCCTGGCTGCTGGTGTCTGGACGGCGGACGTGTCGCGCGTGATGCGGATGGCCCGGGCGATCCAGGCCGGCGGGATCTGGGTGAACACTTACCGGATGCCGGCCGTGCAGGCTCCGTTCGGCGGCGTCAAGGACAGCGGCTTCGGCCGCGAGCGCGGCACATACGGGATCGAGGAGTTCACGACGTCGAAAAACGTCATGATCGACTTTTCGGGGGTGACCAAGGACCCGTTTGCCAAGCCGCAGTCACGGACCTGAGCAGGAGGGAACACCATGGGCATCGTCCAGACCGTGACCGGGCCCGTCGAGGCTGCAAACCTCGGCGTGGTGCTGTCGCACGAACACGTGCAGCTCAATACGTTGGGCCTGCGCGAGAACTACCCGAACGCCACCGTGCCCCGGGACGAAGTGGTTGCCATCTGCGCCGACAAGCTGACCCGGCTCAAGCAGTCCGGCGTCGACACGCTCATCGACCACACGACCTTCGAGGTCGGGCGCGACATGGAGCTGCTGCGCGAGGTGTCGGAGCGCAGCGGGCTGCTGATCGTCGCCAGCACGGGGCTTATCGTTGAAATCCCGCGCTGGTTCCACAAGCATGGGATCGACGAGATCGCCGCCCTCTTCATAAGGGAATTGCAGCAGGGAGCGGCCGGGAGCGGCCTGCGCACGGGCATCATCAAGTGCGCGCTGGACAAGGGCGGGCTGCCTGCACCGGCGGAACGCATCCTCCGCGCCTGCGCCCGCGCGCACGTCGCCACGGGGGTCCCCGTGTCCACCCACAGCTGGGCGGAGGGGCACACGGGAGATGTGCTGCAACGGCTGTTCCGGGAGGAAGGCGTTGACCTGTCGAAGGTCATCATCGGCCACTGCGGCGACACGGAGGATCTCGATTACCTGCGCCGGCTGATCGCAGCGGGCAGCTTCCTGGGTATGGACCGCTTCGGCTGCGAGGACTACCTGCCGGACGCGCGCCGCGTAGCGGTCGTGGCGCAGCTCTGCCGCGAGGAGTTTGCCGACCGGCTGATGCTGTCGCACGACTCGAACTCCTGGAGCGACCGTGACATCAACTTGCCTGCCGACCCGCGGCGGGCAAACTGGAACTATTTCCACCTCCACCGCGACATCCTCCCGGCGCTCCGTAAGGCCGGCGTGACCGAGGAGCAGATCGGCCTGATGACGGGCGGGAACGTCGCCCGGCTGTTCTCGGCAGCATGATCGGCGTGCTGCAGGACTGGGTCGGCCGGACCGAGGAGGCGGAGGACGTCCTGACGCCTGCGCTGGTGCAGCGGTTCGCCGCCGTCCTTGACCTCCGCGGCGCCAGGGCCGCCGCGGGCGACCCGGCGCCGCCCGGCATCCATTGGTGCCTTGCCATGGCGGCACTGCCGGTGGCCGGGCTCGGCGAGGACGGCCACCCGGCCCTGGGCGGCTTCCTCCCGCCAGTGCCGTCCGGGCGGCGCATGTGGGCCGGCGGCATCATCCGGACGCTTGGGCCGATGCGGATCGGCGACACGATCCGGCGAACGTCGCGCGTGGCCTCCGTCGAGATGAAGGAGGGCCGGTCCGGCCCGCTGTGCTTCGTGGCCGTGGATCACACCTACAGCGACGGCGGCGCGGCGGTCGTCTCGGAACGGCACGACATCGTCTACCGCGGCGGCGGGCAGGCCGGCGAGGGCCCGCAGCAGCAGCCCAGCAGCCTTCCCGGGGCGGAGACGGCGGTCACGGTCGCGACGACGCCGACCCTGCTGTTCCGCTATTCGGCGCTGACGTTCAACGGGCACCGGATCCACTACGACCTGCCTTATGCCCGCGATGTCGAGGGCTATGCCGGCCTTGTCGTGCACGGCCCGTTGCAGGCCACCTGGATGCTGCACTTGGCACGAGACGTGCTGGGCAAGGTGCCCACATGCTTCAGGTTCCGCGGCGTCCGGCCGCTCATCTGCGGTGATGTGGCCCGGATCGAGGCAATGACAGAGGCCAGTGTATTGCGCCTGAGAGTGCGGGACAGCCAAGGCGAGACAACGATGCTGGCCGAAGCCGGATGACGAGTGGCGGCCCAATCCGGCAGTGCCGATCACCCCGCCCGGGCAGGTCGAAAGCACGCATGCGGCCTTCGAGGCTGGTGCGGCGCTCGTGCATATCCACGTCCGGAACGCGGACGAGACGCCGTCCAGCGACCCAGCCCTGTTCGCCCAGGTGCAGGACGGGGTCCGGCGCCACTGCCCCGGCATGATCATCCAGTTCTCCACTGGCGGCCGGGGCCGTGATCCCGCCGCCCGGGGCAACGCGCTCGACCTCTGTCCTGACATGGCCTCACTCTCAACCGGGTCCGTCAACTTCCCTTCCACGGTCTATGAGAACTCGGCTGCCCTGGTCACCGACCTCGCCACCCGGATGCAGGCCCACCGTGTGCGGCCCGAGATCGAATTGTTCGACTTCAGCCACATCCACGGCGCGTGCCGTCTGATCGAAGCCGGGCTGATGGACGACCATCCCCATGTCCAAGTGGTCATGGGTATAAAGAACGCCCTTCCTGCGGAAGACCATGTGCTGGACGTCATGGTGGCAGAGATACGCAGGCTCCTTCCCCGCGCGACGTGGACTGCGGCTGGCATCGGCATCAACCAGTCGCGCGTGATGGAGCGGGTGCTTGCGCGCGGCGGTGACGGCGTGCGGACCGGGCTCGAGGACAACACCCGCATCAGCAGGGGCCGGCTCGCATCTTGCAACCACGAATTGGTGCAGCCTGCTGCGGAGATCATGCAGCGCCACACATGCCGGCCTGCAACGGCTGCCGAGACACGTGCGATGCTTGGCCTCGATGCAGCCTATGGCAGCGGCCGCCGATGCCTGTCGCCATGACACGATTATCTCCGGTTGCAGCCGAGGCGATGTCCGACTTGCAGCGGGAGGTCGCGGCGGAAGTCGCCTCCGGCCCGCGAGGTGTCGTGCGCGGCCCCGTCCAGATGTGGCTGCACAGCCCTGAGTTCGCCCGGATCGCGCAGCGGCTCGGCGCCCACTGCCGCTTTGGCTCAGCCCTGCCGGCACGCCTGTCGGAGCTGGCCATACTGGTCACGGGCGCGCATTGGAAGTCGGGCTATGAATGGCATGGGCACGAGCCGCTTGCCCGGCAAGCCGGGCTGTCCGACGCGGTGATCGAGGCCGTGCGGACCGGCGCCATGCCTGTTTTCGACTGCAAGGACGAAGCCGTCGTGCACGCCTTCGCCAGCGAGGTTTGGAAGACCGGCAACGTCAGCAGCACCACGTGGACGGAGGCGGAACACATGCTCGGTGCCCAGGCCCTTGTTGATCTCGTGGGAACCCTCGGCTACTATGGCTTGATTTCGATGACGATAAACGTGTTCGGCATCGAGGTGCCGACAGGTGCGCCGGACCCGTTCGGCCGCTGACGGCGCCGCCTTACCATCCGCCTCATCACGAGGCTGCGGCAGCCACTCCCCCCGCCCGGGTCCCGGCCTGCTCCTCAATGACGTCGAGCAGCACGTCCACGTCGGTGCCGGCTCCGCGTTCTTCCACCATCGCCTGGTACATCCTGCACATCAGGGCAGCGACCGGCATCGGGGTGTGCGTCTCCGAACCGATGCGGCTGGCGATCCGCAAGTCCTTCACCATCAGCTCGGCGGCGAAGTTCGTCCTGTACTCACCCTTGAGATAACGGGGCAGCGCCGTCTCGGCGAAATGGCTGCGCGCGCTGCTTTGCGGCAGGATGTGCGCGATGGTGGCGAGGTCGAGGCCGTTTGCGGCGGCCATCACCACGGCCTCGCACGTGACAGCCCGGATCGTGCTGCCGATGACGTTGTTGACCAGCTTCATCAGGTTGCCGTTCCCGACGGGGCCGGCGTGGAAGACCTTCGGCGTGATTGCGTTCAGCAACGGCAGCACTGCCCGGAACGCCCCCGGCTCCGCGCCCACGAAAATGGACAACGTGCCGGCAAGCGCACCGTCGATGCCGCCTGCAAGCGATGCATCCACGAAGCTGCAGCGCGGCTGCAGTCTTTGCGCGATCGAACGGCTCAAGGCCGGGTCCCCGGTCGTCATGTCGATCAGGGTGGCGCCATCGCGCATCGCTGCCGCCATGCCGCCCG
>JAABVA010004595.1_pt1 | contig 12744 bp, 16 predicted proteins | sample 5560331 | NCBI WGS metagenome assembly JAABVA01 (sample SAMN12812661, study PRJNA571458) | rock metagenome | isolation source: Antarctica rocks | place: Antarctica: Victoria Land, Mt New Zealand sud | collected 2016-01-07
GCCCGGCTTGCGACCAGGGGCGTATGCAATACGCCCCTACGCTGCCCCTCCTGGCGCCGCAGTCGGTGTGGTTTGCCATGTGACCGCAGTCGCAGGCTCTAATGAAGGATTTACACTAATGCTCGTGGACGACCGCGAACTGACCGAGCGGGCCGCACAAATAGGGTCTCTGCTGGAGCGCATCGAGTCTTTGCCTGATCCGACCCTGCGCGCGACGGCGGCTGAGATCCTGCAGGGTCTGTTGGTGCTCTACGGTGAGGGCCTGGCGCGTATGCTGGAGATCGTCCGGCAACGGGATGACCCCGCGGCCGGAGCCGCCATGCTTGATGCTTTTGCCGCGGACGAGCTGATCGCCCATCTGCTGCTCCTGCACGATCTGCATCCGGTCGACGTGGAAACGCGGGTGGCTCGCGCCCTCGCGGAGGTGCGCCCCTATCTCCAGTCGCACGGCGGCAACGTGGAGTTGCTCGGGGTGGACGATGGGGTGGCGCGCTTGCGGCTACAGGGCAGCTGTCACGGCTGCCCATCGTCGACCATGACGCTCAAGCTGGCGATAGAGGAAGCCATCCGCAAAGCCGCGCCCGACCTGGATGGCATCGACGCCGAGGGGGTGGCCGAGCCACCTCCCATCTCTATCCCAACCGGCTTCATACCGGCCTCCGCCCTGACGAGGAGGACCGCGCAGCCGGCGACACAGCCAATGCAACAAATGCAACAGACGCCACAAGAAGCTGGGCCCGCGTGGACCGTGATTGGCGGGCTGCCCCACCTTGTCGACGGCGGCGTCACGGCGCTGGAGGTTGCGGGGCAACCCCTGTTGTTCATCAAGATCGAGGAGACCTTCTACGCCTACCGCGACGCGTGCCCTGCCTGCGGCGAGCCGCTTGAGCGAGGCGCTCTGCACGGAGCGGATCTTGCCTGTCCATCCTGTACGCGCCACTACGACGTGCGACGCGCCGGCCGATGCCTGGATGCCCCGAACCTGTCTCTAGAGCCGGTCCCGCTCCTCGTGCATGACGCTATCGTCAAGGTTGCTGTCAGCGGCCAGCGTCCAGCTTTTAGCGGTTGATAGAAGACTTTTGAGGCGGTAGAGATGATTGAACGCCCGAGCTCCCCGGATACGAACCCCTTCTCCACGCTACGGCAACTCGCGCGTGAGGCCACGCGGAGCGCCGAGGAGCACTGCGACCTATGCGGCGAGCCCATCAGCCAGGAGCACCGGCACCTGTTGAGCCTCTCCACCCGGGAGTTGCTCTGCGCGTGCCGGGCCTGCGCCATCCTGTTCGACCAGGCCGCGGCCGGCGCGGGCGTGCGCCAGCTGGTACCGACCCGCCGCCTGCGCCTCGCGGGCTTTGACATGACGGATGCGCAGTGGGAGAGCTTGCGCGTCCCGGTGAATATGGCGTTCTTCACCTATCACACGGCGGCCGGGCGCATGACGGCATTCTATCCAGGGCCGATGGGTCCCACGGAATCGCTGCTGGACCTGGAAACCTGGACGGACCTGGAACAGCGCAACCCGGTGCTGGCGGAGTTGGCGCCCGATGTCGAGGCGCTGCTGGTCAACCGGGTGCGCGACGCCAGGCAGTACTTCCTAGTTCCCATCGACGAATGCTACCGCCTGGTGGGGCTCATCCGCGTCCATTGGAAGGGCTTGGGCGGGGGTCCCGCGGTCTGGAAGGAGATAAATCAGTTCTTTACGGGCTTGGAGGAACGGGCCACCCTCGTCGGGGGGCCCGATGCCTGATCTCGACTTCAAGGTCGTCGATGCCGAGGCCGTGCTCTTCGCCGCCGCGCCGACCATGCTGTTCAAGCTGCACATCCACAACGCGGTAGCGGACGAGCAGGTGCAGTCAATCATGCTGCAGACCCAGATCCGGATCGAGGCCACGCGGCGTCACTACGACGCGGAGGCCGAGGGCCGGCTGCTGGAGGTGTTCGGCGAGCCCCACCGCTGGGGTGAGACCCTGCGCAGCCTGCTCTGGACGCACGCCACCGTCATCGTGCCCCGGTTCACCGATAGCATCGTGGCCGATCTACCCATCCCCTGTAGCTATGACTTCGATGTCGCCGCCGCCAAGTATTTCTATGCATTGGAGGACGGCGAGGTCCCGCTGCTGTTCCTGTTCAGCGGCACGGTCTTCTACATGACCGGCGAGGGACCGCTGCAGATCACGCAGATTTCCTGGGAGAAGGAGGCGCCCTTCCGCTTGCCGGTACAGGTGTGGAAGAGAATGATGGACCACTACTTCCCGAACAGCGCCTGGCTGCGCGTGCGCAAGGATGTCTTCGATCGCCTCTACGCCTACAAGGCGCGCCAGGCCCTGCCTTCCTGGGATGACGCGCTCGACCTGTTGCTGCGGGAGCACGAAACGGAGGTAGAGCGATGACGATGAGCATGGAGTCGGTCGAGAAGATCGCCGATGTGGTGCTGTACGAGGGCTACCTGCTCTACCCGTACCGCCGCTCGGCCCTCAAGAACCAGCAACGCTGGACGTTCGGCGGCGTCTATCCGCGCCACTATAGCGAGGAGAGCGGCGGCGACGACCCCTGGAGCATGCAGACGCAGTGCCTGGTGGTCGGAGCCGCCTCCGAGATGACGATCGATGTGAAGGTGCGCTTTCTCCACGTCGTGGATCGCCGCGTGGCCGCGCGGGCGCCAGAGGTCGCGACAGAGCCGTCGCCGGCCGATGGCGCCGCTCCGGACGGGTACCGCTTCGTCGAGGAGTTGCGGGTGGGGGGGCAGGTCTACCGGCCGTGGGAAGAGGCTACGGAGCGGGAGGTTATCGTCGACTCCGTGCGCCTGGACGACCTCATCGCGCGCGGCCGCTCGTGCGCGATAGATGTGCCCGCCGGGAGCGCGGAGGAACCGCTGCGCGACCCCGCCGGCGCCGTGGCCGGCGTCCTCATCCGCGCATGGAAGTCGCTGCGGGGGACGGTGGAGATCGCGGCCGAACCGTTGGCGACGGACACCGCTGGGGTGGCCCAGACCGAGACGGGCTATCGGCTCACGGTGCGCATTATCAACACGACGCCATGGGCGCCGCCGCGTGACGATGGCGTCGAGCGTCCGCGGCAGGCCGCGCTACGACACACCTTCGTGTCCACGCACACGATCCTGCGCGTGCAGGGCGGGGAGTTTGTCTCGCTGCTGGAGCCACCGGCGGAGTATCAGGAGGCGGCCGCAGGCTGCGCGAACGTCAAGACCTGGCCGGTCCTCGTCGGCGACCCAGGTGAGCGCCAGATACTGTTGTCGTCACCCATCATCCTGTACGACTACCCGCAAATCGCGCCGGAGACCCCCGGCGATCTCTTCGAGACGACCGAAATTGACGAGTTGCTCACCCTGAGCATCTTGACCCTGACGGACGAGGAGAAGCGGGAGATGCGCGAGTCCGACGTACGGGGCCGTGAGATTCTGGAGCGGACCGAGGCGCTGACGTCCGAGCAGCTTATGAAGATGCACGGGGCCATTCGCAGCCTGCAACCAGTGCGAAAGGAGGAATAAAGACTAGTGGATCTCTTCTCGATGACGGAGGGAAAGAGCCCGGGGCGCGCGGTCATCGACGGGGTCGAGATCACGGCGGGCAGCCGCGTGCGGCTCCATCCGCGCCCCGGCGGCGACATCATGGACCTGGCGCTGGCCGGGCGGGTGGCCTATGTCGAGGTGATCGAGCAGGACTTCGAGGACAACATCTACGTCGCGGTAACAGTGGAGGATGACCCCGGACGGGATCTGGGCGACGCGCGGCAGCCGGGACACCGTTTTTTCTTCTCCCTGCATGAAGTCGAGCCGCTCGACGGCATACAGGGTATGCGGCGCGACGACCAATGATAGAACCGAAGACGGGGAGCATCCTGGTCGCCGGCATCGGCAACATCTTCCTCGGCGACGACGGCTTCGGCGTGGAGGTGGTGCGGCGGCTAGCGGAGCGCGCGCTCCCCGACGATGTGCGGGTGGTGGACTTCGGCATCCGCGGCATGGACCTGGTGTACGCGCTGCTCGAGGACTACGACGCGCTCATCTTCGTGGACGCGGCTCCGCGCGGGGAGCCGCCGGGCACGCTCTACCTGATCGAGCCGCACATCGAGCAGGACGGCGAGGTGACGCTCGACACCCACGGGATGGACCCGGTGAAGGTCATCAAGCTGGCGCGGGCGCTGGGCGCCAGGCCGACGCGCACCTACCTGGTGGCCTGCGAGCCCGCCGTGCTGGGCAGTGAGGACGACGAGGATGTACTGGTCGAGTTGAGCGCGCCGGTGCGGGCGGCGGTCGACGAGGCCGTCGAAATGGTAGAGTCGCTGGTGCGGGACATCAGCGGCGTGAAAGGAGAGGTTCGATGAAAGTGCTTGGCCTGGGTTTAGGCGCGTTGGTCGTGGCGGTCGGGGTTGTCGTAGCGATACAGCTGCCGGACCTCAAGCGATACCTGAAGATACGTTCTATGTAGCGATGTAGCGATGTAGTGATTGACAGAGGTTAGAAGGGAGACAGAGATGGACGAGCAAGATACGTCGCGCGCGACCGCGCCCACACACGAGCCGGGCACGACGAAGGGCGAGGAACTCGCCCAGCAGGGGGGATCAGAGGCCGGCCGCGAGGAGGGTGATTCCACGGACGCGGGGCGCGCCACCGGCACGTCGACGCCCCGGTTCTACACGGGCGTCCACCCCGACGACAAAGGTCCCATAGATCCGGACAGCCCGACCTTGACGACGCCCTGATATGCACGAGCTTGGCATCGCGCAGGCCATCGCTGAGGCCGTCACGACGCGCGCCACTGAGCGCCAGGCCGCGCGCGTGATCAGCGTACGGCTGCGCATCGGCGAGGCGGCCGGCGTCATGCCTGACGCGCTACAGGGCTGCTGGGAGATGGTGGCGAGCGCCGAGCCGGCGCTCGCCAATGCGCGGTTGGTGATCGACAGCCCGCCGCACCGCGCGCGCTGCCGGCGCTGCGCTTGTGAGTTCGCCGTCGTCAACTTCGTCGCGCAGTGCCCGGCGTGTGACGCGTGGGACAGCGACGAGGTGTCGGGGACGGAACTAGAGATCCGCGAGATGGAGATTGAGCCTATGCCCGCGCATGCGCCGGAGTAAGGACTATGCCATGCCCACAGTGACTATCGCACAGAACATCCTGGCCAACAATGACGTCGTCGCCGGAGAGATCCAGCAGCAACTGGCGGCGCGGAACATACGCGCGCTCAACGTGATGAGCTCGCCGGGCGCCGGGAAGACGACGCTGCTGGAGCGGACGATCGCCCGGCTGCGGGGGCGTGTGGCCATCGGCGTGATTGAGGGCGACCTCGAAACGAGCGCGGACGGGGATCGAATCGAGGCGGCGGGCGCTCAGACCGTGCAGATCAACACGCGCGGGACCTGCCACCTGGAAGCCCACATGGTCCGCACCGCGCTCGAGCATCTAGTGCTGGCGGATATGGACCTGCTCGTCATCGAAAATATCGGCAATCTGGTGTGCCCCGCCGGCTGGAACCTGGGCGAAGACGCCCGCGTCGTCCTCGCCAGTACCACCGAGGGCGACGACAAGCCGGCCAAGTATCCGGGGATGTTCGCGGTGGCCGAGGCCATGGTGGTGAACAAGATCGACCTGTTGCCCTACGTCGATTATGATATGGAGAAGGTGCGGCGGCAGGCCCTGGCGATCAACCCGCGGCTGCGCATCTTCGAGTTGAGCTGCCGCACGGGCGCCGGGCTCGACGCCTGGTGCGAGTGGCTCGTCGATTTCGCCAGCGCTCACCATAACACAACTGGATAGCCTTGACAAGCTACTAGCCGCGTAGAGCTAACAGGAGAGCTTGCGATGAAGGATGTTCGTGTAAGACCGGTTCCCATGGGGGCGGGAGCAGCGCTGGATGGACGGATACCTGCCGCACCGAAGGCGCGTCCGGCGGGAGACCCGCGCATCGGCTACTACTTCGCGGCGCTCAACGCCCTCATCAGTGGCGTGGCCATCTATGTGAACAGCATCGGCGTGAAGTTGTTCGCCGACTCCACGCTGTACACGGCGCTCAAGAACGCCGTGGTCGGGGTCGCCCTGCTCGTGCCGCTGCTCATCATGATGACCCGCAACCGCGCCGAGTATCGCCGCCTGACGGGGCGGCAGTGGGGCCTATTGGTAGTTGTGGCCGTGATCGGGGGCAGCGTGGCCTACGCGCTGGATTTCCGCGGTCTGCAGATCAGTACGACCGTCACAGCGGCGGTCGTCGACCATAGCCAGTTTCTCTTCGTCGCGTTGTTCGCTGGCGTGCTGTTGCGTGAGCGCTTCGGGCCGGCGATCTGGCTGGCGCTGCTCGTGCTGTTCATCGGGCTGTCCATCGGCCTCAAGCTCAATACGGTGCATTGGGATACCGGCGTTATCTTCCTCCTGGCCGGTACCCTCCTGTTCGCGCTCGACGCCATCCTGATCAAGTATCTGCTGCGCAGCGTCTCCATACTGACCGTTATGGTCTTCAAGATGAGCCTGGGCGCCGTGCTGCTGCTGGCCTATGTGGGCGCCAGCGGGCATCTGGCCGCTGTGACGCGGCTCTCGCCGACGCAGTGGGGCTTCGTGCTAGTCACGGGATTGATCCTGCTGGCCTTCACCGTCACCGCGATCGCGGGTCTGCGCCATGCCTCGGCGACCGCGGTCACGGCCATTCCCGCGGCGTCGCCGATCATTACGACGGCGCTCGTGGTCGTCTCGCGGCACGTCACGATCGCCCCGCTCGCCTTATTCGGGCTGGCGCTCACGCTCGTTGCTGCGCTTATTATCTTCACGGTTGGACGCCGGCAGGAGCTGCGTGAGCAGCAGTCGCGTTCACCGCAACACGGACATGGGAAGGCGGTGATCGCATGAGTATGATCGGTGAACGCACGATGGGCGAGCGTATGAGCGGTGAGCGCGCGATATCGGGCGCGCTCCTATTCGGCCGCTACGCCTTTCCGCCCAACCGGCTGGGCTATTGCGGCCCCGATGACCATCCGACACTCTTCGCCTATGTGTCACAGGGGCTAACGGACCAGGGCTTGATCGACTTGGAGCGGCGCTTCGATGGCGCCTACCCGTACTTGCGGCTGATCGCGCAGGCCAACGGCATCGCTGACCCCTTCGACCGGCGCGTGGTCGAGGCCTACTGGATCGGCAACGAGTGCCTGGAGCGCGTCGACGCGCCGCGCTTCTACCAGTCGCTCCAGGAGCGGTTTCAGGCGCGCACGGATGCGCGCTCTTTCGGGTGGTTGGCGAGCAAGCTGGAGCACGACGCGCGCCCACACCATAACTTCCACGTCTTCGACGTCTATCTGCGCGCGGGGTTGATGCGCGACGAGCGCGCGGTGATCGGGCTGGAACGCATGGACTCCTGCCGCATCAGCTGGGGCCGGGTCAGCGCGGTGGACGGCGCGGAGTTGGTCGTCGAACGGTCCGCGCTCATCCTACGGGACGGCAAACTGGCGCTGTCGGAACCGCGGGTCGTGCGGGTTACACGTCAGATCGACGGGCGTGGGTTCGCGGACGGCGCCCGCGTCGGGGATGTCGTGTCGATGCACTGGGATTGGGTGTGCGAGGTACTGGACCCGTCGTCCCTGCGGCGTCTCATCCAGAATACGCGGCGCTACCTGGCGCTGTCCAACCAGACTATATAGAGCGGGAGCGACGATCATGTGTCTAGGCGTTCCGGGACAGATTATCGAGGTTGTCGATGCGGGAAATTTTCTAGCCACCGCCGAGATGTCCGACGCCAAGCGGACGATAAACATCGCGCTGGTAGACGCGGACGGCATCGCGCCGGGCGACTGGGTCTTGGTCCACGCCGGTTTCGCGTTGAACAAGATGACCGCGGAGGAGGCGCTAGAGGCGCGCCGCATATTAAAGGAGATGAGCGACGCCTACGCCGACGAGTTGAACGCCGTCATGGGTGGGATGCTGGATGAGGCGCCGCCGCCCCCAGCTGTAAGCGCCTGGGTCAGTGAGGCGCCGCCCCCCGTGGCTCCAAGCGTCCAGGCCGTCGGACGCTGAAACGCCTGCTGTGCAACGCGCGGGGGCCTCTGCGTCGTTGGCAGCATGAGAGTTCGCTCTTAATGGGCTGCGAGTAGTGCGTCACGGCTGGAATGGACGGTACACGTTCCCACTGGGAGCGCCAACCGCTCATTGCAGCCTTGACACGCTACTAGCGCTCCACCCGGTCGAGGGCGCGGCCCGCTGGGAAGAGCGGCGCCGACCACCGCGCCGGTAGCGGGATAGCGCGCGAGACGAGGGCGGCGACGGTCACGATGACGACGCTGCCAAGCACGTCGAGTGTGTGATGCGCCCCGACGCCGAGCCGTCCGATCATCACCAACACCATGCCGGCGGCAAAAGCCGGTGCCCAGCGGCGGTCGATCCACCACAAACTGGCCGTCAGCCATGCCACGAGCAGCACATGGTCGGAGGGGAATCCATTGTCGCGCGCTGTCGCGATAAGCGGATGGGTATGGGTGACGAGATATGGCCGTGGGTCGATCACGATACCGCTCAACACCTTGGATGCCAGGTACGCCAGGATACCAAGGCCCACGATATGCGCCGCCACGGCCAGCGACAGGCGGTCCTGACGGCGCGCGACGACAAGCAACCATCCGGCGACCAGAAGATAGACCAGCGCGGCGGCGCAGAGGATAATGATGGGGCGCGCGATGGCGTTGTGTACGGCCAGGGTCTCTATGTTCTGCTGGATCGCGTCGCGCAAACCGCCCTCCTCATCATTGATCGTCATCCCGTCATCCCGTCCGCCCGTCACCCGCGCTCGACCCTGCAAGCTTCATACGCCGCGAGGCTTCATGTGCGCCGGCGAGCGGTAACAGAACGGTAAAAGCCGTGCCCTCGCCCACGACGCTGCGCACCCGCAACCGCCCGTTGTGCGCCTGCACGATACCTTGAGCGATAGCAAGACCCAAGCCGCTGCCCTCCGTCCTGGTCCCCGCCCCCGGCGAGCGATGAAAGCGCGCGAACAGGCGCGGCAATTCGGCGGCGGGGATGCCCGGCCCCGTGTCGCGCACCGTGAGCGCGGCGTACGCGCCCTTACGGCGTAGCGTCGCTTCCACCACTCCGCCCGAACCGCTGTACTTGACGGCGTTGTCCAGCAGAATGAGCAGCACCTGCTCCAGGCGGCCCGCGTCGCCACGCACGGTCACCGGGTCGGTTTCCCCCTGGCGCACCTCCACGCCCTGGCGCGACGCGACGCGCGCGACCTGGCGCGTCGTCGTCGCGACGAGGGCGCCGAGGTCGACCGGCGCGCGCGTCAGGGGGAGCGCGCCGGCGTCGAGGCGGGCCAGCACCAACAGGTCGGCGATGAGGCGGCCCATATACCCCGCTTCGGCCACGACGTCCTCCAGCAGCGCGCGATCTTCGGCCTCCGGCGTCGCGCCGGCTTCCAGCAGCACCTCGACATTGGTGCGCATCAGCGTCAGCGGCGTGCGCAATTCGTGCGAGGCGTCGGCGATGAAGGCGCGCTGCGCCGCGAACGCCGCGTTGATGGGGCGCATGGCTTGCCTCGTCAGCCACACTCCGCCGATCGTCGCGATGACGACCGCCCCCGCCCCGAGGGCGAGCAGAAGGTAGGCCAGCCTGCGCTGCGCGTCGACGAGCGGCGCCAGCGGCTGTCCCGCTTGCAGCAGGGCGGCTACATGTCCCCCTTTTTTGATGACCACCGTGTAGAGGCGGTAGTCACCCTCGTCGGAGGTCGTGAGCGTGCTGAACGTGCCGCGGCCTTCACGCACCGCCGTCCGCACGGCCGCTTCGTCGGGCAGGCCGGCGTGTTGCACCCCCCCAGGGTTGGCCTGGACTGTTCCGTCCTTATTGAGCAGCAGATAGAAGTTGTTGCTATTGGCCAACGACGCCGGCGCCGTGAAGTAGGGGTTGATGCCCAGTTGCACGTTACTTGGCACGTAGGCGAGAATGGCCTGTCGCTGCGCGGCCAGGCGCAGCGTGGCGTCGGAGGCGGCGGCCAACTGGGAGGCGAAGGTGAGATAGAGGATCGGCCCGAGCAGGAGCAGGCTAACCGTGAAGATCGCCGCGTAAGAGAGGGCGAGGCGGCGGCGTACGCTGGTGAACACAGCCCGTCCCCTACTCCGCACGCAGCACGTAGCCGACACCGCGCACCGTGCGCACGAGACGCGTGCCGGCGTCGGCGTCGATCTTGTCGCGCAGGTAGTGGATATAGGTATCGACGACCGTATCCAGACCGGCGAAGTCGTAGCGCCACACCTGCTCGATGATCTGCTGGCGCGTCAGCACCTGCCCCGCGTGGCGCAGCATAAACTCGAGCAGGGCAAACTCTTTAGCCGAGAGTGCGATCGCGTGGCCGCCGCGCCGCGCCTGGTGACCGGCGAGGTCAAGCGTCAAGTCGGCCAGGCGCAACTCGTTGCTGTCGCGGGCCGGCGGCGGACGGCGGGCCAGCGTACGTACGCGAGCGAGCAACTCGGAGAGCGCGAAGGGTTTGCCGAGGTAATCGTCGGCCCCCGCGTCGAGGCCGCCAACGCGGTCCTCGACTTCGTCGCGCGCCGTTAGCATAAGCACAGGCGTTTCGACGCCGGCCACGCGCATGCGACGGCAAACCTCCAGCCCATCCATATCAGGGAGGCCTAAGTCAAGGATGATGACATCGTAGGCGCGCTCACGGGCGTTGGCAATGCCAGCCGCCCCTTCGGTCACGACGTCGACGACATGCATGTTGGATTCGAGTGAGCGGCGCAGCAGGCGTCCCAGCCGCAGCTCGTCCTCGATGATCAAGATGTGCATCCGTCGCCCGCCCCCCTTCTCTCATACTACTGTAACAATACAAGATGTGAAACTCATGTGAAATTAGGCCGATTCGCTCATCATTATCCTATATTCTTCCCATATTTACCTCAATGACGGGCGTGGCGCCAACCTTGCCACCGATACAAAGCAGGGCGCGACCCAAGGAACAAGCGTTGTTGATTTTTCACGCGATATTCATGTTATTCACAGGTAACTCCCATGTTGAAGCGGTAACATGAGAGGTGTGAGGGGTATCGAGCCCCTGCGAACGGGTCGGCGCGGACAGTAACCCGGGATTGTCCACCGCCTTACACCCGTCCTTGGATAAGCCCAGTCCCCACTGGCGTATAGAGTCCCCAGACATTTAGTAGGAGAATTCTTTCAATGAGTTCAACACGTACACTCGCCGTCCTATTGGCCGGCGGCATGGCGGTCAGCGGTCTCGCCGCCGCCCCCGCCGCGAACGCAGCCTCGCATACGGCCGCCGTACCCGCGGCGACACCCGTGAAGGCGGCGCTGATGGTCACATCCGGCGCCACGACCAGCCGCGGCGGCATTGTCACCGTCACAGGGTCCGGCTTCAACGCCAACGAGTCGATCACTGTGTCCCTGAGCGGCATCACCGCGACCGTCACTGCTAAGGCCGACGCTAAGGGCGTGCTCCCCGCGACCGGCTTCAGCATCCCCTACAGCACGGCGACGGGCGCGCATACGATCATGGCGACCGGCCAGACGAGCAAGCGTTCCGCCAGCGCGGCCATCACTGTGCAACAGCTCACGCCGTCCATCTCGCTCAGCGCCACCACGGAGACACCGGGCGCGACCGAGACGGTGACCGGCAAGGGCTTCGGTCCTCAGGAGCAGGTAACGCTTTCCCTCAATGGTGAGGCCATCTCGACGACAGCGCCCATTACGACAAGCAATGGCGCGTTCAGCGCGAACTTTACCGTTCCCAGTTCACTCCTGCGCGGCGTCAACACAGTCAGCGCCATCGGCAACGAGAGCCGCGTGAGCGCGGTGACGGCGCTGACGGGTAATCTGCCGCGCGCCACGCAGTTCTATATGTCCGGCGGTATGAACACGGCGTCCGACAGCACCAACATCGACATCCTCAACAGCAACCCCGAGTCGGCCAGCGTCCACATGATCTTCTACTACGCGAACGGCGCGCAGGTGACGAAGACCGTCGATGTTCCGGCGCACTCCACGAAGCGTCTCGTCGCCAGTTCGCTGGGGCTGCCGCAGGGCACGTTTGGCGTGCAGGTGCGCGCCGACCGTCAGGTCGCAGCCGAACTCGCCATCGCCCCCTATAACCATACCGATGGCGATAACCTGCCTGGCTCCCCCGGTCTGAACACCCACTGGTACCTCGCCGCGGGCTCGACCAAAGGCGGCACGGAGACCATCTCGGTCCTCAATGCCGACGCGAACCGCCCCGCGCATGTGCAGATGCAGTTCGTGGGCGCCACGGGCAGCGCGCCTCACACTCAGACCGTAACGGTGCCGGCGCACACGAACAGTGTCGTCAACATCAACAACATCGTCCCCAATCAGGGCGTGAGCGTGGTGGCCATCTCCGATATTCCGGTGCTCGTGGAGCGCACCCAGACCTTCGGCAAGAATGGCGACGGCCTGACCACCCGTGCGGGAGCGACGACCCCCGCGACGGAATGGCTTTTCGCGGCCGGCACCACCGCCAATGGCGTGCAGACCATCTACACGGTGCTGAATCCCGGCGACACCGCGGCGACGGTCTCGGCGAGCTTCTACGCCAACAGCGGCGGCGCTTTGGGTAGCCACACCATCAGCGTGGGTCCGCGCAGCCGCGCGACAATCAACCTGGGCGATGTGGTCCAGGGCGACGGCATCGCCGCTGTGGTAACAAGCAACCAGAACGTCGTGGTGGAGCGCGGCGAGTACACCGGGTCGTTTGCCTCGGCGAAGTCGGGCTCGGTCGTGTTCGGGCGCAACG
>JAABVA010004596.1_pt1 | contig 12743 bp, 10 predicted proteins | sample 5560331 | NCBI WGS metagenome assembly JAABVA01 (sample SAMN12812661, study PRJNA571458) | rock metagenome | isolation source: Antarctica rocks | place: Antarctica: Victoria Land, Mt New Zealand sud | collected 2016-01-07
CAGAGCTCGGTGGCCGGGCCTCAGCGATTTTGATCACAGTGGCAGGGTGGGCTCGACAAGCGAAACGCTTCGCAGACCATATTCTATGGGGAGCCATGTTAGTTGCCCTACGTTCGGTCATGAGCATTGTGAGTAAGATACCTTGAGGGAAGAAATCAATCCTTAGTGAACATGGATGAAATGGACGAGCTTAGTTTTTAGTGTGTGTGCGGTCTACAAGTCTCACATCCTGCGCTAAGGTATTATCTAAAGTGCCGGGCTCGGGGGCTTAGATAAGACCCCGTGCTTATGTTCATTACAAATTTACAACATTTTCACAATAAGGTGCAGTGTTTGTTGAGGGAAGCTCGAGGACAATGTCTTCCCAGAACATATTATCCAGTTGGATCGCTTAAATGGGGTATCGAAACCAAGCCTTTCGCAATGCTCGCTACAATAACATATTGTGATGACCTTCAATGGCACATCGTTAAAAACAAAATCGCTGTGGAACAGGTAATCCAAAGCCGAAATCATGTCTCTCCACTAGGATGATCCCAATGCTCGGCTTCCAGCTGGTCACGGTGCAATGCGCGGCCGGCTATCTCCTCCTCTTCTGGCTCGCGCACAGTCACGTTTATCCAATCGATCTTTGGCAATTCTTCGTCAACAGCTTGGCTCGCCAATCCGAGCTGAGCCAGGTTCTTGTTGCGGTGAGGTTTCAGTTGCATCTTGGTAGCAATGGGATAGTAGTAGGCTCCTTTATCTTGGCTATCAGTGGCGTCATTGCCAGGATCATGGAGTGACAATGCAACCTCTTTGTAGTGTTGGCCTGGTGTCTCGGTCCTCCGACCCTTATCGTAGGTGCGAAGATAGCTGTACTTGAAATTACCAGAGTTGTCATTGGCTTTGTGTGTATACAACTCAGGGTCGTCTCTGTCCGAATTGTAAACATCGAACTTTCTCTTGAAGTTGCTTGCGGTGGACTCATCGGCAGGCAGGAACAAATCCCAATCCTGTCTTCCGGATTCATGATCACGCGGATACAATATTCCAATGTCCATACGCGAGTCACGAGCTGCTGTTGCCGCGGTAGGGTTCCCCACAAACTTAGTGACCAAATAAGATCCTGAATCAGTAATAGCCTCGAGATCTGGCTTGAGTGGATAAGCATCGAGAAGCTTGACATCAGATTTCGATGGATGCTTGGGATTTTTCCAAGCCTCTATTTCTGCAGGCGTGGGAACGGCCCCGCGAATGTTTGAATTGCTGTCAGAGCCAGTGTATGCATCCTCCGGATAAGCTATATCGAAACCTTTGACTACAGAACGCAGCATGTGTATAGGATCATCCTTCACGGTGTCTGTAGGCTTCCGAGCTTTGGCTGCAGCAGGAGTTTTCGCGCTAGCCCTTGCAGCATGGGCATTAGCTTCCGCTCGTGCTTTTGTTTCCGAGGAGATGTATTCAGTCCGACGCAAAAAGCTATAGCCACCAGCAACTGATGCTGGCTTTCCAAGCTCAGAGACAGGGCGCAAAAGGTTTTTATCCTTGGGGTTGATGGGAGGTGTGGCCAGTGGCGCTTGTATGCCTTACATAGTGTCAGTCAAACACGTTTCTAGTGAGATTGTATTACATCGCACAACTTACAGCTCTCATCACCATCGAAAATCCCCGGGACACCCACAAGATCGATAGGCATACCAAGCTCAGCATCTGCTTCAATATTCAGAGGCTGCTGTCTGGCGAGGCGGGATGAGAAGTTCGCGGAAGTAAAGTAGTTCAGGCCTTCTGTAGGAATATTTAAGAGCTTTGGGGGCCCTGGGGGAGGGGGAAGAACGTTCTCATAGCGTATCCGAGCGATGTAGTCCTGATGATACCCGCGCTCCGGTGGACGAGCTGCTGGAGTGGCCATGTCTGCAGCGGGAACCAAAGACTGACCAAGAAAGGACCCAGTATGTAAATCGGGAAAAGAATAATTAATCACGGTTCAGCGTCAGTCGCACGTTTGAATGACAATTTCTATCCACAACCTGTAGTCAAGGTCCAGCGAACTCGTTTCAGTAAATAGTGGAGTAGGACCGATGTGTCGATAGTGTCCTGTCTGAAGCCCAACGAGGGACACAGTACCGGTTGGGGGTGCCGTGGTCTCTTCTTCGCCTAAGCTTCCATTCTCATGAAGCCAACAGTAATGTCGCCGGAGGATGATGGACGCTCTCGCTGAATCACCATTGGTCAGCTTATTCAATATTTCAGGCTTTTCGGTAATAGAAGTCTTTGGGCGCAAGAGGTCGTTCAAAGTCGGCCATTGTCTTGGCACCTTGGCAACGTAAACTGGTCGCTCGAACCTGTCACCTGTATCCAAAGTCTTGCACCTCCCCACTCAGTGCAGGTTCGATCAACAAAGTCGTGTCTTTTTCGGAGCCGGGTGATATCTAATTATGGAGATGGATGTGAGAACTTTTGGGGGACTAAACATGATCAAATCAAGTATTTTGCTAAGTTATAGGCATTCCTACGTGCTTCTAAATGCTTCCTTTAAAGCCCGGCACCCTAGGAGTGCTGTCAGATCCAAGCCATAAGCAGGTTTGGTATTACTGTTTATCTTCCGAAGAAGTTTTGCTGGGACTCGAACTCCTGTAAAGTAGGATGTTTCAACCTGTGGCAGGGTGCTAAGTATATTACACCTAGAGCACCTGAGTGAGTGATGATGCCTTGATAAGAAGGGATAATAGATGTCGTTTGGTCCCATGAAATGGACTCCCGATTGGTCAAGGGACACTCTCTGACCAGACACATTATTATATCCATCGAATTGGACCCAGCGCCCTATAATTATCCCTTAGGCGCAAGCTGATCGTTATGGGTACTATTCTAGGTGATTCGCAATGCTACTGGTTGGAGGTGAATATCCTATCTTAGGCATCATCATTGGCTCAGATCATTAGAGGCAGATCTAGTTTACGAGCTCACATTGTGAGCTCCATCGAGGCAAAAATAAGTTGAAGGCAGTTTGCGCAAAATTGACATTAACATGGCAACTTGGGGAGGAGACACCGAGTTTACCATAGAGCCAAGCTACTCAGGTTGTTCTAGGGCGCTCTGTGGTTCACCAGGCCCACATACATTTGTATGCCAGAAGCCTGGCGCCCAATCGATCGTATTCCATCCTTCCAATCCAGCTATCATTCGTTCCTCTAAGTTTCCCAAAGACATTCCCGCCTTTCCAAGTCGTACTTTGCGGATCCATCTCCCTTGGCGGGGTTCCAATGATAATGTCCTTGACATATTCTGGCCTTAGACCTTTCAATCTCTCTTCCAGAAAATTATTGAAGCCCGGAATTCGAGCCCCACCACCCACAACCATGATACTTGAGAGGAAATCTTTCATCTTACGATCATCATTGCGAGCTCCATGGGCAATTGATGTCAATATGGCGGTATCCAGTGATATCACTGGTAGCACATCATCTCGCACAGAAGTTGCGAGCACATTCGTTGCTGTGTTACTCTCACCAAGTGGTACAGGAGTGCCATCATCATCAGGTGCGGGAGAATCAGCTGCTGATATTGATATACGATCCGACTGGTTGACTCTTTGTAACAAGTTCGATCCAAGCTTAGCTAAAACACTCGGTGTGTTCCCGGCTGTCCCTTCGCCGCCATCGGTTTCGCCGTTCGCCGGAATCGATGGACTTATCAACGAGATGACGGCAGACTGCGCAGAGGAGACAGGATCGTTGGGTCCACCTTCGTAAATGTCGTAGGAACGATCCAGAAGTTTCCGTCGCCCATTGAGCTTCTCCGAGTTGTCAAAGATCGATGGCTGAAAATAGCCCTGGGGTGCCAACAAGACCTCGTCATAAGTTTTGAACGTGTATTTGCGGGTGTCTTGGCCCGAAGCTCTGAGATGAAACTCGAACAGCTGGGGGCTGATATCACCCTCGTTCATGGTACAGAACTTGGTCTTGAGTTCTTCAGCGAGGAGAAAGTCATATCGTCTTCTCAAGTTTATCTCCTCATATGGGAAGTGATCATGCAGCATCATCCTAATGAAAGTCTCCGTGACATCTGCTCCGCCAAATTTGAGGTTAATCCGAGAATTCTCGGTACACATGCCCTCTTCAACACAACATATTGAAGTCTTCTGTGCTCCGACGTCAACAATACAGGAAACAGAGTATCCCGCACCAAAAGTAGCAGCAAGACTTTCCTGAATAAAGCAAACCTTTCCAAAGCCGAAATCTCGCATCAGCATTTCTAATGTCTGAGATATGTAGTGCCGCTCATACAGGTCAGGTACAATGAAGACACAACCATACTGTACCCAGTCTCTCTTTCGCCGCAAATTCAACTGCGATTTAATTGCTTCCTCTATGATGGTCGCGATATCACCAAACAAATCTTTCTTTTCGGGATATTGAGACTCATTGTACCAGCCGTGTTTCAGTGGCCAAAATAGCTTGTACCGTGGATATGAGTTGTTTGGGATTCTAAGTGCCTCGTGCCCCGTGAAGTAACCTGGTGCCTTTTTTGGATTCGCGGGGATCTCGGTCCAGTCTACACGAAGAGGGTCATTGTGCTCCGAAATAGTTTCGGGGGGGACCCGCTTGTTGTAATTGACAATCAATTCCTTTGAATTGGGCAAAACCCTCCGCTTGTTGGCACGCATGTGGATCTTCAAATCGGCGCACATCCTAGCATACTGGGTACTGAAATCCTCGCCGAACATCTTCTCTGGCTCCATTTGAGTGACGCCGTCTAACTTTCTTCTCTTCGGGCTCGGCTCGCCTTCATATTCCTCAGACTCGCTCGTCTTCCATTGCCTTGCAATTGCCATAGGCACAGTCTTAGGTAGAGCGTCGCTTGCTAGTCCGATTCGTAGATTCTGGCTTCCGGGATGTATGACCATCACTTTCGACCCCAGGGCATCTTGACCTGTCAGGAGTTCTCCTCCATCCTCCAAGCCTGCATCGTCGTCTATATCAATGTCCACCCCACTTGGCGCAGGATCATTGATATTCACTCCTGCGAGCTCCCGGTCCCTATCCTTAGCTTTGGCTATCATGCGAGTTCGACGGTCTTCTTGCAGAAGACGTAGAGGCAGTATCTGATCATCTCGCTTGAGGTACTCTGTATAATAGTTCTTCTGATTTATCATGTTGACTTGAGGCCATGTGCTGAGGTCCATGTTGTTGTCTGTCTTCTCGAGACCTGCAAACTTATCAGTTGTGAGCATGCCTTTCTCGACAAATGTAAATCATTCACCTTCTTCCCGAAGAAGGGCCTTTCCAGATCTTTTGCCGACCATCTTTGCAATTTGGCAGACCTAGTATGGCGACGAGGTCTACGGTATCAGCGCATGGGTTTTGATTCTTCCCCAAGCAATCCGCGGACAGCGGAACTACCCCGCGTTGACTTGCTGATCTGATATAAGCTTGAATCAGATCAGTCCAGCTCAGCTAAAGTATACTTGAGCTTCCTAACAAGCATATACCCGGGTCTTCCGAGCTTCTAGCCACCGCGGACGGGTTATTTGACGATCAGATAGCGCTGTGTCTGATATGGGGGGCTCCTTCTCTCGAATGTTCTCTCTCCTCTGGTCAAAACAAGAAATAAGAATCTTGATATTAGGATTAGTATGCCTCTCAGTATTAGGGCAATCTTCATATGCTCAGACTGAACAGGACAACGCCGGCAAGACTACTCTTCTGTACAGATTAAAGGTATGCAACTGCTCTCGTAAGCATATGGTAGACGTACTGCGCTGACAACTCTGAAGATTGGGGAGGTTGTCACGACAATACCTACCATCGGCTTTAACGTGGAATCTGTAGTATACAAGAACCTTAACTTCAACGTTTGGGTAAGGTCCCACATCACCAAGGGCTAGCATATTGCCGTGCTGAAAGCATGAATGCAGGATCTGGGTGGTCAGACATCCATAAGACCATACTGGCGATGTTATTACGCGAATACAGCGGCCGTCGTCTTCGTGATCGACTCAACAGACATAGAACGGCTAAGCACTGCGGCCGAGGAGCTGTCGGCTATGTTAAATGAAGAGGAGTTGCGGGAGGCGTCATTATTGGTATTCGCAAATAAGCAAGATCAGCCTGGGGCGAAGGGTGCAGGTGAAATATCAGAGACATTACGCTTAGGGGAATTGCGCGACAGGAATTGGAGCATAGTGGCTTGTTCCGCAATAGATGGTTCAGGAGTCACCGAGGGGATGGACTGGCTAGTTGTGAGCACCAAAGTTTTCAGGTTTGTGTTGAATTACGCTTCGCTAACTCTGCAAGTAGCAAACAATAAACTCAGATTCATGAAATTCGTAGAGGTACCCTTCATTTCTTTCCAGATTCAAGGAGTAATGTCTAACAGAATCTTGGTAAGACGGCGAACTAGAAAACTGTCAAAACGATGGCAACATCATACGGGATCACTATACATGTCTTCGAGAGCAAACGACTTAAATCCTCTAAGTGTCCGAAAAGAAAAAAGTCCTTAGATGTGAGCAAGCCTGAAGCATCTACTTTCGGGTTACCCAATCCCATCAAATCGATCACTTCCAGGGGTCCCGAAATCAAGAAAGTGACTCAACTGAGCTTTAGCAAGCTTGAAATTCAGCTTGCAGTCGCTGTTGCAGAAGAGGCTGTTTATAGCCCACGAAAATGGTCAGAAAGCGCACTCGGTAGCCCCGGAAGCTTTTCGATGTCATCTTAGCTACAGCCGAGATAGCCATCACTTTTCGAGCTCTTGCCCTTGGCTTTTCCCGGATCCAGCTCCACCACACAAAGAAGATTATTGTAACGTCTTGCCAGGGTCGGGGAAACCCATCTACAGCTGCCAAAAAGTGAGCCGCTAGCCCCTTAGCTGATCCTCGACCCTCAGGCCGCTGTCGCATGCTGTAAAACATCGCCAAGCTACTTCTATATCGGTGACTTGCCGTTCAGAAGATAACCCAATCGTTTACTGGGCTAGCATATCAGTAACTTTTATAAGGGAACCAGACTTAGTTACCTTGCAACAGCTCCTGGCACCTTTCAGACCTCGCTGCGGAGTGATAACAAAGAATGGCTGGTGACTAATCTACCTACAATGCTCGGGACGAGTCTCCCAGTCAACAACGTCTCCAATCAGAAACCTCAGCCGAGAAGGAGAATATTATACAGATGCCACTGCTTTTGCGTGGTTTTCGGGCTAGTCAGCCTTTCAGATAACCGCCGAGCACAAGATGGGTCCCCTTAACGCCAACGTTCAAAACGTGGCTGATCTCTAGCAAAGGCGGAAAAGTCCTCCTATATCCACACGAAGACACCTTCGCTTTGCTCTACACCTTCAAGATCAGGTACTTTAAATACCTGTCCCTCCCCTTCGTCTCAGAAGGCCCATCAAATGCTACAGTGTTTCCCAAGTGGATGATGAGGATATCACCACACCTGATCTTGACCCCCATTGCTCTGGCGAGAGCTTTAGGCTGTTGGAGCGGTATGGGGGCGGTTCTAGATGACTGATGAGCTGTATTGTACACAGTTTGGGAAGCGTGAACGTCCAGGGGAACGCTACGAGCAGCTATTCCTCTCTCTGACTATGCTGGAATGTTTGATCAAGTTGAGCGAAGGCAGCATTCTTCACAAAATGAACCTACCATAGATGCTATCAATGTTCATCTGCGGCTTATGTCATTCAAAGTGACTGTTATCACATATACTCTTCACACAGTTCAGCGAATTGCCGCACACCATCCCTTTTATCATGTTTCATCAGTATCTCCATCGGGAGATAATAAAGGATCCTGTCAGGCATGTTGAGTTGAGCTCTGCATGGTCAGCGTCCAGACATCCTTGTTGACAGTCTAGACTGATTTTTACAAAATTGATTATGGAATGGGCTTCGACCAAATGAGAGCTTGGACGGAGCGTCAAGAGGCCAGTTGGCCGGAAAAAAAAATCTACATTGGTCCGGGGTCGTTGATTTGCCATACCCATGCATCTGACACCTGTCTGGGTTGTATTCCTGGCAGTCCGCTTCACCTGATCTAGTCGAGCGTGGTTCCCGTATAGACCCTACGCGATGTGGCTAAAGTCATATAAAGTGCAGCTAAGCAAGGGAACTTAGTTACAATTGTTAGTACTGAAGCAAATGGAGGATCAAGCCCACTATCATATTGGCTCACCTAGACCTAGTGTCTCAGATGGTCTAGCTTCGAACGGAAAAGTCTTCTATGAACTAGGACATCACAGTGCAAGCTACCAAGGGACAGACGTTTGGATGCAGGGGATATTGACTCCTCTGGTCCTGCCGAACGAGCAAAGACGGTTACCAAAAGGAATTTTGCCATCCAACGAAGTTTGAATGATACAAAAGTAGGTTAGAGGAATTTCCCAGGTCTAGCTTAACGTACGCATGGTATCAGGTCATATTGGAATTGGTTTCCTCCATACAAGCTTATATGCTGCTTAGCTGGAGGAGAGCAATCCACATCAATCTCGATACAACGAGGAAAAACGAGGAAAAACGATGCAGAGGAACAACACCCCCAATGAATTCGATCAGGGTTGAGACGGGCCATCGACTTCCCCTTCCACAACTCCATTTACTAGCAAAAAGATATAGCTAGTCGTAGACCTCTTACATCAAAACAATTGTCTTTGTTACTCAGGCATATCTAGCAATCGAGCGATTCCCAATCAAGTGATGTAGGACAAGGTATCATCTCATGTCCTCTCAAATGACTGCTACCAACGTTCACAAGCTGCCGTGCCCCTCTAAACTTCATCCAAAGTCATCATTCTGAGGAACGCCTCTGCCTAGAGCCACCATAAGCCGACAAACTGCACACGCTTGGGACTACTGATCGCATCAGACTCGCGTAATGCCTTTCATGTGTACCATCGAAATGAAAAACTGTGAGCATGTCTCGTTGATTAAGTTGTAATACAACGTAAATGTTGAATGATGAGGTGAATATAAAGTACGTACGGCTCCATTGATTCTAAGCGCGCTAGACGCTTGCAGGGGTTCGCGGGAATATTTTGTTCGACAATCAACATAAGGTATGAAATAAGTTACTTTTACTTACATACCCTTCGAACACGATTCCTTATTTGTTCCCTTCTTTTCTTTGACGCTAACTTTGAAATCTCTCTCTCCACAAACATCTTACGCAAATTTCACCTCACATTGATGATGGCGAGTGCCAAATTGTCCACCAAGTCAAAAGCGGCACCAAAGACTACTCAAAATGCTGCTGTTCCAACAGCCAGAGCATCCAGGAAGCGCAAACCAGAGGAGGACGAGAGCAAGCCTGCGTCGCCTCCAGCCAAAAAGCCTCGACCAGCAGCTAAGACGGCCACAGAATCGACGACAGTCACTAGGACAAAAGCGACCCCAAGGCTAAAAGCTGTTGCGAAGCGGACAGTGGCCAAGCCCAAGGTCGTGATCAATAGTGTTCCGACTCAGATACTCGATGTATACGTTTTCGGCGAAGGTTCATCTTCTGAGCTTGGACTGGGGACTGCTAAGACAGCAATAGATGTGAAACGTCCTCGCCTGAATCCTCTACTATCATCAAAGGATGTTGGAGTCGTGCACGTTGCCTGCGGAGGCATGCACGTTGCTGTGTTGACCCACGACAACAAGGTCTTGACATGGGGGGTGAATGATCAAGGGGCTTTGGGGCGTCACACTTCATGGGAGGGTGGAATGAAAGACATGGATGATAACGCGAGCGACGACAGTGAGAAGAGCGACAGTGGTCTGAACCCACTAGAGAGCAGTCCGACCGCAGTCCCCGCTTCAAGCTTTCCAGAAGGCACTAGATTTGTCAAGCTCTCCGCTGGTGACAGCCATACTCTGGCTCTTACCGATGAAGGGCTGGTTTACGGATGGGGATGTTTCAGAGTGAGCACACAAAATTTCCACTCCAAAACTTTGTGGGGAGTATCTGACCCACGATCATAGAAAACGGATGGGGTCTTAGGCTTTTTGCCAGACTCGAAAGTCGAGATCGAAAATAGACCGGTACGTATAACTGGGCTGAAAAACATTATCCACATCGCCAGTGGTGCCAACCACGCAATGGCGCTGGATAATAAGGGTGCAATCTTCATTTGGGGCTCAGGGGAGCAGAATCAACTTGGGTATCACATTGTCCAACGGACCGGTAGTGAAGGCAAGAAGACGACCCTCAAACCTCAACCTCTTCGTACGAAAGGTAAAAAGTACAAGGCAATATACAACGGTTCGGATCACTCATTCGCCATCGACGAGGAAGATCGGGTGTGGGCATGGGGTGTCAACAGCTTCGGTGGCTGCGGTATCCTTGAAGGAGCAGGCAACGACAACGCCGTTGTTTACACTCCCTCAGAGGTGAAGAGTCTACATCTCGAAGATGATAGCATTGTTCACATGGAAGGCGGTCACCATCACACTGTTGCAGTCACAAGAACCGGCAAAACCCTCATCTGGGGCAGAGTGGATGGGTACCAGGTCGGTCTCGATATGGCAACTATACCAAGCAGTTCCGTTATCAGGGACGACAAAGACAAGCCGCGCATTGTCATCGTTCCCACAGCCATCCCGAATTTGGGCAAAGCCACTTGGGCTTCCGCCGGCACAGACCATACCATCGTTCTGAACGCTGAGGGCAAAGCTTATGCTTGGGGCCTGAGTGCAACCTACCAGACCGGACTTGCGACTACGAATGATGTCGAAATGCCCACCCATATTGACAATACGGCTGTACGGGGAAAGCGGTTGTCCTGGGCAGGGTGTGGCGGACAGTATTCGATGTTAGCCGCTCCCGCCAACATGGCGAATGGGGTATGAAGGAAAGCCTACGAGAAGGGACGAGTATGGCTCTGTAAATGAATAGGGCTATGAAGGTCTGAGGGAGTACCCGGGGTTACTGAGGTTTGGGTGTGTACCTTAGACGTGGTGTGCTAGTCGTACCCGACAGTATGCCAATTATTGTATCGCTCACAGTACGGCATAGCGAGGCGCATATCGGTATCAAGGTGTTCTTCGAAATCGGTGGTGGCGCTTTGTAATAGCATTGCCCCTGCTCCCGGAAAAACAGGCCCTTTTGACTTGACAGGTATTTTGTTCGTCGTAGACTGCGATTGATATCGATTTTGCAACTTTATCACGAACACGCTGCACGATGAAGTAAAATTAGTCCAAAACTGTTATGTTCATGCATGCATCCCTGGTCTACACAAATGTGTAGAGCTCCCCCATATATAAGGTCTTTCATATCATCGCTCATATCGTCGCTCAGGATCAAATATCATTATCCGAAAATTTACGCCAGTGTAATATCCACAATCACCGATAGTCAAGCCGCTTGCTGGGCGATTGCCCTTCCGGCTGATAGTCTCTTGGGTCTGCACCCACACCACGCATCCCGACGTAATTCTGATAGGGCGTGTAATAGTGCTGGTTTGGCATTTGCCAGTCCATCGGCTCATGAGGCAGAGGTCGTGCGTGAGGAGTATGTAGGTGTGGTGCCGGCGGTTGATGGGGTTTGGCTCTCCACAGTCCGAAAGTGAGGTTGTTGACCGCGAAGCAACCGATGATCACGGTCAGGCTGACAATCTAATGCATTTTGTTAGTCCCTCAGTTTGAATACACGACAAGGTATTGGTGGGAGCGTACTATAGCCTTCAAGGAAATTGGTTCGATGAAACCGTTGAAGATCTCCGCAAACATCCCAGCACTGAGCCGTGACCTGCCCACCTTGAGAGGATCGCGCTGCATGCATTTCTCCCAATTGTTGCATACTGTCTCCATAGCTGGCACACGGCTATCCCTATCGCATCTGTTTTCCTTGAACTCGTGCGCACAAGCCGCCATTTCCGCCAGGATATCCGATGACTCCATCATGGCTCTCTCCTCGATATCGTGGCATATTGTTGAATAGAATCCGTAGAGAACGTACATCATGCAGAAGGCGAAGAAGCAATTGAGCAGGAATTGAACGTAGAAAGACAGTGTATTTGGCAGACTTGGATGTGCGTCTATGAAGGTGAGGACCGAAGGAACGAATCCCATGGGCTGGACAGATCGACCTTTTTGATGGGGACCTTCGCTGCTGCTGGGCCGCTCTTCGAAATCCGAATCGTTACTCGACCGTCTTGGCGCTAGCTGTACATCTTTGTCTGCGTCACGTCGTCGGCGCTTCAACACTCGGCGATGAGCCCCATCTGGGAAATTTTTGCGGGTGATTTCTCCCCTTCCGGACTTGAAAGATTTGCCGTCCATGCACCCTGACGACATGTCCTTCTCTGACTTGAAGCGTACCATGGCGCGACTAGCCTTGGACAGTACGCTTCGCGCTGGTGCATCGGGTGTGGCCTCACTGTCTGCGTTTGCGGGAGAGGACATATCAGGTCCCGAGGAGAAGTCCGCCTCGATCGATTTCTGAGGTGTAGTGAAGGACATGTCGCGGAAAGGCTTGCCCGAAGGCTTTGCAGAGAAAAGGTAAGTCTGGTTTTCTGGATCGCGTAGGGCAGGCAACGATGGCTTTGTGGGTGAGTCCAAGTCTTGGGCAGGCCCTTCAGAGCATCGCACGTTAGTCTTATGGTCCTGTTTCACGAATGCAGATACTGTTCTCTTACGCTTAAAACCGGCAAAGGTATTGGCTTTCCAACCTTGGGCGGCGCTTTGGACGAAGGGCGAATCATGTTCAACTGGCCCTTGATTATTATCCCACTTGAAATCCATCGGACTCTCTTCCGACCTGAACCCTGAATTAAGTCGAG
>JAABVA010004597.1_pt1 | contig 12741 bp, 15 predicted proteins | sample 5560331 | NCBI WGS metagenome assembly JAABVA01 (sample SAMN12812661, study PRJNA571458) | rock metagenome | isolation source: Antarctica rocks | place: Antarctica: Victoria Land, Mt New Zealand sud | collected 2016-01-07
GGGTGGTGTCGATGCCGTGCCGGGAATGGTTCGCCGCGCAGAGCGCCGACTATCAGGACTCGGTGCTGCCCCCTACCGTGCGGGCCCGGGTCAGCGTCGAGGCCGCCGTCGGGCAGGGCTGGCGCGACGTGGTCGGCGACGCCGGCCAGATCGTCAGCCTTGAGCACTTCGGGGCATCCGCGGACTACCAAACCTTGTACCGCGAGTTCGGGATCACCCCCGACGCGGTCGCCCAGGCCGCCCGGGACAGCCTGCGCCACGCCGCCGGCACCGTCCGGCCCGGCGGTACGCAGGCCACCTCCGCCCCCACCACCGGCGGCACCGGCGACAAACCCGAATGAGCGTCGCACCGTCTGAGGACATCCCGTTCCATCCGGAGCTCAGCGTTCTCCGAACGGAGCCTCCGCTGCCGGCGGCCTGTTCGTGGCGGTCTGTGGCGGCGTCGCCTGCTTCTGCGGCTCGGTCCCGGGTCCTCTGCGGCGGTGTCGGCTGCCTCGGCTTGCGCGAGCATCGCCGGTACGTCGCGGTCGCGTTCGTCTGCGGCGTTAGTCGCGGCGGTCGGCGATCACGTCCTGCTGGTCGGCGAGCCGGTCCCGGCTGTCCGCGACGGTGTTGCGGTGGGTCGCCTGTTGGTTTCGGAGGTCGGCTGCTTGGTCGCGTTGGTCTGGGCGGCCTCGCGTTGCTGCGCGCGGTGTTCCCGTTCGGTCACGCCCCGCTCGCTGTCCTGTGACGTTCGGGAGCCGTCTGCGACGGAGGTCGGGGCGGTCCCTGTTCGGTCGTGACGGGACGGGTACAGCCGGTGTACCGCGATCTCGCGCGGGCCTGGGGACCGCCGCGGGGACATGTCCAAGGAGTTGTGTGGAACAGGTCGCGCTCCCGGTAGCGGCGACCTCGGCCAGGTCTGGGCGGGTTTCCTCAGGCGTTACTTCCGCGAGCACCTGGTGCCGGCGGCCCTCGCCGATGATGCGGTCCTGATCGCCGATGAGCTTCTTGAAAGCCTACCTGCATGCCCGTAGCGCCGCCGGGCTGTCGGTGTCCTGGCAGGCGGGGACGCTCGGGGTGGAGGTCGCCGACGACAGCGCGGTGCTGCCGGGCAGGGTCGACGCCGGCTCGGACGCCACGTCGGGGCGCGGCATGCTGATCACCGATGCTCTGGCGGGTCGGTGGGGAGCGCGACTGGCCGGGGTGGGCAAGGTCGTCTGGTTCGAGGTGTGGGCCGGTGACCCGCGGCAGGGTGGGGCCGACGTCGGTTCCGGCGCCCATGTCGGATGACTTGCTGGCCGCGCGGGCTGGCGGTGCTGCGGTGCTGGGTGGCGGCGCAGCGAGCCGCGGTGGACGCGGCGGGCTCGAGGGTGGCCGAGGACGCAGGGCTGGTTGAGCAGACCAGCGAGCGGGTGTGGGAGCGCTTGTCGCAGCTGTGATCTGTGACAGTTCGACCTGGCCGGGGGGCGGTGCGGGGCCCGTACGGTGGGCTGATGACCCAGTCCGCTGCCGGTGCCGGCATTCCGCGGCCTTCGGCGCAGCCGTTGACCGATACCGAGCGGGCTGCCGACGAGCTGTTGGACGCGGCGCGTCTGTGTGCTCCGCACGAGCTGCCTGGGCTGCTGGCTCGGCACGGCGAGCGGCTGGGGGTGGTGGGGGCGGTGGCGTACCTGGCGGATCTGCAGCAGGACGTGCTGGTGCCGTTCCTGGGGTCGCAGGGCCCGGCGATGCACGAGACGGTCGTGGTGCTGGGTGTGGACGGGACGTTGGCTGGCCGGGCTTATCAGCAGGTCGAGGTGCTGACCCAGGAGCTGCCGGGCGGCCGGGTGCGGGTGTGGTTGCCGCTGCTGGATGGCAGCGACCGGCTCGGGGTGCTGTCGGTGACGGTGTCGGATTCGGCGGATCTGCAGGCCGCCGGTGGGGTGCTGCTGATCCGGCTGAAACGGTTCGCGTCGATGACGGCGGAGTTGGTGATGACCAACACGCTGTACGGGGACACGCTGGTGCGGCTGCGTCGGCGCGGGGTGATGGGCCTGGCGGCGGAGATGCAGTGGTCGCTGCTGCCGCCGCTGACGTTCGCCAGCCACGAGGTGACGGTCGCGGCGGCGTTGGAGCCGGCGTATGAGGTCGCTGGGGACACCGTGGACTACTCCGCCGACCCCGGCTGCGTCCGGGTCGCGGTGCTGGACGGGATGGGGCACGGGCTGCAGAGCGCGCAGCTGGCGTCGCTGGCGGTCGCGGCGTACCGCAACGCGCGGCGCAGCGAGCGCCGGCTGACCGAGACGGCGCAGGCTGTGGACGCTGCGGTGTTCGCTGGGTTTGCTGGGGAGGCGTTCACGACCGCTGTGCTGGCTGAGCTGGACACCGACACCGGGTTGCTGGCGTGGGTCAACTCCGGTCACCCTGAGCCGCTGCTGTTGCGCGGCGGGCGGCTCGTGAAGGTGCTGCACACCGAGCCAGCGGCGCCGCTCGGGCTCGGGCTGGGCCTGGCGGAGGCCGCGCTCGAGCCCGCAGATGGGGATGGCCCGTCCGGCGCGGGCGCACGCTCGTTCGTTGTCGGCGTTGAGCACCTCGAGCCGGGCGACCGGGTGCTGTTCTACACCGACGGGGTCATCGAGGCCCGGTCCCCGGACGGCAACTTCTTCGGCGTCGAGCGCCTGGTCGAGCTGCTGGTCCGCCACCTCGCCGGCGGCCTGCCGACGCCGGAGACGATGCGCCGGGTCGTGCGCGCCCTGCTGGCCCATCAGCAGGGCCAGCTAACCGACGACGCGACGTTGCTGCTGCTCGAATGGCGCAGCGGCACCGAACACGCCCTGCTCCCCTAACCGGAGGGGAACCGACGATCCACCTCTGTCGGTCTCGGGCGGGTTGCTGGAGCACTGCCGGCAGGCACGTCAGCAGCTGGGCGGGCAAGGGTTCGGGCAGGCGCTCGGCGGCGCGGCCAACGCGCGCAGCAGCGGGTGAGGCCGGGGTCCCCGTGCCCGTCGACCGCCGCACCGGCACCAGTGGCCGGGGGCTCCAGCAGCCAGGCCGCAGGCGGCGCTGGCAAGACCTGCGGTCGCTCTGACCGGGTGCGGTCCGAAGAAGACCGCTACCCCTACCCCCACCGCACGGGGCAGCCAAGTGCCTGGCGGCCGGCCAGCAGTGCTCCAGCAAGGCCGTCAACAGCTACCCCCAGTACGGCTACATCTGCGCCAGCAGTAACGGCCGGCTCACCCCACGCCGCAAGTAGCCGCACCCAGCCGGGACGGGACCTGCGGTCAGGCACCCGGCAGTTCCTGCTGGTGAACATGCTCACCGACCTGCTCCCGTCGTTTGGGCCGCGTTGGCTGCCACTCCGCATGACCCCGCTGAACGGCGGGAGCTGCTCACTGGTCCAGCCACGAGCCCTGCCGTCGCTTAGCTGACCGGGGCTGGGGCGCCGGGGTGGGTGGCGAGCCGGTCGAGCAGGTCGCGCAGTCCGTCGGTGAACTCCTGCTCGGCGTGGTCCTGGGCTAGCCGGCCGGCGAACTTCGCGACCACCGGGTACTGCGCCGCGTCGATGCTAACCGCGGCGTCGATCGGCGCGACCGGGGCTTCCTCGGTGGTGGCGTCGTGCAGCGGTGCGCCGGCGATCGCGGCGGTCGCGACGTCGGGCTGGTGGACGTCTTGTCCGCGGTCGGTTGGGTCAGCGGTGTCGGCGTTCGGGGCGTCCGCCGGCAGCGACTCGGTGGGTAACGCGTCGACCGCGGGGTCATCGGCGGAGCGGGCGCCGGCCTCGAGCAGCAGGTTCCCGAGCAGGAAGCTGGTGAACGCCCGGTAGGCGTACAGCACCGCCTCGTCGGTGAAGCCCTGCCCGCGCAGCGCGGTCAGGAACGCCTCCAGCCAGCGCAACGAGCGCAGCGGCGGCCGGACGAACGGGGCCTCCGGCGGCCGGGTCGCGACCAGCGGGAACGCCCGCGGGTGAGCGATGGCGAACCGGCGCACCCCCCAGGCGAGCCGGCTCAGGTAGTCCTGCCAGCCGTCCTGCGGCGTGAACGCCACCTCCGGGTCGGCCCACAGCTCGTCGACGATGCTGTCCACCACCGCGTCCAGCAACGCCTCCCGGTTCGCGATGTAGCCGTAGAGCGACATCGCCTCCACCTTCAGGCGCTGGCCGACCCGGCGCATGCTCAGCCCACCCAGGCCTTCGGTGTCGATCAGCTCCAATGCCGCAGCCACCACCACCTGCCGGCTCAACCGACCCCGACGCACCCGAGGCCGCTCTCGAGAGGCAGACGTCGGCCTCGGCACTGGCTTCTCCGCTCAGCTATCGGCCCGCCGCAGCCACGACGCGCACTGCGCCCGTCCTACCCGCTGCTCGGGCGCCCCTACACACCGGCGTCCATGCACCCACCAGGGTGGGCAGGCAGGTCTGCTCGTCTGGATGAGTAGCCGCCGCACCGTGGATTACACACGAAGGAGCAGGGGTAGTGCGGCACAGATCCTGCGACCTCGGGGCGTTCGCTATCAACCTCGCCGCGCTGCTGTACCTGCCGTTGGCCAGGCACTTGGTCGGCCTGCGTGGCCGCCACTAGGCCTACGACAGCGAACGCCGCGGCGAACAACTCCTGGAAGTCGAACGCAGCGCCCTGGGCAACGACTTTCGACACGCCGGCGGCGGCCGCGCACCGGCAGGCAGCACCGCCGAACGGGAGCAGGCAACGACCGCAACCAGCCCGACCCCGACCTCGACCACGCAGAGGACCTCATGAGCACCAGCACACGCCTGCAGTCCGACACTGGGTTGCACGGCCACCGGATGCACCCGGCGAACATGCTGCGGGCCGGGTTGGCCGAGATGGTAGGCACGTTCTTCCTGATCTTCACCGGGACGGCGACGGCCGGCGCCGCGGCGTTGGGCAAGTCCACCGCCGGTACCCCGCCGGACAGTTTGGCGGTCGCGCTCGCATTCGGTCTGGTGCTCGTTGCGCTGGTCGGGGCGCTCGGGCAGGTCTCCGGGGCGCACCTGAACGCCGCGGTCACCCTCGGGCTGGCCGTGACCCGCAAGTTCCCGTGGCGCTACGTCCCGGCCTATCTGGCTTTCCAGCTGCTCGGGGCGGTGCTGGGCGCCGGGGCGACCTGGGCGGCGTTCGGCTCGGTCGTGCGGGACAAGGCGCACCTGGGTGCCACCGTCCCGGCCAAGGGTGTCTCGGACGGCCGGGCGTTCCTGGTCGAGGCGTTGATCACCTTCCTGCTGGTCTTTGTGATCGTCGCGGTCGCCACCGACCAGCGGGTGCCCGCGACGGTCGCCGGTCCAGCGACGGGCCACCGCCCCGACCATGACCGACGGCGACCCGCAGGCCCAGGTCGGCGCCGGGAACCGCAGCCTGGCCACCGGCACCCCGCAAGGCATCACCGCCACCTGACCAGCCAGCGCGATCGCACTCGCTGTTCACCGCAATGTTGTCGCACCGATGCGGACAAGTGCTTTAGCCCGTAAGGAAGCGGGTAGGCGTGCGTCGTGCCAGCCGCGCGGGCAACGTGCGTCGGCGACGATGAAGGGACGGCCATGGCCGACAAGCCAAGCACCAGAACAGGTTCCTCCACTCCCGCCTCGTGCCGCGTCGACGGCGGGGTGCCGGACAGCGGGGCCGTGCCGATCGAGGGCCGGGACAGCAATGCGCCCCGGGACCGTCAGGAGGCCGTCGCCCGGCAGAAGGAGCAGTTCGGCGGGATCAAGGCCGGGTCGGCGTTCTTCGGCTGGCTCACCGCGACCGGCACCGCGGTGCTGCTGACTGCGCTGGTCGCCGCGGCCGGAGCCGCGGTGGGGGTCAGTACCGGTACCAGCGTCAGCAGCGCCACCGGCCAGGCCAGCAAGGGCACCGGTACCGCGCAAACCGTCGGGATCACCGGCGGCATCGCGCTGCTGGTGGTGTTGCTGCTGTCGTATTACTGCGGCGGGTACGTGGCCGGCCGGATGGCCCGGTTCAACGGGCTGCGCCAGGGTCTGGCGGTGTGGCTGTGGGCGGTGCTGATTGCCATCCTCGTGGCGGTGGTGGCCTCCATCGCCGGCTCGCAGTACGACGTGCTGGGGACCTTGAACAGCTTCCCGCGACTGCCGGTGAGCACCAGCACGTTGAGCACTGGCGGCATCATCGCCTTGGTGGCCGTCGCCGTCGTCAGCTTGATCGGCGCGTTGCTAGGTGGCCTGGCCGGGATGCACTTTCACCGCAAGGTCGACAAGGCCGCGTTCGAGCCGGTCAGCGACTGAGCCCAGTGTCACTATCACCACCGCCCTTCCAGCGGGTACCAGTTCTGCACACCCACGACCTGGGCGAAGCGCCCAGACAGGAGTACAACGTGAGCTTCCTCGACAAGGCCAAGAACAAGGCCCAGGAGCTGTCCGGCAAGGGCAAGGAGAAGACCGGCCGAGCCACTGGCGACCGCGACCTGCAGGCCAGGGGCAAGAAGGACCAGGCCAGCGGGAACGCCAAGCAGGCCGGCCAGAAGATCAAGGACATCTTCAAGTGACACTGGCCAACAGCACCTGATCGGCACCCCCAGCCGACGCCGGGCCGCGCCTTTCCGCAGCACCAGAGCCGACACCGTCGTAGCCCTTCGGGCCAATTCGGCGATCCTGCGCACGCTTGCGTCGATTGCACCGACCGGCCAAGACCAGCGCCGCGGCGGTGTTCGCTCTGGTCTTCGGTCTGGCGGCGTTGTTCTGCGCCCTGACCGCGATCTTGTCACCGGCCGCGGTCGTGTTCGCCGTCCTGGGCCTGATCCTGGCCGTCGCGGGATTGAAGATGGCCAAGAAGCCGGGGGTGACCGGTAAGGGCGTCGCGGTCGGCGGCCTGGTCACCGCGCTGCTCGGCCTCATCCTGGGCGGGGTGGTCATCGGCGGGCTGGCCGCGGTGGTCAATGACAAGACCCAGCTCGACCGGATCCAGCACTACATCGCCAACGCCCGAGCCAAGCTCCCCAGCACCCAGCAGGTACGCAACCAACTCCCCGCCAAATAGCCCGACCCGACCCCGGCCCCGATCTGCGTCTGCGCCGCACCGGACCGCTCCGGCGCGGCGTCCATCACACCCTGCTTGTTTACTAGGAGGTCCTCATGCCCACCCATCCCGTGATCCGTAGCCTGCACGATCTGGGGTTGGCGGCGTGGACCGGCGGCTCTTTGATGGGAGCGGTCGGCCTGAACGCTGCGGCCTCCAGCCTGGACGACCCGAAGCTGCGGTCCCGGGCAGCGACAGCGGGGTGGAGTCGTTGGGCGCCGGTGAACGCCGCTGCGATCGGCGCGCACCTGCTCGGCGCGACCGGCCTGCTGGTCACCGACTGGCCAAGGGTGCGCTCCCAGCAAGGTGTGGCGCGCAGCAGCGCCATCAAGACAACCACCACCGGCGTGGGGCTGGGCGTCGCGGTCTGGAGCGGGCTGCTGAACCGCAAGATGGACAAGGCCGGGGCCGTCCCGGTCACCGGCGCGACCGAAGCCGCGCCGAGTACACCGCCGGGGGTGGCCCGCACGTTGCGCCAGCTCAAGTTGGCGCAGTGGCTCAACCCGGCCGTCGGCCTCGCCCTGATCGCCCTCAGTGACTGGCAGAGCCAGCAGCAACGCGCCAGCGAGGTGGCCAAGGGCCGAGTGCAGCGACTGCTGCCGGCAAGGCTTGCACCCGCCCCGGTGTTCAGCTTGGCAGCGACCGGCGCCTTGGCTGTGCTGGCAGCCCGGCGGCGACGCACCGCCGCGCAGCCCAGTCCGCAGCCCCAACCGGTCGACGTTGCGACCGACGGCGCACCTGGTGACACCCCCGACGTGCCGCCGACCGGCGGGAAGCAGCGCCTGCAGGCCGAAGCCCAACAGGGCGCGGCCGGCCGACGCCGGCTGCCCAGGCGCGCCGTGGTCGAGCCGGTCACCGCGGCCGTCACGATCTCCCACGACGAGCCCGTGGTGCAGCACGAGCCGGTCACCGACGCCAACCGCGCCCAAGCGCTGGACGGCCCGGAGATGACCGAGGCTGTCCACGAGGTCACGCTGCACGCCGACAAGCCGGTCGTGACCAAGCCGACCGGGCCGGTCGAGCGCGTCGAGCCCGACACCTTGCAGTAGGAGAGACCACGAAGATGAGAGCGACGCAGAGGTATGAGCAAGTCGTCATCAGTGGGCTGGCGCACGTCGATGCGCCGCAGGTCGTGACCTCGACCGAGATCGAGGACCAGCTGGCGACGACGCTGGAGCGGCTCGGGGTGGAGCCGGGGCTGCTGGAGGGCCTGTCCGGGATCCGGGAGCGGCGGGTCTGGGGCGCAGGGACCCTGCCCAGCGAGGTGGCTGCGCAGGCCGGTGAGCTGGCTCTGGCCACTAGCGGAGTCGACCGCCATGACGTGGGCGCGCTGCTGAACACCTCGGTCTGCCGCGACTACCTGGAACCCTCGACCGCCAGCCTGGTGCATGGTCGGATGGAGCTGCCGATGGAGGCCGTCAACTTCGATGTCGGCAACGCCTGCCTGGGCTTCGTCAACGGCATGAACGTGGTGGCGTCGATGATCGAGCACGGCGAGATCGACCACGGCCTGGTCGTGGACGGTGAGACCAGCCGCTTCACCATGGAGGCCACCATCGAGCGGCTGGCCTCCGAGGCGTGTGACGAGGTGATGTTCCGCGAGCAGTTCGCCACGCTGACCCTCGGTTCGGGGGCCGTCGCGATGGTGCTGTCCCGAGCCGACTCGGTCGAGTCCGGCCGGCGCTTCCTGGGCGGCCTGAGCCGGGCGAGTACAGCGCACGCGAACCTGTGCACGGGGCACGTGCACGAGATGCGCACCGACACCAAGGGGCTGCTGCTGGCCGGGCTGGAACTCGCCGCGCAGACCTGGAAGGAGGCCGTGGCCAGCTTCGACTGGGATACGCGGGCGGTGGACACCTACGTCGTGCATCAGGTGAGCAAGGTCCACACCCGGGCCGTCTGCGACACCCTGGGACTAGACATCGACCGGTTCCCGTTGATCTACCCGGAGTTCGGCAACATCGGGCCGGCCGGGGTCCCGACCGTGCTGTCCCGCTCGGTGCAGGACGGCACGATCTCCAGCGGTGACCGGGTCATGCTCATGGGCGTCGGCAGCGGCATCAACGCGGCCGCCGCCGAGATCATCTGGTGACGGCGCTGGCCGGGTGGCCGTACGCCCAGCGCAGCGCCCATATCAACGGCCACACCATGGCCTACCTCGACGAGGCGCCGGTCCACCGGTGCTACTGGTCCACAGCAACCCGACCCGGTCGTTCTACTACCGCTCGCTGCTGGCCGCGCTACCCCCGCTAGGGCTCCAGACCATCGCTGCGCGTTAGGGCTAGGCGTGGGCTAGGCGGCGACGTTACTCAGGCGCCCGTCTCCGGCCTTGGTTGTGCCGGCCGGCGGACCTGACTGCCGGGTTCGCCCAGCGGTGAGAGTGAGTCAGCTAGGCGGGGCTCAGGTCGGCAGGAGCGGAGCCCGGTCCCAGACGCGGTGCAGCGTGAGCGCCCCCAGAAGCTCAGCGCTCAGGGCCGCCGCCGCGGCGTGGGCTTCTCGCCGACCTGCGCTAGGGCGCCCGGTCGGGAGATGACCCGGCTTCATTATTCTCGAGTGTCGGTGCTGAGGCGGAACCAGACGATCTTGCCGAATGGTTCATCGTGGACGCCCCAGCAGGTCGCGAGCGACGCGAGGATGCTCAGGCCTCGACCGCCCAAGGCGCCAAGGTCGGTGGTGATGTTCTGTGGGTGCTGGCTGTTGTCGTCGCCGGCCTCGACGGTGAGTCCGGTCTGATCGATACGCACCGCCAGGCGCACCTGGCTGCGCCCGTGCAGCAGCGCGTTCGTCACGACCTCGCTGGTCAGCAGGACCGCCATGTCACAGGTGTCGCTGGGGAGCTGGGCGGCGGCGCAGTGCCTCTGGATGAAGACGCGCGCCGCGCGCACTGACCTGGGGTCGGGCGGGAGCACGAGCGTCTGGACTGGCCAGCCCGGGGTGGGAGGTGCAGTCACCCGGTCGGTGTTTCCGTGGAACCCTGCGGTCAACCCGGTAGCGGCGCCGAGTTGCCCAGGCACCGCGGTCTGGCGCCCGGAGCTGCTGGCCGCGTATTCAGGGCGTTGGCTGAGCGGGGGATGGGTGACAGGTCGGTCGGGCGCTGCGGCGTGACGCTGCCGCGGAGCGACGGGACCGGGCCGAACAGGCCCGCGACGCGACCGCAGCCCGGCACGAGGCGGACCGGGACAGCACACCGCCCACCAGCACGGTGCTGGACCGCGGCGCTGGCCATTGACCGGGTCCACAGCGGCCGTGACCGGGACGGCTCCGCGGCGGACCCCGCCGACCTGATCGCGGTGCTACGGCAGACCATCGGGCGCCGTTTGGCCGCGGCCGCCCACTGGCAGGAGGGCGCCCTGGACCGGCTGGAGTCCGAGGGGGACCGGGCCGGCACTGGCGAGGACCGGGACCAGGCCGTCGACGAGCGACGATGGTGTGGACGCCGACGCCGCGTTGGTCATGGAGCAGCTCGACCTGGCCGTCCAACTGGATGTGAAGCTCAGCAGCACGACCAGCGGCCGTACCCGGTAGACCGGCGCTGCTGCGACCACCCACCCGCCCCGTGAGTGGCCGGGTGTTGTGACCGGGTTGTGACCGGGTACCGCGGGTGCCTGGCCAGCCGGCGGGGCACTGCGTGGGGCAGTCACCCCCCAGCGTCCAGGAGTGTTCAGTGTCTCGTCGTACCCCGCCGATCGTGGCTGTCCTGCTCGCCGTGTCGTTGTTGCTGACCGGGTGCGGCGGTAAGAGCAGTACCGCGACCGGCAGCTCTGGTGGTGGGTCTTCGCAGTCCCAGGCCTCTACCGCCCCGCAGGGCCAGGCCAGCACCGGTACGGCTGCCGCGGGGACGCAGTGCCCGAGCAGCAACACCAAGAACTTCGCCAAGACCCGGTTCGTGTTGCACACCGGTGAGGCGTTCGGGGCCTTCCACCGCTACCTGTACAAGCCCTACAAGGCCGGGTCGTTCCACAAAGGCACCCCGGGTCGGCTCAAGGCGTTTGTGAAGGCGGGGGCGGCGGCGTTGTTCATCAAGCGCCAGGTCCGCCTGGCCACTGAGGACGTCAAGGCCAACCCGACGCTGTGCAAGGCGGTCGCGGCGCCGTTGGCCAAGGTCGGGGACACCATCAGCGGTGCGGTCAGCAAGCTCAAGGGCGGTGATGCCAGCGGCATCACCGACGCCAATACCAGCATCGATGGCATCAAGAGCTCCTCAGCCAGCAACGGCGTCGCAGTGAAGGAAGACCCCAACCCCAACCTCAACGGCTAGCACCAGCCCCAGCACGGCACGGCACAGGACAGGACAGGACAGCAGGCGGGTCGCTTGGTGCTTGCAGCGGCGGAGGGGCCGGCTGTTGTTGCGCGGTCCTGGCCGGTCTGACCGGAGCCCGTGGTGGGCAGGGGTCCAGCGATCGCACGACCTCAACTGGAAGGAACGAAATGATCAGTTTGGAGCAGGCACGGGCGTTGGCGGGCCGCAAGATGCTCGGTCAGGGCGGGGAGCACCTGGGCAAGATCGAGGTGTTGTACGCCGACCGGGAAGACGGCGAGCCGTCGTTCGCCGCGATACACACCGGGATGTTCGGGTCCGAGAGCACGTTCGTGCCGCTGTCGGCGGCCGAGATGCAGGGCCAGGACGTGCTGGTGCCCTACAACAAGGACCTCGTGAAGGGCGCGCCGCACGTCGACGCCGACGGTGAACTCAGCCCGGAGGAGGAAGAGCGGCTGTACAGCCACTACGGCGTGACCGGCGGGACCACCCAGGACACCGGTGCGGGCACGGCTGGTCAGGACGCTGAGACGCAGGGTCAGGACACTTCCGGGCCGACCACCGATGGGGCGATGACCCGGTCGGAGGAGCGGTTGCAGGTCGGGACGCAGCAGGTCGAGACCGGCCGGGCCCGGTTGCGTAAGTACATCGTGACCGAGAACGTCAGCACCACCGTCCCGGTCAGCCGGGAGGAAGTCGTGGTGGAACGCGAACCGATCACCGAGGGCAACCGGGGGCAGGCGTTGGACGGCCCGGACCTGTCGGAGGAGGAGCACGAAGTCGTGTTGCACGCCGAGCAGCCCGTGGTGGCCAAGGAGACCGTCCCGGTGGAGCGGGTCAAGCTCGGCACCCAGACCGTCACCGAGCAGCAGCAGGTGAACGAGACGGTGCGTAAGGAGCAGATCGAGACCGAAGGCGCCGAAGGCTCCCCGCCCCGGCAGCAGTAACCACCTGCACGGCCGCAGGCCCGGCCCCCTCAGGGGCGCCGGGCCTGCTTCCGTCTGCGTCGCTGCTAGTGCACGGCGCGTGTGCTGGGCCGGGCGCACAGCAGGGCCACCAGCTGTTCGGCGACCTCACCGGGCCGGTCCAGCCGGCTGAACGCCGCGTCCGCGCCGGCGTTCAGAAAGGACTGGGCCTGCCGGCTGTCGAGCAGGTGCGCGGCGATCAGCGCGGTCGGGGCGTACCGGCGGGCCTGGCGCACCACCTGCAGGCCCGGCAGCAAGGGCAGCAGGTCCTGAACCACGACCAGGTCTGGCTGCTCCACGACCAGCACGCCGACGGCGTCCGCGCCGTCGCCGGCCTTGGCGATCACCTGCACACCCAGGGCAGTCAGACAGTCCGCGACCCGTTCGCGCCACCACACGTCCCGGTGCGCCAGCACAGCCCGGCAGCTGCTGTCCGCCCACATTGGGTCCCCGGTCTGCCGGAGCTGCAGCTCGGCCCGCGCCAGCACCGCCGCGTGCGTGGCCCGGAGGGCCG
>JAABVA010004598.1_pt1 | contig 12740 bp, 14 predicted proteins | sample 5560331 | NCBI WGS metagenome assembly JAABVA01 (sample SAMN12812661, study PRJNA571458) | rock metagenome | isolation source: Antarctica rocks | place: Antarctica: Victoria Land, Mt New Zealand sud | collected 2016-01-07
GGAGGATGTTTTGACGATGGATTCGCTGCTTGAGGAGTCGTCATGCATTCTCTATAGGAGAAAGATCAGTGGAACTTGGTGGTCAGTCAAAAAGGCGAAGACCCAGCTCTTTCTTCAACTTCTGAAGATTATTTGCACGCCATGCCCCATGAACTGAGACATTATCGTTCTGAAATAGCCCGTCGCTGTCCCAGTACTCCCATCCAAGCTGGTCACTGAACACAGGCCCCATAACAGCTTCTAGGACCTGTGTCTTATAGTCCTCCATTATATTCCCCCCCCACTTCCCATGTCCTTCCAAAAACACCAAAGGAGACTTCAATTATATCATCACATTAATCACTTCTTTAATTCTCTAGACATTTCAATGGAAGACCCGAAAGCAATACCAATGTTGAGATCTCCAGAAGCTTTCCCTAATTCTGGACTAGTGTTAAACCACGTGCTTCAGATAAACCTCGGATTTAAAGTTGAGGACAGGATCATTGGTTCATCGAATCATACACCTTCAAACCTTGCAATTAGATGGCCGAAGTGATGAAAGGATGGAGATACTCGTGCTATACTATGCCGTCTAGTGGAACCCTATGTGCCTATGGGCCGTGGTTGTTGCGATAGTTATCTATAAGATTGTGACCACAGTCAGGGTGAACAGAGTCCTCGCTTGGTTCCCCCTGACGCTAGTCCCAAAAGGCACAATGGAAGCAGTCAGAACACCGTTTCTCAACGCGAAGGATAATTCCGAGAATTAGGCCCTCTCCAGACTACCTATGACTCGCGCCTCAGGCACTTGCGCGTAAACGCAAAAGCTCTACAGCTTTGATTGGTCCCAGCGCTCTGAGTATAGCATCACACGGGTCTCTGATGCGAATGTTCTTGCGTCTCGTGCCGTGACGGCGGCCTGAAATGGTGAAAGTTGCATCAAGGGTGTGACTCACCGTACCGGTTCAGGGTTTATTACTGATCCAATATCACTGTGGGGAAACTGCAGGAAACCTCAGAGCGTTCACCTCTCAGGAGGCTGCTGACTGATATTTTCGCCTACGACGTGAAGCCCGAAGCATTGTATGAGGAAACACAATCTGTCGTTTCCCGCTCGCTTTGTGGCTCATGTCCTCTTTGTCACTAAGAAGCGGCTACCTCTCAGACTTTACGGCGAGGAGGCAGACTTTGACAAGAACGCTGACAAGTACCACGTCCACAATTCATCGAGCACACACAATGATCGGGAACGACGAACCTCCGAAGACGTGGAGGTGAGAGGGGCGTCCGAAGACTTTTGTCCCCCACTTTGTACCTCTTGGCACACAACTTCATATGTTTCCCGGTACCTCACAACATTGCACATCACCTCGCAATATTGCACACCATCCCCCAACATTGCGCCTCCCAAGCACGTCGCAACTCTCTCTCTCTCAAACAACCCATCCTTCCATTGGCCATCAGCGGCAACACTATCCAGCATCACTTTATCTCAAAACATGCAATCTACATTAAATGATAAGAGCAAGAAGCGGAGGTCTGAGCAGAAATCAATGCAATGGCAGCACATTCACCGCACGCATTCTTCCAGCCAATTGCGTGGCAGTATTCCGAGCTGCCAGCGTCACTATATCTATGCCTTATTTTACTCCTATATCAACGTTATGTTCCACCTCTTTGCCGTAGTAGTAACCATTGCCGGAAAGGTGAAGCCTGTGGTGCATGCATTCATACTGGAAGCTGGCAGGGAGGGAGGTACTCTGTACCTCAGGCTCGTACTACCTGAGCGATAAGCTACAAAGTATTTGCACATGAAGTAATAAAAAGTGTGCTTTTTAGAGTACTCAGAATTTCTTGTGTTACTACACTCTTCAGACTGATATCAAGCTGTTCTCTCACTTCTAGAGTACATGAAATTTTGAATGATCAAAGCTCAGTAGGTGTTTTATCAGGTACCGGAATGACTTGGGGCAGTCACTTCTCCTAATTCTATACCTAATTGAGTACCTAGGAGGTGTCCACTAGTAGGAAGCCCGTGCTAGCTGCAGAGGAAACCCTGTTGCCTAGGTAGGCATTTACACCTTGCTGTGTTGAGAGGTGGAAGGAGTGAAGAGAGATGTAAGACCAAAAAAAAAACCACCCGTCTCTATGCCCGTCCATACCTATTCAGAACGCCATCCTCCCGCCATTTTCCAGTGAGGCCTGCTTCTCTTCCTTGGGAACCTTCCCTAGCTGCCGCCCAAGCCACGTCATGCGCTTTGTCGTATGGTACTTGATGCGCTCAAGATCGCGCAGCACTACCCTGGTCAGCATCTTAAGTCAAGGTTTTAGCAGGCCCCTCACTCACCATTTTGCAACGTGCCAGTCATGGAACAGGCGTGCTCCAGCTCCCTCTTCAGATACTCATACTCCAAGTTCAAGTCTTCAATGACGTGTACCTGGGGATCAGGCCGCAGTCTACCAGATCGAAGAGCAAGATAGTCTTCCTTGTGAATCTGCCACATCTCACGTTCAATAGTGACAATGTAGTGAGCCCCCTTCCAGTTTCCACACTGAAATTGATTGGGATGGCGGTTTGCAAGGTCAATGACCCTGGCAGGGTCACCACGCCGGTCGTCATGCTTGCCGAGTACTAGAGGCGCTTCTTTAAAAGAACGTAAATTTCTCTCAAAAAGGGCTGACGCAGAGGTGCCCTGGCCACGCGCTCGCGCAATGCTAAGGTCATCACGCAATGCTTGCTTGTGCCCTCGCACTATGGCTGCCGCCTTGGACAAAGCTTCCACCGGCAACTCCTCAAGGAACTGTCTGCCCCAATACAGAAAGTCAAGGCGCTCGCTCGTGTCCTGCTTCTTGAGGGGTGGAGCATTGTCGATTAAAGACTGTATAGCATCGCTCTTGCGCTTGCGCCCATTTCCCGTATTCGTAGCATCGACTTTGCGAGCTTCCATCGCGAAGAAAGTGTGGAGGTAACGTGGTGCGCAGACTGGAATAAGACGTTGATGCTCTGCAGCATGCGAGTGAAGGCGCTCGAGGGGCCATTATGTGTTGGTCTTGAGAGCCAGTGGCTCAGGGGCAAGCATCGGCTAAATCTTAGCCCATACTTCGTACTGCTGCCTAAAGGTACAAAGTATAATAAATCTACGCGAGAAATGCAGCACATCACGTGCGGGGATATGGTACACTTGTACATTAACACAGCAAATCCGCCTAATCAGCCTGGTCGAGCGGTACCTGGCCGCAGAATAGACCGCAACGCGGTGGGTATCAGTTCCGGCCTCAATTTCAACCAAGCTACCCGCAATATGCCCAAATTACCCTCGACCATATTATCAGCCAAGCCAACCAGCTAATCAGCCAAATCCTCATCTCCACAAATACGCGGTGATCTCCATGAAAAGTAGTGCACATAGAAATTGTTCGCTGGACCTTGAAATGCTTTTAGAACAGTGCACACCATTTACTAGAACACCTGCTGACTCAGTGTTCTAGGCATTTATACCTCGCTGTCGCCCTTGCGGTCACCTTCGCTGTTATACTTGCTGTCAACGACAGCGGAGGCAACGGAGGCAACAGAGGCACTGGAAAACGTTATACTTCATGAAAGGGAATCTCCTTCTCCGACCCGGTACTTGCCCTGCCCGCTCATTGTCTCAACCGCTTCATCTTGTCGTTCAAGGAGAGGACAGCGAGCTCCTGACATTACTTCGGGCGATTCCATCATTCGCCGATCTGACGTGGTGATGATTCATGGGACGAGCCAGGAGAGCAAGAGAAGATTTCTTGCTCTCCTGACTCGTCTCATGAAGCATCAGCCGACCCTTCCTGTTTCTCAAGGCTGTAGGGCGGACCGTTGTCAGTGTAGCAACCAGCCTCGACATCATATCACCCATCATGATCGGATGAGTTAACTGGCCGACTCAGCTCTGCCCTGAAGACTCAGATATCCTCTTGCTCTGCTTTTGTCACACAAACAAGAGCGGCTTGGGCCTCATCCTCAATCTCTGTCGCGATGGCGTCGTCATATTCAATATTTGCCGGTAAATCTACGTGTTGTTAGCACATTGGGGCTTACAGCAGGGAAGACCGGGTACATTTACCTCGAGTACCTCGATTTTCGCCTTGCCGACCAGCCAAGCTTGAGCACGCTTGGTGGTGGAGAGCAGACTTCTGCCTTACTTCGACAGGACGCCTCAGGGTCGAAGTGAAGGCGCTTCCGCTTCCGGTTAGGCGATGTCTCTTGAAGAACTGCCAACTGCTTCAAAATCTTTGAACGCTCGAAGTCTATCAACACCACATTTCTGATCTCGGGATTCCATAGCACGTTCGGCGGCCGTATATCGCGATGCTCCACTCCGCAACCCAGCATGTTTGTAACCGCCCTACTTGTTTCCACAGCTAGATCTCGTCCCAAGGCTAATATCAACTCTTTGCGTGCCTGTTCGCCTGCCCATGACATGAGCAACATGTGAACTATTCTGACCCCAACGTCAAGAAAGTAAGGATGGACGAGAGAGATGTTCCCAAGGTAGACTGGTATCAGCTCTCCTTGAACTTCATCCAGGTGTTGGTAGACCGACCCTTCATGCTTCGAGTTTGCTTCAAATGCCGTCACAGTCCCTTTGGCAACGAAAGTATATCCATACCATTCCAGAACAGAGCACCTCGGGCGCCTTGCTTCCCAAGTGGCTCACATTCATTATCAGGGTTTTCAGCGAGTTGACGTAACGTAAGTTTTCCAAGGGAATCTCGCCCCAAAGCATGGTGGTTGCTGGCCCCATGAGCACGATGTGCGTTGACATTTGGACAAGATTCGTCTAAGGGATGTTTTCGTACAAGACCTAGTAAGCAGGCTTGTGTGCAGTATTTTCGGTGGAGGACATCGCTCTCTTGAGCTGCTTGTGATTTTTTGACGGGACGCATCTGTCCGGTATTAGACAGGCGCATACGAGCCCTTGGCTTGCTTGGCGTTTCAACGTTTAAGGCCTCATCCGATGAGCCAGATGGACTCTGTGGACCTTTGTGCACGATCATCTCTGCTGCTGCTGCAGTACTGGAAAGTCCGTCCAAGGTTTCAACAGGGTTGGACAGGGCTTGTTCTTGGGACTGGCGATGGAGTCCTGTGTGCTGAGGCTCTTGTCCGTCTGGATTCGAAGTGGTTTTGAGAGAAGTGTATGGCAGGCACGTATATATTCTTCAAATGTTGTGGGTCTTGTCTTCTTTCCCTCGATCTGAGCGCGAGACTCGGCTTTGTGTCGATTTCGCTGCTTGTCCGCCGCACGTCTTCGCTCCCGTTCTACTATCATAGACCGCCCCTAATCGGGTTATAGTTACTCGTTTTTAGTACGTGTTTTCGTGTCAACAATCCTATGCCTGTGATGCACCCGCCTGTGGCCCCTAACCTTAGGTCAGGCCCTTAAAGCAAGGGCTCTGTGCGGGGCCTCTGGGGCGCATGGCACTTAATCAAGGCCTCTAAGTAAGGGTCCTGTGTGGGGCCTCCAGGGCGCAAGGCCCCTATCAAGACCCCTAAGTAAAGGGTCCTGTGCGGGGTCTCTAGGGAGCAAGGGCCCCTAAGCAAGACTTCTAAGCAAGGCCCCTAAGCAAGGCCTCTACCTACCTACTTACACAGTAGGTAGAACAGCAAGATTATAGAGATGAGACATAAGTTGTGAAGCATATTCTACTGACATTATTGTTTTCAAGTCTAAAAGATAAGAAATGTGTAGAGATCTGCTGTAGAAAAGTGTCGTAGAATTTTGTATGTATGTCCTGATTAAGGGTGGTCTATGAGTAACTAATCGCCTAAATTAACGTTATGTAACACGAGGCGGTATCCCGGTGAAGCGGGCCGCCATGGCATTGTCCCTCAGAAAAATAATACGGACGAAGGGGAACCAATAAGTAAAGGGCTTATTGTCCGCCATAAGACCACACCTGAAACCACCGCCGTCGTTCCTGCCAGTGACGCGCTCTTTAACGATCAGTTGCTGGTTTGGCAAGGCGATGACGCATTTGCCGCATCATCAGCGCAGGCAATCAACAATCTGCGACAGTACCTCACCTCCGTGGGTCGCTGCTGGTGGACATTTCCGATGGGCAGGCAAACGGACCATTTGAGACCTCAGTGCAGCGTTTTCGAGCTGCATTGTCCCTGAGCAGTCACTGCCGCAGATCCCCACCGACCACACCCTGTACAAATCTTTCTATTTGCTCGATCGCCACGGGTGGCGGGTTCCCACGCGGCCGTACCTCAAAGGCTTGACAATAGAGGGCCGTCTCGCTGTCGTCGTGTCGGCCAACGATTTGGCCGGGGCCATGGCGCATGACGATTTGGGCGAGTGGGACTACAACGTGGGCGCTGACGGTGCTTCCAGCTACAAGATAACCTTTCGGCTGGGCATCAACTGGGTGATGTGTGCTCTGAGGGAGGAAGGGAAGATGTGTGATGGGACCGCTGAGCTTGACGGTCAGGCGTGGCCGCATCGCCCAGGCGGTGCGAGACAGACGTGGGAAAGAGAAGGGAAGAAAAAGAGATGGAATCAGTGGCAGAGGGTGCTTTCCGCTTTCCGCTTTGGGTGTGGATGGATCGCATCGAGACCGCATCGACAGGGACTGCGAGGTGAAGGATGTGGATCCGACCAATCCCCGCGAGAACAAGGTCCTGACGCCGGTACGTATCTGCGCCTGTGCAGGGCCCCGGACCAATGCCTGAGTGAGTCAGATGCTGATGTTGGTACGTACCTCATGCGGCCGCGCGGGCGGCATGCAAAACCCGCGATTCCCGCCAATCGCCGCCTCCATAACCTGCTGACGTCGGTACGTACCCCCGTCGCCCGGTATGGGCCCCCAGGTACCACGTACCCACCTACCCACCCATCCACCCCTCTAACCTCTGACCCTGCCGCGCCCCATGTTGAGGTGAATCAGCTGTGGCAAGAGCAATTGCATGGTGAGCCTTATCAAGACTTGTGGGGCTCTGCCTCCCAAACAGTCCAATGCACCACCAGCAGCAACGGCAGACATCCGCCGCTTTCGCAGAGATTGTTGATTACCGGGGCCCAGAGATATGGGACTGTGTCCTTGCCCATGACTACCTTGGACACTCAACCATTACTGCGATCCTCGCCTTTGCACAGGAGTGGCACGATTTGGGCAAGGTTTCTCGGCCGCTTCTCACGGTGTTCACCATCGCAGAACCAGAGCCACGCCATGCACGCGCAGGGTGACCAATATTGCCATCTGACTGGAGGAAAGCGATGGCGCTCCTGTTGCTTCTCATAGGAGGGGGATTGCAGCAGGTTTTGGAAAAGCGCTCTTTCCGAGCACGAGGATGTTGCCCACTACGTCCACATTATGCTCCCATAATCAGTCAGTTGCGTGTCGACTACACTCCTGCTGCAGCCAGTATCAAACGTGTTTCCTTCTCAGAACAGCTCTTTAACTCCCCTCTCCGCCGAGTCCGCCTTCGCTTGGATAGTTTGTTCTGGAATCGATCACATAGAATGTGTTGAGGCGTGAGCATATTACGGGGTTGAGCCAGACGCTTTGTGATGCCGGGACCAAGAATTCCATCCATAATTGAGGAGGTAATATTACAAGGCAGTAATCCAGACGCAAGCCATTCTCCGAGCCATTTGATCCAGTGTAATGTGAGTATGGTCTTTTACTTTGTTTGAATGGATACTGTTGTCCAGCGTCCCCTGATTGGCGAGGCTTTTTACATGCCCAGAGACCCGATGCGGCTTGGCCTACCCGGTTGTGCAATCTTACATACACTGCCACATAGACCGCTGATGCATCCGCCTCATGCATCTCTCACGAATACATGCAACGAATTGGGCTTTAAATATGATGGCGGCTCGCTTACTGCTTTGCTTGTCTATTGGCAGGAATTTCTTTAAAGTGTCTCATCCCTTTTCCCCACTTCGCTTTTTCCGCTCTTTCACTCACCTCCGGTCCTTTGAGCCTCCCCCCGCCTCTCTCTGTCCTTACTGCTGTAGTTTACTCGTGGTTGACGCATCCACCGTGTAAAGCATCATGACGATGTGTCAAGTCTGGCAGGGTATCGACAGACTGTCTTTCTTCGAGAACGCCATTCTTCTTGAGCTCAAATATCGTTCTCAAGGTACGCCGGTCAAAATGCATGCTCCCAGTATCGAGAGAAACGACCCTCTGGATCAAGAGAGCCGAGACTTTCTTGATGACTTTGCGCTTGTTGCATCAGGACCGGGCGGGCCAGACAATGTCTCCGCCGCCTGCATGGAGATCAGCGAGAAGGACGACCAAGTTCTGGTGCTGCGCGTGGCTAGAAATGGAGGAATTAATAATGAGATAATCTGCCGTCTAAGGGATACTATCCGGAGTATGGTTGAAAACATTACTGCGGGTCCGTCTTACCTATTGCTCGAATCTTACGCGATGTCTTAAAGTTAAGCATGAATGAAAGCAGGAACGAGTGAGGACCAAATGCTAGAAGAAGCAGTCTTGGAAATCATCACGAGATGTAGAAGCCACCTCGTCAAACACACCAAGGTCTTAGAAAGGATGCTTCGGTTCGTCGGTAGCCACGGTTCTGATCGACTCAATACGCCGCAAACCACCTTCACAGGTGACGAATTAGAATCGTCGCAAGATATCAAGTCGCTTGGAAAATACTGCGACGCGACGCATGAATCCTACATGCGTCTGTGCAAACATCGTCTCAAGCAGCTCAAAGAACTTGTTTTGAGATCTACACTATCGACTGCATCGTTGGACTCGCAGGATCTTGCGTCAATAGCGAAGCTCACCTACCAAGTCCGCCGATCTTGCTCTTTCAAGCAGCTCGTGGCCTATAACATCAGCAAATCAGAGAAGCCTGGTGTCGCCGTCCCAGATCTGCGAGACATAGTGGAACGCTTTGGACAGATATCCAAATTTTACCGGGCTGCTGTCACCTTGACGACATTCCTGGTGAAACTTCAGAAGCTCGGCAGAAGTGTTGAGATAAAAGCCACGCCTACTGAGAAGATTGAGATATCCGAACTAGCCTCCCGTACAGCTGCTGAGGTACGCCATCGAGGTGGTAACTTTTTCACCTTGAGCGGCGGGGCAACGATACAGAACATGATGAACCGCTGGCCGGTCTATCGAGAGCATGTGGAGCTTCAGCTCGTAATATTTTATGAGCAGAATCATGAGCTCACCCTTTTTAGTCCATACATTGGATGTAACAAGCGATCTTGCTACCTATGCTATAATTTCATAGCAGAACATGGCCGGTTCCAAGTAAACGGCTGTCACCAGTCGCTCTACTCTCTTTGGGCAGTTCGGGAAACGATATCCTTTGCAGACGAGGAAAGAGCTGATGTCTTTAGAAGAGCCCTGAAGAAACTTTCTGTTGACCTGGAGCGGAAGATCGACGCTCAGAAACAGCCTCACTGGCGACGCCCAGCTTTCTGTACCCATAATGAATCCGTGACCAACTTATCACGCGTTTCATTGACCTTCAGTGATCGAACTATGCTTGAGCCCTTCTCTAAAAAACGTGCAGATAATGCGGTAGCAATCCTGGCTGAGCGCGGCTTTGGGACAACCCCAATCAACAAATCCTCCGTTATATCTTCTATGGCCAATTCGATACCCGTACTAGAAAGACCTCTGGAAGAGCCTCCGGAGGCTTGCGAGCTACCGAGGAACGATGCGGGTTTACCGGAAGAGAGTGTTGATATTGCTCACAGAATCTCTTATGCGCAAGTAGAAAGAGATGTCGTCGCGCCACAGCCGCGCTCGCTTACAACTCCTACAGCTAGCACACAAGCCGGTATAATTCCTGCGCAAAACTCACCGAGAATCTCGGTAGCCCAGCCAGTCTTGGCTGCTTCAGCAATAGTTTCTAGAGAGAGTCAAAAACCGCGAGACCGTGATCGACCGCGAAGGAAATTTCGACGGCGGAACCATGAGGGTCACCATCACCATAGTCGTCATTCTCAGTTGCTCCAACACAATCCTCAAGCGACCAGGCGCTCGACTAAAGCCAAGAGTTCCAACATAGACAGGGCATCAACAAAGAAACGCCGCAATGGACCTACCAAGACTTCCGAGCAACGCGAGTCGCAGTCAAACCGGCCACGCATGATGCATGACCGAGAACGAAAACCACGAAGCTCGTTCAAGCAGAAATTTATTGAAATAATCAAGGTTGTATTGGCCGCCTTTGGGGGATTGGAGAGACGGAGAAGCAGAGACATAAAGAGGCCGATTTCCGGTGGCAAGAGGATTGCCTAACGTGAGCTGTCGGCAATGTGCCCGCACCGCATAACGGCTCCCGGAGGATTGGAAATTCCAGAACTTGATGTTTCCATTTTAACGTCAAGCTCTTCCTGCTGCGCAGTATCTGCACCCGAAACATATTCTCAACGTCTTTCGCGTACACTTTTTTCGCGTATGTAGCTACGAGCGATATAAAGTGATTAAGATCGGAGAACAGCGGATCGTCCACCAATGACGAGAATTTATTTGCAAAGGTATATTGGGTCAGCTATGGACCAGCGGAGGTTTGCGAAGGGGAGGGGAGGTGGCGTGCAATTTTGCCCATATTCGTGGATTATTGTCTTTCCCTTTGGTGTGGAGAGGAGTCGCTTACATGATGCCCAGGTTAGGTTTCCCAGGAGTTCGATTGGCAACGATGCTAATGAGGAAATGACGATACAGGAACGATTGAGTTCGTTGGGCCCTGCATTGCAATCCTCACTATAATCATAAAGCGAGCCGGAATCACTGTCGCTGTCACCACTCCAAGATTTGTTGAAATCACCGTTCGTCATGGCGTACAGGAGCAAGGGGTCAAGGTCCAAGAAAAGCAGCAGCAGCCACAAGAGCAGTAAGAACCGCAGGAAGCCGCGGAGGCGAGTAGAACACTGCAGGAGGCACAAGAGATACAACAAGACGTACAGGAGGTAGGTCGACCGGAGCAGGAAACTCAAGAATAAGAGGAGGTGCTGCAGGAGCGACACAAAACAGCAGAGGTACAGAGTACAAAAGGTGCTGGAAACACTGGAGGTGCACCAGAAAGGGACACAGCGAGATGAGTTACTGCTGGAAGGACAGAGAAAAACGCCAACGACGAGGTATCGCGCATTGAAAACGGTGGCATGCAGCTGTGATCTTGTCCAAAAAGGCGGCAGCTCTCTTTGGTTCATCAATCAGATCCAAAATGTTGAAAAGGTTTCAGAGAACAACTCAAGGAGAGCCGCAAGAAGAAGCTCCAAACAAATTTCTAACACCATGCCATCATCTACTACCGGGGAGGCGGCGACAACGGACAGGGAATACCAGGAATGGGCTTTGTACCAGCCATCCTCAGAGTTAAGAATTCAGTAATGTAAATCAGTACGCTCATCAGCTCAGTTCCAAGCATAACTGTTGTAATCGAGTACCTAGTCATGGATCCAAAGATAGCTGATTTCAGCGTTTCTTAAACGCACTAGGACACAGCCTTATTGCTGGAAGTTTAGCATCATGTTTAGATCTTGCAAACAAAGATGAGCAATAATGCTCTTCAACAATCCCCCAGAAATGACAAGCTTTACTGTATCCAGCTACAAGCTAAGAAGTCCAGGTGGTACATTGATGTAAGAGGAGTAAAGAAGTATAAAAGGAGCTGACGCAGCAACTTTGCACTCACCTTTGTACTGCTGACCTAGCCGAGGGTGTCTCTTCTCCATCAAGCTCAAGGAACTTGATGAACTTGTGGATCCGCTCTGTCAGAATCTGTATCTAATTCACGCAACTTTCAAGGGCTTTTTCAGAGCCTGTGTCTGGGTCGGTAAGGGCTTTTTGGTAGAGGGTGCTTATGTGGGTGTTTTCCACGGTCAGTCCCCTGATATTGTCGTGGATACTGTTGACGCTGTCCAGAAAGTATTGGAGTGAATAAACGGTGTTCGTATTTGTGTTTTGAGCGCTTGATTTTGGCTGGTGAGAGCCAGTCAAGATCCTATTGCTAACGGGTCCTGGGGTCTGATGGCTCTGGGTAGGCTGTCGATGCGGGTTTAGCTTCTTATTGGTGACCAATCTGGATGTGTAACATTCCGTAATACAGTCTGCATTACCTCCTTGCTGTTGATATGGAGACATTTTACGTACGCCAGGGAGATCACAGCGAAGATGTTCAAGGAGCTCCAGAAGACGACCTCTAAGCTGAAAACACACTTTTAAGTGATCGACCACAGACTGGAAATTTTTCCCTCGGGAGGAGCTATAGCTTCAAGTGACTATGAGACCGAGCGAGCTCGAATGCAGGCGCAAAATGGACAGCATGAAACAGTGCTTAGCCATATGCGCCCAGGCATCTGCGCAAGCCGAAAGTGCACGAACCAATGTCTTTGAAGACGTTTCCGCGGCTCAAGGTGCCCATCAAGTGGTCGCAAGTACGACCGACCTGATTGCAGCCAAACGTGTGACTACTGCAGCTGGATCGACGCAGTGGCTAGGACAATGTTCCAACGCTACCCTGCAGCAATTTTCACGAGATCGTAGCCGTGTTGCTGTAAAGGAAGCTTTGAAGGAAGCTGTGGACGAAGCTGTAAAGGCAGCTGTAGAGTTGCGGGGTGCGACGGTTAAGGAGTGTCAGGACCGTCATAGAAAAGGGAAGAGGCTTAGTTCAGAATGTTCAGAGTGATCGGCAACCAAGTACGTAAAGTAGGGTGACTATTCCTATTCTAGCTAGAGTCCCCACTACGGCATCTACGACATGTCAAGCGAACACCTTCTAGGAGACAATA
>JAABVA010004603.1_pt1 | contig 12735 bp, 7 predicted proteins | sample 5560331 | NCBI WGS metagenome assembly JAABVA01 (sample SAMN12812661, study PRJNA571458) | rock metagenome | isolation source: Antarctica rocks | place: Antarctica: Victoria Land, Mt New Zealand sud | collected 2016-01-07
CCGAGATCTCGAACGCGTGCTTCGACAGCGCCGGCCCCAGCGTCTTCGAGGGCTGGTTAGCGATGGTGATGCCGACGCCGAGCTTCTTCATCTGAGCCTGGAACAGGATGCCCTGCTGCTCACGCAGCCGGTTGCCGGTGGTGGTAGCGAACTTGTAGTTCAGCTTCTGGCCGCCCTTGGCGTAGATGCCGTCCGGCCCCTTGGTGTAGCCGTCGGACTCCAGCAGCTTCTGCGCCGCGGCGACGTCGCCCTTGCCGATGTCGGCCGGTGCGTTGTCCTTGTACTCCGGCTGGTTGTTCACGTAGATGCGGTTGCCGAGCACGGTCGCCTTGTCGCTGAACTGCTTGACCGTCGCGTTCAGCAGCTGGGTGCGGTCGAGGCCGGTGGCGATCGCGCGGCGAACTACCGGGTCGTCGAGGCCCTTGACCTTGGTGTTGAAGTCGATGTGCTCGAAGGTCAGGCCGAAGTTGGTCTGGCTCTCGACGTTGGGCAGGGCACGCACCTGCTGCACCAGGTCGAGCTGCGGCTGCGGGTAGATCAGCTGCACCTCGCCGTTCTTCAGCGCGTCGGGCTGGGTCTGTGACTCGGGCAGGAAGCGGAAGATGATCTTGTCGAGCTTGGCCAGCGGGCCGAAGTACTTGTCGTTGCGGACCAGCGTCAGGCTGTCGCCCGGCTTGTAGTCGCTGATGACGAACGAGGCGGCCGAGATCGGCATGCTCTTGTCGAGGCCGGTGTTCCAGCCCCCCGGCTGCTTCTGGGTGTAGTGCGCCGGCACCATGTTGGTGAACAGCGACTTCCAGTCGGCGAAGGGCTTGCTGAACACGACGGTGACCGTCTTGTCGCCGTCGGAGCCGGTGACCGACTTGATGTTCTCGTAGCCAGTAGTGCTGGCGACGTCGAGGTCCTTGTTGGTCCCGTTCAGCGACTTCCACATGTAGATGAAGTCCTTGGCGTCGAACGGCACACCGTCGGACCAGGTCGCCTTGGGGTTGATCTTGTAGACGACCGTCTGCGGGCTCTGACTGGTCAGGTCGGCGCTGACGAGCAGGTTCTTGTCCATCTGCACCGTGAAGTCCGGCAGGTTGTGGAACGTCGAGGGATAGACGTTCTCGGTGATGTTCTGGACCGAGGTGCCATCGTCCTTCGAGGTGTTGACGTTGAAACCCGTGGGCTCCTGGTCGGCCGCGAAGACCAGGGTCCCGCCCGTCTTGACGGTCTCGTTCTTCACCTGGGCGTTGTTGCTACCGCCACCGCCAGTGCCGCCGCTCCCGCTTGAGCTGCTGCCACCGCCACCGCAAGCGGCCGCCACGAGAGCGATGCTTACCGTCGCCACCGCTAGCGCGGGCGTGATCTTCCTGGCCATGCTGCCTCTTCCTCACAAGGTCTGCCGCCCGGCTATCGCCGCACTCGGGGGAGGCACCCGAAGGCCGGCCCGACACGCCGGTCGGGGGCTAGTAAGCCCGGGGACCGGACGGACGATCAGAGTGGACCTCTGGAGGTCGGCCTATCCCTTGACCCCGTCTTACCCCCCTGAGCCAAGCCCGCAACTCACACCTGCGGCGGCGGTTCTGGACCTTCGGGAGGGGGGCGAGCGCACCCCGCCGGGGCCGACGCGACGGCGCCGCCAGCGGCAGTCGCCCTGGTCGACGAATTCATCGCCGGGCTACCTGCCGCTCAGCGGCCCCGGGTCGACCGGCGACGTGCCGGCAAGGTGCTTTCCGAGCACGCGGCGCTCTTCCGGCGGCCAGGCAGACTCCGCGCCCTTGTGGCGGCTGACCGGTGGGACCGAGCTGACGACCCGGCAGCCGTGCTTGGCAAGGCGCCGACCGCGTCGACGTCCCTACGGTGTGCCGCTGTCCCTGTCGAGAAAGTTCTGAGCCTGACCTGCCTCGATGTCCCGTCGGGCTTCGCGGACGGTGTCCCAGGAGCCGGCGCCGCGCAGCTGATGGCCCCTAGCGCGCGCACGCCGGTCGAAGACCGCGGCACTGAGCAGCAGAACCGCCAGCACCGCGATGACATAGCCGATGAGCAACACGCGGCCCAGTATGCGCTCGGCGGCAGCCCCCCCTCTGAGGTGACGTGCTGCCGCGCGATTGTCGGGACGTTGCCGCCCAGATAGTTGGCTGGACCGTTGCCGCGCTCGTGCTGGGCAACGTGCTGATCCTGCTGGGCGGTGGTGGCGCTGTGTGCCGGCTCGGCCGGCAGCTGTTCCCGCTCCGGGCGTCAGGTGCCAGCGTGCGGCCTGTTGCAGCCGCGGGTGTGCTGCCAGCTAGAGGCGATCCGGGACAAAGGTCAGTGGCGGCTCACGGGCTCAGGCCCAGATTCCAGGGCTCACGAGCGGACAGCAACTCACAGCGTGCGTGTCGCAGCAACCGTGGGCAGGCTGGACGGACGTACCGGCCGTGGACGGCCTCAGTTCCCGACTAGCTGAGCTAGAACGCGACCTCGCGGTAGAGCGAGCACGGCGCGAAGCCGCCGAGAGCGTTGCGGCGGCTCACGAACAGCGAGCGAAGAACGCCGAGCGCGCCCTCCTCATGATCGAGGCCATGACCCCCCGACACGAGAGCACCGCCCCGGTCGTGATCAAGAACCCAGACGAGCCACCCCCACCAGAGCCGAACGACCCAGCGCCACAACGCCGCCGCTGGTGGTCTCGCCGCACCTAACGGCGCGGGTGCTCGCCGCACAGGCAGGTGTCACGGCTCCGAGGACGCCTCAAGCCCGCGCTTCCGCGCGCCCCTACGGGGTGGCTGCCGCCAGGCTTGACCCGACCTCTCCACCATGACCGCGGCGCTAGGTACGCGGGGGAGGTCCCCGCTGCCCCCAGAAAGCGGCGGCCTCCCGTTGATGCTCCGGGCCCTCCCGGCTACTTCGTCGCCACGCTTGGCACGGCGTACCTAGCCAGCGCGTGCAGCGCCTCGACAACGGCCGCGCCCGCGGCCACGGACACGCAACCCGACCATCACCGGGCGGCGGATGATCCTGGTCCGCTGAAGCTCAGGCCGCTCGTTTGCTTACTCAGTGGCGTATCAGGTGCTGCCGCGGCCCCCAACATCGGGGGGCCTTGCCCCCGAAACCGCGCATGCGCACTGCAATGTGGTCAAGCAGAACGCAGCCAGGTGCACACAGGCTTTGGTCTCGTCGTGGTTACGACCATGGGAACGGCAACGCGGTAGCCGGCCCCCAGGACCAAGTCAGACACTAGGTGTCTCTGAACGGGTCGACGTCAGGTTCGCCGCCAGCCTGCCCGGCGCCCTCGACAGTGACGGCGGCGGCGGCTGCTGCGACGTTGATGACCAGCGGGCCGGGGAAGTACTGCCGGGCCAAAGGCTCCGCCCGGGAGGCTACGACGACACCGTCCACGGCCCGGGGCTGGTCGACCACCCCGGCCCGGCGTCGTTCGAGGTCGGCGACATCCCCGCCGGCCCCGGCGATCAGGGGACGGTCGGCGGCAGGCTCGGGGGTGAACCTGGCCGGCTCCCGGTCCAGCAGCCACCCCGCGTCGCGCATCGCGTCCCCGGGGTCGACGCCGGCAGCGACCTGCTCGCCGTAGACCCGCATCGCCTCTGGGCGCAGCTCGCCCAGCTGTTGCTCCGCGGCTCGCCGCGCGGCCTGCGCCTCCGGGTCGTCGGGCCAGCACCGGGCCGCACCCCAACCCGCGAGGGTGTCCGGGACCGGCAGGGCGGCGGCGCGTTCGTCGAGCAGCGGTGACCAGCTCAGCCGGTCGGCGGCGTGCCGGGCTTGCAGCTGGGCCCGGGCAGCGGCCGCCGTCTGCTCGTCGCGGGCTGCCCGGGCGGCGGCCCGGACCCCCGCGAGCTGGGCGAACGCTTCCGCGGCGGCGGCGAGGACCGCGACCGCCTGGCCGAGCTTGGCCGTGGCGTGCGCGGCGGGGTCATCGTGGGTGCTCATCAGCTGCTCCTGTCATCGGCTGCGCCCGCGGCTGGTGGCCGCAGGGTCGTGCTGGTACCGGGACGGGTCGAGGGTGGCTGTCAGGTCCGGCGGGCGGAGCTGGGCAGCAGCCTGCGCCTGGCGCTGAGCGTGGACGGCGTGGAGCTGCCCGGCGGGCAGCCGCGGCCTGCTCGGCGCGGCCCTGCGCCTCCCGCATCCGGGTCACGGCGTCGGCGAGGACCGCGAGCTGAGCGAGCAGCGCGAGTAGCTGCGCCGCCTCGGCCTGGTGGACGAACCGGGCGGCGAGCAGCAGCCCGGACGCGGCCCGCAGCCCCTGCCCGGCGGCTGATGGTGCCGGCAGCCGGCCCCACTGCTCTCGGGCGGCGCCGTCGAGGTGACCGGGTGGACGGCGGATGCCTCGCCGTACCGGGCCCGCACCTTGGGCAGAGTGAGGTCCGAGGCGAGCCGGCCCCCACCGAAGTAGACCGGCTGGCCGCGGCCGTTCAGGTCACCGCCAGCCACCGCGACCGCGTAGCCGGTCAGGTCTCCGGTGGCGGGCGAGAGCCGCTCCTTCACGAGCAGACCGGCGCCGCGCAGCTCGTCGAAGAACCCGGTAGTCGACGTCGGCCGGCTGACCGCCTCCCGGACTTGGCGGCGCAGCAGCTCGCGGGCTGGTTCGGGCCGGCCGAGCCGGGTCGCCTTGTCCCGCTCCGGGCGGGTGGCGCGCGGAGTGCCGGTCGGGTCCCGCGGGGCGGTTGGGACGCAGCCCGTAGCGGGCCTCGGCGTCCCGGCACGCCTCCCCGACCCGGTAGAAGTCGTTACGGGGATGGACCCGCCGCCAGGACGCCTGCCCGGCCAGGGTCGCCACCACGTGGACGTGCTCGGCGCCGGGCTCGTCGTGTCGGACAGCGACCCACCGGACGTCGTCTTCGTCCGGGGTGTCGACCAGCCCGGCCCGGCGCAGAACGTCGCGGGCGACGTAAGCCCACTGCCCGTCGGACAGCGCCGGGTCAGCGGCCAGGCCGTGCTCCGGCTCGGCCCGAGCCGACGACAAGATCAGGTGATACACGCTGCGGTCTCCGCCGCCTGCTGCGACGTTCGGGGCGTCGAGCAGCGCCGACAGCCGGCGCAGCCCGGCGTCGTCGACCCCCAGGACGGTGCCGGCGTCGTCCCATCCGGCACTGTCCCAGCCGGCGACGAGCCGCGGCGCCTGGTGCTCGTTGCGTTCCCCCGGGCCGAACAGGTAGCGCACCAGCCCCCGGGTCGAGCCACCCGAACGCAGCACCTTCCCGATCACGCTTAGCCCTGCCCCAGCACGCCGGCGGTCCGGTCGTCGACCGCGCGGACCGCCTGCTCGACCTGGCCGAGCAGCTCGAACAGCTCGGCCGGCACCCGGCCGGTGGTGTTCGCGACCCGCACCGCCTGGTTCAGGTTCGACCCGACCCGGGTCAGCTCGAGGACCTGGAAAACATTCAGCCCTGACCCGCTTCGACAAAATCAGGGACGAGTAACGCACTCATCTGCCAGCCTGCCGCCCGGTCCTGACGCCGCCCGCGCTTTGTAGGACGTGTTCGCCGCCGCCATGGCCTGGCGCGCTGGCCCTTGCTCGTCACCACCTTCACCGCGTGGTCAAGGAACAGGCGACCACCTTCAGCGGCTGGGGCAGCGTCTCAGCATGCAGTTACGGTCGTGCAACGCCCTGATCACGGTGGAATAACAGCGCGCTAGCCGCTGCGTACATGTGACCTTTGGGGCTTATTGTCTGCGGAGTTGAAGGCTCTGCGATGGAAGCCGCGGGGGACATCGGCAGGGAGGCTTCGTCACGTGATGGTCGCCGGGGGGCCGCTCGCCGGCGGCAACGCTTCGACCTGCGCTGCGGCGCCCCGGTGACGGCTCCGCTGCAGGCCGACGTCCTGGAGTCGACGGCGCCGCAGGGCGAGGGCCGCAGCTCTTCCACTGTCGGGCGCACTCCGCGGCAGCTGGCGTGGCGTCGGCTGAAGCAGGACAAGGTCGCCCTGGCTGGCGGAGTGGTTGTGATCGTCTTGTTGCTCGTGGCGGTGTCCGCATCGCTGCTGTCCAAGCTTGAGGGTCAGGGCCCGTACACCTTTCATCAGGACCTGATTGACCCGACGTACTCCACTCCGCTTGGCGCGGCAGGCGGCATCAGCGGGACGCACTGGCTGGGCGTTGAGCCCACTACCGGGCGTGACCTGTTCTCCCGGATGGTGTACGGCGCGCAGGTGTCGCTGCTGATCGCGGTGGCCGCGTCACTGATTTCGGTAGCAATCGGCGCTGTGCTCGGGGCGGTCGCCGGCTACTTCGGCGGGGGCACCGACGGTGTGATCAGCCGCTCGATGGATGTGCTGCTCGCCTTCCCACTGCTGCTGTTCGCGATCGCCTTGGTGGCGGTCGCCGATCAGGTCAACCGCAAGCTGCTGCTGATCCTTATCATCGGGTTCTTTAACTGGCCTTACGTCGGGCGGATCATCCGCGGCCAGACGATCTCGTTGCGGGAGCGCGAGTTCGTCGACGCTGCCCGGGCGCTGGGGGCCGGGCCAGGTCACGTCATCTTCCGCGAGCTGCTGCCGAACCTGGTCGCGCCGATCCTGGTCTACTCGACCCTGATCATCCCGACGAACATTCTGTTCGAGACGAGCCTGTCCTTTCTGGGCGTGGGTATCCGGCCACCAGAGGCGAGCTGGGGCCAGATGCTCAACGACGCCTCTAGCGGGCTTTACCAGATCGACCCCGAGTACATGATCGTTCCCGGTGTCGCGGTCTTCATCACCGTGCTGGCCTTCAACTTGTTCGGCGACGGCTTGCGTGATGCGCTCGATCCGCGCAGCAACCGGTGAGCTCCGGACCCGGCTCGGCTCGAACAAGACACGGCCTTGGCACACCACGCATGACCAACTGAGGGAGTAGTGAGTCGATGACCACACTGCGCACGCGCGTCGGGACCGCGGCCGCCGTGGGGGCGCTCGCCCTGACGGCAGCCGCATGCAGCAGCGGCGGCGGCAAGAGCACCAGCGGTTCCGGTGGCAGCGCCAACAGTGGCAGCAGCGGAGGCAATGCACCGTCGGCCGACGTCCCCACCAACGTCGTGCGACCGAGCACCACGGCCGGCGGAACGCTGCGCGTCGGCCTCGTGGACGACTTCGACTCCCTCGACCCTGCCCGGGCGTACTACGCGTTGACCTGGAACTTTGACCGTCTTCTCGACCGCGGGTTGTTGATGTATGACGCCAAGCCCGGACCCGCAGGCACCGCCACCGTCGGCGATCTTGCCACCGGTCCGGCGACCGCCGAGAACGGCGGCAAGACCTGGACCTACCACCTCAAGGACGGCGTGAAGTTCGAGGACGGGACGGCGGTCACGAGCAAGGACGTCAAGTACGGCATCGAGCGGGTGTTCGCCACCTCGGTGATCTCGGGCGGCCCCACCTATGTGATCTGCCTGCTGACGAAATGCGACAGCACCGGGGCGAGCACCGAATACCAGGGGCCCTACAAGGACACCTCGCCGGGCAAGCTGGGCCTGAAGTCGGTGGTGACGCCGGATGACAAGACCATTACGTTCAACCTGGTCAAGCCGTTCAGCGACTGGAACTACCTGATGACGCTGCCGGACACCACCCCCGTTCCGATCGCCAAGGACACCCGCGACAAGTACGCCCAGCACCCGGTCGCCACCGGGCCCTACAAGTTGACCAGCTACCAGCCCGGTAAGAACGTGACGCTGGTCCGCAACACGCAGTGGAGCAAGGCCACGGACTCGGTGCGAACGGCGCTGCCGGACCGGGTTGAGGTGACCGAGGGCCTGCAGTCGCAGGACCTGGACAACCGGATCCTGGCAGGTGACCTGGACTTCGATCTCGACGCCGTCGGCGTGCAGACCCCGACCCAGGCAAAGATCTTGCGCAACCCGACCCTCAAGGCCGACCAGTCGCTGGGGTCGGTCGCCGACTTCCTCAACTACGTCAGCATCCAGACCAAAGTCGCTCCGTTCGACAACGTGCATTGCCGCCGCGCGGTGCAGTACGCGACCGACAAGACCTCGGTGCAGACCGCGCTCGGCGGACCCATCACCGGCGGGAAGATCGCGACAGGCCTGTTCCCGCCGTTGCTGAAGGGCTACCAGCCCGGCGACCCTTACCCGAACGGAGCCGGGGACCACGGCGACCTGGCCAAGGCCAAGTCCGAGCTGGCTACCTGCGGGCAGCCGAACGGGTTCAGCACGACGATGGCGACGTTCTCCAAGCTGCGGGGACCGGCGGTCGCCACGGCGATGCAGCAGTCCCTGTCACGGGTCGGCATCAAGGTCAATATCGACCCGCGCAGCTCGTCCACCTACTACAGCAACGACATCGGCACCCCGGCGAACGTCAAGTCCAAGGGCTACGGCCTGGCCGACGCCGCGTGGGGTCCGGACTGGCCAGCCCCCTACGGCTACGTGGAGTCGATCGTCGACGGCCGGGCGATCAAGCAGCAGGGCAACAGCAACTACAGCGAGCTCAACGACCCAAAGGTCAACGCCGACATCGACCAGGGCCTGGCGGCCACCGACCCGGCCCAGTCCCTCGCGGCGTTCAGCCGGATCGACCCAGACGTGATGGCCGACGCCAACATCGTGCCGTTGACGTACGCCTACTACCTCAACGTGTTCTCGCCGCGGCTGAAGAACGTCTACGAAAACCAGGCGCTGAGCCAGTTCGACGTCGCCACCATGGGCGTGCAGTGAGCCCTGGCGCTCCACCGGCGATGGCCGGGCAGGCGAGGCCGTGTGCTTCCCGCCCCCCGGGGCGGGCGTGCGGTGAGCTTGAGCGGACCTGGCGGTGCTGACCTACATCGCCCGGCGCCTGGTCGGGGCCGTCGGGGTGCTGTTTGTCGTCACCCTCGTCACCTACATCATCTTCTTCCTCGTGCCGTCGAACCCGGCTGTGCTCTATAGCGGCCGGACCTCCAGTGCTGCGACGATCGTCGCCACAAAGAAGAAGCTCGGTCTGGACAAGTCGGTTCCGGTGCAGTACGTCCAGTACGTGAAGGGGCTGTTCGCGGGCCGGGACTACAGCGCCGGCCCTGGCGACGTCAGCCACTGCTCGGCGCCGTGCCTTGGCTACTCGTTCAAGAACAACGTTGCGGTCCGCTCGCTCATCGTCGACCGGTTGCCGGTGACGATCTCCATCGCGCTGGGCGCGGGTGTGCTGTGGCTCGCCTTCGGTCTGCTCAGCGGCGTCCTGTCAGCCCTACGCAAAGGCACGGTGTTCGACCGAGCGGCGATGATCGTCTCGCTCGCCGGTGTGTCGCTGCCGGTGTTCTTCACAGCCCTGCTCTCGCTGAGCGTGTTCAGCTACCAGTTCAATCTGCTGCCCAACGTGCACTACGTGAACCTGTTGGACGACCCGCTGATGTGGGCCAGGAACCTGCTCTTGCCGTGGCTCACGCTGGCGTTTCTCTATGCCGCGCTCTACACCCGGCTCACCCGGGCGAGCATGCTGGAAACGATGTCGGAGGACTACATCCGCACCGCCCGCGCCAAGGGGCTCGCGGAGCGCACCGTGGTGCGCCGCCACGCGCTGCGGGCCGCGCTCACCCCGCTGGTCACAGTCTTCGGGCTCGACCTGGGTCAGCTGCTCGGCGGGGCGATCATCACCGAAAAGGCTTTCGGCTTCCAAGGCATCGGCGCCCTGGCCATCAACGCCATCGACCAGTCCGACCTCCCGATCGTCATCGGGGTCACTTTGATCGCGGCGTTCTTCATCGTCATGGCCAACCTGTTGGTCGACATCCTCTACGGAGTCATCGACCCCCGTGTCCGCTATGCCTAGCCCGCACGGCGGCGCTAGCGGTGCACTCACCATCGCGCCGCCGCGTACCCGCCCGTTCCTCGACGTCTGCGACCTGACTATCTCGTTCTCGACCGACGACGGAGTCGTCCGGGCCGTAGAGGGCCTCACGTTCTCAGTCGAGCGCGGCAAGACGCTTGGCATCGTCGGGGAGTCCGGCTCGGGCAAGAGCGTCACGACCACCGGGATCATGGGCCTGCAGCGAGGCAAGGGCGCCCGGTTCTCGGGGGAGGTCTGGCTCGACGGCGAGGAGGTACTGCACGCCACACCGCAGCGGCTGCGCGAGCTGCGCGGCGAGCGGATGGCAATGATCTTCCAGGACCCGTTGTCGGCGATGCACCCCTACTACACAGTGGGCGAGCAGATCGCCGAGGCCTACCGTGTGCACCGCTCGGTCAGCCGCAAGGCCGCTCGGGGCCGGGCCGTCGAGATGCTCGACCGGGTCGGCATCCCCCAGCCCCACACCCGGGTCGATGACTATCCGCACCAGTTCTCCGGTGGCATGCGCCAGCGTGCCATGATCGCCATGGCGCTGTGCTGTGACCCGGCGCTGCTGATTGCCGACGAGCCGACCACAGCCCTCGACGTGACGGTGCAGGCACAGATCCTGGACCTGATGCGCGACTTGCAGCAGGAGTTCGACTCCGCCATCGTCGTCATCACCCACGACCTGGGTGTCGTCGCCGAGATCGCGGACGAGGTACTGGTGATGTACGCCGGTCGGGGGATCGAGCGGGCTCCCACCCGGACCCTGTTCCACCAGCCGGAGCACCCGTACACATTCGGCTTGCTCGGGTCGATGACCCGGCTCGACCGCGACCGCAGCGACCGGCTGATGCCGATCGCCGGCTCCCCGCCGAGCCTGATCGACCTGCCCGCCGGGTGCGCCTTCGCCCCGCGCTGCCCCTACGACGAGCTCGCCGGCCCCCGGACCCATGAGGAGCAACCCCCGATGACCGACACCGCCCCCGGCCATCAGGTGGCCTGCTGGCTACCCCGCGCGCAGCGCCAGCGGATCTGGCGCGAGGAGATAGTGACCCGGCTGTGACCGGCGGCCCAGGGATGACGCTGCTGGACACCACCGGTGAGAACCCGGCCGGCCCCGAAGGCGAAGCCCTGCTCGACGTCCACGGGCTGCGGCGGCACTTTCCGCTGCGCAAGGGCCTGCTACGCCGACAGTACGCCGCCGTGCAGGCCGTCGACGGTGTCGACCTGCAGGTCCGTGCCGGCGAGACGGTCGGTCTGGTCGGCGAGAGCGGCTGCGGCAAGTCAACGACCGGGCGACTGCTGGTTCGCCTCGACGAGCCAACGGGCGGCAGCATTCGGTTCGACGGCCGCGACATCACCCACCTGTCCCAGCGGCAGCTGCGCCCGCTGCGCCGTGATGTGCAGATCGTGTTTCAGGACCCGTACTCCTCGCTCAACCCCCGGCACTCGGTCGGGCAGATCGTGGGGGCGCCGCTGCGGCTGCAGAAAGTCCCGACGCCGCAGGGCACCAGAAAAGCAGTACAGGACCTGCTGGCGCTGGTGGGCCTCAATCCCGAGCACTACAATCGCTACCCGCACGAGTTCTCAGGCGGCCAGCGCCAACGCATCGGCATCGCCCGAGCGCTCGCCCTACGGCCCAAGCTGCTGATCTGCGACGAGCCGGTCAGCGCCTTGGACGTGTCGATCCAGGCGCAGGTCGTCAACCTGCTCGAAGACCTGCAAAGCGAGTTCGGCCTGTCCTACCTGTTCATCGCGCACGACCTGTCCGTCGTGCGCCACATCAGCGACCGTGTGGCGGTGATGTACCTCGGTCGCGTCGTCGAGCAGGCCCCCCGGGTAGGGCTGTACGACTCGCCGATGCACCCGTACACCAAAGCGCTGCTCTCCGCCGTACCGGTGCCCGATCCCGACGAGCGGGAAGCACGCGAGCGCATCCTGCTCACCGGTGACGTGCCGAGCCCGGTCTCACCGCCCTCGGCCTGCCGCTTCCACACCCGTTGTTGGAAGGCCCGCGACCTCTGCAGCACCGTCACCCCGCCGCTCGTGGAAGTCGTGCCTGGCCATCAAGTTGCCTGCCACTTCCCGGAGCCAGCGACAACCGAAGCGATCGCCTGGGCCGCCGCATCCGGCGACCTCGATGAACAGGTCCGCGGAGATGCTGCAGCGGCCGCGGATCTCGAGCGTCAACTCGCCGAAGGGAAAACCCCGGCCCAGATCTCTGCGGGTGGTGCTGCAGGCGGGGCCAGCGCGACTCGTCACTAACACCAGCCCACGCGAACAGAGCCACTGCCCGCCGACCGGACTCTCGCGCTACCTAGACCACTGGACCCGGAGGTGTCACGACAGAGTCTCGTGGGAGAGGAGTGATCCACGATTAGGGCCGTCCCGGAATCGGAAGGCGTCCCGCAACCGGCCTTCCGCGTCGAGTTCCGGGACGATCCCCGGGCAGGCCTACGGGGCGGCCGGTCAGCCGTCGTAATCGGGGTGAAGCGGACGGGGTGGATCGTCTTCCAGTGGGTCAGAGATGACGTCAGGGAGCGGGATGATGATGGGCTGATCGCTCTCTGGGGAGTCTGGACTCTGCGGGGGGGCGGGCGTGGGCGGTGAGGGGGTTGCCGGAGGCGGCGGTTTATCGGGGCTCATGGCTGGCGCTTACCCGTTCGCGTCGCCACACCATCCGGGCCGCGAATCGAGACCGCGGTGCACTCGCCTTCTGACAGCATCGACCCGCGACCGGGGGCGGCATACGCCGGTGGAGACCGGACCGTTGTGGCCCGCCTCGCCCACCTTTAGCTCGACGCGCTTGGCTTGCACGCTCGCAGCACGTGACGGGGACCAGGTCAGGCGCCGTCGACGGCCTGACTGGCGCTGCGCCACCGCCACGCATGGTCGACCGGACCGATCCCCCGCCCGAGCGCAAAGCCGGCGGCGATCGCCCCGGTGACGTAGTCCTTCGCCTGATGAGCAGCAGCGGGGACGTCCAGCCCTGACGCGAGCCCCGCGGCGATGGCCG
>JAABVA010004604.1_pt1 | contig 12732 bp, 10 predicted proteins | sample 5560331 | NCBI WGS metagenome assembly JAABVA01 (sample SAMN12812661, study PRJNA571458) | rock metagenome | isolation source: Antarctica rocks | place: Antarctica: Victoria Land, Mt New Zealand sud | collected 2016-01-07
CCGTGGGGCGCGAGTCGCGGCCCTGGACCGCAACCTCGAGGGATGCCACGAGACCCTCGACGGCCTGGACGGGCAGGCCCCGGAGGGGTTGGCGGTGCAGATGGACGTCACGGACGCGGTCGCCGTCGCCGCCGCCGTGACGCAGGCCGAGGAGGGGCTCGGCGGCATCTCGGTGCTCGTCAACTGCGCGGGCATCACTGGGGTGACCAACCGGCTCAGCCAGGACGTCGACCTCGACGACTGGGACCTCGTGCACGCCATCAACCTGCGCGGGGCGTTCCTGCTGTCGCGGGCGGTGATCCCCGCGATGGCATCGCGCGGCTACGGGCGCGTCCTGCACGTCGCGTCCATCGCCGGCAAGGAGGGCAACGCCGGCATGGTCGCGTACTCTGCCTCCAAGGCCGGTCTGATCGGGATGGTCAAGGCGCAGGGCAAGGAGTACGCCAAGACCGGCGTCACCGTGAACGCCCTCGCGCCCGCCGTTATCCGCACGGCCATGGTCGATGCGATGCCCGACGAGCAGGTGCGGTACATGACCGACAAGATCCCCATGGGCCGCACCGGCAGCCTGACGGAGGCCGCCGAGATGATCGCGTGGATCGTCTCGCCGGCCTGCAGCTTCAGCACGGGCGCGGTCTTCGACCTCTCCGGCGGCCGAGCCGTCTATTGACCCCGGCGTTCCCCCCCGTACCTCTCCCGACGATAGGAGCCCACATGCCCTGCTGCCCGCGCCAGCGCCCCGACCGGCGCACAGCCCACGGCCGACGCTGGTGAGCGCCGGACGGGCCGTCGTCACCGGGGCCGCCTCGGGAATCGGGCGGGCGACCGCCCTGCGCCTGGCCGCCGACGGCTACGAGCTGGTCGCGCTCGACGTCGACGCCGCCGGCCTGGCCGCGACGCGGGAGCAGGTCGCGGCGGCGGGCGGCACGGTCTCGGTGTCCGAGGTCGACCTGCGCGACGTGGCGTCGATCGAGGCGGTGATGGCCGTGGTGCTGGCGGACGGACCACCCGCGGTGCTTGCCAACGTGGCGGGCATGGGTATCGCCGCCGAACTGGCCGACACGACGCCCGCGCAGTGGGACGCCGTGCTGGCGGTGGACCTGTCCGCGGTGTTCCACCTGTGCCGGCTGGTGCTGCCGCCGATGCTGGCGGCCGGCGGCGGCATCATCGTCAACGTCGCATCGGTCGCCGGCATCGTCGGGGTCGGGCGCCGGGCGGCCTACTGCGCCGCGAAGGCCGGCGTCATAGGCCTGACCCGCGCCACGGCCGTCGACTACGCCGGCCGGGGGATCCGGGCCAACGCCATCTGCCCGGGCACGGTCTCCACCGAGTGGATCGGCAAGATCCTGGCGGACGCACCGGACCCGGAGGCCGCCCGCCGGGCCATGGACGCCCGCCAGCTGGACGGCCGGATGGGCAGCCCGGAGGAGGTGGCCGCCGGCATCGCCTTCCTGTGCAGCCCCCAGGCCCGCTTCGTCAACGGGTCGGCATTCGTGATGGACGGCGGGATGACAGCGGTCTGAGGCGGCCGGTCAGGCTGGCGTCGCCCCGTCCAGCACCGCCCTGTGCGTCTCGTCGATATGCTCGGCCATGGCCAGCCCGGCCGCGTCCGCGTCACCCGCGGCCACCGCGTGCAGGATGCCGCTGTGCGCCACGACGGCCTTGGCGCGCATGTCGGGCTCCAGGGCGGTCGTCACGCGCACCTGGTGCACCAGGGTTCGGATCGGCTCGAAGAGCGCGGCCAGGAACGGGTTGGCCGCAGCGGCCTGCAGGCCCTCGTGGAACACGCTGTCGGCCGCCGAGAACGCGGCGATATCGCCATCGTCGTGCGTGCTGCGCATGACACCGAGCGCCGCCCCGAGCCGGTCCAGGTCCTCCTCGGTGCGCCGCTGGGCGGCGAGCCCCGCGATGCCGACCTCGACGACCCGGCGGGCCTCGACGAGCTGCCGGCCGAGCAGACCCCCGCTGCCGCCCTCCAGTGCCGTCCGGCTGGCCAGCAGCTCGGCGTCCAGCGCGGACCACCGGGCCGGCGGGTTGACGAACGTGCCACGGCCCTGCTCGACGCGCAGCACCCCCTTGTCGCGCAGCACCTTGACGGCCTCGCGCAGCGTCAGCCGGCTGACGTTGGCGCGCGCCGCGAGGTCGGCCTCGGGCGGCAATCGGCTGCCGGGCGGGTGCTCACCGCGGGCCACCGCACTGAGCAGCTCGCGGACGACTTGGTCGGGCAGCCCCCCCCGGAGCGTGGCTCTGTCCATCCCGCCCTCATCCGCTCCCCGGGTCAGCTGACCGCGGGGAACATCTTGCCCGGGTTGAGGATGCCCTGGGGGTCGAAGACCGCCTTCAGCTCGCGCTGCAGCCGCAGGTTCGCCTCGCCCAGCTCGCGGCCGAGCCAGTCCCGCTTGAGGACCCCCACGCCGTGCTCACCTGTGATCGTCCCGCCAAGAGACAGGCCCAGCCCCATGATGGCCTCGAACGCCTGCAGCGCGCGATGCTCGGCGGCCTGATCGCCGGGCGGGAAGATCACGGTCGGATGCATGTTCCCGTCGCCCGCGTGTCCCGGGCACGCGACGAGGACGTCGTGGTCCTTCGCGATGGCCTCGATGCCGACGAGCAGGTCGGCCAACCGCTCGCGCGGGACGGCGACGTCGTCCACGAGGGTGACGCCGATCGCGTCCATGGCAGGGCCGACGAGTCGACGGGCCTCGAGCAGCATCACGGACTCCTCGGCGTCGGAGGCCTCCGCCACCTCCAGGGCGCCGAGCTCGCGGCAGACCGAGGCCATGATGGCGATGTCCTCAGGCGCCCGCGCGCCCCGGTCAGACTGCGCCAACAGGAACGCCTGCGCGTGCTCCGGCAGTCCCATGTCGCGGTAGTCGTTGATGGCGCGCAGGGCCGTCCGGTCGAGAAACTCCAGCAGCGACGGCCCGACCCCGGACGCCATGATGCGCGCCACCGCATCCAGAGCCGAGGTGGCCGAGTCGAAGACCGCGGCGATGGTGAGCGCCGGCTCGGGCCTCGTGCGCAGCGCCACCGTGACCTGCGTGATGACGCCCAGCGTGCCTTCGGACCCCACCAGCAGGCGGGTCAGGTCGTAGCCGGCGACACCCTTGGCCGTCCGCCGACCGGTGCGCACGACGCTGCCGTCGGCAAGCACGACCTCGAGGGCCCGCACGAAGTCGGCCGTGACGCCGTACTTCACGCAGCACAGCCCGCCCGCGTTGGTGGCCACGTTGCCGCCGATCGTCGACCAGTCCCAGGACGACGGGTCCGGCGGGTAGAACAGACCCTTGGCTAGAACCTCGCGGGACAGGACGGCGTTGACGACGCCCGCCTCAACGACCGCAAGCTGCTCGCTCTCATGGATCTCGATGATGCGGTCCATGCTCGTGAGCGACAACACGATGCAGCCGTCGATCGCGTTAGCGCCACCGGACAGGCCGGACCGGGCGCCCTGCGGCACGACGGCCGCGCCGTGCCGAGAGGCGACCCGCATGACGTGCTGGACCTGCTCGGTCGTACGCGGTCGCACGACCACCGCGGGATGGCCGGCGGCGCAGAACTTCGCCATGTCGAAGCGGTAGGCCTCGGTGCTGACCTGTTCGACGAGGACACCGTCGTCGTCGAGGCCGGCCCGCAGCTGCTCGACGACGTGAGGCTCGACTGGGGACACGGGAGATCCTTCTCCGTCGCGGCATCTGGCCGGGACGGCGCCCCGGATACGTCAGATGAATGTACGGGCTCTGGGCCGCCGTGACCAGACCTTCTCGATCGGAGCCCCGCGCCCAGCTCCGCGGCCGTCGCGGGTCAGCTCACGATGCGAAGCGTGGTGCTCGGGGGAGCAGGGGGTTGCCAGGCGCGACAGGGGGGGTGGATGCTTTGCGAGATAAGCCCCGAGGCGTAGGTGTGGCGCAGCGCATGGAAGCCGTAGCCGCGGTCGAGGCCGGCGCGCTCGAGGCTGGGCTTCCACACGGACTCGCTGAAGCTGTCGCGGCGTTACAGCGGATGGCCAGCCTTCAAGACCTACGCGTCCTGGTCCATCGACGTCGACCTGCACGGACAGAACGGAACACCTCTAGGTTCGCTTGCGCCGGCGACCTACGACAACTTGCGAGCGAGGGGGCACGAGGAGATTGCCCTGCGCCTTGGGTTGCTGGGCCTTGGATAAGACGTACCTCCATATCAGCTAGGCCGCTGCCCACGGGACCGCGAGCATGATGGCTCAGCCCACCCGGTAGCGCCGCAGCACCTCGGGGTCGGGGTCCGCTCCGAGCCCCGTCCGGTCGGGATGGGGAACCGGCCGTCCGGGCCGGGCAGGCCCGCGCCGCCGAACAACGGCGCCTCGAGCTGGGCGTACAGGCGCGCCACGGACCGCAAGGCGGGAAACAGCGCGGCCATCTGCAGCGTAGCGAGCAGCCCCGGACCGAAGTACGGCGAGTGCGGCGCGAGCTGCGCCCGTGCTGCGCCGCCAGCTCCGCTACCGAACAGAACCCGGTGATGTCACCGGCCTTCGTCACGCTGGGCTGCAGGTAGTCGCAGCGCGCCGGGCCGGCGAGGGAGGTGAAGTCGTGGGTGGGTCGCGGCGTTCTCGTCGGCGGCCACCGGGATGCCGCCCTCCTCGCGTGCCATGCGCAGCGCCCGGTAGTCCTCCGGCGCCCACACCGGCTCCTCCAGCCAGGTCAGCCGGTACGGCCGCAGCGCCCGGCCTGCTGCACCGCCTCGAGCGGGGTCCAGGCGCAGTTGACGTCGAGCATCAACTCGGCCTTGCCGACGGCCGCGACGTCCGCCGAGACGACCTCGTGCAGCTTGACTTCGGGGTAGCCGGCCGCCACCGCCCGGACCGACTCCCGCGCCACCAGGCGCGGCTCCCCGAGCCGGAACAGGCTGGCGTACGCCGGGACCGCCGTGCGGCCGCTGCCGCTGAGCAGCTGCGAGACCGGCAGCCCGGCCCGCTTGCCGGCCAGGTCCCACAGCGCCAGGTCCAGGGCGCTGACCGCGAAGACGGTGGGCCCGCCGCGCCCGAACAGGTGGAGCGTGCGGGCGACCTCGGCGGTCAGCGCCCGGACGTGCGAGTAGTCCCGTCCATGGACCATGGGCGCGACCAGCGTGTCCAGCACGGCGCGGACGGACGGCAGCATCGCGTAGCTGAAGGGCTCCGTAGCCGGACAGCCCCTCGTCGGTCTCGACGCGCAGCATCAGGACGTCCATCGTGGTCCAGGTCGTCCCGCCGAACCCGGTCGGCGGGCCGCCGTGGGTGAACGGGACCGCCAGCACGATCGTCTCCAGCGCGGTGATCCTCATGGCCGCAGCCGTACCCGGTCCGGCGTGAGCTCCGCGATCGAGGTGACCCCCATCAGCTGCAGGGTGCGGCGGACCTCGTCGGCCAGGATCTCGGCGGCCCGGTCCACCCCCTGCTCGCCACCGGCCATCAGCCCGTACAGGTAGGCGCGGCCGACGAGGCAGGCGCGGGCGCCGAGGGCGACGGCCGCCACGACGTCCGCGCCGCTGAGCACACCGCCGTCGAGGTAGACCTCGGCGTCCGAGCCCACCGCCGCGACGACCGAGGGCAGTTCCTCCAGCGGGGTGGGCGAGCGGTCCAGCTGCCGGCCGCCGTGGTTGGAGACCACGACCGCATCGACACCGGCGTCCACGACCGCGCGGGCGTCCTCGGCGGTTTGCACGCCCTTCACGACCAGCGGCCCCGGCCATGCGCTCCGCAGCCTGCGCACGTCCTCCAGCGTGGCCGCCGGGTCGAACACCTTGTCGGCGAGCTGCGCAACCGTCCCGCCCCAGGAGCTCAGCGAGGCGAACGACAGCGGCTCGGTGGTCAGGACGTCGAACCACCAGGCCGGGTGCAGCGACATGTCGGCGAGGGTGCGCAGGGTCAGCGACGGCGGGATGGTGAGCCCGTTGCGCACGTCGCGCAGCCGGACCCCCGCCACCGGCGTGTCGACGGTGAGCACCAGCGCCTCGTAGCCCGAGGTGCGGGCCCGCTCGACGAAGTCCAGGCTCGCGTCGCGGTCGCGCCACAGGTAGAGCTGGAACCAGCGGCGGGTCCGCGGCGCCGCCTGCGCCAGCGCCTCCAGCGACGTCGTGCCCATCGTGGACAGCCCGTACGGGATGCCGGCCCGGCCGGCCGCGCGGGCCACGGCCGGCTCGCCCTGCGCGTGCATCATGCGGGTGAAGCCGGTCGGGGCGAAGCCCAGCGGCAGCGCCGCCGGCCGGCCCAGGATTGTCGTCGTCGTGTCGACCCGGGAGACGTCCCGCAGCACGCTCGGCCGGAGCTCCACCCGCTCGAAGGCTGCGCGCGACCTGCGCAGGCTCACCTCGGGGCCGGCCCCGCCGTCGGTGTAGTCGAACACCGCCCGGGGCGCCCGGCGGCGGGCGAGGCGACGGAGGTCCTCGATCGACGCCGTCCGGGCGAGCCGGCGGCTCCGACCGCCGGTGAGGGCCGGAGTCGGCCCGACCAGCGGTCGTACCTCGGACCACCGGGGCAGGCGTCGGCCCGCGGAAGGCGGGACCGGCGAGAGGAGTTCGTCGCCCGCTGAGCTGTCCATCGCCGCTCCCCCCTGTGCGTCGCCGGTGCCCTGACCGCATCCTGCCCCAGCCGGCCGGCCGGCCGTGGAGCGCCGCCCCTTCCAGCGCCATTGACCTCGGTGTCTGCAACGCTCTAGGTTCGCGCCTACATCAGAGGTCTGATGAAATAGGCCCCCGGCGACGAGGACGGCGACCGGCCATGCGTCTGCTTCGAGTGGGAGCACCGGGCAGCGAGCGGCCCTGCGTGCTGCGTACCGACGGGACGGCCGTCGACGTGTCCGCATACGTGTCCGACTTCGGCCCCGACTTCTTCGCAGAGGAGGGCCTGGAGCGGCTGCGGACCCTGCTCGACAGCGGGGCCGACCTGCCGGCCGTCGACCTGGCCGACGGCACCCGGATCGGCTCGTGCGTCGCACGCCCGCACAAGGTCATCTGCGTCGGGCTGAACTACTCCGACCACGCCGCCGAGTCGGGGATGCCGATCCCGGCCGAGCCGATCATCTTCTTCAAGGCCACCAACACCGTCGTGGGGCCCAACGACGACGTCTTCGTGCCGCGGGGCAGCACGAAGACCGACTGGGAGGTCGAGCTGGCCGTCGTTCTCGGCGCCCCCGGCAGGTACCTGGCCGACGAGCAGGCCGCGCTGGCCACCGTGGCCGGCTACGCCGTGGCCAATGACGTCTCCGAGCGCGAGTTCCAGCTCGAGCGCGGCGGCCAGTGGGTGAAGGGCAAGTCCTGCGAGACGTTCAACCCGCTCGGCCCCTATCTGGTCACCGCGGACGAGGTGCCGGACCCGCAGGCGCTGTCGATGTCCCTGGACGTCAACGGCGAGCGCCGCCAGACCGGCAGCACCGCCACGATGATCTTCTCGGTGGCCCACATCGTGTCATATCTGAGCCAGTTCATGGTCCTCGAGCCCGGGGACGTCATCAACACCGGCACGCCCCCCGGCGTCGGGATGGGCATGAAGCCGCAGGTCTTCCTCCGCGACGGCGACGTCATGGAGCTCGAGATCGGCGGCCTCGGCCGGCAGCGACAGGTCGTGCGGCCCGCCTCCTGACGGCCCGCTCACCCACGACGGCCGCGCGCCCGACGGCGTCCCGACCCGCTGTTCGAGCGGACCGCAGCAGAACTGGAGACAGCAATGAGCACGACGACGACAGGCAGCGGGACGGGCCCGGCGGCCGGACAGGACAGCGCCCCCACCGTCACGGGCGGCCAGCTGGTCGCCGGGCAGGTGCGCGCCCCCGCCGCCGGCGCGCCGACCTTCCGCGCTCTCCACCCGCGCACCGGCACGCAAGGCGGTCCTGCGTTCGCCGAGGCCACGGCAGCCGACGTCGCGTCCGCGGCAGGCGCCGCGGAGCAGGCCTTCCGCGAGCTCCGGTCGTGGCCCGGCGCCCGCCGCGGCGAGCTGCTGCGCCGCGTCGCGCAGGAGCTGGAGTCGCTGACCGGCCCGCTGCTCGAGACCGCCGACGCCGAGACCGCCCTGGGCGTGCCCCGGCTCACCGGCGAGCTCGGCCGGGCCTGCGGTCAGCTGCGTGCCTTCGCCGCCCTGGTCGAGGACGGCTCGTACGTCGACGCCATCCTCGACCGCGCGGACCTGGCCGCCAACCCGCCCCGGCCCGACCTGCGGCGGATGCTCGTCCCGGTCGGGCCGGTCGCCGTCTTCGGCGCCAGCAATTTCCCGTTCGCCTTCAGCGTGCCCGGCGGCGACACCGCCGCGGCGCTCGCCGCCGGCTGCCCGGTCCTGGTCAAGGCGCACCCGGCCCACCCGGCGACGTCTGAGTTGGCCGGCCGGGCGATCCTGGCCGCGGTGCGGGCGGTGGACGCCCCGGACGGCACCTTCGCCCTGCTTCAGAGCCGCGCCCCCGAGGTCGGCCGGGCCGTGGTGTTCGCTCCGCAGGTGAAGGCCGTCGGCTTCACCGGGTCCACCGAGGTGGGCAGGGCGCTGTTCGACTTGGCGGCCACCCGGCCGGAGCCGATCCCCGTCTACGCGGAGATGGGCAGCGTCAACCCGGTATTCGTGACGCCGGGTGCGCTGGCCGAGCGGGGGCCGGCCCTGGCCGAGGGCTTCGTGGCGTCCATGACGCTGAGCACCGGTCAGTTCTGCACCAGCCCGGGCGTGGTGCTCCTGCCCGACGACGAGCAGGGCACGGCGTTCCTCGACCGGGTCCGCGAGCTGCTCACGGCCGTGCCCGAGGCTCCGATGCTGACCGAGGGCATCCGGGCCGGTCTGCACCACCGGCTGTCGTGCACCGCCGCCCTTCCCGGCGTGGAGGTGCTGGTCGGCGGCGGCGACGAGGCGGCCGGCGGCACCGCAACGGCGCCGACGCTGCTGCATGTCGGCTGGGACGTGTACGAGAACACCCCCGAGCTGCTCGACGAGCATTTCGGCCCGGCCGCGGTCGTCGTGAGCCTGCCGCCCGAGCGCTACGTCGACGCCGCCCGGCGCCTGGTGGGCAACCTGACCGCGACCGTGCACGGGACGGCGGACGAGGCGTCCGGGCTGTCGGAGCTGCAGTCGGTGCTCGTGGAGAAGGCGGGCCGGGTGATCTGGAACGGCTTCCCGACCGGCGTCGCGGTCACGGCCGCGCAGCACCACGGCGGCCCGTACCCGGCGACGACCTTCCCGGCCCACACCTCGGTCGGGACCACGGCGATCCGGCGCTTCCTGCGGCCGGTGGCCTTCCAGGATGCCCCTGCCGCGCTGCTGCCACCGGAGCTCCGCGACGACAACCCCCTCGGCCTGCTGCGCCTGCTCGACGGCCAGGCCACCCGCGAGCCGGTCGGCGGTGCTGCGTGACCGGGCCGGCGCTGTGGCGGCTGTCGGTCGGCGACGAGGTGCGGCTGGCGGCCGGCCCGCCGGAGGAGGGCCCGCAGCGGCTGCTGCCGGAAGGGCTCTCCCTCGATGGGCTGCTCTCCCGCGGCGGGGACGCGCTACGAGAGGCCCTGTCCGGCCCGGGCGACTTGCCGGTCCCGGACGGTGCCCGGGTGCTCTGCCCGCTGGAGGGCCAGGAGGTCTGGGCCAGCGGCGTGACGTTCGAGCGCAGCCGTAGCGCCCGCAACGAGGAGGCCGGCCCCGTGGACTTCTACGACCGGGTCTACGAGGCCGAGCGTCCGGAGCTGTTCGGCAAGGCGGCCGTGGGCCGCTCCCGCGGCCCCGAGGAGCCGGTCACCATCCGCGCCGACTCCGGCTGGGACGTGCCGGAGCCCGAGTTGGGCGTGGTCGCGGACGCGTCCGGCCGGATCGTCGCGTACACCTGCGGCAACGACATGTCCTCCCGCAGCATCGAGGCGGAGAACCCGCTGTACCTGCCGCAGGCCAAGGTTTACAGCGGCAGTTGCTCGGTCGGGCCTTGCCTGCTGCCGGTCGCCGACGCGGCCCCGGTCGCCGAGCTGGAGATCCGGCTCGTCATCGAGCGCGACGGCGCGCAGTTCTACGCCGACGAGGTGCCGGTGTCGACGATGCACCGCGAGCTCGATGAGCTGGTGGACTGGCTGTTTCGGGGCCAGGACTTCCCGGTCGGCGTGGTCCTGCTGACCGGCACTTCCATCGTGCCGCCGCTGGAGTTCACCCTCGCGGAGGGTGACGTCGTGACGGTGGAGATTCCGGGTGTCGGCCGCCTGCGCAACCCGGTGGTGGTGCGTGACACCAGCAGCCGCCGGTAGCCCGCGGTCAGCCCCGCGCCGCCGCCACGACCAGCAGCACCGGCGCCGACGGCACGGCCGTGACCAGCACCGCGTCGCGAGCCAGCGTGATCCCCGGTCGTACGACGGAGACGGGCAGCAGGCGGACGCCGCGGAGGCCCGCGCGGTACCGGCAGGGCATAGCCGACCGCCGGCTGCCCGAGGTTCTTGAGCGCCCCCGAGCCAGACCTGCCCGGCGCCCTCCCCCGCGCCCGGTCGGGCGGCGCCGTGCACCGATATGCCGTACGCCAGCGGCGCGACCGGCAGCGTCGTTGCGGCGAGCAGCGCCACGGGCAGCGCGACCGGTCCCGGCAGCTGGTGCCCGCTGCGCTCAGGAGCAGGCCGAGGGCCGAGCCCACGACCACCGGCGTGCGCACCGGCGAGGCGTCCGGCCGCCAGCGGGACCGGCCCTGGATCGCGGTGGGGCGTGGCGGAGAGCACGTGGTCGCCGGGGGCCATGAGCAGCACCTGGAACAGCAGCAGCGGAGCGACGTAGAGCCGTCGCCGAGGACGTAGACGGCAATGGGCACGCCGGAACTGCCGTTGTTGACGGACCGCGGGGCGTTCCGCCAAGGGCCGAGCCGGCCCTCCACCCAACCGACGGCAAGCACCGCACCGACCGAGGCGAAGCGGCCGCCGGCATCCTCGCCCTGATCCGTCGCCGCCCCGGCACGGCCCAAGGTGGCGCGGCCCGTTGACGTCCGCGGCGTTCCCAGGAAGAGTGCCCCTCAGACGTCAGACGCCCGCTGACGCCGGATCGCGCAGGCCCGCGCCGGCAGCAGGGCGCCGGGGCTCGGCAGATCTGCGGGCCCTTATTGGCGGAGGGTCGCAGCATGAGCCGATCGGAGACTCTGTGAACGCCCCCGAGGCCGCCGCGCCGTTGACCTTGCGCAGCCAGGAATGGTTCGACAATCCCGACAACCCCTCGATGACGGCGCTTTACATCGAGCGCTACATGAACTGGGGCCTCACCCGGGATGAGCTGCAGTCGGGCCGGCCGATCATCGGGATCGCCCAGACGGGGTCCGACCTGACCCCGTGCAACCGCCACCACCTGGAGCTGGCCCATCGGGTGCGCGAGGGCATCCGCGAGATGGGCGCAGTCGCCCTTGAGTTCCCGGTACACCCGATCCAGGAGACAGGGCGGCGCCCCACGGCGGGCATGGACCGCAACCTGGCGTATCTCGGCCTTGTCGAGGTGCTGCACGGATACCCGCTGGACGGCGTTGTGCTGACCACCGGCTGCGACAAGACCACGCCCGCCTGCCTTATGGCCGCCGCGACCGTCAACATCCCGGCAATCGTGTTGTCGGGGGGCCCGATGCTCAACGGCTGGTTCAACGGCAAGCGGACCGGTTCCGGCACGATCGTGTGGAAGGCCCGCGAGATGGTCGCGGCGGGCGAACTCGATGACGCGGGATTCGTGGAACTGGTGGCTTCGTCGGCACCCTCGGCCGGGCATTGCAACACGATGGGGACCGCCTCCACGATGAACTCGCTGGCCGAGGCGCTGGGCATGAGTCTGCCCGGCTCGGCCGCCATCCCGGCGCCGCACCGCGACCGGGCCCGCAACGCCTACCTGACCGGCCGGCGGATCGTCGAGATGGTGCACGAGGACCTCAAGCCCTCCGACATCCTCACCCGCGAGGCCTTCGAGAACGCGATCGTCGTCAACTCCGCGATCGGCGGCTCGACCAACGCCCCCATCCACATCGGCGCGATCGCCCGCCACATCGGGGTGGACCTCGACCTCAAGGACTGGCAGCGCCTGGGCCTCGAGGTGCCGCTCATCGTCGACCTGCAGCCCGCCGGCAAGTACCTCGGCGAGGAGTACCACCGCGCAGGCGGGGTCCCGGCTGTGGTGCACGAGCTCATGACGCACGGCCTCGTCCACGAGGACGCGCTGACGGTCAACGGCCGCACCCTCGGCGAGAACTGCCGCGACGCCGCCGCTGGTGACCGCGACGTCATCCGGCGCTTCGAGGACGCGCTCGTCGAGAATGCTGGCTTCCTGGTGCTGAGCGGCAACCTGTTCGACAACGCCATCATGAAGACCAGCGTCATCTCCGCGGAGTTCCGCAAGCGCTACCTGTCCAACCCGAGGCACCCCAACGTGTTCGAGGGGCGCGCGATCGTTTTCGACGGCCCGGAGGACTACCACGCCCGCATCGACGACCCGGAGCTGGCGATCGACGAGGGCTGTCTGTTGTTCATGCGCGGCACCGGACCGCTCGGCTTCCCCGGCTCGGCCGAGGTCGTCAACATGCAGCCGCCCGCAGCGCTGATCCAGCACGGCGTCCACGCGCTGCCCTGCATCGGTGACGGCCGTCAATCCGGCACGTCCGGCTCTCCCTCCATCCTCAACGCCTCACCGGAGGCGGCCGCGGGCGGCGGCCTGGCCCTGCTGCGCACCGGCGACACGGTGCGCGTCGACCTCGTCGTAGGGACGGCCGACGTGCTGCTGCCCGAGGAGGAGCTCGCCGAGCGCCGCCTCGTGCTGGAGGCGGACGG
>JAABVA010004605.1_pt1 | contig 12732 bp, 17 predicted proteins | sample 5560331 | NCBI WGS metagenome assembly JAABVA01 (sample SAMN12812661, study PRJNA571458) | rock metagenome | isolation source: Antarctica rocks | place: Antarctica: Victoria Land, Mt New Zealand sud | collected 2016-01-07
TGTACAAAGATAGTGCCATGTACAGAGTCATACATGTAAACTGAGCACTGTTGCTGAAAGTCCTTAACAGCTGCTATTGTGTAATGCATGTGCTGCAGAATTCATGCCTTGCATGCCCAGCAAAGAAGGCTTGCATTGCAGCACAGACAGTACCCATACTCTGAAAGGTCCCCCTGAAACTGGAACTCTATGCCACTTTGTTTGCCATTAAGGCAATTCACCCAAAGAGAGATATGTCTGTACACAACTTTCAACCATGGCCACACTCAGCATAGCCGCTCAAGGTAGCTGCAGTGCACACTTGAAGCTGTGCATGCAGAGCAGGCAACCCTTGATAAGCGGGACGACAGTCACAATCATTAAAAATGGTCTGGTAGAGCTGCGTGGCGTGTCAATCAACTGTCGCTTAGCAATGCTATCCAACAGTGCACGAGCCATACCGTGAGATCGTCTTGAGAGATACCTCCCAACAGCACAGCAGTCATGAGGGCTCGCGTGTCATCAGCATGACTGCTGGTCTGGCCACCGTCAGTCAAGCTACTGGCACAAGTCACAAAGGCACTCTGTGGCGAGGGACTCACACCAGCATCAGCAGCAAAGTCCACCTCGGCCTGTTTCATACCAAGCACACAGCTGTCAGTAGCGTTTCAAACACAGGTGGTATGACAGAGCGCAAGGACTCACAAGTCATCAGCATGACAGCTGGTCTGATCGTTCTTAGCAAAGCTGCTGACACAGGTCAAAAAGGCAAGTTGAGGTGAGAGAGTCACACCAGCAGCAACAGTCCACCTCAGCCTGTATCAAAGACAGCAGCAGCTTCACAACAGTAGAATACACCACACATGTCCAGTCGGCAGCATACTGGCTATCTGTACGGCAAGCTTATGCTGCACATATACAGCATGCAATGACAGCAATACAAGCAAATTGCGCATACAATACAGATGGAACATTGCTGATATGCTAGGCATGCACCAAGGCATGTCCCTTGTGAATGGTGACTGTGCAGATCATGAGCACTTCAGTATAGTGTATACCGTAGTCACAGAATCTCACCGCGCACATGGTCGCAATAAAATATTTTCCCTTCATGTATGGGGGTCAAACTGGGGTCGAACAGGTGCCATTAGGGGGGAGTTTTCAGCTCGCAGGGCTCAGAACAATTGTTTCTGCGCAGTGAGTTTTGGTGACTCTGGCAGGTGCAAGGAGAGTGTGCAGAAGTACCTGGCGGCAGATGTTCTCGTACTCCAGCTCTGCAAGAGGGCCCTGATGTGCTGTGACGTAGGCATCAAGGCGGGGCCCTGTCAAGGGCGCCTGAGCAGCTACATACCTATCTGCAACAGTGGACAAGCCATGAATCAGTCACTGACTTGTACTTGTTGAGCTGTTGGTTGCACAGCGCTGACCTAGGATTGTGTCCAGCTTTGCTGCTTTGGCAATTGGCTTGTCATCAACATGTGAAATGCAAGCACAGCCACCCTCAAATGAATGCAGAGGATACAGCTTGGCTCAACCCAAAGTCATGTGCACACGTTTGCAGCTGTACAGTGAAGCCAATCTTGCTGGGTTGTTTCTAAGCACTGCATCGCAGTGTAAGCTGATGAGGATCAGCCTGACAGGTGGATCTAAATGAGTATAATCAGCGCACTAGATCACAGCCCAACTCAGCCACAACAAGACAAGGGGATTACCTATCTGGTTGCGGAAGTTAGTGACGTTGCGCCAGCGAGCCACTGCGTTACTGAAGGAAGGCCCGCCACTCGCAATCAAGTTTAGCGCCAGAATAGACCTTTCAGTCACCCTCTGCTTGCCAGGTTCCACAGCAACTGCTCGAGCCAAAGCTTCGATGCCATTAGCTAATCCAATATCGATCAGATTTGATGACTGGCTCGCCATGTGGGCCAGAAACTCAACTGCTGGCTGACAAACATATTCACACGTGACGTCGCCATCGCAGAGCTGCTCCTCTGTGTCAATCTCCTTGCTCAGAGCAGCCACAACTGCTGGGATGGCGTCTGTGAGGTTGGGATGCAGTTGTTTGTGCAGGGCGATATGTGCCAGCACACAAGCAGCTGTATCTGTCACCCAGGGCTCAGCTGCACAGACACAGGTCATCATTAGGGGCAAGCACCAAACCAGCGCAGCAGTGTTTGAATGCAGCAATATGGAAATGTGATACATCAAGCAATGGCTCCAGACACAATGATTCGCCATAGTTAGCATTTCCCTTCAACACATTTACTGGTCCAGCGGCAACATTGAGCCCAACAAGCAGCTGACCGGTACAAAGTGCAATGAACAGCTGAATGAGCTGCATTCTGGTGTTGCAATACACAGAATGACAGCAATTGTACAAAACAGCCACTGTAACACATAGGAGCCACTACAGCACAGCTCATTAGAGCCAACTGTTCCCTTCAAAACCTGCACCAGCCTAGCTGCAGAGCCAAGGCCCACAGGCAGGTGACAGGTGAGCAAGCACGGCACATGGATGACTGTAATGGCGTCTGGCACATAAAGCAAACAGTCTGACAGGAAGTGCAACACAGGCCACTGTAGCTAAGCTCACCAGAGCCAGCTGTTCCCTTCAGAATCTGCACCAGCCTGGCAGCAGTGTTGAGCCCCACCAGCAGCTGACAGGTGCGCAGATGGGGCGAAGGAATGGAGGTGATGTAGTCTAGCATGTACAGCTCATGCACATCTTGGAAGGACACCTGCTCCCTGAGCTGTAGGTCTATCAGGTGCAGCGCCTGCTTGGTTGTCAGCTCATCTTCACTCAGCAGCTTCACCAAGAACGGAGTCAGCCCTGTGGCAGACAGTAAAAGATCAGTCCAGCATGTACAGCTCATGCACGCTCTGCAAGGCCATGTGGGCCTTGAGCTGCAGGACTTTCAGGCGCAACACCCGCATGGTGGTCACTTAGCAGTCTGCCCTGTGCCAATCAGCAAAGAAACACTACAGGAGATGCCCCTTACACACATGTTGGGAAGAGATGTACTGCCTTGGACTGCAGATTTGACAAAGTGCAGTGCCTGTCTCGCTGCAAACTTGTCTTCACTGAGCAGACAGGCCAAGAGCAGACATGAAAGCAGTGAAATTATGGCAGAATCCATTGAATGCCGGGAGCAGAGTAATGCTGATGCACACCAACAGGCACACTCTTCCTGCTTGCAGCATATCAGCAACAGTAAGCTATTGCTTGCATGACTTCAACGAGCTATGCAGTCACAGCAGAAGCAGTAGTCGTGCAGCAGAAAGGGGTCACAAATTGGTAGCAATGCAGAGATACAGCATGCACCTAGCACCGTAATTGCTAGCACATACCATCAGAGTATGAGAGCCTTCAACAATGTAGCCTGATGCAAAACCCTTGGATGCAAAACCCTTGGATGCAAAACACCATGCTTACCTGATGCACAAACGAGGCTGGCTGCAGGCTGATGGACTTCTGCCAGCCTGCGTATGACCATGAGCACAACCTCGATGGGCTTTCTGTCTGTCACACAGGCTGTGCAGTCATAGATCGCCCTCCCGGCCGCCATCCGCTTGGCAGCACGCAGGACAGGCGGCAAGCCAGTTGTCAGCAGCTCGTAGTTTGGAGGCTGTAGCCCAGGCATCTCAAGCAGAGTCAGAACGGCCATGGCCAGATAGGCTACAAAGCGTCCACAACCATCTGCCTCTTGCATTTCATAGGCCAGCCAGCTGAAAGCAACCTCGACGACTTTGAGGGCCACGTCGCCATGACTGTCAGAGGTGATGCTTTTGCTGAGGGTCTGTGCAAGGCCTGGCTGACTTTCCAGGAGGTTTTCTATGTCTGCTTGTGAGAGGCTTTCCATGTACTCTGCAGAGCGCATCAGCTGCAGGGGAAGCAAGCCAGACACCCCCTGCAGGATGTATGTTGCTAGCAAGAGGCCACCCCCACTGACGTTCTCCTGTTTGACACCTCCAATGTGTTCAAGCACATTGTTGTGCCACCCTTCAACCACAGCAGTTGCATCCAAACGCTCAATGAAGGGTGTCAACTGCTGTGAAGGAACTGAAATGGCTTGTGTGGCGTCCGCCTGTGGATGTATCACACTGGTGTGATTGTAGTTTCATTTGAGGAACTCGAAATTCTTTCAGTGAGACTATGAAACAGCGAAACTCGTCCAAACACCACAACAAGGTAGGTGGGTGCCACTTGGAAGTAGGCGGTCAAGCTGGAATGCTCTGACACTCTTTGCAGGATCAAACTTACATGCGCGGAAACGTGTCCGCCTCTGTTGGGCGGTATCGAAGCCTCCACAGGCTTGTTGGGAGCAGCAATATCCATGCCCGCCTTGATTTGCTTCGGTTGGGGCGGAAGGCTTGGCTTCATACTCAGGATGTGGTATCATCGAAGAGCAAGAGTACAAATATTTGGAGCATGGCGCAAATCCAGCAGCCCCGTACTGCACGCGCGTCCTCACTCTTTCATAGAGGTCGAACAACCTAGCCTCTCCATGGGCCGACTCATGCTCTCACCCACGTGGGACCCAAGACTCATGCTCTCACCCACAAGAAGAGAAGCATTAAACCGAGGGTGACATAATGGCATGCTTTAACAGCAGCAGCTGTGTGCCTTCTGCCGACTTTCGAAACTTACTTTGGGTGTACTGGCGTGATCACTCGTGCGGGTAAACGCCAAGGACTCTGGTAAACTCTGCGGGTGAAGTGGTCCTGTGCAACATTGCTGACCAAAGCCATCAGCAACTGCATGCATGATTTTCAAATTTTGTGATGACACAATCCATGTGACGTGTACAAGCAAAAATACAGAGCAATTGTCAGAAGATGTTGTACAAGATGCTTGACTTCCTTCGTGACGAATCTGAGTGATGGTGGGAACATCTGATCTGCTGCGCATGTAGGTCAGACAGACATATCCGTTTGGGGTGCTGTTGAGCTGAACACATCATGAAGGCTGGATCTTCTGATCAACATCTTGTTGCACAAAGGCATTTCAGTCAAAGGTCAAAGGACACTGATATGGTGCTCTTGAATCCACTGGGCAATACAAGCATGGTCATAGGTGAAGCCATCTGCTACTATCACTGGGCTGTTCATCTCTGCCTGCAGAAACCAGAAATAAGTTTAAACTCTTGCTCTGATCCACATATGAGTACACACGATGCAAAGTTTGAATCCGTGTCTGCAACACAAGGTCTGAGCTGGTCATGAATGGACACACATGCAAGTGCCAAAACTTGACTTGACCAGCAGCTTTGACATACCCATTTGAATGAGCACATTACTCAGGCTTCAAGCACATTTGCAAAGAATGCTTGAAACTGGCAGAGCTGCTGTGAGTAGCCATGCCTGCATACCTGAGACAGGGGGCAGCAAGCAGTGGCATGCAGATAATCTCCAGGATGATCCAGTAGCTGCTGCACGGCTTCATAGACAGCAGGTTGCGCAAAAGGGGGGCGGAGGTCCAAGGTGTGCATGCCAGGGAAGGGCAGCTCCACCACTTCATAAGACTGCTGCTGATGCCTGAGTATCTCCGCATTTGCTGACAAGGCTGCAGAAAAGACATCAGCATCTGCTGCTGAGGGATAACCATTAGCAGGCACAGACGCTGTAGCAGCGGTTTCGGACTGAGCCTTCTGCTTTGGGCTTGATAAGTAGACAGCTTCAGGTCTGAATGCTGCTATGGCTGCATACTGCTGCAGGCTTTGCCTGGAGCGCTGTTGGAACAACGCTGCTGGCAAGGGAGTTGGGGAAGCATGACTCATTGGCTTGGAGAACTTCATATGCACATCAGCAAGCCCTGAAGGCTGAGCACTCTCCTCATACAAGTCATCTGGCAAGTACGGAGGGCCACCAAGAGAATGCTGCTGAGTAGGGCAAGATTCAGGAAGCTGCTTTGGTGTTGGCGTGGCCGTCTCTCTGGGACGCTTTGCTCTGCTGTGACGCTCAAGACCAGCTTTGCGTGTCTGCAGCAAAGTGAAACACAATCTGCATCTGTGTGTACCATGCTGTGACACAGGAACAACTGTCTGCATGTGTGTATACCGTGCTGTGACATAAGACCAACTATGGAAATCCTGCACTTACTTTCTGGTCAAGGTTTGCCCTGGGCCGCTTGCAGGGATGAGTGCAAGGGTAGGGTGGGCCTTGTAGCCCAGCTCCAAGAAAGCGTCTGGAGGCATCAGCAGGTGATGCATCTGTGTTGCCTAGAACTCGGTTGCAGGCAGCAGACCACTGGCCAGACATAGCACAGGTGGCCCTGAACTGCACCTCTTGCAACAGTCCAGTTTCCCTCCAAATGCACGACTCCGCAAGAGGTGGTTCTGCATTTGCAAGCATCCCAGATGAGTGGCAAATAAGCAGAGTCAGTCGCCACTGAGCATATGCAATACACATTTTCACAACCTCCGGCCGCAATGCAAAGCAAGTCGCGGGCTGTAACGAGATATATTCAGCATTTGACCATGTTGCAAGATGCTGCGCTGGCCACGTACCTTGCAACCCCTCGCTCAGCATTTTTGATGGTCCACAGTAACAGTTAGCTGCTGGTGGCAACTGCAATCCTCAGTTTTCAGCACGCCGCAGGACCGCCTAAGCCCACAGGGGAACCAGCAACGTCTGGCAGATCAACGCCTCTGAATAACAGAATGTGGCCTAAAGCGCCCGCAGTTGAAGGCACGGCCGTCGCGTGTCAATCACCAGGGTGAGACTGCCTCACTGCGACAAGGCTTTCTGCCCCTCGTCCTGCATTATGGCCCATGCTAATACATTGTGCATTATGCACATGCACTGCATGCAATTTCATACTCCATGGCATTAACTCAAAATTACATGAAACAATCGCTTGACAATAATAAGCAACACTATCGTCTCAACGACACACTCAGTCCCAAAATCCCGCGGCAAGTCTACAAAAAGGGAATACACCTGCTCTTACGTCAATATTATTCACCAGGGTCAACAAAGGCTGCAAAATCATACCAAGACACTAACAGTCCTCGTCAGCAAAGTCAATACTATCAACTTTCTGACCCCTCCGCAGTTCTGATGTCTGATAATTCTGGAAGTCCATTGGCAATGGAAAGCGAGAGCTAAGCTTAGGCATGCACTGGTTGCCTTTCATGTGCTGGGTTCTTGCTGGTCTTGATCGACTTGATGGCTACAGCAGCATTGTCACGTGTGAATCATTTAGCCAGCAGATCAGCAGGGCTGAGCATCAGGTCAACGCGGCTGACCAGATAGCGCATGAGGAAATCAACATGTCTGTGTAAGCAACACATTCAGGCATACAGACTGAGGACGCTGTACATGACATATTTATATGGAGCAAACAGGCTATGACACATGCACAGTCAAAATATGCATTGCATATGCAGATGCAGTGCAATGCTCACCTTCACTGTAGTCTGATGCTCCAAACACTGCCGACCCTGCCACCAAAGCATTGGCACCTGCTTCAATCACCTAGCACACAAAACAATACACTCTCTAAGTATCTGGAGAAAACATGTGATTGGCATGTGGGCCTGCATTTAACACGACCACTGGTGAGCATGAAGCTGTAATGCTGCAGCTCATGAGCAGCCAAATTGTTTGATTCAGAAACACAGGATGTGCCTACGACATGCAGGAACAGTCTAGTGCACAACTGAACTCTTGTAGGACAGATGCAGATGTGCACAAACCTTGTATGCGTTCTTGCCACTGATGCCACCATCTACTTCAATCCATGGGTTCACACCAGCATCATCGCACATCTGTCTCAACTTGCGGACCTTCTCCACCTGGTACTCAATGAACTTCTGGCCACCAAAACCAGGGTTCACTGCAAGAGACAAAACAGCAAACAATGTTTGGGAATGCAGTAGCCAATGGTACGCTATGCATTTACTGCAGCATAGCGTGAAGCAAATGCCCACGAGACACATGTGCTTGTGGCCCTTGCATATGGAATTTCATGACAAAGATGCTGCTGAAATCCCGTGACAGACAAACAGCATCCCCAGAAATGTCAGCAGCAAGGCAAACACTAGTGCTCTGACAAATGTGTGGGTGGTGGTGCAATTCTGCTTTCATGAGGACTTACCGCTCATCAGCAGGATCAGGTCAACCTGTGTGATGACATGCTGGATGGTCTCAATGGGTGTTGCAGGGTTCAGCACAACTCCAGCCTTCACTCCCAGGTCCTTGATCTGCACAAGGCCAATGGCAACTGTTGACACAGAACAAAACTCAAACATTTGTGCTCAATCCTGCCTGACAGTATCCTGTATCACAGCATTGCTGTGATGCATGTGCAGACCTTGGCTGTACATAGACAGAAAGATAAGACGATCACATGGTACAGCCTGCTGGTAACTACATGCAGTTCCTGCTGTTACGTGCAGGTTCACATGGCATGCAGAAAGCTTGCACTCAGGAGGTCTGCAGATGGAAAGCCTATCCACGCCAACAGCCGCCTTTGAAGCATCCAGTCCGGCACAACAAACGTTTCACAGCACGTCAAGACACAAGTCAATGCAAGAGACTGCATGTCAGAGCGCGGCAGTGATACGTACCTGGTTGACAGTGCGGTCCAAGTGTGTGGTGGCAGCAGGCTCAGCGTGGACACTGATGATGTCACTGTCAGCCTTGGCAAAGTCCGCCACTCGCTCCTCGGGATGCACAATCATCTACACCATGACGCATGATGGTGATGATTCCAACAACACGACACTAAGACTTACATGACGCTCATGAGTTGTGCCAAATGAAGGGCCATGTGTGACAGTGCAGGCTGATTTGCGTGCTTTGGCAATGGTCAGTCATATGCCTTGCCGCTGTGGGCTCTGAGTGAGACCGAGAAACTGAGCCAGAGCTTGCAGAGACTCACCAGATGCGTGTCAAGAGGAAGGTCTGTCAAGGGTCTAATGGCAGCAACAATGAGGGGGCCCTGCAGCACGAACAAGTTGCTCAATATTCTGATACCAGGCCCTGTCTGTATGTCTGTCTATGTCAAACAAAGCAGAGGTTAAGTGAAAGACTCAGGCCAGCTCACAATGGTGATGTTTGGCACAAATCTGCCATCCATGACGTCCACATGAATCCAGTCAGCTCCAGCTGCCTCAACAGCTTTGATCTGAAACAAGAACACAGCATAAGCTTCTAGTGCTCAGTACACAGCTTAGGCTGCCTTGACCCTTGCACGCTGTCAGCTGACAAGCACCATCCTTGTGCGAACAGGATGGCCGCTGTGATATGGCTGATTGCCAGTGGCTTTGCCTGAACATGCTGTCATGTGATACAAGTTTTCTTCAGCAGAGCTGGCAGTACCTGCTCGCCAAGCTTGGCAAAGTCTGCTGACAAGATGCTGGGTGAGACAATGATGCTGTGCTTGTCGAACTTGTCGACACGGCCTCCATTTCCACTTGCACGAACGGTGAATGACCGGCGTGAAGCAGAGAAGCAAGCTCTGTGTGGGTGTCTCACAGGCGATCCCGCCAGCTGGCTGACTCGGCTGCACGTCTTGGTCTGCATGGTTGTGAACGCCGTCATTGCTATAAGTGGTGTATGCTTTCTCGAGAAGGGACCTGGGATGCGCTTGTGTGAAAGGCAACACTTGTATCACGTTACCCGCAGCAGCTGGGTCAGCGCTCAACAACCGCTTACTGAGAAGACCTAATGCTGACCCATCCTACAAAGCCTAAACGGCAAAACCTCTAGGCCAAACCTCCATTCAGATTCAAACCCTTCACTGGCAAGTCTGATGTCGGTGATCAGCAGGCTGCAAGATTGGCAGCAGTTTGCAGGCAGGCTCACGGTGCTGCACAGAGGACACACGTTTGGCATCGATCTTCCGCTCTAAGGCATCTGTGCGACGCACCGCCAGTTCTCTGGCTGTTTCACCACCCTGGGCTCTGCACACGTTTGGGCCGGCTCTCTCTGACTTGCCGATCAGCTGAGAGCTTTTCTCACTCGACAATCTCCCGTGTATAGTTGCTGAGCACAAGCACCTACTGTTACGGGCGTGAAAGAAGCCGTGACCTCATATGGAGAACAATCTGGACAATGCCACACGACTGTTTCGGGTCAGAAAGACTTGCCTGGAGATGCTGAACGACCGAGGCTATCTGATTGCACAGGTGAATTGTGAGCACTGCGAAAATCATGCTACTGCAACACAGTCTCAGACTGTGGACTTACAGAGACTGTGTGCTGTCAGGACGACTTGGAAGAGACACGTGATGCATTTATTCACAAGTACTCTGAAGAGCCAAAACGAGATGATCTGACCTTGCTGGCCCCAAAGCAGGAAGATCCCACTGAGCAGGTGATCTCTCAGCATCTGCTGAGCATACTGCCTGCAGTTTCCATGTTGCACTTGCAGCGCTGTGCTCACCATTAAAGGTGAAAGCAGCTGCAGTAAAGCTGTCTGTGATGGCTGCAAATCTTTGCTGAATGCAGATATTTGTGTTCTACCCAAATGAGGACAAGGTCGGCGTGAAAACAATCAAGACCTTTGCAGAGCGCATGAAGTCTGAAGGAGTCTTTAGGGCTATCATGGTGGTACAAGCAAACCTTACACCCTTTGCAAAGCAGTGTCTAGGAGAGATGCAGCCTAAGTACTACATTGAAGTGGTAAGCCTGGTGAATCAGCTGCTACATTTGCAACAGCAGCAGTCTCAAAAGGTCTTGTGACTGTTTGGGCTTGAAATGTCCCCCTCGAGTGCTTCCACAGCGTAAACGACATGCTTGTGAGTGTCTGCAATGCATACATGCCACTCAGATGCTGACCCAGCATAGGCAACATGCTGAGCAATGTGTAATGTGTGTGCAGTTTCAAGAACTGGAACTGCTGATCAATATCACCAAGCATGTACTGGTGCCACAGCATCGGCTGCTTGACTCACAAGAAAAGAAGACACTGCTAGATAGGTGGGTCTACCACTCTGCAATGTGGATGCGCTTGTATTTGCCTAGCATTTTCACATGACTGTCCCTTTTGTGTTAGTTGTTTGTTAAGTCAGACGCTGGCAAAGCTGTACAGCACCCTGCAGGGCTTGCAGACCTAGGCATGCTATGTGCCAACAATGTTACTTGTACAGGTACAAAGTCAGAGACACTCAGCTGCCTCGGATACAGTTCAGTGACCCAGTAGCACGGTACTATGGTATGCAGCGAAGTCAGGTCGTGAGGATAGTCAGACCTAGTGAAACAGCTGGACGATACGTCACATACCGCCTCTGTGTCTGATCACAGTCAATGTGGTACTGATGAACTTAAGGAGTTTACAGCCTGACTGTCACGCAAGTGCTGCTGGCACAGTGCTGTAATGGTTTTGAAAGCGCAAGGGCAGGTCACAGCTGTGCAGTGTAGAGCTGTGCCTCTGTCCATAGTGTAGCTACAGGTGTTTAAAGGGCAGTAGGGACAACATATCAGTTTAGCATTTTCACTTGGCTGAGCTGCAGACAGAAGTGACGATGTATGTGCAGCATTGTGGTTTACTGTGTCTGCAAGTTGGTTGTACCAGGACACCTAGAGCGATGCTGAGTCATTTGATCAGGCACGTCTCAGGAGCTAGGTCAATATTTGCCATAGTGTGCTGACAACCAATGCCAATGGGACCAAGTGTTGGTATGCATTGATCATGCATTTTTGGGTCCTGACTGCAGTTCTTACATGCCTTCATGTTAGGTCCATCAGTTCACTTTTACGTGAAGGTTGTGGACAGTCCACGTGCCAGTCAAGCTACTGCTGTGGCAATGACTGCTATGTTGGTTGGAAACAACAACCCTCCATCAGGTTTCAGAAACCCATGATCTCAAGCAAGCTCAGTCACAGCAGCAGCCACTTTCTCCTGGCCATTGTCCTCTCCGTTTGCTCGCAGCCGCTGGAAGACGTTGACCATCATGGGATTCGACACCAGTTCGTCAACAGTCATATCAAAAACACAGTTGAAATCCCTGCAGAGTGAAGCCTGCAACTGTTGATCTGGCGTGAGTGACACTTGCAACAAGCATGTGCTTATGCAGCGTGATACTGTGCACCAAAGACAACTATGTCATAAGGGTGTTTGACAGTGTTGGCAGCAAAAGCACTACGCTTAACGTAGCCATGCACAAAACGATTGCTGTGTGACTTGACAACAAGTTGAAGCATACCTAGTCTGGACATGGTCAAAACTCCCTTGCTCCAGGGTGGCTGTCAGTTGTTTAGGGTCCCCTAGCATTGGTGCAGGCTGGGCAGTGCTTTGGTTCTTTCCATCCTCGTAAGGCTTTAACATCTGTTTTGTCACATGGCCCATGAGATTGGCACAATTTGTTTGCTCTGGCTTGCCCCACACTGCACAAAGAGCATGCAGCAAGCTTATCAACGGCTGTTTGTCACTTTTTGCATGCTGATCAGCAGTGGCAAACACAAGCAACGCGCAGCTGGCAGCTGCCGCTAGGGTTATATACACTCTGACTCAATGAGTAATACATATGGCAAACATACTGAGTGAAAGATTACGTGCTATAAATGTACTGAGTGGAGGCAGAGCCCACTTGCCTGAGACAATCAAAGTGCCACCAGGCTTCAGCACTCTCTTAAACTCCTGAATGGCCCTGCAATGGCAAATTTGTGTGTCAGCCTGTAACTGTGGTATAATAGATTGAAGACAGATCGAGAGTCAGTGGTTGTGTGTTATGCGCACTCCTGCAGTAAAGATTCTCGCACTGCTTGCAGCACGCACCGCCACAGCTTGCAAGTTTACCTGGCATGATC